>Ga0193728_1000109_pt1 | contig 34771 bp, 17 predicted proteins | sample U1c1metaG_FD_143037 | JGI IMG/M metagenome (GOLD analysis project Ga0193728, IMG submission 143037) | Soil microbial communities from a riparian zone of the East river system, Colorado, United States - U1c1 | ecosystem: Environmental > Terrestrial > Soil > Riparian zone | place: USA: East River... | reverse complement strand
CCTTCAAATCCTTCATCGACTAATTCGTAAAGATTTTTACAGGCTTCCTCAGGCGAAACCATCAGGGCCATCACCGTGGCATAAGGAGCGATCACCAGGTCGTCCCCCAATCCCCTTTTTAATCCGAGTCCGGGTACACCAAATGCCCGGTATTGGTAGTTGAGACTGGCATCCACCATATTGTATCCTGATTCTGAAACGCCCCATGGCACGCCACGTTTTTTTCCATAGTCAATTTGTTTTTGCACGGTCGCAATATTGGTTTCATCCAGCAGGGTATTGTCATAGGTAGGCATGACCAGCAGGGGCATCAGGTATTCAAACATGGAACCGCTCCAGGATAACAGTACCGGTGAAGTGCCGGGATTGGTGAGCTGTCTTCCCAGCGCAAACCAACTTTCCTGCGGAAGTTTTCCCTGCGCAATGCCAATAAAAGTGGTTAACCTGGCCTCGGAAGCGAGCAGGTCATAAAAACTCGGATCCCGTCGGTGCTCTACCGCGTTATATCCGATGGACAACAGCCTTTGTGATTTATCAAAAAGGAAATCATATTCCAGATTCGAAAATTCTTCGCACTGCATGGCCAGGTTCTCCAGGATCAATATCCTTTCTTTAGCGCGGCGGCTGGCTTCAACAACATGCTTCTTGAAAGCGTCCAGCCATGCATTTTCCTCCGGGCTGTTTTCAGGGTTGTGCAACCGGCTGATCTTGGGCAGGAGGCCGACTTCTACCATGGCCAGCTCCTCCAGCGTGGGAATTCCGAAAATTACGGGAAAAAGTTCCGCAAGACTGGGTGGAACGGCCGGCAGTTGCATCCAGGGCGTCATCGAGAGCAGGTCGTCATAAACGGCATGACATTGCTGGGATAGTAGTTGAGCCCAAACCAGGGATTCACTGTCGGAAAATTTCTGTAATGCCGCCAGGATATCGTCTGCATCCTGCGACAATTTTTCGAGATATAATTTTGTGGTCTCCAGGACAAGAGGTTCAGAAAAACAGGCGGACTCGATATCTGTTTGAAAAAGACGCAGCAGGTCGCTTTCTTCCATTTTTTCTGTAAGGACATTTATTGTATCGCGCAATCCTTCGAACAAACGCCTCGAAACAATCTTTTGTTCCGGCATGGAAAGCAATCCCTGTTTTAATGTCAGCAGGTGACCAGCCAGGTTACCGCTGTCTACTGTTGAAACATATTTTGGATTCATTACCAATAAAGTCTGGGTATCGTACCAATTATAAAAATGTCCGCGGTATCGTTCCATGTTTTGCATGGAATTCATGGTGTAACTGGTTCGTTCTATAAGCTGGCCAGGCGACAGGTACCCAAAATCATAGGCAGACAGATTTGCCAACAGCGAAAGGCCGATATTGGTCGGTGAGGTGCGATGGGCGATCCGCGCTACCGGGCTTTCCTGGAAATTATCCGGCGGAAGCCAATTGTCTCCAGGCCCCACGAACTTTTCAAAAAAGGACCAGGTCTTTCTAGAGAGCTTGTAAAGAAAAAATTTTTGCCCGTTGCTCAGCGTCACCTTCCTCAGTTTAAATGGCAGGCTGATGCGCCAGGCCAATGCCGGTGCGATAAACCATAGTCCCAATACCGGCAATGCAACAATCAAATTCAAAGGAGCCGAATAGGTGAGGTATGAAAAAGCGCCGATCGTGAGCAAGGGCTCTGTCCACATGGTCAGGTAAACCGTAAAAAGATTTTTTGGCAGGTTGGAAATCGCGGTGCTTGCCGGGTTCCATTGGAGCAGTTTCCGATGTGTTACCAGCATGCGCCAGTTGGTAATCAATATGGCATGAAGGTTTAAAAATGCCTCATAGGGTAGCATGGCAAAATTCAGCCAATGCTGGATGAAATTTATCCGGGTAGCCCTCAACGTTAACATGGCATGCTGGAGCAGCAGCATGTCTTCTGGTTTCCTCGCGATATCCCATGTAAAAATAACGATGGATGGGAAGACCATGATGAATACCACGCTGAGTGTCCAGAAAGCGGGCGAGGCAGAAATAATCCAACCGAAGAGCAACAAGACGACCATCGACAGAGGCACCAGGCTGCGGCGCAGGTTATCAAATATTTTCCAGCGCGAGAGTGCAGAGACTGGATTGCGGAGAATTTGTTTGCCGGGTCCAGGCGCGAATGGCAATATCCAGCTTGCAATCTGCCAATCACCCCTGATCCACCGATGCCTCCGGCTCATATCTGCGTCAAAGCGTGCGGGATACTCTTCATACAATTGCACATCACTGAGCAGTCCGCAACGAGCATAGCTGCCTTCCAGAAGGTCATGACTCAGAATGCGATTTTCCGGGAAGCGGTTACTCAATACTTGTTCAAATGTCTTTACGTCGTAAATCCCTTTGCCGATAAAAGAACCTTCATGAAAAACATCCTGGTACACATCCGATATGGCCCTGGTATACGGGTCAATGCCCGGATCATTCCCATGCATCCTGGCGTACAGGGAACTGTCTCCGTGCGGCAGGCTAACGGCAACCCGTGGTTGAAGAATCGTATACCCTTCTGTGACCCTTTGCCTCCTTTCGCTGAACAAGGGATGATTTAATGGATGGGCCATGGTTCCCACAATTTTCCAGGCAGCATCCCTGGGTAACTGCGTATCGGTATCCAGCGTAATAACATATTTAAATGTGGCCAGCAGCGAGGTAGGGCCAATGACATGGGAGAAATCTTCCATTGACTTTTTTCCCAGCAGCAAAGCATTCAGTTCTCCAAGTTTTCCGCGCTTGCGTTCATAACCCATCCACACTTTGTCGCGTGCATTCCATTTTCGCGGGCGGTGAAAAAAGAAGAAGTGATCGCTTTTCCGTCCGCCATACTTCTCATTCAGAGCCTCTGTTCTGAGTTTTGCGGTCTGCAGCAGCGCATCCTCGCCGGGATTTGATTCAGTTTTCGAGTCGGGGAAATCGGTCAACAATGCAAAATAGAGATTCTCATCCCGGTTGGCCAGGAATCGCACTTCTAATCCTTCAAACAAACCATCCAGTTCGGTTTCATTGTTGAACATGGTGGGGATTACGACGAGTGTCCTGCAAGCTTCAGGAATGCCCCTTGAAAAATTCATCCGGGGCAACAAGTGTGGTCGTACCATGATCGTACAAAACCAATTGATAATGGTGATAGACAACTGGCTGGTCGCGATCATGGCAAAAATTCCCAGCAGGGCCAATAACCAGGGGTTGTGAAAACGACTACTGTATGCGTTTATTAATAAAACTGCGGTAAAGACTGCGGCAATCAGAAAGCTCGAACCTGTGTACAAAATCAAGGGGATCCGGGACGCAACTCGTCTCAAGCGGTCAATAAAGGTGAATTTAACCTTGGCTTCTTTTTCCAATCGTCTTAGTCCCTTACCAACCAGGTAATAACCTACATGCGAAGCGCGATAGTCTGCAGCCTCCTGTTGTGCATTTTCGTGTGCCATGCTGATGACCCGCTCCGCAATTTCCTGTTCCGTGTTTCCACTGGTTTTGGCTACAGCTTCTACGATGTGGCGATAATGGTCGCGGGTGCGAAAATCCATGCCCAAATAAACTGCCTCGATATCGCCGCTCAGGATTTGCTCCACCACACTACTTTTTTCTACAAATTCACGCCAGTCATTCGTATTTAAGAACCGAAGGCTGCTGATGCTATTGCTCATGGAAACCTGGTCAGCCGCCTGCTTTTGGTTCTCCAAATGAACCAGCTCGTTGCTGGTGAGCCCGATCTCGGACAATCTCTGTTCGATCCAGCTTAGAGGAAGGGCAAATGCCGAACCTTTGCCTGTCAATCTCCTCGTCAACTCCGCCACGAATGAACTCACCAGCGGCGGACCATATCTTGCCATATCCGCAATAACCAGGATCAGGCTTTTGGGATCTTTTTCCGCCGTTTCCGTCATCTGGTCAGCCCAATAATCTGCCAGGTTCTTATTGATCCTGTCCTTGGCGATCTGGCCGGCAAGCCTTCTTAAATTTTCAATCAGGGCGAGGCGCAGCATGATCGGTATGGCCCAGAGTTCGCCTAACTTAAGGTAGGAACTTTCCTGGTAGGCCGTCACGAAGCGCGACAGGCTGTTCAGGTCTACCCTTCCGTCACTGTGTGAAACCAATTCAAGCGCAATATCATATACGCGGGGAAGGCCCAGGGAGGGTCCTTTCACCAATTGGGGCAATCCCTTGCTGAATCCTTTGGGTAAATGCTTTTTTCCGGTGTAGATCTGCTCTTCGATCAGGTAAAAATTATCCAGCAGCCATTCCCCTGCCGGCGTGATGCGGGAATTTTCTTTGGCTGATTCCGTCAATAAATTGTGAACCTCGAGCAGGATTTCTTCATTCTCGGCCAATCGCCGAAGCAGTTGTTCCGGGATGCGTTCCTGGGTTACCGAATGATTTTTTGCCAGCGTCCTGGCATATTGCTCCATTTGCTCGAGGCTAAACAGCTCGGATCTCAGTGGCGGCTTCTCATTGTCGTATTTGTGCATCAGGGTATCACCAAGAAATGATATCCTTAGATTCGTCAAAAATTCCTGAATGGGATTATTCTTCACCTTCCTGTCAATTTATTTTATTTACCGTCATTGCTATTGTCAAAGCCCAACGTTCAGAATGATCTATAAACAAAGCAGTTGACTCATCGGAATGACCAATCGGCTAATCCATTAAAGTTAGCAATAACCGCTTACTGACCAGCAAAAAAATAGGATCCCGTCAGATTCTCCCCTGATCCTTAACCACTACAAGATTGATTTCTCATTTGTTCTTCTTAGAATGAAAAAACAATACCAGTGTTTTTACGAATTTCATCACCAGGCTGGGGAATTTTTTTCACAGTGCTTGCGGCTTCCTGATCATTTTATCCCGATGATTGGCATAGACCCTGGTAAAGCAGGCCCCAAAATATAGAATGATAGAAGAATAGTACACCCAAACCATGAGCACCACAATTGCTGCAGCCGCACCGTACGTAGCGCCAATGCTGGAATTGCCCAGGTAAAAACCGATGAGAAATTTTCCGATCAAAAACAAAACCGATGTGAACAATGCGCCGGTGATGGCATCTTTCCACCGGATATAGGTATTCGGTAATATCTTGAAAATAACTGCAAACAAGGCTGCAACAACCACAAAGATCAGCACCAGGTTCAGACTATAAAAAGATTTAATAATAGAATCTTTCAAATTCGATTTTAAATGCTCGCTTAATACATCCGCCAGCGCGTTAACCAGCAGCGAAACCAACAGCAGGAAAGCCATGCCCAGCAACAACGAAAACGACAACAATCGCCTGATAACAAGATGAAAAAAAACTTTTTTCGGCTTGGCCTTAACGGACCAGATATGGTTCAACGACTCATGAATTTCTGAAAAAACGCTGGAAGCGCCGATCAGTAAGATGACAAAGCCAAGGATACTGCCGATGGTACTGTGATTGGATTTTTGGATGTTGCGGATAATATCCTGCACCTGTAATGCAATATCGCTCCCGATCAAACCACTGATCTCCCCATACACCTTTCCTTCCACAGCCTCTTTTCCAAAAAAAATCCCGGCAAGGGAAATGATAATGATCAGGAATGGCCCGACGGAAAATACAGTATAGAAAGATAAGGACGCGCTAAGTTTAAGTCCATGATAATGGATAAACAAAAAAAATGCTTTCTTGAAGAGTTGCCAGAAGGTTTTAATTTTCTTAACGATCATGTAGATATTTTTCCACGTGTAAGGCTGCTGGTGAACAGTGGAGTAAAAATAGAACATAATTAGTGCCTAGCACAATAATAGCATCGTCCCGAACAATCGAATTCCGGAAACGAACAAAAACGTATGAATTCAAAAAAAAGCAGACCTGTAAAAATTTACCTGCTCATTGGTTTTTCTTTGCTGATCGCAACAGGAGTACTGGTATGGCGATATTATAAATACAAGCTTGTCCATAACAGCATCCAGGAAGGCATTCGCGAAAAAACCAAAGGATTATACCAGGTCAGGTACGACAGCCTGTACATTGATGAAGTATCAGGCACCTTGCATGTTGCTAAAGTACAGCTGCTGCCGGATACGGCTCTGTTCCGCCAGATGGCCAAAGAGCATAAGAGCCCACCCGTTCTTGTTACGATTAATATCCCCAACCTCGATATCATGCGGGTCAAAACTCCAAAGGCACTTCTTAACAAGGAAATCGAAGGAGGGAAGATCGAGGTCAATGGCGCGTCCATAGAAATAGCATTGTCTGATTTTCTCCGGGACAGCACAGAATATAGCCCCGCCAAAGAAATATATAAACAGATCCTGGGATCTTTGAAAAGTATCCGGATGGACAGCATTCAGGTGAATCACGCAACGCTCATTGTGAAAGACTTTCGGTCGGGGAAAACAAGATTTACCGGACAGGACTTTTCATTCCTGCTTACCGGCGTGATGGTCGACAGCCTAACCAAAGACGACAGCTCAACCATCCTGTTTTCAAAAAACCTGGCGTTGGTCTGCAAAGAAATCAATATCCCTTCTGAAGACAAGAGATACCGTTTTCATTTTGAGGGATTGGGATTTACCAGTCAATCAGATTTATTTTCAGTGAAGAAAATTGAAATTCAACCCCAGCTCAATGAGCCTGATTTTGCAAGATCTCTCCGTTTTCAATTCGACAGGTATGCCTTTCGGATGGAATCAATCAATCTTAGCCGTATCAACCGGCAGGCCCTGTGGCATAAACGGATCGAAGCAGATTCGCTGTCGATCGGCCTCAGTTCATTTAAAGTCTTCAGGGATATGTCCTATCCCCGTGATTCAATAAACAGGGTGGGCACATATCCACATCAACTGCTTATGCAGCTGCCAATTCCCGTGGCGATCAAAAAGATGATTTTTAATAAAAGTTTTATCGAGTACAAAGAAAAAAATGCCAAAAGCGACAGCAGTGGAAAGGTTCAGTTTTATGATGTGCATGCCGTGATCAGCAACGTGACGAATATCCGCACTTATATTGCGCGCAACAATAATTGTGTATTGGATTTCAAATCCAGGTTCCTCAACAAAGCTGTATTTACAGCCAGGCTGACCATGTACCTGAAGGCAAGCCATGGAAAATTCTCCATCGAAGGCGAAATGGGATCGATGCCTTTCGAAGACGTCAATCACATTACTGAGCCCGTGGCATTGGCTCGACTGGATAAAGGCATAATTGACAAATTAAATTTTCATTTTTATGGAGACGACTATACCTGCAGCGGCAGGATGCTGTTCCTGTACAGGGATGCTCACCTATCACTCCTGAAAAAAGATAAGGAAGAAAATCAATATAAAAAGAAAGGAATAGCTTCCTTTGTGACGAACCTGGTCATAAAAAAATCCAACCCCTCCAATGGAAATGTGCGCTACGTCAACCCACGATCCAACAGGGATATTAACAAAAACATTTTTAACGCGATGTGGTTGACCCTTTTTGAGGGACTCAAAGAGACTGCGGGCATGAAATAAAGTTGGATTAACTAGAACGGGTACCCGATGGCAAAATTCCAGACCATATTTTTAGTATCGAAGACCCAGCGGTTACTCTGTGGAAGATAAGGTTCCCGTACAGGAATGCCCAGGTCTAACCGAAGGATAATGATACTGATGTCTACCCGCAAACCCGTTCCAACGCCTACGGCTACCTGTTGAAGGAATTTATTCGTGAATTTTGAGCCGGGTCTGGCGGAATCGGTCCGCAAAGTCCAGATATTGCCTGCATCTGCGAAAAAAGCCCAGCGGAAGACTGAAAAAAGTTTGAACCTGATCTCTGCATTCATTTCCAATTTTATGTCGCCGGGCTGATCCGGCAGGAAGGCCGTATCGCGGTTGCCGGCGTAGAACGAACCAGGTCCCAGCGACCTGGAACGAAATGCACGCAAATCATTGGCGCCGCCCGCAAAAAATTCCTTTACAAATGGCATCGTGAGACTGTTACCATACGAATAACCCAAACCTCCCGTTACCCTGCTGGCTAAGGTAGTCGTCTTACCCAAACTCAGATAGTGTCTGAAGTCCAGTTCCGTTCTGACATATTGCGAATAAGGTACGTTAAATATTTTCTTTTGATTACCTTTTTCGGCATTTGCCCCGGACACTAGGCCCAATACATTTGCCGATAAATCGAGGTTCGCGTTGAAATAAAAATTATGCTTCTTCTGATTGCTTCGGTTTTGTGTGTTGATATTGTAATTATAATTCGGACCAATGATAAATTGCCTTTCGATACTTCTGGCCAGGGTCAAATTGGTATCCAGCTGCGCCTGGAATTCCGGCGTAATGTTGGTGGGCACCACATACGTGATGGAAAGAATATTCAACTGGTGCTCTTTTTCAACCGATTCTTTCCATATATAACCGAAACTCGTTTTAAAAGAATTCATCGTGTATTGCGAACTGCGGTCAAAATATTCGTAGCCAAGGTTGATCCTGGTTTTGGGAACGAAAACACCACTGTCCCTGACCCTGATGGGTGCAATGACCCTGGGGACATAGAGGTTGAGATCAATGCCTGCCTTATTCGTATTGACAGGAGTCGACCCGGCCAGGTATTGTACTTCCAATCCGCCGTATACACTTGCCGTAAACAATTCCGCTCCCCTGAAAAGATTTCTGTGGCGCCAGGTTACACCAATTAAACCACCATTGGAGCTGTTGGATTTGGTCATGCCGGACACTTCAAAACGGATCGATTTTTTTTCTGTAGGTGTCAGGTAATAGAACGCGTTCAATTGATTTCCATTCAATGTATCGGTATCTTCAAAACGTACTTTGACAAATTTGAATACGCCAAGGTTAATCAACCGGTTCAGGGAAAGATCGTGGGCTCTGCGGTTGTAGATATCTCCAGGTTTAAAAGCCAGCGTTCTGCTAAAAATGGCCGGTTTGAACTCTTTATCCGGATCGACAATGGTAAATCCTTGCGTCTTTTGAGAGTTCAATTTGGTTATGACGGTATCTGATTCTACATCATAGTCCGCAAAGACGACGACGTCGCGAATAAAATAAGCCTGTTTTGCCCTGGGTGGTGCGCTTTTTTTGACCAATACGTTCATATCTACTTGGTGCCCTCCCACAGTAGAATCCACGCGAACCAGAATATAGTCAGGATTAAAATAATAATATCCTCTTTGCTTGAGCCTGCCGTCAATCCTGTTGCGTTCCTGTTTGATCACGTCCAGGTCGTAGGGGCTGCCCGGTTTAAGCAGGGATCTTTTGGTCACTTTCTGAATCTCGTCGCTGATCGAGCTGGAGTCACTGGGATAAACGACTTTGCGAATCGTATATTGCGGTCCAAGCATAGCAGTATAAGTAGTACTCATTTTACGGTTTTTGACCGTTGTATCGAGGCGCACGCTATCATGAAAGTATCCCCTGTTCTCCAACCTGTTTTGCAATATGCTCCTGTTTTTTTCAAAGGCAGTCATAGAGGCGAGGACGGGCGGCTCTCCCAATTTATTTTTTAACCAGTGTCGTGGACCCTTACCCGTTGGAGTGCCCGCAAAATTGTAGATCAAAAGTTTATATTTTATGCCTAAAAAACGGGTATTGGGTTTCGGCCTGAGCAGATCTTCCATCTCTTCCGTCAACTTTCTCCTTTCCTTTTTTGTAATCTTCGGATTGGCTTTGATCGTGATTTTGGATCCCTTATAGAGGTATTGTCCCTGCTCGAGGCTGCTGGTCTCGCTGCAGGAAGCAAAAATTGCGGCAGCGACAACCGCCGTCATCCATCTGGTCATCATTCCTTTCATTGATTCGGACTGCTTTTTCCTGAGTTTTTTTTATGTTTTCTTAGCCTGTGTTGCTCTTCTGCTTTCCGCCCCCTGAATAATTCAAAAAATTCATTGTAGTCAAATGTCAGTATAAAACTCAGACCGGTTTCTACCACTTGCCCTTCAATCACGCTGGTATACTGATCTCTGCGATATGCCCTGAGCATATATCTTCCGTCTTTGCTGAGCCTGTAATCCACATTGACATCACCGACAAGATTAGATGGGTCCTGGCCAGGATTAGTCTGTTCCAATTGAAAATTACTGCCGACGCTGACCCGTATTCTGTCATTGAATAAATTTTTTGAAACACCCACATTAAGCTGGGTTTGACTGACTGCCTGGCCTGATGAATAATCCTTGTCGGAATTCAGGTCAACACTCAGCTCAACCCCTTTGATGAGACTGGCCGCGAGTGAGTTGACCTGGTCGGTCAGTATCTTACTGGCACTTTGCTTCGCCAGTGTTCCGGCATCTGTTCCACCTGCTGCACTGACAAATGGATTTTCTGAAACGAAACGGTTCAGCAACAACAACGCAAAAACCTGTTTATTGACTTCGGATTGATCTGTTTTAATTTGCTGTAATTTAAGGTCTACTTCAGGCCAGAGGGACAATTGATCCTGCGGAAGGCTGATGTCGAAACTGATAATGGGTTTTAACAACTCACCCTGCATGCGAAGGTTTACCCTGAAAGGCAATTTTTGTTTGAACCGGTTAATCTCTATTTGTGATCTGCCGGCTAGCTGTTGTTGAACCAGGTCAATGGATGGCGCGTTGATCATATAGGTTGCCGTTATATCAACATTCGCAGTGCGCGGGTCGCCTGTCCAGGTAATGGTACTTCCGCGCTGGATGATGAACTTCCTTTTTAAAAGGCTCAGCGACAAATTGTATGAGCCATTCTCCAATTCATAATTTCCCGTCAGTGTAATTTTCCCGCTTTTGTCTATCCCTCCCACCAGGTCGGCCCGGCCGCGCATCGAAAGGGCATCACCGTTGCGCTCGTCAATGATCATAGTGAACACAGCATTGCTGTCTGTTTCAATGGTGGCCGTCACATCCATTCCTTTCAATTCGGTATGCCGGCTCAGGGAATCGAGCACTCTCCTCAGCCTTGCCGTATCAGTAGGATGCTCTTTGTCTACAAACACAACCACTCCCTGGCGGCCGACGATTTCAGGGTCATTGCTTGGAAGGATCACGGTAAAATCTGTTTGCTTGTTGACCCGCAGGTTTGCATTAACTTTTGGAGATTCCAGATCGCCTACTACATCCACATCAGCATCGAGATTGAGTTTGCCATAAAAAAAACTGTTGGGCGACTTCGGTGCATTGATCAACCTGAAATTGTCGGCACTGTATGAAAGGTCGAACCGGTATTGTTTAAAGTCTCTCGTGAAGATGTTCCCGTCAAGGATGGCCTTATTTCCCGCAGAATCCAAAAAAACAAACTCGCTGAAATTAAATCCATCTTCGTCGAATTCAATCGGATCAGAGGAAAGCTTCAATCTCTCCCCCGTGATAGTAGGGGTTATATAAGTACTGTCGAAATGCAGATTGCCTTTCAGTACCGGTGCTGTAAGGCTGCCGGTCGCCTGGAGATTTCCTTTCAGGTAACCGCTGATGTCCCTGATCTCTCCGCCGGCAAAGGTTTTCAACAAGACCAGGTTGAGTTGGCCAAAAATAATTTTCAGATCCATTTTGCTTTCGCCGGAATAATAGATGCCGTCAAGCGAAACATCGTTATGGTGACCCTGAATAGACGCTTTTGCCGCAAAGGCGTCCGCCTGTTCATTGTTGATTTTCAGAACGAGATTCCCCAGCGTATCTTTTTTATACGCCAGGTCCTGCACGGTAAGGTCTGAAGTGAATACCGGATGCTTAAGAAAATCCCTGATCTCTGCCTTGCCATTCAATACTCCGTCCAGCAACAGCGAATCCTGTTCTGTAAAAGAGGTGATCGTCTTGATGCGGAAATCCTTGAATACAATACCCAATGGCGCTTTAGCGGAAGGCGAAGAGCTGCTGAAGAGCAGTGATTCCTCTTTATGATCGAGTTTCAGGTTATGTACCACCAGCCCGGATGAATCGTATTGTAAATAATTGTCGCGCGAAACATTCCAGGGATCGTAGTTCAACATTAAACTGTCGGGGTCAAAAGAAATCCGCCAGCCGCGATCCATTTCGTTCAGTTTGGTTGCCAGATAATATCTGTCCTTGCTTTTGCTGTCCTTTAAAATAATGGAAGCAAAAAGCCTGTTGCCGGCAAGCGAGCCCTGTATCGTCGACTGGTACAAACGGAATCCCGGCTGAACCGCATCTGCGATGTGGATGATATAATGCATGGCGGTGTCTTTTGTATTGACAACAGCGGAAAGTCCGTGAACCACCTGGCTATTGTAGTGGATCAAAGGCGCCCCAAATGCCAATTGCAAATCATGGTTTACGCTATTGAACGCAACATGCAAATTCATGGTGTCCGTTCCCTTTAATGAGGGCATTAAAGCAAGCGCAAGCGGAGATGATTTGAATTGTGCCTGCAATTGCCAATTTTCCGGCGATATGGGCCGGCGCTTATATTCCGGAAGTTTGTAGTAACGGTCAATGGTTTGCTTCATGGCCTCTCCTACCTCAGTCAACCTATATTGTCCAACCCAATCGATCTCCGCCATTTCGGAATGCAGATGGATATTTTGTATGGAATCCTTCCTGGCAGCGACCAGGGTAATGGTATCTGTTTTCAGGATTTTCTTTGAATCATTCACAGACAGGTTGTAAAGGTCTATTTTGCCTTGCAACGCGTCCGGATCGGTGCTGGCGAAATCGGCTTTAACATTCAATTTCAAACCCAATGTATCCTTGGCCAGGTGCAAAGCATGCAGGTTAACGGTATCCATTTCCAGGTTCAGGATGATGGACGGATATTTCGCTCTCACATTACCGGTAGCCTCAAGGTTATACCTGATGTCGGCTGCATCAATGGAAGAGGTTACATGCATGGATCCATTTTCAACAACGGCATCGGCGTTAAGGCTTTTATAGGCGTAACCTTTAAACACCGCGTCCAGCAATACAGCATGAAAACGTGCATTCATGGTCTTATAATCAAATCCGTTTCCGCGCGCCGTCGCGTCCATGCTAACCTTGCCCAGCAGACTATCCTGCTTAAACAGGTACCCCAAATCCATCGCCTCCAAATGAGCAGTAAGGTCATAGTCTTTTTTGGGAATGTTCAGACGCCCGGTTATTGTAGTATTGCCGTTGCTTGTATTGGCTACTAACCTGAATTTGAATTGATCGATGGTCCCGTTAAAAAAACCAGTCGCCGAAAATTGTTCCGGCAGCCGGATCTGATCGGGAAATGAAGCTGGCGGGATCAAGGCCTCTAAATCCTTTCTGCTTGTTACCAGCTTCCGGAGTCGCAAATCATAGACAGCTTTCTTTGCAGAGGGCAATCCTTTAATGCTTCCGCTAAGCCAAACTGTTGTATTACTGAGACCAGCGAGCTCCAGGTCGGGGATATTCAGGTTTCCCAGAAATCCGATTATTTTTCCGTTCAATCGAATTATGCTTTGCTCATAGCCTTTGAACGTAGGTTTCAGGGCGGGTACCCAAAGCAAAATATCTTTTACAGCAACACTGGAATGGTCAAAATTAAGGTCAGTGTATAATGCAGCCGGCTTTTTCGATATGCTGGCCAGAGAAGCATAACGGATAAGTGTATGCGCCCTAATCAATGAACGATTGGTTTGAATGAGAGTCCCGCTCAACTGCGCCTGCCTGTTGTCGTATGCAAATGCTGTTGACAATTGTTTCAAGACAAATCCGCTTTTCTCTGAAAAAGAAAACGCCCTGATCTTTCCCTTGAATCCCTCCGACCCGATACCCAGTTCCCTTGCATCGAGCGTGATCTGACCGGCTTTAAGATGATTATAATCGACTGTATTGGGTAAAGGTTTCTTACCGGCGTTGTCGTATTGGAAGCTGTTGTTGACTAATTGCAGGCTCGCGAGTTCGAATTTCCATTGAGCCGTCTCCGCCGGAGCCAATGTATCGGAATTTTGTTTTTTTTGAGGCTGGCTTTTTTTGTCGACCTGAAGTAACATGACTGTATTTTCCACCCCGACCTTTCCGGCAATGACGTGCATATGACGGAGATCAATGGAACGAATATCTGCATTAAACAGTCCCAGGTTCAGGCTTGCCTTCACGGAATCCGGGTCATTGGCATAATGGAGGTCCAGTTTTTGAAAATGAATGCTTCCTAATTTCACCGTGACTGGCTCGCTGGTATGGCTTCTGGCCTGAACCGTATCCACTACATGTTTCAGCAATAAAATAGGCTTATATTGCCTCAGGGTGCTGGAAACTCCGGACAAGCTGATCTCGGGAACAGAAAAAACATCGTGTACCAGGTCAAAGGTTTTCACCCGGGTTTCAAAATCGGCCAGGTAAACATACGCTTCGTTTCCCGTCGCATCGTCTTTGTAATAGGATCTGATCTTTTTGAGGTGTATCCTTCCCAATTCAAACTGCCAGGCTGCTGTAGTATCGGGTGATTGGCTTTCTTTCGCACTCGTCGAAGAAAAAGCCTTTGCGATAAAATCAAAATTAAAACTGGAGTCCGGCAACGTCCGTTTAACCTTGACCGTGAACTGATCCAGGTCGATTTCATTGACAACAATCGTATGGCTGAGCAGCTTCCACAGGTTTACATCCAGCTCAAGTTTTCCGCCATAGAGCAAAGTATCGTTTTGAAGATCCCCGAGAAAAATATTTTTCAGGATGATTTTCTTGGGGAATCCAACTGTCAAATCACCGATTTCTACCCTGCTGTGGAGTTTTGACTGGAGATAGGCCTGAATTTTCTTACGGCCGAAATTCTGGACAAAGGAAGTTTGAAGAAGGAATAGAACAATGACGATGAGTAAAAAAAATACGACGATTATTTTTATAATGATCCTGACCGTCCGACCTCCAATTTGTTTGAATCTTTGTTTAGGGCTGATAGCCATATTTCATTTATCAGTTGATGTCTTATAAGCAAAGAGCAGGCCTTATTTGGAAGTGCCGGCAACTGTTTTCGGCTGCCCCCCGGAACAACGTAAACTATACCCAAAAGGCAGGGATCGCAAAAATCGGGTGCCCTGGAAAGCCCGCCGTATCCAAAATCGTGGAATTATGTCCACGTATTTGCGCTGAAAAATTGAATGTCTGTTTAAGAAAGCTGGTACATTTTTATCTGGTTCGAAAAGAATTCGATGGATTAAGGCAAATTGTGCTACATTTTAAACGTAATTAAATCAAGTGCAAACGACTCCCCGAATCGAAAGTCCTCAAAACGGCGCAATAACCCGGAAAAAGTCCGGCGGGAAGATAAAAAAATTCTGGAAACTGCTCGGGCCGGGACTGATCACCGGCGCCAGTGATGATGACCCTTCGGGAGTTGCCACTTATTCGCAGGCGGGGAGCGGTTTTGGACTGACTACGCTCTGGACCGCCCTGATCACGTTTCCCCTGATGGCTGCGGTACAAGAAATGTGTGCCCGCATTGGCGCGGTCACTTGCCAGGGCCTGACGGGTATACTCAAAACGCATTATCCCAAAGGCATTACCTATGTAATGCTGATTTTCAGTCTGCCTGCAATCGTGCTCAATATCGGCGCTGACCTGGAAAGCATGGGCGCAGTGGCACATTTGATCATCCCGAAAGTTCCGGTATTCCTGTTTGAAATTATCTTCACGATACTGATTTTGCTGGGAATGATCTTTTATAACTACCAGAAACTCTCCTCCATCTTAAAATGGTTATGTCTTGTGCTGCTCACATATCTTCTGATACCTTTTTTTGTCAAAGTGGATTGGGGCAAAGTTGTAAGAAATACCTTCATTCCAACGATCAGGTTCGATAAGGATTTCTTCGAGATCCTGGTCGCCATTCTTGGTACCACGATTTCTCCCTATCTATTTTTCTGGCAGGCTACCATGGAAGCTGAAGATATCATCAATGCAAAAAAAAGCGTTGTTGTCGACAAGATATTCCTTGGTAAAATGCAGATAGACATCTTCTCTGGCATGTTCTTTTCCAACCTGGTCATGTTCTTTATCATCCTGACGACCGGGGTGGTCTTGTATGATGCAGGCATCAGGAAAATAGAAACCGTCCAGCAGGCTGCGAAGGCGCTGGAGCCGCTCACCGGTCATGTCAGCTATTTATTTTTTGCAGCGGGAATTATCGGAACTGGCTTTTTGGCTATCCCCGTTTTAGGGGGCTCACTTTCCTACATTGTTGCTGAAACTTTTAACTGGAAGCAGGGTTTACAAAAAAAATTCAGCCAGGCACCCGGTTTTTACTTCACCATCATCCTTTCATTGGTTGCCGGCCTTTCGCTGGATTTCCTCAACATCAATCCCATCCGGGCCCTGCTCTATACAGCGGTCTTGTATGGACTGACGGCGCCGGTGATGATTGCCATCATCCTGCACATTTCCAACAATAAAAAAATCATGGGGGATGCCTGCAATGGCAAATGGTCAAACTTTTTGGGTGGCCTGGCGCTTGTGCTAATGACCGCGGCCGCGGTGGCGGTGGTTTGGCTGCAATTCTAATTCTTCTCCTCCCCAATAAGTATCGACCAGGGCTTCAGGTCCTCTATTTCTTCGCTGATGATGCGAAAGATTGCGGTAAGCGGAATAAAAAGAAACATGCCGGGTATACCCCATAATAAATTCCCGATGAGGACCGCTATAATCGTGATCAGGGGATTCAGCTTCACCCTTCCTCCGACGATGCGTGGCAAAATGATATTTGCGTCAACAAAATGAGCCGCTATAAATACGATGCCGATTCCCAGCACCTGAGGCGCTGTTCCGTTAGCTAAGGTGATCAGCATACTGATAAACATAGCTGAATAAATGCCAAGATACGGTATGATGTTGAGTATGCCGGCTGTGACGGCCATGAGAAGGGCATATTTTATACCCATGATTGACAAACTGATAAAAATCATGATAATAAGAATTAACATTTCAGTGAGTAAGCCAAGAACATAATTTTTCATGACATTGTTTACTTCCAGCACAATTGCCTGCACTCTATGGCTATGACGGGAATTGAATAAGGCGAGCAGGAACCGCATCAGCAGTCTCCGGTGAAACAAAATAAAAAAAGTAAAAATAAAGAAAAAGATACTTAGCACAACCACCCTGATCATGCCAACAAATGTTGTTGCGATTGAATTGACCGCAGCGTTTGTAAATCCATTGGCGGACTTTGTAACATAATTGATTTGGGCTGAATCATCGATATTGTACCTGTCCGATACCCAGTCCTGCACACCTTGCAACTTGGTTGAAATCCTTTGTTGCAAATGCGGTAGGTCTTTTGAAAAACGAATGACCTGGTGACTGAAAAAATAGATCAGTCCGCCGATGAACGCAAGAAAAATCAGAACAGCAATGATTGCCGCCATTGCACGCGGGACATGCAATTTTTCAAGCCATATTACAAAGGGATGGAGAAGAATGGCGATAAGAAAAGCAAAAAACAAAGGAATGCAAATGCTTTTTCCCAGGTACATAAACAAGAGCATCAGGGCAATCCCGTGCAATATCAGCGCCACCCTGGCATAGAATGCAAGCTTAATTGAGTTCATAAGATCAAGTGTTTTTAAAGGTTTTTGCTCCATGGAAAAATTTCCACGCTCATCCAGGCTTGGAGGGGCATTATTATTGCAAATTTTACAAATAACAAATAATAAATCTTCTATTTATGGAAAATACGAATGACCGGAAACTGAGTTTTCCGCAGCGCAATTGGTTTCTGCTCTGCGTTCTGACTGCCATCCTGAGTCCACTGCTGGTTCATTTTATCCAGGTGGGTGCAGGAAAGCAGGCTTATAAGCAGTCGGTTGACATCCGGTATTCCGACACATCCAACAAAATTGCCAGCCCACCAACCCGTGATACTGCGCAAAAAACAAAAGCAGGCACTTCAGACTCAGCCAAATAACGGGAAGGATGAATTGACAGAGACGAAAAATAAATAGGATGCCTTTAACCCCGCTTCGCCGGGTTAAAGGCAATGTTGTTGGTTAATACCCCAATACCCTCTATGCTGATCGCTACGCGGTCACCAGGCTGTAAGGTAAAATCATTGGCCGGTACCAGGCAGGTTCCCGTCATAAGAAAAACGCCGAACGGGAAATCGCACTCCCGGAATAAATACTCTACTAACCCGGTATGAGAACGTTTCATCCGGTTGATGGATACCGAATCGTGATAAACTGATTTCCTGTCGCGAAAAATGGTCATTTCAATCCGGGCGGCCGGGTCGATCGCATGTTCGGGAACATAGAGGCAGGGGCCGAGACCTGCACTTTTTTCATAGCATTTTGCCTGTGGCAGGTACAAAGGATTTTCGCCTTCAATACTCCTTGAACTCATATCATTTGCAATGGTATATCCCAGGATTTTTGCGCTGGCATTGACAAATAGGGCAAGCTCGGGCTCTGGTACGTTCCAGGACGAATCTTTCCGAATATAGAGATCCTGCCCCGGACCAGATACCCTTTGCGGATTTGCCTTGAAAAACAATTCGGGTCTTTCCGCCTCGTACACTTTGTCATAGAAATCAGCAGCACCCGATTTTTTCGATTCTTCCATCCTTGCTTCGCGGCTACGCAAATACGTTACCCCTGCAGCCCACACTTCCTGGTTGCCAATCGGAGCTTGCAGGTCTTTCTCCAATATCTGAATATCGCCAGAGCTCAATTCATCAGATTGCGTCGTCTGCAACTGCAAATAGCTGAACAGATTTTCCCGGTTGATGAGTTCATCCCATCCTCCCTGAATCCGGTAATATTTGTCGACATGTTCCAGGAAGGCGCTGCCTTTGGTTTTATACAGCTTCATAAGTCCGTTATGCTTTGTTTACATTTTTTTTAACTCGTCCAGGTCAATATTCAGCAGTGCTTTTGCAAAAGCCCGCATGGATGCATAGCCGCCCTGGAAATGGCAAGTCATTTGTTTGTACGCCTGGGATTCACCGGGCTTTAACTCGCTCGCCGGCGAAGAAGACTCAATTTCATAGAATGGTCCCAACTGCGTGCCATCGGCCAGGGGGCCATCATTATAAGAATTGATTACATCTCCCTGGTAAGGTTGTTTTTGTATTTCCCATTTGGAGTTCACATAGCGCCCTTTGTGGTTTACGGTAAAGGAAATGACTGTTAGTACATTTTTTTCAAAATCAAAACTGCCAGCCATACTGCCTGCGATAAGCGGCGAGAGTCCGATCTTCCCTCTGGATTTTCCATCGCATTTAAAGAACAATATGCTGTCTTTGACGACAAGCCGGCCGGGCGCCATCTTTCCAAAATAATTATCTGTGATCAGTGAACGCGCGCGGGCTCCGGCTTTGAATGGAATGAACACCACGGTTTTATCGGTGGGCGTCATCATGCCCAGTAACCAGATCGACAAAAGCCCGGATTCTTTTTTCCATCCATTTTGGCCGGCATTCCTGATTTGGTTGTCTGACTCAAAGGCGACGGATCGGATTGCTGCAGGGACCCTAACATTCAATTGCTGACCCACCCTTTCACGATCAAGCATGTGGATGGCTCTGGTAATGATCAATTGAAATGGATTTCCCGAATAATTGGTCAGGCTTGCCTGTTTCGAGAAAACGGCCTGGATCGAGTCGGCGGATACCAGCTCAAAAGGAATTGTATCCAAAACAGGAGGCACTTGCCAGTGAGCAAGGTTAAACGAATCTCCCTTCCTGAAATAAAGGGCGAACTGTCCCCCTTCGGGTCCCAGCCAAAAGCGCTCCTCCCCTCCCACGGGATTAAAATGGGCCTTGTTTTTCTGTGATGATATTAATTGATAATTGATCCAGCCAAAACTTGCGCCGCTATCACCCGAAGCCGTGCTTGTCATTACACGTCCCTGGTATTCCGGAGAGATCAATATCTTGTTGTTTCCTTGCTGATCCCTTAGTTCAATGGAATGTTTCAAGTATTTTCTGAGAAAAGCTGCATCATAGCCATAGGTTCCTTTTTCGTATGTCGGTTTTGGTTCAGCGGCCGGTTCGGATTTTTTATTTTCCTGACATGATAACAGGAGGCAAAGAGCAAGAAAACTAACCGGTAACAACAAATGGCTGCGTAACATGGAACAATCACTTAGATGAAAAAATGGAAAGTAAAATACCTTCTTTAATTTAAAAATCAATGCTTATTCTTAGAAACAATTAAAATGCTGCACGCTACCTGAACGGGATTAAGGCAGGTGCCTGCAAGGCAAAAATATTAAAACTGAAAGGTATGGTCGTACTTATTTCAGCAAACAGCGATTTTGAGCCATGCGGTGTTAAGGGAAGGTAGCTCGCAGAAAAAGTCAGGGTATTGAAAGACAGGTTTTCGTTCCTTACGGAAAAGCCCAGCCCAAAACCTGAATACAAAGGACTGTGAAAGAGGCTGACATGCTGTTCTGTAAGAAGGGAGGCCTGCACAAGCGCAAAGAAATTGAATCTGAACCCATATATGCTGAGGCGGCTGTAAAAAGTTGTTGTTGCGCCCAGGTTCAGCCGCTGGTACCCATTTATTGTGGTATGCTCATAACCCTGAATGCCATTGCCGCGATTAATGTTCAGGGGCTTATACAATAAAGGGTTTGGACAAAAAAGATAATCCACATGAAAAAATTCTCTGAGCTTTGCTCTCTTCCACCTGAACAGGCGGCTGAAATAATCTGTTTGCAGATGAATGACCGCATCCTCTGAACCCTTGTCCCAGAAACTGCCAACCTGGAAACCAGTGCTTAACAGGTTCTCCGTACTGTTCAGCCAGTACTTCTGCACTTCGATCGCCGTGTAACTACGTTTGATCCCCACCCATTCGTCAATGCCAAATGTGGTTGAAGCATTGTAACCTGAAGGAATATCTTCTGTTCTTCCATATCCAAAAAAGTAATTGGTTTTAAAAAAGTCCTGGTGAAAAAGCACGATACGCCCAAGCGTATAATGATGATCGTTGTAATTCGGATTCTGGGCAAACCGCGTCTGGGTGGGCGTTTTGGTAAAATTTAAATTGTATTGCCTCAGTTCAATGGCAATATTAGGCTTATCACTTACCATTCCGTTATTCTGGAACTGATTCCTGAAATTATATCCGCCCCATAGATCAACGACATGATATTGGTAATTCCTGTACAGGGAATCGTGAAAAGAATTAACGTTCATCGACTGGTTATAATAATAATTAAACCCGCCGGTGAGCTTTGTCCAGGAACTGAACAAGGGCCTGTTGATCGAAATGAAATAGGATCGCTCATACACGCCGGTATCAATCATGATCTGGTCGTTCAGCGCACTGTATCCGAAACTCACGTCAGCAAATGTTCCCGCCACGTTGTATTTACTGTAACTCACTTCCCCTCTCCACTGCGGGCGATAGACTTCTTCCCAACGGAATCCCAGCAGTACTTTTTGACCTGCACCAAACAGGTTGTTGTTGTAAATGCTGGCTGCAATGGCGTTGGGACTTAGGTTCCCCAGGGTACCGCCGTATTCGAAGAGGTCCTTGGTGAGCACAACAATATCTATGGAATCGGGATCCTGGTATGTATTGATGATGTAAAACCTTGCATCCTGGATAAAAGATAAATTACGGAGATACCGTTCGTTATCCACCATTTTGTACGCATTAACCGTGTCGTTTTCTCTGAAAAACAAAGCTTGCCGGATCGCCCATTCTTTTGTGTTCAGGTGGAGGCGGTTGGCGAAACGAACCAGTTTCATGGAAGTTGAATAGGTTGTGTCGTCAATTACTGTTCCGAACACATCGACGCGGTTATAATAAATATTCCGGATCGTTTTTCCCCGGTAAGGTGCAAAATTATTTTGTCGCCGCTGCCAAACCAAGCTGTCTGGTGTTGGTAAGCTGTCATTCTGCCGCATTAATTTGGCCATGAGGGAATCTCGTTGCTGCTTATCCGTAAGAATATGTATGTATTTCCTGATCCCTTTCCTTGTGGGCGTCTCGTCTGTAGGCACTGTATCTTTCTGCATGCGGGTCTCCCGGTAGTCATCCGACCCAAGAGCCGCCTTACCTGCAAAGGGGAAAAACATCGCGAGGCAGAGCAGCACAGGCGGGAATGCATGGGGAACGCGGCTCAATTGTATCCACCTAATTATCAATTTCTTATCAATTGAAATAATAAATTCAAATAATCGTTTACCATGATTGGTGCGCCCTTTCGGTGTATTGACCAGGTGATCATGATTTGGCAATCTATTTCTTAAAATCCGGTTTCCCAAGAAAAATATCGAAACCAAAAAAATGGTCCCTTTCGTTAAACTTGCAGATAATTTAAATGAAGAATATTTACATCCTGTTATGTAGTTTTTTGTTTTTTTTTGGTACTGCTTTGGCTCAAAAAATCCCAGGCCGTATCTATTTTAAAAATGGAACAGCCATCGGTGAAAACAACCTGCTGAACAGGAAACCATCCGGCCATGCATTTCAGTCCATTCAGTTCGAGAAAAAAATATATGTCCTGCTCCGGTTTGACCGGATCCCGGTATCCGAAATCAGAAATGCCCTGAAGACAAAAGGAGTTGACCTTGCCGATTATTTGCCAGACAATGCTTTTCTTGCCGAAATGCCGGAAGACTTTGAGCCAGCTGAATTAAAACGATTACATGTCACCGGTATTTTCCCCATTGATAAAACGGTAAAAATTTCCCGTGCATTGCAAATGCAACAAGATGCGCCATTGCTGGGCAGCGACGAGGTGATTGCTGTCTCCTATTTTGGAAGCATCGATAAATCCCTCGTCAGACAGGCCCTTGAAAAGATCGGAGCGAAGATCATCATCAACAAAATTCAGCCTAATCATGCGTTTTTTATCAGCGCGAACCTGAGTATGATCCATAAAATTGCTGCGCTTCCGTTTATTTCCTATATCAGCAAACAGTCCCTCCAACTCGTTCCCTTAAATAATAACAACCGGGCGATCCATGGCGTCGATGCCGTAAGCGCCTCTTCGGGCAGAAACCTGCAGGGCAAGAACGTTACGATCGGTATGGGTGATAACGCGGACCCTTCCACGCATATTGATTTTGCAGGCAGGTTGATTCTGCGTAATTCCCAGCCAGCGATAGGACATGGTACACACACGACCGGAACGGCGGGAGGCGGCGGAATCCTTAATCCGAAATATAGAGGCATGGCGCCCAAATCTACTCTCGTCAGCCAGGCCTTTAACGATGTCCTGGTCAATGCTCCATTGTATATGAATGATTACAATATGGTGCTGACGAACAACTCTTATTTTCAGGGATTGAATAACTGTCCCGGAGAAGGGGAATACGACCTGCTAAGCAATTATATTGATTCCCAGTTGTACGCAAACGTTTCGCTGCTGCATGTTTTTGCATCAGGTAATGATGGCCTATTGACCTGTTCGCCCTATCCCGCTTCTTTTGCAACCATTAAATCAGGTTACCAGACAGCCAAGAACGCCCTGACCGTTGGCGCCATGGATAACCTGACTTATGGAACTAAGTCTGGCTCAAGCAGGGGCCCGGTTGGTGATGGACGAATCAAGCCGGAGATGGTGGCCGGCGGACAGAATATTGTATCCACGCTTCCGAATAATACTTATGGTCCGGTATCGGGGACGAGCATGGCGGCGCCGACGGTCACCGGTGCACTCGCGTTAATGTATGAACGCTACCGGCAGCTGCATGCCGGCGCAAACCCCCCGGCGGCCTTGATCAAGGCGGTGGCCTGCAATAGCGCGGACGACCTGGGTAATCCCGGGCCTGATTTTACTTTTGGTTTTGGAATGCTCAACGCAAGGACGGCAATTGAAGCAATAGAAAATAGTCATTATTTCAGCGGCTCACTGATTGACGGAGCCATCGCGACGCATAGCATCGCGGCCGTTCCACCGGGAGCATACCAGTTAAAAATAATGCTATACTGGCCCGATCAGCCGGCATCAGCTTTCGCCTCCACCACACTGGTGAATGATCTTGATCTGACCGTCACCGGGTCCGATGCAACGATACACCACCCGCTCCTCCTCGACCCGAGCCCCGCCCAGGTAAATAACAATGCTGTGGAGGGAATTGATCATGTCAATAATATCGAACAAGTGGTGATTAATAATCCACCAGCGGGGAATTTTACAATCACGGTAAAAGGAACAAAAATCCCTTTCGCATCCCAGAACTATTTCATCGCTTACGAGGTCCTTATGCCTTCGGTGACGGTGGAATTTCCTTTTGGCAGCAATACCCTCGTCCCCGGTGAAACGGAAAATATCCGTTGGAGCTCTTATGGGGAAGCGGGTAATACGTTCAAGATCGAATATTCTGCAGACAACGGCAGTAGCTGGAACCTGATCACCAACAGCGTTCCATCGACCAGCCGGCTCTTGAACTGGACGGTTCCTCCAACAGCCACGAACCTTGGATTGATCCGCGTTACTACGAATAACCTCGGTTATTCAGATGTCAGCGACTATAATTTCACGATCATTCAACAGCCTTCATTAATCGTTACAAATCCCTGTCCCGGATATGCGCAATTGACCTGGAACAGCATTGCCTCGGCCAGTCTGTACGAAATCATGTTGCTGAAGGGAGATAGCATGCAAACGGTGACCAGTACTACCGACACCAGTTTTCTGTTAGACGGGCTCAATAAGGACAGCAGTTACTGGATCGGCGTACGTGCCGTGAACAATACGACCGCCGGACGCCGGTCGATATCCGCGAACATCATTCCCGCCAATGGCGCTTGTACATTACCGGTATTTAACAATGACATGACCGTAAATGCTATTGCCAGTCCTGTGACCGGCAGACAATTCACATCCTCGCAGTTGGGCACCAACCCGGTCAAGGTTAACCTAAAAAATCTCGGAAGCGTTGACGCCACAGGAACGTTCAATATCTCATATCAAATCAATTCCGGTACAGTAACGACGGAGTCAACGACACAAACCATTCCGGCAGCATCTGTTTACCAATATACTTTCACTCAACAATTCGATTTTTCCGCCGCAGGAACCTACATCATTAAAGCCTGGGTAAGCTTCCCGGGAGATGCCAACCACAACAACGATACCATCGTAGCTAAAGTCAAACAGCTCCAAAATGATCCATTGGTTTTAAGCCCGGCTTTTACGGAAGATTTTGAAACCGCCATGCCTCTGGCTTACACAGTCCAGACCAGGGGACTGGAAGGCCTGGACCGCTCTGATTTTACCAACACGCCAAACGGAAGGCTCAGGTTTTTTGTCAATACGGGTTTTTCAAGGAGCGGAAGCCGCGCCGCGACGCTCGACCAGGCCGTATACAACGCAGCAACTGCAGCAGACAGCCTGATCACAACCTTTAATCTTTCCGGTTATTCAGCTACAGACCAGATCTGGCTTGATTACTATTATAAAAAACAACTGCTTAGTTTTAATAAGCCGGGAAATGCTGTGTGGATCAGGGGCAATGATCAGGCAGCCTGGGTATTTGCAGATAGCATCTATCCCAAACCGTCAGATCCTTTCACCTACAGATCCGGAAAGAGCATCGATGTTACCGGCCTGCTGTCCAATGCAGCACCGACGCAAAACATCAGCAGCAGTTTCCAGGTTAAATTCGGAGAAGAAGGATTTGGACAGGCAAACGATGTAAACCCGATCGGTTACCTGGATGCAGGTTTGTCTTTTGACGATATTACGCTAACCAAATCTTCAAACGATCTCGGTCTGCTGTCGATTTTGCAACCAGATTTAACCAATCTTTGCGCGCTGTCTGCTGCAGAACCCGTGGGCGTACAGGTTAAAAATTATTCTGCCAATACATTGACTAATATTTCCATCAGTTACTCGCTGAACGGAAGCCTGGTTACGGAAAATATCCCGGCCATGACCCCCGGCCAGTCCATAACCTATACCTTTCTGCAAAGGGCAGATCTTTCGGCGTACCAGGACTATAACCTGCGCGCATGGGTTCACTATAGCGCCGACAATTACAGCCGGAACGACAGTCTTGACATCCTTAGTTTTCATACCGTCCCGGTGATCAGTTCTTTTCCCTATCTTGAAGGATTTGAAAGCAATAATGGTTACTGGTATTCGAATGGAATAAATGACAGTTGGCAATGGGGAATTCCTGCGAAATCTGTGATCAACCGTGCAGCCAATGGCACGCATGCCTGGGTCACCGGACTCCTTGGCAATTACAATGATAATGAATTGTCATATTTATATTCACCCTGCTTCGACCTCAGCGGACTAAACAAACCCGTGTTGTCCTTCAGTCATATTTTCCAGATGGAAGATGACTGTGTCTGCGATGATCATTGGGTAGAGTACAGTACCGACAATATTCATTGGACATCGCTTGACAGCACCGGCGGAGGCACCAACTGGTACGATGATACGGTCAATAAGGCCTGGCGTAAATCCTATACGACATGGCATGTTTCCAGTCACGACATTCCGGTAAAGAATACGAAGCTTCGTTTCCGTTTTGTCGTTCAGAGCGATCCCGCTACGAATTTTGAGGGCGTGGGGATCGATGATATTCACGTTTTTGATAAAGCGCCGGTATATGACAGCAGTAACATTCTTGCCGGGCTTGGCCAGACCCTGAGCGGAAACGGCTGGATTCATTTTGATGTCGCTGGAAAACGCATCGCGTCAATCAATCCCAATGGCCAAAACCTGGGAAATACCGACGTGAAGGTTTATATAAACAAGGCTGCTATCAGGGACACAAATAATCAGTATTACCTCGACAGGAATATTGTTATCCAGCCCAGCATCCAACCCAGCAGTTATGTCGCGGTGAGGTATTATTTTACGGATTCCGAAGCGGTTCGCCTGGTGCATGCCGCAGGTTGCAGCAACTGTACGACGATCGCCGATGCGTACCTGTCTGGCGTAACGCAGTATGGCAGCAAGCTGCTGACCGAAGAAGACAGTACACTCGACAATAATATCAACGGCAGTTACACATTCTATAAGCCACAGCAGGATGTGGCCATCATTCCATACGATAATGGATATTATGCAGAATACAATGTATACAGTTTTTCTGAGTTCTGGATCAACGGCGGGGGACCGGGTCAGGACCAGGCACTTCCTATCGTACTGGATAGTTTCACCGTTGTGCGGGTAGATACCACAGGGCTATTACAATGGTTGTTGTTCAATGGATCAGTTGCGGACAGTTTTATCGTGCAAAAAAGCACGGATGCCAGCAATTTTTCGCAAACGATCGCCAGTATTAAAGCAGATAGTACTGTTCAGGCTTACCAGTATACGGATAAACAATTGGTGAACGGCTTAAATTATTACAGGATCAAAATCATACAACAGGATGGGCATTATCAATATTCTCCGATCAGGAATATTACTTATTCCAAAACCAATACACCAACCATCAATGCCGTATTTCCAAATCCCATTGGCAGCGGCCCGCTTTATGTCAATACTGTTTCCAACTGCAACAGGATTGAACTTTATGATGTATTGGGAAGATTTGTCCGCGCTGAAAATAAGACGGGCCTTCAAAATACATTTAACGTGGCTAACCTTGTGAAGGGCGTATATATCCTGCGTGTGCGCACCGATGCGGGGAGTTTTATCAGTAAGGTCGTCGTGAACTAATGTGAAAATAAAAACCTAATTTTCATATTTCTTTATATTCATCTTTACAGTGGCAAAGCTTTTTAAAATAAAGAAACACGGAAAGGTTGGTGAAGCGCCCGGAACCATCTTCGTATCCGGAGATGCACTTGAACCGAGGATATTTGTTTTTTCGATCAGCCCTGCCGGTTGCAAAGAATACCAGCCAGAAAATTTCGATTCTCTGCTGAAATACCTTGAAGAAAATGAAGGATACGTGAGCTGGGTGCAGGTTAAAGGCCTTGGCAATGAATTGCTCATAAAAGAATTCGGCGATCATTTCAATATCAATGCGCTTGCATTGGAAGACATTTCAGATCCTACCGAGCGGCCAAAATACGAAGAATACGACGATTTTGTTTTTGCTATCAGCAGGCTGATCGTCCTGAACAATGACCAGCAGGCCTCTAATTGCCAGCTGTCTGTAGTAGTTCAAAAGAAACTGTTGATCTGTTTCCAGGAAACCTACGAGGAATATTTCACGGAATTGAAAAAAAGACTGAAAAATTCAAAAACGGCTATCCGGGACAAGGATTCAGGGTATCTTTTTTATGCTATATTGGATACCGTTTACGATCGTTATTTTGACCTGCTGGACCACCTGGAAGAGTCGCTTGCGGAACTGGAAGAAAGCATCAACAGGAATCCACAAAGACGTAATATGCAGGAAGCGCAACGTATCAAGCGGCTGCTCATCCTGCTGCACCGGGTCACCTGGCCCGAAAGGGATAAAATGAGCGAGATCCTCCGGTCCGACAATCCACTGATCAGCAGGAAAGACAAAATATTCATGCGTGATGCATACGACCATTGTATTGATATTATCGAAACCATTCACAGTCAAAAGGAATTGGCCACGAATCTGACAGATATTTATTTGTCAACCATCAACAACCAAATGAATGACGTGATGCGCATCCTGACCATCGTGTCTGCCATTTTTATTCCCCTCTCCTTTATTGCTTCTATATATGGAATGAATTTTGCCCGGATCGACCCCCTTACGGGCAAGGTCATGGAACACAATATGCCAGAATTATACAGTCCTCACGGATATCAATATACCCTGATGGCGATGGGCGGAATTACAGCCGTGCAGCTGGTCATATTTTGGAGGAAGGGGTGGTTTAACAGATTGAAATAGGAGATTAACATAAATAAAATCAACATCATGCCCGGAGACTCCCTGCGCATCAATAATAAAGCGGTTAAGCAAAACAGTTATGACGCCATTATCGTTGGATCCGGGATCAGTGGAGGCTGGGCCGCCAAAGAACTTTGTGAAAAGGGATTAAAGGTGCTCATGCTAGAGAGAGGAAAAAACATAGTTCACCCGAACTACCCTACGGCGACAAAAAATATCTGGGAGTTCCCGCACCGGGGACGACTTTCTTCCGATGATAAGAGAAAAAGTTTTGTCCAAAGCCGTCACTATTCCTTCAGGGATGATAACAAACAATTTTATATCAATGACCTCGAAAACCCCTACGAAGAAGTAAAAAGGTTCGACTGGATAAGGGGTGATGTTGTCGGGGGACGATCATTGCTTTGGGCAAGACAATGCTTACGCTGGAGCGATCTTGATTTTGAAGCCAACGGAAAAGAAGGCATTGGCACCGATTGGCCTGTGCGTTACCGTGATATCGCGCCATGGTACGATTATGTGGAACGTTTTATTGGCGTCAGCGGATCTCCGGAGGGATTGCCTCATCTTCCCGATGGTATATTCCAACCTCCTATGGAGATGAATTGCGTCGAAAAGCATTTCAAGTCAACGGTGGAAAAAAAATTCCGGGACGTTAAAGTAACCATCGGCAGAACAGCCAATTTAACGGCTCCGGTCAAGGGTCGTGGTGTTTGTCAAAACAGGGACTTATGTCATCGCGGTTGCCCCTATGGCGCTTATTTCAGCACTAATGCCAGCACCTTACCTGCTGCATTTGAGACAGGCCGACTCACGCTTAAATCCGATTCCCTCGTTAACAAAGTTATTTATGATGAACACAGGCAAAGAGCCGTTGGTGTGGAAGTGATCAATACCCTGACAAACCAGGTGGAAGAATTTTATTCTACCATCCTATTCCTGAATGCGTCAACCCTGGCCACCAGTTTCATTTTACTCAACTCAACCTCAAACCGTTTTCCGAACGGATTGGGAAATGGAAGCGACCAGGTTGGACGTAACCTGATGGATCATCACAAGACTTTGGGTATATCGGGAACGATCGAAGGGTTTCGGGACACATATTATTATGGACGGCGGCCAATCGGATGTTATATCCCCCGCTTTCGAAACATAAAAGAAAAAAGAAGCGATTATATACGAGGGTTTGGCACCCAGCTTAGCGCACATCGTCAACGGGGCGTCAATGGAAACCAGGCAGTGCTCGGGCCAGAATTGAAAGAAGCCCTCAGTGAACCCGGGAACTGGAACCTGGGATTCACGAGCTTCGGAGAATGTCTTCCCTATGCGGAAAACCGGGTGACGCTGAACACCACACTAAAAGATCGTTGGGGAAGGAAGACATTGACTGTTGATGCAGAATTCAGGGAAAACGAAAAGCAAATGCACAAGGAGATGTTGACGAGTATGCAGGAGATGATGGAGGCAGTGGATTGCAAAAACATCCGGATTGAAGAAGGAATGTCATTCCCCGGAAATGCAAATCATGAAATGGGTACAGCCCGGATGGGCAGGGATCCCAAAACTTCTGTCCTGAACGGATTCAATCAAATGCACGAAGTGAAGAATGTTTTTATTACGGATGGCTCTTTCATGAGCTCTTCCAGTTGCGTCAACCCATCGCTGAGTTACATGGCTTTTACCGCGAGGGCAGCTGACTTCGCTATAAAAGAGCTCAAAAAAGGGAACTTATAAGCGCGGCTGACATATTGCGCTCGGGACAATTAATTGATGGTCAGCAGCTTTGCCCCTACAAGGCTAATATGCCGGTCGAATCAAGATTTTGGCTGCCTTTGCCCGGGTTCTGATTATTTTTCATACCTTTGCGAACTCTAAAAAAGACCTCATGAACAGCCGTCGGGAGTTTGAAATAGCGTTTGTGGGGTTAAAGCCCGGTATTCATGAGTTCAGTTACCAGGTCAACGACAAGTTTTTTGAAGCTTACCAGCAACAGGATTTCAGGCATTGTGAAGCGAATGTAAAACTGGTTTTGGATAAAAAGGCCGGTTTTATGTTGTTGAAGTTCGAAATCAGTGGCAAGCTTGAGGTGATCTGTGACCGTTGCGGAAACAGTTTGCCGCTGGAACTTTGGGATGAGTTCAACATCCTGGCTAAATTGGTCGAGGATCCAGACCTAATGAACCAGCAGGAGGAAGACCCGGATGTATATTACATCTCAAAGGGTGAAAGCCACCTGCACATTGCGGATTGGATCTATGAATTCGTCAACCTCAGTATTCCAACACAGCGCATGTGCAGCGAAGAAGAAATCGGAGGCCCGCATTGTAACAAGGAAGTACTGGCCATGCTGAAAAAACTGGATATTGGGAAGGTAAAACCGGATAATCCGTTGTCAAAAGGATTAGAAAAATTTAAAGATTTAGAATAAGTATTGTTGGATATTATAAAATTGAATTGTTATGCCAAATCCGAAACGAAGACATTCCCAGCAGCGCAGCGCCAAAAGAAGAACGCACTACAAAGCTGAGAAAGTCACATTAAGCAAAGACAGCACCACGGGCGAAACACATGTTCGCCACCGTGCACATGTAAGCGAAGGTAAACTGTACTACAGAGGAAAGGTAGTCGCAGAAATTGCTCCTATAAAATAGTCATATAACTGTTTTTATTGTAGCTTGCCGGAGATGAATATTGCACTAGATATGATGGGTGGAGACTTTGCGCCGGATCAGGCCGTGAAAGGTGTTCAGCTTTATTTGTCTGAGTCAGTTTCCCCGGCTTTTTTGTTTTTGATCGGAGATGAAAACCAGGTCAATCCGCTCATTGAAACTCAGCAGGTTCCCGGTGAATATTTAAAAATTGTTCATGCTCCGCAGGTTATTGGCATGCATGAACACCCCACCAAAGCCCTCAAGGAAAAACAGGACTCATCCATTGCCATTGGGTTTAAACTTCTCGCTTCCGGTAAAGTAGATGCCTTCATCAGTGCAGGCAACACCGGCACCATGCTCGTCGGATCTCTCTTCAGCATTAAGGCCATTGAAGGCGTTCAAAGACCGACCATTTCAACCATTATTCCAAGAGAAAGCGGCAAGACGGGCTTATTACTTGATGTAGGATTGAATTCAGACTGCAAGCCGGAAATCCTCAACCAGTTTGCGATCCTCGGATCGCTTTATGCAAAGCATATCCTCGGAATTGAACAGCCCCGCACAGGGTTGGTCAATATTGGTGAAGAAGAGGGAAAAGGAAATATCCTGGCACAGGCCGCTTACCCTCTGCTGAAAGAGAATAAGCAAATCGATTTCATTGGCAACGTGGAAGGCCGTGATATCCTGCTGGATAAAGCTGATGTGATGGTTTGTGACGGTTTTACCGGTAACATCATTTTGAAATTGGCAGAATCGCTTTTCGAGATCACGGAAAGACAAAATATTCATCATGAATATTTCGACCGTTTCAATTTTGAAAATTACGGAGGCACACCGGTGTTGGGGGTGGCAAAACCTGTGATCATCGGTCATGGAATATCCCACGGAAAGGCATTTAAGAACATGATTGCGCTCGCCGAAAAAATCATCACGACCGATCTCCTGGCTAAGATGAAAGCGAGTTTTAAAGGAAATTAAAAGCCGGCGAAGGTTCACCAGCCGTTAAAAAGCTATCGGCTCATAAGCCGGATTCTGTTGCCGCCTAAGCGGTTGCCATCATTTATCTGGCCCGGCCATTACTGGCCGGATCTTGCTGCCTACCCTCCGGCATCGAACGAGCCGTCCTCAGTCGCCGGTATACGTGGCATTACAGCATGCAAGGTTTACCCCTAACGAACATTGCTGTTCATTACCGTGGGCTCTTACCCCACGTTTTCACCTTTATCCACCGAAGCTTTAGCGTAGGCGGATTGTTATTTTCTGTGGCACTTTCTGTTCCCGCCTTAGACGAGACCCGGCGCTTAACCGGTGCATTGCCCTGTGCTGTCCGGACTTTCCTTCCTCCTGTCGACCCTTTCGGAACGCAGGTGAACGATGGCACGGCCGATAGCAATACAAAATTAACCAGAATGTTTATGAATACTGAAAGAAAATTTCCGTAGCGCCATACCCGTGGCGGGGATGATATTGGTTGATGAATGATTTTACTTCCTTTCTCAGCCTGAGGATCTCATGGATCTCATCCCTTAGTTTGCCGCTGCCCACCCCGTGAATGGCAATCATCGACGGTTGCCGGTGTGCAATGGCAACATCAATCCATTTTTCCAGGGTCCGCAACTGCAGCGTAAGTATCTCGAAATTATTCAGGCTCTTCCAGTCATCAGAAAGTTTTTCAATGTGGAGATCCACTTCATATTTCGCCGGCTCCAGGTGTTGCCTGGCTTTGGAAGCATCATATACCCTGTAAACGGCAGCAGACCGATCCGGTGCGGTTATTTTTTCTTCCATGATCTTGTCGGGATAAAGATCAAACAACTTGTAAGAGAATGTGGCTTCGCCCTTTTTTTTGATCTCTTCAATTTTCAAAAATACTTGTTTGGGTTTTAGCTTGAGCGAGCGTTCGTAATGATCTGCTTTTTTTGGATCGGGCGTGAGCAGGGAGAAATCCAATTCAAACACCGGGTTGTCGTTCAGATTTTCAAATGGAATATCGTTTAAATAGAAATCCTTGAAATTAAAGACCTGGTTCTCCAGTTCAAACTCGTTCTTTCCAAAATATTGAAGGCGGTAACTAAAGCGGTATCCCTGCATGGTATTGTTGACCAGGTGAATTTTCAGACTGGCCACCACATCATCTCCAAATTCATCGTTTTCAAAGACCGGCAAAAAGGTCAGCCATACCCCGTCCGGGATCTTATCTGCACGCGCCCCTTTTTCTAGAGGAACCTGGTCAATAAATTTTTTAGCCGGTTTACCGGGGACGGTCTTTTTTTCTGTAAATCTTTTGAAATAAGGGAAATCGAGTTGATCAATATAGGCAGGAAATTTCACGCCCCGTACATTGACCATAACCATTTTCTGATCGATGATCTCAATCACTTCAGCCTCCTCATTGGAATGTTGCACAATGACTTTGTCACCTACCTGAAACTTCATGCCGGTAAAGTTACAACTTAGGATCCGCCAGTTTACTTTTTCTCCTGCCGTACGCTAAATAAATAGAGAGTCCGAATGCCATCCAACCAAAAAATACCAGCCAGCTTTTCGGAGGGATTTCAATCATGAGGTAAGTACAACACAATACCCCTAAAACCGGGATCAAAGAATAATTCCTGATAAAACCCAGTATAGCAACAGTGACTGAGATGAGGATAAATATGATGAACAAGACTTCCTGCCGGCTTTCCGACTGGATATTGTGGAACGCACTGACCAATCGCTCCCTGAACAAAAACATAAAAAGGATCACCAGCAGGGAAATAATGTACTTGCCGTTGATATAAGGGATCTGGAATTTGCCGGCTTTTTTCCCAACTTTTGGGAGGTATAATACGCCTCCGCAAACAAGAACGAATGCAAATAGGGTACCGATGCTGGTTAGGTCGGTCATCAGCTTGTCGTCTACAAATAATACAGGCACGCCAACCAGGAATCCGGTCATGATCGTTGCAAAACCCGGCGTTTTAAACCGCTTGCTGATTTTGCTGAACTTTTTTGGAAGCAGCCCATCTCGGCTCATGCTCATCCAGATCCTCGGCTGGCCGATCTGGAAAACAAGGAGCACGCTCGTGGAGGCGATGACGGCGGTAATGGAAATAATAAAGCCGATCTTATGCATGTTGATCTTGTCGAAAACAAAAGCCAATGGATCTGCCACGCCATTAAATTCCTTGTAATTCACCAGGCCGGTAATGACTAGCGCGGTGACGATATAAATAACCGTGCAAATCAACAGGGAATAGATCATGCCCTTGGGCAGATCTTTCTGCGGATTACTGCATTCTTCTGCGGTAGTGGAAATGGCATCAAAACCGATATAAGCAAAAAATACAGAAGAAACACTTTGCAAAACCCCTCCCATTCCTTCCGGGAGGAAGGGCGACCAGTTCGATGTGGATCCGGTTGAGAAGATGATCCAGAAGCCAATAATCGCGATGAAAATGAGCACAACGATCTTCAGGCCTACCATGAAATTGGCG
>Ga0193728_1000108_pt1 | contig 34901 bp, 33 predicted proteins | sample U1c1metaG_FD_143037 | JGI IMG/M metagenome (GOLD analysis project Ga0193728, IMG submission 143037) | Soil microbial communities from a riparian zone of the East river system, Colorado, United States - U1c1 | ecosystem: Environmental > Terrestrial > Soil > Riparian zone | place: USA: East River... | reverse complement strand
CAACAAGGCCCAATGTTTTTAAAAGCGTACCAACAACATCGGCCATCGAAACTTTTACTACGGTTACAGATTCGAAAGGAACTGAATAGGCCACGTCGGCCGGAAATGTGTTTTTCAGCGATTCCAATTCTTTATAGATACCCTTCGCTGTTGCCAATGCGTTGCTTCCGGGTGCCTGGTATATGCGGAGAAAAGAAGCACGATGACCATCCACAAACGAGTTGCTGGAAAAAGTGAATTTCCCCAATTCCACCCTTGCTACATCTTTCAGGTAAACCAGTTCACCGGTTGCGGGCAAATTTTTTACGATGATATGTTCAAATTCCGAGACTTTACTTAGTCTGCCGTTTACTAAGATCCCGATTTCATAGGTCTGCGTTTTTTGTTGCGGTGGAACACCGGCTGATCCTGCAGCGACCTGCACATTCTGTGCAGTCAGGGCAGCAATAATATCCTGCGGCGTCAGCGAATAGCCGGCCATTTTTTGCGGGTTCATCCATATACGCATACTGAAATCGTCAGTAAACCGGTTGATACTGCTCACCCCGGGCACACGCAGCAATGCATCCTGTATAAAAACATTTGTATAGTTATCCAGGAAAGTAATATTATGTGTATTCGCGGGCGCATACACGGCGACCATCATCAACATGCTCGGGTTGACCGCTCTAACGGTAATGCCCAATCTACTCGCAACGGCAGGTAATAAAGGATTGGCGATACTTACGCGGTTTTGCACGTCAAGGGTTGCAATATCAATATCAACGCCGACATTAAACGTCACATTCATCGTCATCAGCCCATTGTTCGTGCTGTTGCTTTGCATGTACTCCATACCGGGGGTTCCATTTACCTGTCCTTCAATAGGCGTGGCAACAGTTTGCTCAACGGTTTGCGCATCGGCCCCGGTAAATTGGCCATTTACCTGCACGATGGGAGGCGTGATATCGGGATACTGGTCTATAGGCAACACAAAAATGCAAAGCGCACCGGCGATCACCAATACAATGGAAACCACCATGGCAGTCACGGGACGCTTAATAAATGTATTTGCGATCATTTTGTCTTTTTATTCCCGGCGGTTGATTTGGAAGAAACGGAGATTTCAGATCCTTCGTGAAGCGCCTGCACGCCATCCACCACTATTTTATCGCCGTCATTGATTCCTGATTTGATAATTACATTTGCGCCGATGGTCTGCCCCGGTTGCACTTTCTTTTGAAATGCCCTCAGTTTCGTACTATCGTCTGCATGACCGTCTTGTTTTTTTGCGGCTGAATCCGCCGTATTTGGGAGAACGGTATCCTTCGCAACAAAAACAAAAAATTCGCCCATTTGCTCCACGACCGATTTGCCGGGCACCACAATCTGAGGTTTTGCATCCTGGTTACGTACACGCAGCACGCAACTCATGCCGGCGCGCAATTCGTGCTCCGGGTTATCAAAAACCAATCGTATCCGAACCGTTCCTGTTTGCGGGTTAACAGCCCTGTCAATGACAGAAATTTTGCCGTCTTTGGAATAGATACTGCTATTGGACAAAATAATAGTAAACAAAGAATCGATATGTTTCTGTTTGTTTCTCTCCAATTCCTGGTAATGCTGCAATTGCGCTTCATTGATTAAAAAGTCAACAGCCATCGGATCATCTGTCGAAACGGTAGTGAGAATGGTTGTGCCTACGGTAACCAGATTACCCAACTTAACCTGACTGAAACCAATTGTTCCGTTAAAAGGCGCAGTGATGACGGAATACGTGAGATTGGTGGCTGCAGTTTTTTGCGCCTGCTGTGCGGCGTTTACTTCATTCTGCGCATTTTGTTTTGCAATCTCAGCATGATCGAGTGTTTGTTTGGCAACTGCATTGTGCTGAATCAAATATTCGTATCGCTTCGCATCCTGTTCGGCCTGTTCCAGATTTCCCTGCGCAACTCTTACATTGGCTACTGCCTGGTCGTATGCGGCTTTATACAGGCGCTCATCGATCTCATATAATTTTTGTCCTTTTTTTACATAGCTTCCTTCTGAAAAAAAAATTCCGGTAACATAACCCTGCACTTCCGGACGCAGATCAACCTGGCTGAGCGCTTCTGTTGTTGCCGGATAGTTATCATAATACAAAACCTGTTTTGAACTAACGGTGAGCAGGTTAACAGGGGTGGGTGGGTTACGCGGTGGCTGCTTTTGCTGGCATGAATAGGTCAGCACGCTACCAAGTAAACCAAGGCTGAAAGCCAATTTATTCATAATGTTAACTATTTAATGGACGACAATAAAACCCATTGCTTTTTCCAGATCTATTTTACTTGAAAGCACCTGGAGAAGGGCGTTTTTATATCCTAATTCAGATGTTATTAAATTCGCTTCAGCGGTGATCACATTCAGGTAGGCCACCACGCCCTGCGAGTATTGCAATGTGACGATATCGTACACACGTTTTGCTTTTTCCATGTTATCTTTCATTGCATGTAAGTTGTACTCGTTACTTTTATAATTTGCAAGTGCGGCAGTATAGTCTGAATATATCTGGGACCGAAGGCTGACCTCATCCCAGTCGAGCAATTTCAATTGCAGGTTTGCGCGATGAAGATTTTTAACGCGCGCAAAGCCGGTGAATAAGGGAACGTTTAAAGACAACCCGATATAGGAATACGGATAAGAGTTTGCAAAAAGAGACCCGAAGGAATTATTTTGAAAAGCCAGGTCGTAATCGAAAAAAGCACCTAAGGATGGCAGCCACGCATATTGATAATAGTGAATGAGCTGGCCCTGCAATTTTTTTGAAGTCTGCAATACTTTATATTCTATCCTGTTTTGGTACTGCAGGGCCTGCGTGGTATCAAACGAAATTTCATTCATCATCCGGGTGGTATCATAGCTGATATTAAATTGCTTTTCCGGGGGAAACCCCATGATTTGTTTCAACAGGGCATACTGCGGCGTCACGCTTTCTGTGGCCTGTTTTAATTGCACAGTCGAATTGGTCAGGGAGATGGCCGCTTCATCATAATCCGTTTCATCCACAATTCCGCTCACGTACTGATGGTACGTGTCGTGCATGTTTTTTGCAAGGCGGGCCGTATCTTCTTTAAAAACATCTATCTGCTCTAATGTCAATAATAAACTGTAGAACGTTTTACTTGTGTTGGCTACGACATTTATTTTGGCGCTGTCTGTAATTTGTTTTGCCTGGTCAATATATAAGTTCGCGCTTTTCACCGCATATAATAATGCGGGCGTAAAAATAGTTTGCGTTACAGATAATATGGGTGCGGCCGAATTAATGACGCCCGTTCGCTGTTCCATGATCTGGCCTGCAGCATTTTTTATAAAGGCCGTCGGCAATGTATTGTAGTGAGTAAGATTTGCCGAAATATTTGCCTGTGGCTGCCAGCCCGAAAGATTGATGGAATTGGTCGTGTGCGCAATGTCTATATTAATAAGCGCCTGGTTAACGAAGGGCTGATGCTGCAAGGCATAGTCCACACATTGGCTTAGCGTGAATGTCTGGATAGAATCGTTTTCATTCTTGGATTGGCAAAAACCATTCTCCGAAAAATAAAAAAGGAGAAAAAATGCAAGAAGATTGCGAATAACTATTTGATGTACCGGCATAGATTCCTGTTCTCTGTTTCAGCGAATGAGACAGTTTAATGAAATGTTCTGGCCATCAGGAGTAAGTAAGCCAACAAAAAACCACTACAAACCTCAAATCTATGAATTAGCCTTCAAGTGTTTTTCTGCATAGGGAAGAATGGTACAAGTGGAAATTATTGATGGTAATTGGGTGAGTACATGCAAAATTTGTGCCGTTGCGCCGAAAATGAACAGCGGCGAGAGGTTGATTTGTATCGTAAAATTGATGAAGCAGTAGGGAGTTTTATTTATCCCACTTAAAAATAGCAAAGGCTATATCAATCGATATAAGCCTTTACTAAACAATTAAATTCTAAAATTAGTCCAATCTTAGCCCCTGGGAGGATAGGGATCATTGCCGAAGCTGTTGCGCTCCCTGATCTGTCCTTGCCGGTTATGAATGAACAATTCGCTCTGCTGATTTTCGGCGATGTTCCTTCCCACATTAATGGCTTCAGACTGCGTTTCAGTGATGCGGGTCAGCCTGTCGTTACCTTCCCCGCGAACGGCCCACTGATCTCCAAACGGGACAACATGTTGATTTTTTCTGCTCATTTTTTTTAGTTTTAATGAGTTATTAGTTTTAATGAGTTAATTAATATTTTTCTAACACTAAATTAAGAATAATTTGGACATTATGGAAAATAATATTAATTTTGTCCACAGAATTATGCACATCCAAACCAGCTGCGCAAACTAACATCATGAAGCACTTTCCAGAACGTTTAAAAGCTGCTCGTAAGATGAATGGATTCTCTTTGCAGGACCTGTCTGACGAATTAAAAAATTCTCTCAACAAACAGTCTCTTCAGCGACTTGAAACCGGGGAAGCACAGCCTGACAGCGAAACCATTAGCTTACTATGTAAAGCTTTGAAAGTAACTACGGATTATTTTTTCCGGGAATCAACGGTTTCTTTGGAGGATCTTACTTTTCGCAAACTCAAGAAACTTCTGGTGAAAGAGCAGGAAAAAGTAAAGGCCCAGACGGTTGATTTTCTTGAAAGATATCTTGAATTGGAGGATATGCTTGGCCTTGACAGTGAAATAAAATTCCCTCCAAAAGCATTCAAGGTTAAGGGAGCCGAGGATGTTCAAAAGGCTGCAAACAAACTGCGAGAGCAATGGAAATTGGGCCTGGATCCGTTACCTAATATCGTTGAGATGCTCGAACAAAATAATATTAAAGTTCAACTAACCACTGCTGACAAGGCTTTTTCTGGTATGTCCACGATCATAAAGGACAAGATTGGGGTAATCGTGCTGAACACCAATGAAGAAATTCCAATCGTACGCCGACGTTTTAGTGCGCTTCATGAACTGGCGCATCTGTATCTTGATCTTTCCTCTTTCGATGAAAAGCAATCCGAAAAAATGTGCGACGTTTTTGCTGCCTCCATGCTGTTGCCTCCTGCTAAACTGCGGGATTTTCTTGGAGAAAAGCGCACCAATGTTGTTATGAAAGAATTATCGATCATAGCGGGACAATACGGTATTTCTATGGCTGCGATCATTTATCATTCTTTCGCGAATGGAATAATTTCGGCTTCCTATCACAAATTCTTCATGATAAAATATAATCAATACAGGACCAAAGAAAAAGAATTTAAAGTTTATGAGGGGAAGGAAAATTCAGAAAGATTCCTTCAGCTGTTGATAAGAGCGGTTGCAGAAGAAATCATTTCAACGACCAAAGCTGCTACATTAAATAACCAAAAACTGGGCGATTTCCGGCAAATACTTGATAGTGCCATCAAATGAAACTGGCTGTTACAGATGCAAATATTTTTATCGATCTGATAAAACTTCAGATGCTGGGATTTCTGTTTGGCATCAAGATGGAGATCCATACAAGTAGGGAAGTCGTTGACCAATTGAATCGGGACCAGGCTGAAAGGCTGAATGATTTCATTCATGCAGGTGAATTACAGGTTTACCATCTTACTCAGGATGAGATGGAATCAATTGAAAGCATGGAATCCCCAAGATCCTTGGAAATTACGGATAAAACGATCGTTTTCATCTCTCTTAAATTACAGGCGATGGTTTTGAGTGGAGACGCGCCTTTGAGAAGGTTTTGCGAATCCAAATCCCTGGAAGTAAAAGGAATCATCTGGCTATTTGATGTATTTCTTGAATTAAGATTGATATCCCACGGTGAAGCCGCCTTAAAAATGAAAGAGCTAATGTCTTTCAATCCAAGATTGCCCACGGCTGAATGCCTGCGTCGTTTGGAACGATGGGAAGATAAAAGAACATAAGTTTATTGAGAAATATCGATAATATTAGCCTAGTGATAAGACGGGCAAAGATTTTTACATGGTCCGTGATCTATCAGAACGGGAGCAAAGTTTTCTTCGCCATAAATTCCACCTATTTTAGCCTTCAATGCATTTCTTAATTATTAACTTCGCGGAGCATTATGCCGACTGAACAAACATATAGATTTAGAGCAAAAATTACTCTTTATTCGACCGACATGGGTGGAAGAATTAAACCCGTGCACTCGGGCTATAGACCTTCTTTTGTGTTTAATTCTAAAAAGCACTATTCTGGTGAAATTCTGTTAATTGATAAGGATATATTAATGCCTGGAGAGTCTTCACAAGCGACCATACGCCTGTTGCCAGCACGTACTATTCGAAGAAACTTAAAAGCTAATGACGCTTTTACGATTGCCGAAGGAAATAAGACTATAGGATCTGGTGTTATTGAAAAAGTAGTATTGCATAAGGCATAACATACCAATCCAAAGCGTTCCAGTTATCATTTAGTAATTAAATCAAAGTAATAGAAAATTGAGTGACTTTTAAATTAGCTATGTTCTAATAAGTATGTTATGAATTGTTTAAAGTGAATTGCCTGTTCTTCTTTGGGAAGGCCAATCATAATTATTTTTAAATTGCCGTTGATTTCCAGATCAACGTAGTACCTTCTCACATAACTTTTCCAGCTTTCATTGTCTCTAACCTTTATAGAAGTAATCTCTTTGAACCCAAACGAATGTTTGTTTTTGAATGACAGTGACTCTAAACTCCTCTTGAAAATATTTCTACTCTTAATTTGGATTATCATTGTGTCCAAATTAATTTCAATTTTGTTTATGGGATTAAAATCAATCCACAGGCCAACTAGTAATATTGTGAAAAGAAAAACTATTGGAATAGCATAAAAAGATTTGTCGTTGATTTTGTAAACTGCAAAAAGAGCAAGTAAAATCAAGATGACATCATTGATTATTTTTTCATTAAAAATTGGCGGAATTATCCTAACAAGCTTATCATCCGATAAAACTCTGATTCCCTTGATTTGGAAATTGTTTTTGATCCTAGTAAACATTTCTTGAGATTGTTCTTTCATTCAAGAGTGCAAGAACAAGTTATGCGAAATTAATTAGAAAGAATGTTTCTGGTGTTTTTCTTTAAGAAAATAATTGGCTAGAAATTAAGTTGAATTTGATTATAATATGATATTACCGCTTAAACGAGATAATTTGAATGCAGATATCCCAGGGCTTTTACATTATTCGGATGTGAACAAAAATTGGTTTGTTTTAGGCTAACCATTGCGAGAATGATTTTATTGTGATGGCATTCTGCAAAAGAAGCGACAGAAATGAGTCGTTATTAAAAAGAACAAAGAAAAATGGATTTAATTAAAGAACAAATGATATTGTGCAATAGGCTTAATGCACCATTTATTGGTTCGCCAGGGCATTTGAAAGTCGGCATTTCCCTTAATCTGAAAGATGGCACTTACCCAATCAATGGGCTTAGGCACCCAATTGAAGGTGATACTACGGGATGGTATATCTGGGCAGGCGAGCAATTTTCCAATGACCCAGATTTCTTTGTTCCTTTACGTGTTGCGCATCTAAAGGAGTGGAGGCCTGAAGTGCTTAAATATTTAGGACTTGCGCCTGGGTGGCGATTTTTGATTGGGCCTTATGGATATGAGGATATTTGGGAAGATAAATCCTTACTAGATATATAAAATCGGAAGAACAAGCAAATAACTTTTCTTTTCAATTTTCTACGGTAATATCCACCCACCTAGGTTTCCCGGTTATTCCGAGCGCAGGCTCCTTACGGGGTTCGCCATCGCGGCCCTGATCGCCTGGAAACTCACCGTAAACAGCGTGATCATGATCGATATCGCTACCACTCCAAAGAAAATTCCAAGTCCAATACCGGTTCTATATTGATAAGACCTCAGCCACTCATTCATATAATACCAGGAAACCGGAATGGCAATGACACAGGATATCAAAACAAGCCTCACAAAATCTTTCGAAAGCAGCTGCCACAAATTGAATACGCTTGCCCCAAGCACTTTTCTCACCCCGATCTCCTTTACCCTTTGCTCTGCTGTAAAGGATGCCAATCCAAACAACCCAAGACAGGAAATGAAAATGGCCAATACCGCAATGATCGCTGCGAGATTGCCAACCAGTTCTTCGTAATTAAATTTCTTTGCATATTCTTCATCGGCGAATTTGTATTCAAAAGGATATGCAGGATTGTATCTGTTAAAAACCGGTCTGATCAGGGCAATGGATTTGGCTGTAGACATATTTGGGTTCAGGCGAATGTCGAGATGTCCAACCCAGTCTTTATTGAATATAATGGTGAGTGGGGAAATAGGACGGTAAGGCGATTCCATTTGCACGTCAGGGATCACGCCTATAACAACCATTGGTCTGTCGTTCCACTTCAATTTTTCACCCACAGGGTTTTTTAAACTCATTCGTTTAACTGCGGCCTGGTTAAGGATCACCCCATTTGAGTCTGCAAAATCTCTTGAAAAATCCCTGCCTTCAAGCATTTTAATGCCTAAGGTCTTTGTATAATCGTATGTGGTGGTAATGGTCGAGAAAGTAACAGTTTTTTCAACCGGCTGACTGTTTTTCCATTCCCACCCATTATTATTACTATAAATCTCAGAAGGGGGAGAATTGCTCTGACAGATTGAAATAGCCGCTCCGGAACTCAGGAGCTCCTGTCTGAAGACTTCCAAATTTTTCGCGATGTCGTTCGACCAGTACACCGAAATCAATCCCCTGTTATTAAAACCGATTGGCCTGTTTTTACCAAATTGTATTTGCTGATTGATGACGATGGTGCCGATCATCAGCATCACCGAGCTTGAAAACTGCAGGACCACCAATATTTTTCTCGGCAGCGAACTGCTTTTGCCTGCCTTCAGGTTTCCTTTCAACACACGAACAGGATTGAAAGAGGAAAGATAAAATGCCGGATAGCTTCCCGCCAGCAATCCTGTGATGATCGTGAATGCAATCATGATCAGCCAGAATAATGGATTGGCGATTTGCAGGCGCATGGCTTTGTCAGTGAGTTTGTTGAAATAGGGCAGCGCAAGCGCTACTATTCCTAGTGCCAGTAAAAAGGCAATTGTGGCCATCAACAAAGACTCGCTTAGAAACTGGCTGATGAGTTGCTTTCTTGCGGAACCCACTGCCTTTCGTATGCCCACTTCTTTAGCCCTTTTTTCTGAGCGGGCCGTACTCAGGTTCATGAAATTAATGCAGGCGATGACCAGGACGATGGTGCCCAAAATGCCGAACAGCCGGACATACTTGATAAAACCACCCGTGTTTTTCCCGTTTTCAAAATCGCTGTACAATCTCCATTTTGACATCGGATGAACAAAGACTTCAGGGATAATATGCTTCGTCATATTCTCATCCGTAAAATGAGCAAGGACCACATTTTTTATTTTCCTGTTGACTGCTGCTGAATGGGCATTATTGCTCAATTGCACAAAAACCTGCCAGGAATTATTTCCCCAGTTTGTTTTATGGTATTGTTTTATCCAGGGGTAGATCGTTTCCTGCAGCGGAAATGGAATTAAATAATCAAATGCAAGCGAGCTGTTTTTTGGCTGTTTGTCTACAACAGCAGTGACCGTCAAATTTGTTTCGTTGTCGAACTTTACGATTTTGCCGATGGGATCTTCCTTGCCAAATAATATTTTGGCTGTTTCATCGGTCAGCACAATGGAATAAGGATCATGCAAGGGCGTTTTACTTCCATTCAAAATGTTCATCGAGAACATGTTTACCGCGTCTTCGCCAATAAAATGACCGAACCTGTTGAATTTTTTCTCCCCGTAGATCAATGAATGCTGTGCACCCCAGTCGCACATGGCCACGCCTTTGAAATCAGGATATTTATTTTTCAGCTCTTCACCCATGGGAAAAGGCAGGGCAGATTGCGTACCACGAAAACCATCGAAGGTCTGGTGCATCATCACCTGGTAAATCGTTTCATAGTTTTTAAAGTGCCTGTTGGCTGAAACTTCATCATAGATCCATAAGCCAATGATCATGGCCACAGCCATTCCCGAAGCCAGCCCGGTAATGTTGATGATGGAATAAATTTTCTTCTTTAAGAGATTTCTCCAGGCGATCTTGAAATAGCTTTTGAGCATAGTTTGCGTATTTAAAAGTTGACAGTTAACAGATGACAGTTGACAGTTGACAGTTAACAGATGAAGTTGACGGTGGACAGTTAACAGCCTACAGGAGACCAGTAAACCCTCTCTCAATTTATCTGTCATCTGCCATCTGTCAACTCCTTCCGTCCCTCTCCCCTTATCTGTCATCTGTTAACTGTCAACTGTCATCTGCTCATTAAAGTCCAGGGAAAAAGCCAATTGTTGCACTAGACGACAAAACAGGCAGATAAGTTACAATGTCCGGCCCCTGTATTTACGATTTTGTAATAATTTGATCCTGATTGCATTATGAATTTTAAAAGCATTCTCCGGAAATGAGACGACAGTTTAAACCTTGCATGGCAAAAAAAAATTCCTCCTTTTGTACGGAAAACCGAATTCCGTTTGTCTTATAATAAAACTGTTTATGAAGCTACTTTTACTGTCCGTCCTGTTCTGCGGCATTGCCACTTTTGCCCAAGCTCAAAATGCTGAGAAGATTATCAGAACCTATTTTTCGGGATATGAGAAAAAAGACTGGAGCATTGTTTCGAGCCAGTTAGCCGATGGTTTCACGTTCACAAGCCCGGCCCCCGACGACCATATTCCCCTGTCGGTATATAAAACCAGGTGCTGGCCCCAGTCCCAGCACATTAAAAAGGTCGATTTCGTTAAAATTGTCCAGGAGGGTAACAGTGCATTCGCTATCTATAATCTCACCACTAACGACAATAAGCATATCCGCAACACCGAATATTATACCTTTAGCAATGGCAAAATAAAATCAATTGAATGCTTTTTCGGGGGTACAGGAGCTGGTTACCCTACCAATGTCAAGTAGCCTGAAAAAGGATAAGATAAACAAACTCCATGGAAAAGTTTTTATTCATCATTCGCGAAGATCTTAGCAAGCTAAGGCAGTGGAACGAAGACGAAAGGTATGATGCCATTCGGGAAATGGATGAATGGGTAAAATCCTTAATAAAAAAAGGTAATTATGTAGGAGGCGACGCCTTGCGGATCAAAGGGGGCTATGTAAGTAAAGACCATGTGGTCTCAGACGGCCCGTTTATTGAGGCGAAAGAAGGCATAAGCGGTTTTATTTTTTTGCAGGCAAACGATCTGGATGATGCGGTTTCTATCGCACAAACCTGTACGTTGGTGCAAAGCGGCGATATGGCTATTGAAGTGCGACCCCTAATGGAAGTAAAAGATATAAGGGAATTTGGCGATGGACAAAGAACAACAGGCGGTTGACACATTATACAAAACCCATTTTGGAAAAATGGTCACAGCCATGCTTCAGTTTTCAAGGGACATAGACCTTGAAATGGCTGAAGACCTGGTACAGGATGCGTTTTATGCCGCGCTGTCTACGTGGAAGGATAAAGGCATCCCGGATAATCCCGCCGGATGGGCATATAAAGTCTGCAGGAACAATGCCATCAATGCTATCAAAAGAAAGAATGCATTTAAAAACCCTTTTGAAGGAGATATCGCCATTGCCGGAGCTACAGAACAGGACGAAAGTATTTTTGATGACCGGAAAATTCAATTATTATTTGCTTGCGCACACCCCAGTTTATCGCCGAAAATGCAGGTGGTGATTACGCTCAAATACGTGGCAAACCTGAGGGTGGAATCTATATCCAGGGCGTTGGGCATGACGATCGACGGCATCGATAAACTGCTGGCAAGGGCGAAGCAACGGATAAAAATGGAGAGCATTTTTTTGAAAGAACCCTCGCCCCGGCAATTGAAAATGAGATTGCCTGTTGTGCATAAGATCATCTACCTCATATTTAATGAGGGTTATAGAGCGGGTAGCGGCAAAGAAATAATCCGGGAAGAGCTATGTGAAGAAAGCCTGATCATGACAAAATCTTTACTTGACAATCATATTTCCAATGAGGATACTGCCGCATTGTACGCCTTGCTATTGTTCAATGCGGCAAGACTGGGTGCACGATTTACGGCCGCAGGTGAACTATCGGATCTTGAAGAACAAGACAGGACTTTGTGGGACGGAGATCTGATCGCTCTGGGGAGCTATTATCTCAAGCGATCCAAGATCGAAAATATCTCCTGCTATCATTACGAAGCTGCGATCGCCTATCTGCATTGCAATACAAAAAGTTTTGCGGATACTGACTGGGCTACCATTTCACAATTATATGTGAAGTTATTGCAAGATAACCCTAACCCTTTTATTGAACTGAACTATGCTATTTCGCTGTACTATGATTCGCAAAAGCAGGAGGCGTTTAGCTTGCTTCACGATTTGCAACAAACTTTCCTGGAACAATATTATTTGCTGCATGCTGCCCTGGGCAAATTGTATTTGCTGGAGGGCGAATACCAGAAAAGCGACCTGCATTTGACAAAAGCCCTCTCCCTAACGAATTTTCAGGCTGAAAAGGAATTTGTAAGAAAGATGTTATTGAAAAATTAGGTTTTGCGTTTCCCACCGTTCGCCTGTTTACAATGTCCGGTGTGTCGTAAATGTTCCCGAAGCATTGCTGTTATCTCTTGTCCAGGTACCGCTGCAGGCATTGCCGGAGACTGTTCCTATAAGAATAAAAGCAGCGCCGCCAGGACCATCAGCAACGCGGATAGTAAATGCACCATTCACCACTACTGAACCCGAAGAAGGAAAAAATTGGCCAAAAGCTTTGCTGGCCTGGATCACCACTGCCGAATCTGCCGTTAAAACAAAGGCGATCGGACCGTTGTCGGACCCTACTACCGGATTGGTATAACTGCCTTCATAGGATCCTTCATAACAATACACCTGCATGCCGGACCGCTCTTTTAGCACCGCATCGAGCGTTTGATTGGCGTTCAGGTTGACATTCATCCGCGAAAAAGAGCCATCGGCTTCGGCGGCGAAATCTGCGGTGGCGTTACCGCCAAAATAAGGTTTATAGGATCCAAAGATCGAATGGAAGAAATTGCCCCGGACCAGGACAGACGAATCCTCCTGGTTTGGAAATTTCAACAGTTGGGTTGCCGTATCCATTTTGTAGCGCACCATCGAGTCTCTCAGCAATCCATACATGTATTCCAATGCATATACCCTTTCGTCATTATTGGCAATATTGAATTGAAAGGTCGCCAAACTATCCTGTGCGTTTATGGTAACGCCCTTGTAAATGCCCGCGCTGGAACCGTCGTATAAGGCGTTTGCAGCAGGCCCTGTCGGAAGCGCATAAGGCTTCCCAAGGTCGGTCTCGACGGGGGGCGTGCTGTGGCCCTTGCTACAGGCTTGCATCAGCACCATGAACACAGAAATCCGGATGAGTAGTTTCATGAGGTAAAGATAAACATCCCTGGCTGCGGTGCAAGTCGTCCTCCTATAATTTCTATGCCTTGGAATTTATTATTACTGGAATTCACTTAGCTGTATGTAAAGTATGCATTCTAAATATCCATAGGTGGTTTATTTTTAGTAATAATAACAATACAATCATTAAGGTAGTTCCCATTGTTGCCATGATGTTTATGAATTTTTGTGCCTTGACACTATTTTTGAATCCTTTTTCAATTCCTTTACATATCGTTAATCCAATCAGCCCACCTAAAGTATTATTAATTATATCCGTAATATCGGAAGCCCCAATGCGGAAAATAAATTGAAGTGTCTCAATGATTAAACTAATTAAGAAAATTAAGAAAAGTTTTTTTCCAATGGTCCATCTTTTAAATAAAATTTCTGCATATATGCCAAACGGTACAAAAATCATTACATTCAAAATGATTTCACCAAAATCCATTTTACCATTTAAGATTAAAGGTGCGTTATAAGGAATTAAGTTTAAACTTCTCAACCTTTTAAAACCATGTACATTAAATTTGAATAGGATGATCCAGCATAATGCAATCAGGTAAATGATGAATAATACCTTAGTTAACTTGTTTGTCATAATTGCGTATGGCGAGTGGTGAATGGCGAGTGGCGGGTAGTTACCACTTGCTACTCGCCACTCACCAATTTAGCTTGATTTATGCAATTGACTAAGACCAGGTTCATTTTTTTTTACAGTTATTATTTAAAATCCTCCCTTTTAGGGAACAGTTCTTCCTGGACCGTCTCAGCTGCCTGTTAATGTGATTAGATCATTGTGTACTCTGGTTGGCTGATAGTTAAAGGAAGATAGAAAGTACGAGCTATAGCGGGCAGTTCCCAGATTATTTTTCGGGCTTATTTACGAAAGGAATATATGGACATTGCATCTGGATTTACCAACGCTAAATCATATATTTAGGTGATGATAAGACTTATGAATGCCTGACCAAAACAGCGCGGCCCAGAATTGAATTAACAACTTCCTGTGAAATCCTTTTTCACCTCAAAACTTGCCTGCCATGCTCAAATATGAATTAAAAATTGCCTTACGCAAGTTATTAAAAAGTAAGCTGTATTCTTCATTAAACATTATTGGCCTGGCCGTAGGGCTTGCGGCCTGTTTAATCATTGCAACCATTGTCTTGAATGACCTTTCATACGATAAGCAATGGAAAAATTCAAACCAGTTGTACAAGATCATAGGAGTTCAAACTGTCAATCATGGAACAGAGGAAACAGCAAATGTGTATTCCGGATTGGGGCCGGAATTAAAGAGAAACTTTCCTGAAGTCAAAGCATTTTGCCGGATGGGTGTGGAACAAACTAAAATGAAGTTTGATGAATCGAAAGAAGCCATAAACATGTCTAGTCTTCTCGCTGAAAACAGCATTTGGGATATGTTGGATTTCACTATTGTTGAAGGCAATCCCAGGGTAATAAAAGAAGGTATAGATAATGTTGTGATAACCCAGCAGCTCAAAGATCAATATTATAAGAATGATAATCCTGTCGGAAAAATAATTTATCAAATTTCATATGGCACCACCACTAAATATCTTATCACCGGCGTAATAAAAGACATTCCTGACAATACGCATTTAAGGGCTCAAATTATTGTGCTAAGGGCAATGCTAAGAAGCACCAACACTGACCTTAATAAACTTACAGGTGGAGAAAGCCCGGCGTCAATGCCACAATATTTATTGTTGGAGCCCCAAACAGATGCGGCGCAATTTGAAAAGAAATTAAATGCCTGGTATAAAACAAACAGCAAAGAAGCTTCAATTAAAAACAGCTATTATTTACAACGCATGCAGGATGTTTACCTGCGCTCAAATTATCAGGATCCTGAAGGCATTCACGGAAGCATAGATACCGTGTACATATTCTCCCTGGTAGCCGTACTAATACTTCTTGTAGCGTGCATAAACTATGTGAACCTGTCAACAGCCAAGGCAATTGAACGTATGCGGGAAGCAGCTGTTTCGCGGGTAGTAGGTGCAGAAAGAAGCAATATCATGTCAAGGTTCCTGCTTGAGTCTGTCCTGATTTTTTTAATAGCATTTGTAATTGCTATTGGCGCTTATACGGTCGCGTTTAGGTTTGTGGAACAATATTTGGGCTACCCTTTACCCATGACATTATTTAACAGTTTAAAACTATTTTGCCTTAGCATATTCACCTTTCTGCTGGTTTGTATGGTTACGGGGTTTTATCCAGCATACATGTTCTCTAAAATAAAGCTTGTTGATGCACTGAAGGGCGCTGCACATAAAAATACAGGAATGGGCGTTTTGAAAAAATTACTTATTATAACACAATTCACTATTGCATTCATTGTCCTTATTGCCTCCATCACAACCAATCTTCAATTCAGGTTTCTAAAAAATGCAGATCCCGGCTACAATAAGGACAATTTATTGCAAATAGGCTTTGCCAACTGGGGTGGATCTGGCGATGATTTCAAAAAGGAATTATTACGGATACCTGGAGTGGAAAGCTCCACCAGGGCTGATTGGTACCCTTCCTTCGGGCAGGGATTTATGGTTCTTAATATGAAAGACCCAAGGAACCAAAATGAGATACTACATATTTCACTTATTCACTGTGATCTTGACTTTCCCCGAACATTAAAGCTTCATCTTAAAAGTGGCAGGTTTTTTGACCCTAACCGCCCTTCGGATGGAATGTCAGACTCGTCACGTTATACAAAGGTACTTATATCAGATGCCTATACAGACATTTTCAAAGAGTCACAACTTGATAGGCCGGTTCCGGATTTTATGCATGTTCCAATAGGCATCGTTAAAGATTTTCACAGCCAAAGCTTTTTAACAAGGGAAAAACCGTTTATTATAACTGCTAATAAAGACATTAATTTGGCGGCCATGCTTATACGCGTCACTCCCGGTTCTAATAACCGCGTTATAACTTCTTTACCGGGACTATGGAAGCGATTTTACCCTGAACAAAACCTTTCATTTAACTGGGTAGATGATCTGCTTGCTGCAGAATACAGAAAAGAAAACAAGCTGAGTAATATCTTTAATATATTCACCCTTTTAGCTATTTTTCTTGCATGCCTGGGCTTATTTGGACTGGTAACGTTTACCCTTGAAAAAAGAATGAAAGAAATAGGCATAAGAAAAGTGCTTGGCGCTTCTGTGAGCTCTATTTCGGCATTGATATCAAAGGATTTCTTAAAGCTGGTGACCATAGCCATATTTTTAGCTTCACCCGTCGCCTGGTATTTTTTAAATAAATGGCTGCAGCATTATCCGTACCGTGTTGATGTTTATTGGTGGATATTCCTCCTGGCCGCGGCGGCAATACTCATTACTACCATAATAACCATAAGTTTTAAAACCATAAAAGCAGCACTGGCCAATCCGGTAAAAAGCCTGCGCACTGAATAGCAGTTAATTTCTTCTACGGGTATTATTACAAAATATATTGACTATGGCGAGTGGTGAATGGCGAGTAGCAAGTGGTAACTATTCGCCACTCGCCATTCACCACTCGCCAATTTAAAACCGTGCGATAGCTGTATCAAAACCGAACAGTCCTATGTTGGAGTATCACTCCAAGTCTTTGATTATTAGGTCCTTGATCAAAGGCATTGTCTTTGAGGATCTTATGATATCTGGCTAACTAAAATCAATCACGTGTTTAGAAATTATTTCAAGACAGCGCTTCAAAATTTTAAGCGGCATAAAAGCAACTCCGTCATCAATATTGCAGGACTTACGGTAGGTTTTGCGGCTTTTATTTTATTATTCATCGTGATTCAATACGAAAAGAGTTTTGATAATTTTCATCCGGATAAAAATAGTATCTATCGTGTTGTCCGGATCGGGAAAAACATAACGATCGGCGAATATAGGGCAGGGGTACCTTTTCCCGTATCGTCGGGTTTGCGTACCGAGTTTCCACAGCTGAAAAATGCCGCAGCCGTTTACAGTGAAAATAACGCACAGGTAGACGTAACCGCCCCTGATGGCTCCGTGCTGAAAAAATTCAAAGAGCCCATTGTATTTTTTGCCGAACCCAATTTTTTTAAGCTGTTCAACTTTCCTTTGGTGCAAGGCAATATGGCAACCGCCATCAATGACCCCAATACCGTATTGCTGACAAAAGATGTTGCTTCCAAATATTTTGGCGAGTGGAGAACAGCAGTTGGAAAAACATTAAAGCTGTTTGAAATGAACATGAAGGTGACCGGGATCTTGGAAAATCCGCCGGCCAACACAGACTTACCGCTTAGCGTTGTGGTGTCGTATGAAACGATTGTGAAAAACTCGGATGCGAACAACTGGGCCGGCATTTCAGATCGCAATTACTGTTTTGTTCAGCTTGACGAAAGGGGCTCACCCGGAGCATTCAATAAGCAGCTTGTCCAATTTGTAGATAAACACATCAAACCTGTTAATCCAAATTACGATTTATGGCTGCAGCCATTGGATGAGATGCATTTTGACGCCCGCTATGGAAATTTTACCGGTGCCGTGTTTAGCAAGGACCTGATTCTTGCCTTGAGCCTGATCGGATTATTTTTATTAATTATTGCCTGCGTAAATTTTATCAACCTGACTACCGCGCAGGCCGTACACCGCGCGAGGGAAGTTGGCGTAAGAAAAGTGCTGGGCAGCAGGAAAGCGCAACTGGTATGGCAGTTTTTGGGAGAGACGGGGGTCACGGTATTGCTTTCACTGCTTAGCGCTTTGCTGGTGGTCGTCATTTGCATCCCTTTCGTAAACAACCTGCTGGGCATTCATTTATCGGCAAGTATTTTATACGGGCCGTCTTTTATTGTTTTTCTGATTGGTCTGGCTGTAATGGTGACATTCCTTTCGGGTTTTTATCCAGCATTGGTGCTGTCGGCCTTCAAATCTGTACATGTTCTAAAAGGCGCGCTGCTGAGCGGCAACCAAAAAGGCCTTTCTTTAAGAAGGGGCCTGGTTGTTTTTCAGTTTGTCATTGCACAGATACTGATTATCGGCACGCTGATTGTTGAATCGCAAATGGATTATTTCCGAAATGCGGACATGGGCTTTGCAAAGGATGCTGTCATCAATGCAGGCATCCCGGGCGACAGCCTGAGCAGAACAAAAATTGATTTGCTAAAAGATGAATTAAAAAAACTGCCTGGTATTGAAAGCGTAAGTTTCAGCACATTTGCACCTTCATCGGATGGCGGCTGGTTTACGGATCTTGTCACGCCTGCACACAAGGGTACCAGTCCGGAAATGATTGTAAGTATGAAGCCCGCAGATACCAATTATTTTAACTTGTATCACCTGGAACTTGTTGCCGGCAGAAGATACTATGCATCGGATACCGTAAAAGAATTTGTAGTGAATGAAACCGTGATCAAAAATTTAGGCATTAAAAATGCACAGGCCGCCATCGGAAAGGAAATTATCGTGGAGGGAAGGCGTTGCCCGATTGTTGGCGTAGTAAAAGATTTTAATATCAATTCTCTCCGGGACCCAATTCGTCCTGTTGTAATGACTACCATGAGCGGTGCATACGGTCTCACAAATATTAAGATTGATCTAAAGCAGGCGCAATCTGTTATCAGGTCAATGCAGGCCATCTGGAATTCAAATTATGCTGATTTTGTTTTTGAATACCATTTTTTGGACCAGACCATTGCAGATTATTACAAACAGGAAAATCAGCTGTCAAAACTGTATACCCTATTTTCGGGGATTGCCATTTTCATTTCCTGCCTCGGTTTATATGGACTGGTTGCGTTCATGGCCGTTCAGCGAAAAAAAGAAATCGGGATACGCAAAGTTCTTGGGGCCCCTGTTCGCGATATTGTCATGATGCTATCAAGAGAATTTACAATACTTATTGTTATAGCCTTTCTGATTGCATCGCCGATTGCATGGTACTATATGCACGAGTGGCTGCAGCAGTATACTTTTCGTATTGCCATTGGCGCCTGGTTTTTTGTAGGCACCGTAGTGATGTCACTTGTTATTGCCTGGCTCACGGTTAGTTATACCGCTATCAAAGCCGCCATGGCGAACCCGGTGTCCAGCCTACGCGCTGAATAATCGGAGCTTGCACCTTCGCTAAAGCTCCGGTGCAGGACTCGGCTGTCGATGGGAGCCTGAGAACGGAATGACAAACGTCAATGGTGATTTTTTTTCGCCAAAAGTTTGCTTGTTAAAATCCGATTTTAAGCATTTTAAGACGTTGGCATCGTAAAGTTCAAAAAAAAGAGATTATGAAACTTAGACCAATAAAATCAAAAAAAGACTATGAAGCCTATCTTGAATGGGTTGATCATTTGTTTGACAAAAAAGTAAAACCTAACTCGCCGGAGGGAGAAGCTTTGCAGGTAGCTTTATTACTGATTAAGGTTTATGAGGATAAAAAATATCCCATCCCTGTTCCTGATCCGATTGAAGCGATAAAATCAAAGATGATGGAAAGAGGATTGAAAAATAAGGATCTTGTGGGTAAGGTAGGAACTAAAGGATATGTCTCAGCCCTGCTTTCAAAAAAGAAACCACTGACTTTGGAACTGGCAAAATTGTTTCACCGGGAATTGGGCGTGTCGGCAGATGTATTATTATCATAATTAACTTTCCCATTATTTTTTATTACATGACGCCTTACCCCGCAACGACAATTGGATAGTTCAGCATTAATCAATAGCGCATTCATCCGGGCATACACATGAGCTACCGGCAAAATATTATGAATACAGAGTCGGGGCGTTTTAGGATTTTGTTGGGTACATTTAGCGGGTCCAACAAAATTTCTATTATGAAGACGTTGTTTCTACTCCTCCCCCTTTTGTCTGCGGGCTCGATAAATCCCGGTTTTATCACTTCAGGGCAGGCATCCATGGCAAGGTCGACATTGACGGCAAAGCCAGTATCGATGGCAACATCAGCATACTGGGCAAGTCCGGTATCAATCGACGGACCGATATCGATTGCAAGGCCAGCCTCACCGGCAGACACCAACCTGACTCTATACGGCCGCGGACTGTACCCCGGGGACGATTCCACATTTGAAAATATAAAGGCATCTGGCTTTACCACCGTAATTCTGTCTAGCTTTTATATACACGCTGATGGCGACGTCTATTCAGGAGACGATAGAAAACCCATCATTCACGACGGACAATTTGTAGGTAACAAAGACTGGCTCAAACGGGTGGCTTCTCTAAAGCAACAGCCCGGTTCCGTTACGCGTATTGAGATCCTCCTTGAAGGCAGGTGGTTTAACCAGGCGCCGAATACCTTTGATTTTATACAGGATTGGTCCGATCCTGCCAAAACCGTTCCGGCAATCGTGACGGGAACAGGGACAAAAAGCACCTTATACAAAATATGCAAAGTCCTGAAAAAAGAGCTGGGAGCCGATGCCCTCTGTATTGACGACGAATCTGTATACAACAGTGCCTCAATAGTCCGGTTTGGAAAAATGATCCATAAACTAAAGATGCACATGTCACTCTGCCCGTTTACGAGATCGGCCTATTGGAAAGAGATCATTTCCGGATCACAGAAGGGCCTGGTAGATGCAATTTACCTGCAATGTTATGATGGCGGCAGACACAATGAACCCGGTAAATGGAAAGATAGCCTGGTTACCGATATCCCCGTGTACCCGATATTTCTTTGCCGCGGATCATTTAGCAGCTGCGCAAGCGTCCACAATGCCAAGACACCCGATGAAATCAAAGCCGAAATGACCCGGTTTAAAAAAGATTACCCAGCCATGACGGGTGGGGCGATCTGGCAGATGGCAGACATCAAGAGTTATGTCAGCGGCAACTGCGCCGTTCGGGATCCCGAATCCGGTACTGCCTCCTCCACTAGTGAGTATCTTGTCCAGTTGAGGAATAGCCTGAAGAACGGTTTATAGCTTTACTCCTTCGTGGCCTTTTTATTACTTAATGACATTTATAATCCTTTAATTGTTTCTATTGTTCCTGACCTCGCCCCACAAAACTGAAGCAATGTCAATTAGAAAATCGAGGTAATTACAGTATAAAATATTTACCGGTCTTTTACCGTAAAATAATACTCCCCAAAAACAACATCATTATCCGTTCTTCCCTGCACAATGACCCTGAACCTGCCAGCTATATCGCTTGTGTACAAACTTATTTCCGTTGGCTTGCCGGAGCTTAAGAATAAAGAAGGGTTCCAGTACAGGGTGGATAAATATTCAGGCATCGTATTTCCAGAGCCTGAAAAGGTTGTCACATAAAACTCTTTCCTGCTGTATATGCCATCGAGTTCAACCAAATATTTATTTTTGGAGGCAGCAGATGCGCAATGATATATGACCCTTGTTCCGGATACTGATAGGTACATGTGACCATCCACGGCCATCGTATTGCCAGGATCATGTCTGTGATTGGGACAATTTAAAATTCCATTATAACATACATAGTCATCGCATGATCCCGGATGATGACCATAAAAATTACCAGGACTATTTCTTGCTCTGACCGTGACAGCCTCTAATACCTTTGCATAATCTCCCTTTGTCAGCGCAAATGGATTTGAATTTTTATCCCGCTGGCTGATGTCATAGTTCTCAAATTGCAGTACCCGGGCAAGTTTTTGGTTCATGGTATGGTAAGGGTTGTCGACCTGTATATTGTACATGTACTGTGACTCTTTATTGACAAACAATAAAAGTTTTTTGTCTTGTGGGATAACCAGGTTTTTATAAGAAAGTTCAAACCGGCCCGTACTATCAGAGGGGATCATTTGTAGCGTGCTTCCGGTATACAAACCCATTTCCGCAGGAGTCTTAATCGCTTTTTTATTCTTTCTAATCATTCCTTCAAAAGTCATTTTATCCTCTTTGAGGACAGTATCCCTGGATCGCATCATATCCGGCCAGGTATACCTTCTCCATCCTTTGATCAATAAAGTATTTTGGAGTGATTGGTTATTTCTTGCATCCAAGGAAAAAGGGTGATGAACCTGCGGCAGGTTGACCAGCTGATGTATTAAATAAGTATAGCTTTCGATATCAACCATCTTTGCCGTTTCGATCCTGTTAGCCTGTACACAGGCGACGGACACGACAGCATCAACCGGCTGACCATCTTTCCCCGTTAAATTGATCTTTAGATTTACTTTTTCCCTGGTACCGTATTCATTGCTGTCGCTGCTGATCTCAATCAAATTTCGATCCTCGTAATGTGCAAAACAAAGCCGCTCTGCAAGAGGGATTTTGTAATCGTCGAGTAGTGTAACGGTAAATACGCCCTTGGGCACAGTGCTGAGTGGGATTTTTATGGATTTACCAGACTCTCCTTTTCTGACACTATATGCTGCCAATAAGGTTTTATAATCATGTAAAACCAGCCACAGATCTCCTGCTGCCTTACCTGCGTTTTTGAGTTCAATATTGATCGTATCATTGGCAATGGCATTTAAAACAGTCAGGACAGGCATTACCGGTACAACGGCAGGCAACCTGTATTCCACATCTTTGGACGGATCGTACAAAAGTTTTACGGTATAGCTTTTTTCTTTTTTGGCAGTCAGGCTAAATCTGCCCATTCCATCAGCATTGGTCGTTATGGTATCAATCACGTGCCCGTTCTCATAAAGAAAGCCGTTTGCCTGTAAAGGTTCGCCTTTGTCATTTTTTACTTCCCAGCCTACAACCATTGGAGTTCCATCTACCAGGTTACCTCCTTCCGGATAAAATTTAACCTCGGCTTTTTGTTCCCTCACAGGCAGGGCGAACACTGCGTTATTAAATAAAACTCCATTTTTCAATTCAACATGCAGCAGATTGTTTCCGGGGGTTATGTCTTTATCAGGTAAACTAAAAGATGACTCACCCAGCTTGTTTGTTGCTCCGGTATAGGTGGGGCCATTGGAACCGATATCATAAGTAAATTTTGCTTTTTTGAGACCCTTATAGTCTTTGGTATATGCTTTTAACAATACCTCCTCTGCATTATTATTAACAGCGTCAGCATGAACCAGGTTCAATGATAACGCAACATCTCCCTGAATCGTTTTTATGGTTACAGGCTGAATGAACACATCATCAGGATATCCGTTCACGATGTGATTGGTGTAGGCCACAAAACTAAAATTGCCAGGTGATAATGAATCGGGTAGAAACATATTGCCGCTGGCAAGACCATTTTGCATGACAAATTGGTTTTCCGCCCAAATGGTCCTGTCATTATTCTTAATCAGGAAAACAGATAAGGTATTGATTGAATCCGTGGAAACCCCGGAGTAGAGCAAATAAGCCTGGAACCATACATTTTCAAAGTTTGAATAAACCGTTTTATCAAAATGGACAAATAGCGTTGCAGATGGATTGGCCTTTGCATACTGATCAATTTTGGCCGCTACTGAATCGATGACGCTTGTTTTGCTTTGTGCATTGGATAGACAGGAGACATGCAGCATAACAAGACAGCAAATCCATTTAACTACAATATGGAAAGTTTTATTCAACGGCAGCAAGATTAGAACTTTTGCTTCATAAAAACTGTTTACCGGTTAATTAATTGCTGCATCTGACATAATCTCTCATCTGGATATCAAACCTCCCTTCAGTAACAACAAAGGAATCAGCGAAGTCGTACAAATTGAACGCAAACTCCCCGGAAATAATTTTTTGAAGGGTATCGAATTTTGTGATCTGAAAATAATGCGGTGATCCGCGGCCTATACGATTCTGATAAGGGAGCCCATCGTCAAATTGGATAGTCAGCGAATCAATGATGTTTCCGGTTCCGGACAGGTAAAAAACCGAAGATGCGTGGGAGAAAATGTCGAAATGCGTGCCATCATTAGCCGAATTGCCAACATGAATAAAGAAAACAACCGGAGCAGCGCTACCTGGATTGACTGGAATCGTACTGTAGATCATCTCCCTTGCAGCGGTGTTAAATCCAACTCGATTACAGCGGTAATAGGGCACCCAAAGCTGACCATTCATTTTACACCCAAATGTATTTTTTCCTTCCTGGGTAATGGGCGGAAGCGAGGTGGGTTGATTTGATTTACGACAATTTCCTGCAAGAATTGCGGAGACAATAAATATATAGACGGTTAACTTTTTCATTCGGGCAAGTGGTAACGCAAGGTTTGATGTAAATTAGCGATTAAATTCAGATATAAGAATCGTTAAAGTCCTGGCAATGCAGCTATTAAAAAAATAATAATTGTTATGTACCCAATTTTCATCACTTCTTTATCCTCCCCTTCTCATATTTCTCAATCTTAATAACTTTGCCAGAAATATCATAATAATACCATTCTCCATCCCTCATAGGTCGATAATAATATTCCGAAGTAGTTGGTTGTTCTCGCGTCGAATGCACTCTCATTCCCTTTCTAATGATTTTGGAAGTATCGGTTTTGACAAGATTAGTTTCTAAGTATTGACCTTGAATAAACAGGCCATTTACCGTATCCGAAAGTCTGAAATTTAAGGTGCCTCTTCCACTTGTATTAAATATCTTGATAGATTTACTTTCATTGCATTCACTACAATATTGATTTACAGACGAAGAGTCACGATTATTTGAGGCATACAGGAGATATCCATTCGAAACATCAAGGTAAATTTGATATTTAAAATAAGTAAGTTGACAATATGCGTTACTTAGAAACATCTTTACCACTAGACTAGACAACATAACATATTTCATAAAAAAATATTAAAAATTTGTTATTCCTGTAATCCTAACATTTAAAGTTCGACTACCGTTTAAATATCTCCAAATAGGGTTTCGGTTCATTTACAATTTTTAACCAAGGGATGCCTCTCTTTAGAAATGGGACTTTCAAGGACAATGGTATCAGGAGAATAGCTGACAACCATTCCCTTGGCTCCCAAAATATAAAGCACAGTGTCCCCTTCAAGCTTCCAATCTAAGGAAGTAGGAATATTGTCATCAAATTCATATTTATTCCTTATTCCCTTTCTACCATAAAAGAAGTATTCGCACTTTCATAACTGCCTCGGCAAATTCCCAACAGTACTTAACATTTCCAATTCTTAATAATAAGAGTCGTTTTAATTGGGAAAAATTAGAAAAACACGTCCTCAAGTCTGATATCGACCGATTTATTCAGGATCGCCCCAAGGATTTTGAAGCATACAGGCAAAAGGATAATTGTTGTGGAGTCAACTTTGATAGCTTATACAACGACTTACATTTTCTTAATTTAAATGGCGATGGTAAAAATGACGTGATTTTTGACGGTCAAACCGCCGGAGAGCCAAGGGAAATAGAAATTTTTATAAATAATGGAATCCATTACAAAAAGGCGTTTTCAGTCATGCAGGGAATTGTAAAATTAAATTGGGAGGGAGGCCGCCTATCAAGGATTTATATACGAGATTGGGGTTGCTGTGATGCTTATTTGGAATTTCACAAAATATATAACATCAATTACAACAAAAGTAATGACCCAACCTTCGAGCAAATTTATCAGAGTATTGTCATTTATGAAGCCATATTGCCTGATTCAATTCTTGAATCGCCACTACGGTTTGAAGTATTGAACCAAGCCTACAATATTCGCAGCGCACCCCAAAAGGATGATTCCTCCTTTCAGCATTGGAATAATGATGGGGATACGCAAAGCAGAACTTATCATGGCAATATCATTGGTAAACTTGTGAAGGGGACGAGAGGCATGGTCTTGGCACAAACTGTAGATGATTCTGGGCGGGAGTGGCTTTACGTTGAGGTTGATAAAGAAAATCTGCTGGCAAATGACATCATTTACTCTGATAACAAATTTCAAACTAAACTAAAAGGATGGATTAGCGGCTGTTTCGTCAAGACTTCATAGCAAATCGCCATGGCCCGGAAATAATGGGGCTGAAATAAACAGATTTTCAATTAAACATCCCTCTTTCATCGCTATAGTGCCCGAATCTTTTGCCGTCTAAGGACTTTATTTTAAGGTCATATTTTTAATTATTGCTGGTTTTATATGTTTTATTATGCTCTTGCGAAAAAGGCATATTAATTCATAACTAGTAGGATGTGTAATGCGATATGAATCACTATCCCGCCCTTACATAAATTCAAGCGGGGTTTTAAGGCTGATACCCTTGATAAAACACAAAAAAAACACTATCTTTATTATGCTATGACGAATGTTAAACAACTGGCAGAAACAGCTACAAACGCTGTTTATTCCCTTCGTAGATCCAAGCTGAAAAAAGGCATTCCTTTCATGATCAATGCCAAGGACCTGCCAATCGGCCAATGTTATCTGGAGTACCCAGATGGAAAGATTCTGCTTGTTGAACTTGACAAGACGGGCAATGATTTTTACGTGGTCCGTGAACTATCAGAACAGGAGCAAAGTTCTCTTCGCAATAAATTCCACCTCCTATAGCTTCCAATGCCTTCCTTGTATATCATTGCCGGTTCGAATGGTGCAGGTAAATCAACTTTCGGAAGCATTTATGTCCCCAAAGATGTATTAAACGGCGTTCCAATTTTTGATGGCGATAAACTCTTTGTAGAAAAGCGAAATGAACTTTGGAACTCGGGTATCAGATCTCCCAAGGAAGCCAGGAATCTGGCGTATGAATTTGTTACAAACACTTTTGATGAACTGGTTGAGAAAGCCATAACAGCAAAAAGCAATTTTGTTTATGAAGGCCATTTTACCAATGATGCAACCTGGGACATTCCGAAACGTTTCAAAGAAGACGGTTTTGATGTTAACATGGTATTTTTTGGTTTGAAAGACGTGGATATATCAGAATTGCGCGTCTTGGACCGGGTAAAGGAGGGAGGACATTTTGTAGACAGGCTGACAATAGAAAGCAATTTTTACGGCAACCTGGAGAAGCTTAATCAATACTATCACCTAATCGATAATTTGCTAATTGTTGACACAACAGTCGATCATATGGTAGTTGCTCACATAATTGAAGGTAAATGTAGACTTTCATTACATCGGGACCAATTGCCAACCTGGGTTACTCAATACCTGCCAAGGATCAGTGCATTAATTCCATAAAATGATCCCAAAGACCGGAATCCATTGAGCGCAAAAGCAAGACTGTTCAAATGAAGTCGTAAAATAGGGCGAACGTCCCCTACTGCACAATAATCCCATTCTTCACCGCAAACATCACCAACCCGGCCATTGACTTGGCCCCGGTCTTGGTTTTCAGCTTGTCGCGGATGGCCTCTACGGTCCTCGGACTGATGTCGACGAGATCGGCAATTTCCTTAGTAGTTTTCTCCTCGCACATCATCTTCAGAATGGTCAGCTCCTTTTCGGTGAGGCTGACTTCCTGTGTCGAGCCCGCTTCGGTTCGCTTGGTGCGCAGACCGGTAAGCAGGGCTTTATTGGTAAGTTCGTTGAAAAAGAATTCCTGTTCATAACAGGTCTTGATGGCCTGGTAGATCGTTTCAGAATCCGAGTTCTTGGTGAGGTATGAATTGGCCCCGATCTCCATCAGTTTGGAGATCATGGAATGGTCATTGTGCATGCTCAGGATGATCACTTTGATACCAGGATACAGCTTCCTGATCTCGGGCAGGGTGGCGATGCCGTCCATAATGGGCATCTGGATATCCAGCAGGATGACGTCTGGCTCCATGTGTTTCAACAGGTTAAGCAACTGCGCGCCGTTGTCGGCCTCGGCAATCAGCTCCACGTCTTTCTTGACAGATAAGGCAGCCCTCACACCTGATCTGAACAGCACATGGTCATCCGCGATAATTACTTTAATGGGTTGGTTTAAGTCGGTTTTTTTCATACGATTTGACATTTCAGTGCCTGACCGTGCACAAAATGGCCGGTCTTTCACTCCCCCAAATTGATGAATTTTTGTGATACTTACTATAGGAGAATTACGAAATTATGCGATTTCGGATTATACTAAAAACATATTTTGGGCCGCAGTTTTCCTAAGGGCCAATAGTGGTTCTACCTGTTGACCCTGTGTTATTTACGAAGCAGTGCGTAATTACCACACATACAAAATCGGGCGTTCCTCCGATTGTTCACATAGGTATTAACATATATTTTTGAATAGAAGTTGATTGACGAGGAATTAGCAACCTCAGACTATCCAATGTCCTAAGATTACCGTCCATTTAAAAATTTGTCCAATTATCCTTTCGAATGCCGTGCAAAGTCCAATGTCAATCAACTTTATTTCTTTTCTCTGCTAACCCTTCCAGATACCCGCCACCCTCTGAAAATCCGATCCAATATCCAGTCCTTTGTAAACAAACTGATAAGTCCTTTGAAAACCGCATACTGCCGCCTGACCTATGAAAATCACCAGGCCCTGTTAAGGGCCATCCGTCCATATCCTTGATAAACCTTATCCTTATTTTTCTGATCGTCCTGGGATTCAAGTTATCTGCCTGCTTTTTTGTGTCAATGGACAGTGAATGAAAACAAAAAAGCAGGCATTTTTTTGTCTGAGACTGAATGGCGTTCCTGATTATACTCCTCCGTTAAAGGCCGGTACATTAAAATCCTTATTGGCTCTAAGTGTTTATTCTTCGCTAAAAAAGGTGTTTTCACTGCTTTCTTCGGCAACAAAATGATATATTTTTATTGGATCGACTTGATTTAATTCTGGCAATACGGATTCTCGAAAGACTTATCACAATGGTCCTAATGTCATTAAAGTATGAAAAGTCCTTTAAAATTTGATTTGTTGTCAAATTCAAAACTTGTCATTCGTAAAAAATCATTACATCCTATGTCTCAAAAAATAAGCCTCGGAGGTTATAAATTTGGTACTAGCCGCCTATCGGCCGATGAAGTGCTAAACCCCTTTTCAGTCCTTCAAGATTATTGCATCGAGAACGAATTGGGTGAATTAAAAAATCGGTTTCTGAAAGTAATTGAAACATGCATGTTGGAGGACGATATTTTTAATAACCCCGAAAATAGAGCCCAATTATGGAATTGGTACAAAAACACAGAAAAGGTTATTGAAGCTATTTTTGAGCTTACAAAATCAAAAATGTTTGCCTCTCGCTAACCTTCAATCAAGATAAGAATTGAGTTTGATTTTTTGGTTTCTTGACATACTTGGAGCAATATTTATTAACCGAATTACTAAACATCATTCAAACTAAATGATAGTATAACAGACATCACCCCAAGCACATCACGGCGTTCAATCCTTGCTAGCGTATATGATTATTTTCAACCTCATCTACCCTGGTCAGCAATTTATCTTTGAGCTGATCAAGATAATTGGTGAGCCCCGTTTTGCGGGAAAGAATTTCCTGAAAGGTCCGGGATGAATTGCTGAGTCGGACAGAGAATATATTTTCAAAATAGTCGATGATACTTCTCAGGTTCGCTTTTCCATTATTGAATGCGCCCTGTTCTTTTAGACAATAGATCAGTTCTATCAGGCCTGCTTTGGTATCCGTCCATTCGAGCCTGGTTTCGTTGCCGGTGGGTAGCTCTATGTTCTCAGTCTTACCTGTGAGAGCGAGCTGCAATTCACGTTCAAGCCTGGAATAAGCAAGGATGGTGGCTAGTTTTACACTGTACACCGTACAAAAAAGGGGGTCCATTACAGTAGTGAGTAGATCCATACTTTCCTGGTTGGCGGCACTGTTGCGAAGGAAATAATATTTGTCCAGGTCTGTTTTACCTGAGCGGTAATATTTGAAGAATTCCGCGTTCGCTATAAAAAAATGGCCGACCCTGCTGAACTGTCTGTCGAAATATTCTAATCTGGATTGCGGAGTTCCGGCTAGCTGCACCGATTCCAGGTCGAACTTTTCGCTATAATATAAAAAGAGCGAAAGGAACAATGGTAATCTGCTTCTAAAAAAACTTATCTCTTCTTCTTCGCTATGAAAAGTATAGGACTTGAGTTTCTCTTTAAGCTGGTCGATTGACCTGAGGATTAATCCAAGACGCTGATCAGGAGAAAATGTCTTTAGATCAGGAACCGTGCTGTCTAATTTAAATAAAAGTTCTTCGTACAGGTTTTGGGCAAAGTCCAACATAAGCAATCATTTTTTCTTAGATGAATAAATGAACTGATGCCGGTGTGAGTGGTATATTTTCATAAAACGTCAGGATAATGGTTTTGAAATTAATTCATTCCTTTTTTAAAAGCGATAAAATCGGGTCAGTTTATTTTAACTATTTCTTGAAATTTACCGGGATAAATTGACTCGTCAAACGTTTCCCTTTTTCTTTAGTATTTTTTGCAAAATACCGGTAACAATGTCCTCCTCAAACGTTTCCCTTTTTGTTTAGTATTTTTTGCAAAATACCGGTAACAATGCCCTCCTCAAACGTTTCCCTTTTTCTTTTGCAAAACATAATGTAGCCATTGGGTTTGCCTTTCGGAATGAGTAAATTGCTTTGGCCATCATGAGACATCTTTCAACCCCAAAGATCGTTGGCGGTTTTAACCGCAGGGAGCCTGCATCGATTACCTGGATCTATAATCAATACCATTCCAGTGTGATTGCCCTGGTGATTCAACAGATCGGCCAGTCATCCGATGTGGAGGATCTGGCTGGTGATGTATTTGTCAAACTGCTTAACACAACGGGGCGTTTCGAACAGCTCAAACAGATCAAATACTTTTTGATCAGTGCGGCAAGAACAACCTGTGTTGATTATTTACGCCACATGGAAGTGGTAAAATCAAGGTTTGTTGAACTGGATGAAGATTACCCGGACAACGATTCCTGGGAAACAGCGGAAACGCGCGATGTAAACACAAGCCTGATCTACCGTGCCATAGAAATGCTTACGGGACAGTTAAAACAGATCTATCATCTTTATTATGTAGACGATCTGCGGAACGATGAAATTGCCGAACGGCTTGGCATTTCTAAACGGACCGTTGCCAACTCCAAAAATCTTGCCTTGAACAGGCTCAAAGACATATTAAGAAACATCGGCTATTCAATAATAATCATCTTAGACTTTTTATTATGAAAATCCCGGAAAACATTCAAAAATTGATGTTGAAGTATATCCTGAACGACTTACTGCCAAATGAAGCAAGCGAGCTGTCTGCCTGGCGCCAGTTATCAGCGGAAAACGAAGAGCTGTTTCAGGAGGAAACTGACCCTGAAAAGATGCGTGCAAATCTTAGGAGGATGTTTGCCAGCAAGGCCATTGTATGGGAAAAAATTCGTGCACGATATCCTCTTCCCCTTCCTGATCTGCCGGTCGAAAAGCCTCCCCCGCGGATCTACCGGTTTCTGAGAGTGGCAGCTATGGTCATCATCGTAGTGGGCGCCGGCTTGTTTTTTATTTTACAAAAGAACAATGCAAACCGTATTGAGCCAGGTAAGGGCCGGGCGGTGTTTATTGACGGCGATGGCATTAGCGATGCAGTTGACGAGTTTCAACAGGGCTTTCTGACGGGCCTGGCGGGGGCCAGAACCATAGAAAAGGAAAACGGTGAATACATTATTATTGCTGAACCCCGTTCCGATGTGATCCCAAACAAATCATTTAAGCTCTATTCATCGCGGGGCGGGGAGTTTACGCTCATATTGCCAGATAGTACTCCGGTATGGGTTAATGCGGAAACCATTATTCGCTATCCCGCACGCATGACCGATGATTCATCTAAACTTGTTATTGCCGGTGAAGCGTATGTTGAGATGGCTACGGATCGTAAAAAACCATTATTGATTGTGGCAGGCGGCATGCATATCAGGACCGGCGGCGGGCGGATCAATATAAGCGCTTATCCGGGCGAGGCTACTAAAGCAACGTTGATGGATGGAAGCATGTCCGTTCAATTGGATGCGAGCAATCCATGGGCTGATTCCGTAATCCTTAAACCGGGCGAAGAAGTACAGGCAATTGACGGTAAACTTTTCGTGTTTCAGCATGCGGATACGGTTCAGGCCGCCGCCTGGAAACATGGCAGGACCTATTTTAAACAGGCTCGTCTTGAAACCATTATGCAGGCCATTTCGCGCTGGTATCGGGTTGATGTACAATACAGCAAAAACCCGCCTAATGCTGCCTTCGATCTCGATCTGCAACGCCAGGCGCCAATATCCATTGTACTATATAAACTTCAGCAACATGGTGTTCGGTTTGCCACAAAAGGTAGAACGATTACCGTTGTTGTGCCTTGAGAACATCTCGATTTAAAAATTATTTTTTAGATGTTTTGAATGATTAAAAATATTTTTTCCAAATAGGACCCTCCCAAAACCTTACATCATCAAAATTATATTTAAAAGGACTTTTGCCTTCTTTATTTATCCCACTAGTTAGTTCCGTAAAATAGTAGCTCCGAATATCATTTGAAGCCGAATATTTATCTCTATAATTGCTTAAACTAAATGCCGACACCCAAGCAAATTGAACAATTTTATTGTTTTTGCAAATACCAATGAAACAATGGGCATCATAATGGGACTCATTCTTTTTACCCTTTTCTAACAACTTATTATTTGAATTCTGAGTAATTACAATAAAGGCGATTTTGTCCAACGTAGGACGGTATAAAATTGTATCAATCAGAACGATGGTGCTAGAATCATTTTCACTTTGGTAATAGGGATTTTCTTTTAGTGTTATTCTATTTTTAACACTGTCAGTTATCTCTGAAATAGCTTTTTTGTAGATCTCAATATTAACTGTATCTACATATTTATATTCCTTTGGAGTAGTGGCCCTGCCGCCACATCCCCAGCAAATAAAATATTGCATAACAATAAATAGTGGCATCAAATAGCCCATAAAGTTATTTTCCTCATTTTGTATATATAATCGTCCCGAACAATCACTTCGTTGCGATATGTATATATGCTCAATATTACTGTTTTTAATGAAAAAGGCCCCGGCTTGCGCCGGGGCTTTTTCATAACATCTCCCGATGTCATTTGTCATCCGTAATCGTGATCTGGCTCACAGCACCCAGCACCGTTCCTGCAACAGCGAGATAGCCTGCAATCGTAACCACGATTGTCGGCAGCGCAACAGGTGAAGCAATAATGGCCGCACTGATGGCAGCCAATGCCAACCCGATGTTCCTCAGCTTTTGAAAGAAAGAGGGTGTGGATGATACAGCCCTTTCAATTAAATTCATGGGGATCTGATTTAATGATTAAGAAAACACGATCGTGCCGGTCAAGGGCGCCGTATACCAAGCTGATCAATGATTCCAGCGCTTTCCCGGAACGGATCCCTTTTCCTGCACCTGTTATTAAATAAACCGGAGCGATACAACCTTTCAGTTCATGCAGGGCATCATTGGCAGGATGGATGAGAATAGACTCCCGCTGCGGTACATCCACCAATTCCAAATGCCGGTTAAACCTAGGGCTCCATCTTTTGACCAGTTCATACTTTCCTTCGGGTATGCAAGAAACCCTTGCATGGTTCTCCTCCCAGGGCAGTTCGATGCTGTACATCATCAAACAGCCGCTAAACAGGATCTTTCCATTGGTTCCCGACAGGTAATATGTTCTGATCAGCTCCAGTTCCATAACAGCAATTTTTAAAAACCCCCTCCTTGCGGAAGGGGTTCGTTCGGGCTTACGGGCCCGGGGTTTTCATAGGAGGATTTTTATCCGTATCCCTTATGGCGATCTAAATATAGGTCCGCCGACAGCCGATCTTTCAGAGTGTGATCAGAGCCTCTGAAAGATTTTTTTTTAAGGCGGATGCTAAGGCAGCGCCATTTTCTTGTTCCTTTTTTAGGTGTTTGTTCGGGAATTGTTCGATGGCGCTTCGATAAATCCCGAACAATCATCGAAGAAACCCTGAAGGAGGTATTCATCGGGACAGAACAACTAAGTGAAAACCATTAAGAATTTTCCCCGGGAGAAAAAAGACCGGCTAAAAAAAATCTTTCAGAGGCTCTGATCACACTCTGAAAGATTTTTCATTTCCACCCCCATATTGCAAAAGAAAAACCGGTTGCCGGTTCCAGGGTGGTGATGAGCGCAGTTGCGGTTAACAATAGACTGCTCATGATCCCCGGGATGCAATGCATCAACCGGTTTTGCAGAAAACCTAATTTTTTAACCTTTAAAAATCCTTACCAATGGGAACCTATGAAAAAGGCATCCTTGGTGGCTTCAGCGGAAAGGTGGGTACCGTTATCGGTTCTACCTGGAGGGGAATCACCGTGATGCGCAGCAAACCTGGACCGCGAAGAGGCGGGTCCACCCCAAGGCAATTGGAACAGCAGGCGAAATTTTCACTGATCATGAAATTTCTGCAGCCGTTAACGCTGTTGCTGAACCTGAGTTTTGACCGGTACGCGGTAGGTATGACAGGCTTTAACAAGGCCTTTTCCTACAATGTGCTGAATGGGGTTACTGGTGTATATCCTGCTTTCTCGGTCAATTATGCCATGGTGCTGTTGAGCCGTGGCGTTCTTCCGAATGCGGCAGCGCCTTCATGCGCTTCACCTGCAGCAGGAAAGCTGGCTTTTAACTGGACCGACAACAGCGGATCAGGAAAGGCCAGGGCAAC
>Ga0193728_1000107_pt1 | contig 34933 bp, 35 predicted proteins | sample U1c1metaG_FD_143037 | JGI IMG/M metagenome (GOLD analysis project Ga0193728, IMG submission 143037) | Soil microbial communities from a riparian zone of the East river system, Colorado, United States - U1c1 | ecosystem: Environmental > Terrestrial > Soil > Riparian zone | place: USA: East River... | reverse complement strand
ATGCCGATTTGCAGGATCAGCGGCCGCAGTAGGGGATGGCGCCAGGTGTAGCGCAGGCCGGTCGCGATCTCCGCTCGCATCGGCTGCCTGTCCTCGGCCGCTGCGGGTTCCGGCTCCGGCTTGCGGATTCGCATCAGGCAGACGGCGGAGACGACGAAGCTGAACGCGTCGATTGCGACGGCATACGAGGCGGTCAATGTGCTGACGAGCGCGCCGGCGAGCGTTGGCCCCGCGACCTGCGAGCCGGCGCGGCTGAGCTCGAGCTTCGCGTTCCCCTCGATCACGTGCTCCTTGTCGACGAGCGCCGGGAGATACGACTGATACGACACGTCGAAGAACACGGTGAAGACGCCGGTGAGGAAGCCGACGACGTAGAGCTGGGCCAGCGTGAGCCCGCCGAAGGCGTACGCGAGCGGGACCGAGCCGAGCACGACGGCGCGTCCCACATCGGACGCGATGAGGATCGGCCGCCGACGCAGGCGATCGACCCAGACGCCGGCGGGCAGCGTCAGCAACACGAACGGCACGAACTCGACGACGCCGAGTGCCGCGACGGCGAACGTCGACGCGTGCAGCACGAGGATCGCAACGAGCGGCAGCGCGAGACCGCTGACCTCGCTGCCGACCATGCTGACGGTCTGCGCCGACCAGAGGAGCGCGAAGTCGCGGTTACGCCAGAGCGTGCCGATGCCAGGCATCGGCAGATCGTAAGGCGTTAGTCGGTGGGAATCACACGGCGTCGAATGCGTGCAGGATCGCCGCCTGCTGTTGGCGGGCGAGTGCGGCGCGGTTCACAGCGTTGACGACGGCGTGCAGCGACGCCGTGACGATGCTCCCGTGGATGCCGACGCCCCAGGCGAGGAGGCCGTCGACGTCGACCTCGACGTAGGCCGCCGCCGCCGAATCCTCGCCGGTGGTCATCGCGTGCTCGTGGTACCCGATCACGCTGATTGACGTGTCCTGCCGGCGGCCGAGTCCGTGCACGAGCGCAGCGATCGGCCCGTTTCCTTCGCCGGGGAAGTCGACCTGCTCCTCGCCGATGCGCATGACGACGCTCAAGCGGTCGCCGCTCTCGTCGGCTTCGTGCTTGTAGGACACGAGCTCGTATGGATCGCGCACACCGAGATACGTCGCGTGGAAGAGGTCGTGTATCTCGTTCGCAGACAGCTCGCCGCCCTGCGCGTCTGTGATCGCCTGCACCGTCTGCGCGAAGTCGGCCTGGAGCCCGCGCGGAAGGTCGAGCCCGTACTCGCTCGAAAGCAGATACGCAACGCCGCCCTTGCCCGACTGTGAGTTGACGCGGATGATCGCTTCATAGTTGCGCCCGACGTCCTTCGGGTCGATCGGGAGATACGGAACGTCCCACGTATCGGACTCCGAGCGCTGCTGCGCATGCATGCCCTTCTTGATCGCATCCTGATGCGAACCGGAGAAGGCCGTGTACACGAGGTCGCCCGCCCATGGATGGCGCGGATGCACCGGCAGGTCATTGCACTCCTCGACGATGCTGCGCGTCTCGTCGAGCTGTGAGAAGTCGAGCTCCGGAGCGACGCCCTGCGTGAGCAGGTTGAGTGCGAGCGTGACGATGTCGACATTGCCGGTGCGCTCGCCGTTGCCGAACAGCGTCCCCTCGACGCGCTCGCCGCCGGCCATCAGGCCGAGCTCCGCCGTCGCGACGGCGGTGCCACGGTCGTTGTGCGGATGGATCGAGAGGATCGCGGCGTCGCGATACGAGAAGTTGCGCGCGAACCATTCGATGCGGTCGGCGTACACGTTCGGCGGGAAGTGCTCCACCGTGGTGGGCAGGTTGATGATCATCTTCTCGGTCGGCGTTGGCCCCCATTCGTCTGCGACCGCCTCGCAGATCTCGAGCGCGTAGTCGAGCTCCGTGTGGTGGAAGCTCTCCGGCGAGTACTGCAAGACGTAGTCGCCGTCGCCTTCACGCGAGAGTTGCTTGCACATCGCGGTTCCCCGCACCGCGAGCTCCGTAATGCCGGCCTTGTCGAGGCCGAACACGACGCGCCGCTGCGTCACCGACGTCGAGTTGTAGAGATGGATGATCGCGCGTCGCGTGCCTTCGAGCGCCTCGAACGTTCGCTCGATCAGCTCGGGCCGCGCCTGCGTCAGCACCGCGATCGTCACGTCGTCCGGGATCAGCTCCTCCTCGACGAGCACGCGCACGAAATCGAAATCCGCCTTCGATGCAGCGGGGAAGCCGACCTCGATCTCCTTGAAGCCGAGCGAGAGCAGCAGCTCGAAGAAGCGGCGCTTGCGCGCGGCGTCCATCGGGTTGACGAGCGCCTGGTTGCCGTCGCGAAGGTCGGTCGAGCACCAGATCGGCGCGGCGGTGAGCACGACGTCCGGCCACGTGCGGTCGGGCAGGTCGACGGTGTCGTACGGGCGATATCGGTGATGGGGCATCGGCACGGCTCAGGCTCCTTCAGGCGCACTACTCCAGTGGACAGGGACGGGTATGTGCACGCCGCTCCCCTTACCGGGGAAGGCCGAGCAGGAGCGCGCCGAGGCCCAGCGAGGATGACAGCTGCGTGCGAGGCGTCGCGTCCACTCCTGAAAAGTACGCCATTCCAGGCAAAAGCGCGAGAGCTAAGCGGACAACTGGCCCGCGATGAGCACGACGAGCGTGCGCGGGCCGTGGACGCCTTCGACGCGGCTGAGCTCGATGTCCGAGGTCGCCGAGGGGCCCGAGACGAGCGTGAGCGGCCGGCGGGCGAGTGGGCCGAGTTGCGCGAAGGCGGCCGGGACGCCGTCGACGACCTGGTTCTCCTGGACGATGCAGATGTGGAGGTCGGGAACGAGCGTGAGCGCGCGGCGGCCTTCCTCCGGGCCGGCTGCGAGCACGAGGGTGCCGGTCTCGGCGATCGCGAGGGTGCAGCCGGTGAGGACGCCGTCGAGTCGGTCGAGCTCGCGCGGGGAGAGGCCGCTGTCTTCGACGATGCTCACGGCACCGGGGCGCCAGACGGTGCGGAGGGCCGGTGGGACGCCCAGGCGCGAGACATGGTGCGCCGCGCAGGCCTCGGCGATCGCCGTGGGCAGCTCATGATCGGCGACGCGACGCACCTCGGCGTTGTAGTCCACCAGCCGGTCGTGCAGCAGCTCGACGAGCCGCGCACCTCCCGCCTCGCCGCCGCGTCGGTAGGCGCGCGCGACCGGCTCCGGGGCGCTTCCGTCTGCGAGAGCGGCGCGCACTGTGGCGAGGATCTCGTCGCGCGCGCTCATCGCTGCCGCCACCACGTGCGGAAGCTCTGCCGCGGGACGGGCTTCAGGTCGCGCGTCTTCGTCCACGCCGCGAGCGGGCCGGGCAGCCGCCTCGCGAGAGGGAAGCCGATGCGCGCGAGGCGTTGCCCCAGCTCGAAGGTGCGGCGGCTGCGGAAGATCCGGCCCGCGATGCGCATCGTGGCTCGCTCGGCCGAGCGGCCCTCGGTCTCGACGACCTTCGCCCGCAGGTGCAGCAGCACGCCCGGGATGTCGATCTTCACGGGGCAGACCTCGTAGCAGGCACCGCAGAGCGTCGATGCGTACGGCAGCGTCGGCGCGTTCTCGACGCCGATCAGCTGCGGCGTGAGGATCGCGCCGATCGGCCCGGGATAGACCGACCCGTACGCATGGCCGCCCGTGCGGGTGTAGACCGGGCAGACGTTGAGGCAGGCGCTGCAGCGGATGCAGTGCAGTGCGACGCGGCCCACCTCGTCGGCGAGCACGCGCGTGCGTCCTGCATCGAGCAGGACGATGTGCATCTCGTCCGGGCCGTCGCCCGGCGTGACGCCGGTCCAGAGCGAGGTGTAGGGGTTCATGCGCTCGCCGGTCGAGGAGCGCGGCAGGAGCTGGAGGAAGACCTCGAGGTCGGCGAACGTCGGCACGAGCTTCTCGATCCCGAGCACGCTGACGAGCACGGGGGGCAGCGTCGTGCACATGCGGCCGTTGCCCTCCGACTCGACGATGCACACCGTTCCCGTCTCGGCGACGCCGAAGTTCGCGCCGCTGACACCCATCTTCGCGTCGAGGAACTTCTCGCGCAGATAGACACGCGCCGCCTCGGCGAGGTCGTGCGGGTCGTCGGTGAGCGGCCCCGTCGCGATCGTCCGGGCGAACAGGTCGCGGATCTCGGTGCGATTGCGATGGATCGCCGGCACGAGGATGTGCGAAGGCCAGTCGCCGTCGAGCTGGAGGATGAGCTCGGCGAAGTCGGTCTCGAGCGCGAAGATGCCTGCTGCACTCAACGCGTCGTTCAGGTGGATCTCGTCCGTCGTGAGCGACTTCATCTTCACGACCTCGGTCACGCCGTGGCGCCGCGCGACGTCGACGACGATCGCGTTCGCCTCCGCCGCGTCGCGCGCCCAGTGCACGTGCGCGCCCGCGGCCTGGGCGGCGGACTCGAACTGCTCGAGGTACTCGTCGAGCCGTGCGAGAACGTCGGCCTTGATGCCGCGGCCGGCCTCCCGCAGCTCCTCCCAGTCGGGCAGCTCGCCGACGACGCGGGCGCGCTTCTCGCGTATCGTGTCCGTCGCGTTGCGGAGATTGGACCGTAGCTGCGGGTTGACGAGCTCGAGCCGCGCCGCGTCGGGGAACCCACTCATGTGGCAGCCAGGATCTCGGCGAGGTGCAGCGTGCGCACGCCGGCGTGGTTGCGGCTGAGGCCGCCGCCGATCTGCATGAGGCAGGAGCCGTCCACCGCCGTGCACACCTCGGCGCCGCTCGCGACCACGGAGGCGCACTTGTCGGCCAACATCGCGGTCGACGTCTCGGCATTCTTCACGGAGAACGTGCCGCCGAAGCCGCAGCACTCGTCGGCGCGCGGCAGCTCCACCAGCTCGAGGCCGTGCACGTTGCGCAGCAACTCGAGCGGCGCGTCGCCGACGCGCGTGACTCGGAGCGAGTGGCACGTCGGGTGATAGGTCACCTTGTGCGGGAACGTCGCACCAACATCGGTGACGTTCAGCTTGCGGACGAGCAACTCAGAGAGCTCGTACACCTCCGGGTGCGTCGAGCCGACGAGCTCCGGATACAGCTCGCGGACAGTGCCGACACAGGACGAAGAAGGGGAGACGACGACGTCGCAATCCGCGAAGACGTCGAGGAACCGCTTCGCCAGCACGGCCGCCTCGTCGCGGTAGCCGCTGTTGAGATGCATCTGTCCGCAGCACGTCTGCTCCTCGGGGAACACGACCTCGTGGCCGAGCCGCTCGAGGACATGCACCGTCGCCTGCGCCGCCTCGGGGAACAGCGTGTCGCCGAGGCAGGTGACGAAGAGTGCGACCTTCACTAGGCCTTGCCGGCCGTCATCCCGCCGTCGATCACGAAGCCGGAGCCAGCCATGTACTTGGACTCGTCGGAGGCGAGGTAGAGCGCGGCGTAGGCGACGTCCTCGGGCATGCCGAGCTCGCCGGTGAGCTGGCGTGCGCGGATCGACTGCTTCCCCTCCTCGGGGTCGGCGTACGACTTCGCGAGGTACTGCTCGACGAACGGCGTCATGATCGTGCCCGGCATCAGCGCGTTGACGCGAACGCCGTGCGGCGCGAGGTCGACCTGCATCGACTTCGTGAGCGCGAGCACCGCGCCCTTCGACGCGGCGTACGACACGCGTCGTGCGAGACCCGTGTGCGCGATCGCAGACGACATGTTGATGATCGAGCCCGCCTTCTGGGCGATCATCTGCGGCACAACCGCGCGGCTCATCAGGAAGACGCCGCGCGCATTCACGCTCATCACGCGTTCCCAGAGCTCGAGCGAGGTCTCCTCGAGGTCGCCGACACCGGCGATGCCCGCGTTGTTGAAGAGGACGTCGATCCGCCCGAAGCGCTCGACCGTGGCGGCCGCGAGCGCGGCGGTCTCGCCCTCGTCCGCGACGTCGACGCGGTGCGCGAGCGCCTCGTTGCCGATCTCCGCGATGGTTGCGGCGGCCGCTGCCTCGTCGAGATCAGCAGCGACGACCCGTGCGCCCTCGGCGGCGAAGAGCAGCGCGCTCGCGCGTCCGATGCCGGAGCCGGCGCCGGTGACGATGCAGACCTTGTCGGCGAGGCGGGAGCTCAGGTCTTGTCCGTCCCGACGACGCGGGCGACGCCGAGCGCGACGAGGATGATCGCCCCGTTCGCGGCATCGATCCAGAAGGTCGAGGTATTCCGCAGCACGAGGACATTGTTCACCAATCCGAGGAGGACCACGCCGGTGAACGCGCCGGCCATGCGGCCCCGACCACCGTCGAGCGAGATTCCGCCGATCACGGCGGCTGCGAACACGGTGAAGATCAGATTGTTGCCCTGGTTTGCGGTCACGGCGACGACCTGGCCCGCGATCATCAGGCCGGCGGCCGCCGCGAGCATCCCCGCGACGGCGAAGACGCCGATCCGGACGCGATCCACCTTGATCCCCGCGGCGCGTGCGGCCTCGAGGTTGCCTCCGATTGCGTAGATCGCCCGGCCAACCCGGTGGTAGCGCAAAAACAGAGCCGCGACGAGGAACACCGCGGCGGTCGCCCACGCCGAGACCGGGAAGCCGCCCCAGTATGCGGACCCGAGATAGATGAAGGAGGGCGGCATCTCGTAAATCGTCCGGCCGCTCACGATCCCCTGCTGCAGCCCCGCGAGCAGGATCAGCATCGCCAGCGTGAAGATGAAGGCGTTGAAGCGGAGCTTCACGACCATGAACCCGTTGAAGAGGCCGACCGCGCCACCGATTGCGAGCACGATCAGGATGCCGATCGCCGGATTCCAGTGCGTGCCGAGACCCTGGCCGTCCTTCGGCACGATCAGCCACGCGCCGATCATCGGTGCGAGGCCGTAGACCGACTGTAGCGAGAGGTCGAAGCTGCCCGTCAGCAGGATCAGCGACTCCGCGACGACGACCATCCCGAGCGCGGCCGAGAACTGTGCGGTGTTCGAGAAGTTCGCGGTCGTGAAGAACGCAGGGCTCGTGAAGATGCCGACGATGAACAGCACGACGAGCGCGGGCGCGAGCGCGAAGCCGCGGACCGCGCCGAGCAGCGCACGCCGCGTCGGCAGGCGAGACCTCTCGGTGTGTTCGACGGCAGCGTCGGTCATGCCGCGACCTCCAGCCCTTCCGCCGCGGCGATCAGTTCGTGGCGATCCCACGGCGCCTCCCTGAACTCTTTCACGATCTTCCCCCGTCGCACGATGAGCACGCGCGTGCAGATCCGGAGCTCGTCGAGATCGTCGGACACGAGCAGCACCGCCGCCCCATCCTTGCGTGCGGCATCGATGACACCGAGTAGAGCCTCTTTCGACGCCACGTCGACGCCGACCGTCGGGCTCACGACCACGAGGAGCGACGGCTGCGCGGCGAGCGCGCGTCCGACGACAACTTTCTGCTGGTTGCCGCCGCTGAGCTCGGCGACGGGCTGCTCGCTACTACTCGCGACGATCTGCAGCCGTACCGAGAGCGCGTCGGCTGCGGCCTGCCGCTTGTTGCTCGACACGAGGCCCCACCGGGAGAGCCGCTCAAGAATCGGCAAGGTCAGGTTCTCTGCGACGCCGAGCGTCGGCACGAACCCGCGCGCGTGCCGGTCCTCGGGGACGTAGCCGACGCCCTTTCGCAATGCGATGTCGACTCTGCCCGGCTGCAGTGGCCCCCCGTCCAGCTCGATCGCTCCGGCCGACGGCTTTACGAGCCCCGCAACCGCGTCCGCGATCGCCACCGTGCCCGAACCGCGAAGCCCGAACAGGCCGACGCACTCGCCTGCGCGAACGTCGAGGCTTACCTCCTCGACGGAGCCGAGCGGTGTCTGAACGGAGAGTCCGCGGACGCTCAGACGCGGCGCGCCCTCGGCGTCGTCGGTACGCGGCGTTTGGTCGCGGATCGCACGTGCGAGCTCGCCGCCGACCATCGCGGTCACGAGCTGCTCGTGATCGAGCTCCGTCACGGGTGCGGTGACGATCCGCTTCCCGTCGCGGAGCACGGTCGCGCGATCGCACACCTCGTAGACCTCCTCGAGGTGGTGCGAGATGTAGAGGATCGCGACGCCGCTCTCCTTCACACGGCGGATGCGCTCGAACAACCGCTCGATCGCACGCGACTCGAGCGATGCAGTCGGCTCGTCGAGGATCAGGAACCGCGCGCCGATCGCGAGCGCGCGCGCGATCTCGACGATCTGCTTCTGCTCGACGGAGAGCTCGGCGGCGAGCTGGTCGACGTCGAGGTCGAAGCCCCACTCGAGCAACAGCTTGCGCGATTGGCGGCGCAGCTCCTGCCAGTGGACGAGCGAGCCCTCGGTGCGGTTCAGGAAGATGTTCTCGCCGACACTCAGCGTCGGGATCACCATCGAGCGCTGGTACACGCACGCGACACGTTCCTGCCAGCCGGCGCGATCGCTCAGGCTGGGGGCCGGCTCGCCGTACAGCCGGACGCTGCCGGTATCCGGCTTGAGCAGCCCGGTGAGGATGGCGACGAGCGTCGACTTTCCCGCGCCGTTGCGCCCGACGAGCGCGTGACACTCGCCGGGCTCGACGGTGAGCGAGACGTCCTGCAGCGCCTTCGTGCGGCCGAAGGCCTTCGAGATGGACTCTGCGTCCGCGGCGGGCGGCCGGAACTGGTCCGGCCGCCCGCTGTCCGTTCCTTCAACCGACGTCATTACTTCTTGTAGTTGCCCCAGAGACCGGGATCGTTGACGTTCTTCTTGTCCACGACGGGCGCGACAATCGCGTCTTCGAGGTTCCCGAGCAGGTTGACGATCTTGCTGCCGTGGTCGGTCGACATGCCGGCGTGGTACTTCGCCTTAGCGACCGCCTGCTTGGCATAGAAGACCGCGAAGCTTGCATAGAGGTTGGCGGGCTGCGAGATGGTCGCGTCTTCCTGCCCCTGCCGGATCCACCCGTGCTCCTGCGGCGTTCCGTCGTTGCTGAACAGCACGATGTGATTCGGCGTGCCGACCTTCGTGAACTTCCCGGCCGACTTCTCCGCGGCGATGATCCCCGGGACCGGGCCGCTCCAATGGGCGTAGATGCCCTTGAGGTCGGAGTACGTGCTGAGTGCGGTCTTCGCGTCGTTCACCGCAGTCGGAGTGTCCCACTTGGTGGCGTACTCGACCACCTTGAGATTCGGGTACTTCGCCTTCATGCAGTTGAGGAAGCCGTTCTTGCGGTCGAGGCCGTTGATGGAGGCGAGATCGCCCTCGAGCATCGCAACGTGCCCCGCGCCCTTCGAGTGCGAGCCGATGTAGTTGCATGCCGCCTGGCCGTAGAGGATGTTGTCGGCGCGGACGATCATGTAGACCTTGCCCTTGGTCGGGGCGACGTCGACGCTGACGACCGGGATGCCCTTGCTCGCGGCATAGGCGAGCGTCGGTGCTATCGCGGCGCTGTCGACAGGATTGATGATCAGCGCGTTGACGCCCTGCGAGATCAGCGTCCGGATCTGCGTCGCCTGTTTGCCCGCGTCGCCGTTGGACGAGATCGGGCCAACGAGCGACGCGCCGTACTTCGTAGCGGCCTGCTTCTCGAAGGCGACATACGAGCTCCAGAAGTCCGTGCTGTAGCCGGCGAGCGAGACGCCGATCTTCAGCGAGGCCGTCTTGTTCGCGTGCCCGCCGGCGGCAAGTGCCGCGGTGGCGAGGACGCCGGCGAGTGCGACGAGCGCGATCCCACCGATGAGGCGTGTCTTCACCGTACCCCTCCTTGCGTTGGATTCGTCCGTGTCGGATTGCTGACCCCGGTCATGCGGATACCTCTTCCTTCACCCAGCCGGCGCCGTCCGGAAATGCGAACTCAGACAGCGATTCGGGTCGGATCTCGATGCTGTAGCCCGGCGCGGTCGGGGCGAGGTAACGCCCGTTCTCGACGCGCACCGGGTCGACGAAATGCTCGTGCAAGTGGTCGACGAATTCGCAGACGCGGTCCTCGAACGTCGCGCCGATCGCGATGTAGTCGAACATCGATACGTGTTGCGCGTACTCGCAGAGGCCGACGCCGCCGGCGTGCGGACACACAGGCACGTCGAACTTCGCTGCAAGCAGCAGGACAGCGAGTACTTCATTGACGCCGCCGAGACGACAGCAGTCGACCTGGCAGACGTCGATCGCCCCGAACTGGAGCAACTGCTTGAACACGACGCGGTTCTGCACGTGCTCGCCGGTGGCGATGCGCACCGGCGTCACTGCGTCGCGAATCCTGCGGTGACCGAGGATGTCGTCCGGGCTCGTCGGCTCCTCTATCCACCAGGGATCGACCTCGGCGAGGTTGCGAATCGCCTCGATCGCCTGCTCGACACCCCACGCCTGGTTCGCATCGAGCGAGAGCTTGTTCTCGGGGCCGATCGCCTCGCGCACGATGCGCGCTCGGCGCAGATCGGTTTCGGGATCGCCGCCGACCTTCAGCTTGAGATGTGTAAAGCCGGCGTCGAGCGCCTCTTGTGCGCGCGCAGGAAGCGTGCCTTCCGAGTAGCCGAGCCAGCCGGCTGACGTGGTGTAGGCCGGGAATCCCTCTGCGATCAGGATCGCTTCGCGCTCCGCCTTGGTGCTCTCGTTCCGGCGAAGGATCTCGAGCGCCTCGTCCTTGCTCACTGCGTCTTCGATGTAGCGGAAGTCGACGCACGCGACGATCTGCTCCGGCGTCATGTCGGCGAGGAGCTTCCAGAGCGGTTTCCCTTCGCGCTTCGCGTAGAGATCCCACACCGCGTTGACGAGCGCGGCGGTCGCGAGATGGATCACGCCCTTCTCAGGGCCGAGCCAGCGGAGCTGGCTGTCGGTGACGAGGCGGCGCCACAGACCGCCGAGGTCGGCGATGAGGTCCTCGAGGTTCTCGCCGACGACGTGCGGCGCGAGCGCGTCGATCGCGGCGACGCAGACTTCCGTGCCGCGGCCGATCGTGAATGCCAGCCCGTGACCGGTCAGTCCGTCCGGGTCGTCGGTCTCGAGGGTGACGTAGGCCGCCGAATAGTCCGGATCCGTGTTCATCGCGTCGGAGCCGGCGCCGCTCACCGAGGTCGGGAAGCGGATGTCAGAGGTGACTGCGCGGACGATTCTCGTCATAGTGAGGGGACGTTCTTACCGCAGAGGTAGGATGTTTGTCAAGACTTGTGGCCTGAATTGGCGAGAGGCGCCGCCGTGTGCGAGGCTTTGACCCGATCTTCCGACCGGAGACATAGGATGGATAGGCGAGATGGCGCAATCTGAGCGAGCGGCCGGCGGCAAGAGCCCACGCAGGGGCGGCGGCGTCACGCACGACGCGATCGAGTCGATCCGCGAGCTGATCGCATCCGGGCAATGGGGCCCGGGCACCCGATTGCCCCGTGAGGCCGACCTCGCCGCCCAGCTCGGCCTCTCCCGCAACTCGCTGCGTGAGGCGGTGCGGGCGCTTTCGCTGGCCCGCGTTCTCGAGGTGAGGCAGGGCGACGGCACGTACGTCAGCAGCCTCGAGCCGCACGATCTGCTCGAGCCGACGCGCTTCGCGACGCATCTCCTGCGGGGCAGCACCGTGCTCGAGCTGTTCGAGGTTCGACGCATGCTCGAGCCGGAGGCGGCCGCCATGACGGCCTTGCGCGCGGACGACGGAGTCAGGGCGGCGCTGCGCCTCGAGCTCGACCGGATGTTCGCCGCCGGCGACCGGGTCGAGGATCTCGTCGAGGCTGATACGGCGTTCCACGACGTGATTGGGCAGGCACCCGGCAACGCGGTGCTGCGCTCGCTGCTCCAGAGCCTGTCGACCAGCACTGTGCGCGCGCGCCTCTGGCACGGAATGGCCGACCGCGTCGCGCTCGACACTGCGCGCGCCGAGCACACGCGCATCTACGAGGCGATCGTCGCAGGCGATCCCGACCTTGCGCGCGCAGCGACGACGATGCACATCGCGAGCAACGAGACCTGGTTGCGCGATCATCTCGCCCCGACCGACGACGTCCCGCTGCGCGACGGCGATGCCTGAGCGTGTCGGACTGCACACGCGCCTGCGTCCAGGGGCTGAGGAGCGCTACGACGAGCTGCACCGCGCAGTGTGGCCCGGGATACTCGAGCGCATGCGTGCGGTCGGGATCGAGCATTGGCTCATCTTCCGCGACGGCCTCGACCTGTTCCACTACATCGAGTGCGACGACTACGACCGTGCGATTGCAACGCTCGCGCACGATCGGCTGGACGTCAGTTGGCAGGCCGAGGTCGCGCCGCTGATGGAGAAGGCGCATGACTACAGCGGCGAGTCGAGCGATCGCCTACCAATCATCTTCGACCTCGACTGATGGAGGCCACCGCGCGGCTCGGCCTCGGCGCGACGGGTGTGACGGTCTCGCGCTTCGGCCTCGGCTGCGCTCCCCTCGGAGGCTTGTACGAATCGGTGTCCGACGAGCAGGCCCGCGCGACGGTCGACCGGGCGTGGGAGCTCGGCGTTCGCTTCTTCGACACGGCGCCGCTCTACGGCTCCGGTCTCTCGGAGCAGCGGGTCGGTGCCGCGCTGCGCGAGCGTCCTCGAGGCGCGTACGCGCTCTCGACGAAGGTCGGACGTCTGCTGGCCGACGGCGGTGCGTCCGATCCGATGTTCGAGGGAGCTCCCGCGGCCTCGCCGGTTTTCGATTTCTCCCATGATGGTGCACTGAGATCGCTCGAGGCGAGCATCGAGCGGCTCGGGCTCGATCGCGTCGACGTCGCGCTGATCCACGATCCCGACGACCATTACGAGGAAGCGAGAGACGGTGCGTACCGCGCTCTCGCGCGCCTGCGCGACGAGGGGGTCGTTGGCGCGATCGGCGTGGGCATGAACCAGACCGAGGCGCTCGTGCGATTCGCGCAGGAGACGGACGTCGACTGCTTTCTCCTCGCCGGCCGCTACACGCTGCTCGACCAGGGCGCGCTTGGGGAGCTCCTGCCCCTCTGCGTCGAGCGAGGGGTCGCGGTGATCGCGGGCGGCGTCTTCAACAGCGGCATCCTCGCGAGTGACGACGGCAAGGGGCATTTCGACTACCACTCCGCGACGCCGGAGCAGAGCGAACAGGTACGGCAGCTCGCGGCGACGTGCGCACGGTGGAACGTTCCGCTCCAGGCCGCGGCGGTGCAGTTCCCGTTCGGCCATCCCGCTGTTGCGTGCGCGCTCGTCGGCTGCCGCTCGCCGGAAGAGGTCGCCGAGGATGTGCGCCTGTTCGAGCTCGAGCTTCCGCCGGGCCTCTGGGAGGAGCTGCTACCGGGGTGATCGTCGACGCCCATCAGCACTTCTGGGATCCGGCGGTCGAGGAGTATCCGTGGCTCGAGGACGACGACCTCTCTGCGGTCCGGCGCCGCTTCGACGCGCACGACCTCGAGCTGGTGCTGCGCGCGCACGGTGTGAGTGGCACCGTGCTGGTGCAGGCGCTCGGCTCCGCCGAGGAGACGCGACGTCTTCTCGCGGTCGCGGAGGCGACACCGTTCGTCCTCGGCGTCGTCGGATGGATCGACCTCACCGATCCCGATGCGGCCGGCGCTCTGGCCAGGATGGCCGGCGGCTCGCTCGCCGGAATCCGCCACCAGGTGGAAGACGAGCCAGACCTCGACTGGCTCTTGCGAGCCGACGTCCAGCGCGGGATCTCTGCGGTCGGGAACGCGGGGCTCGTCTACGACCTTCTCGTGCGCCCACCGCAACTCCCCGCGGCGATCGAGACCGTGCGTCGCCATCCAGACATGCAGTTCGTCGTCGACCACGTCGCGAAACCGCCCATCCGCGGCGGGGACACAGGCGACTGGGCGCGTGGGCTCGAGCAGTTGGCCGCGCTGCCGAACGTCTCCTGCAAGCTGTCCGGGCTCGTCCTCGAGGCCGACTGGGGCGCGTGGCGGACGGACGAGCTCGTACCGTATTACCGGCGTGCGCTCGAGTGGTTCGGCCCGGGGCGGTGCATGTTCGGATCCGACTGGCCGCTTTGCCTCGTCGCGGCGGACTACGGCGACGTGTTCGGCCTCCTACGCGCGGCGCTCTACGATCTCGGCGAAGCGGAGCGCACCGCCGTGCTCGGCGGCAATGCGTTGCGTCTGTATCACCTCTAGCCCGGCGATCGACTCGGATCCGATGACGCCCGATGCGCTCGGCCGGTTCGCCGCGGCCACCGAGGTGATCCGCGAGCCGGAGCAGCTGCGCACATATGAGTGCGACGGGCTCACCGGCCACCGCGTCGTCCCTGCGCTCGTCGCGTTGCCCGGGAGCGTCGCAGAGGTGCAGGCCGTTGTCCGCATCTGCAACGAGGAAGGGCTGCCGTTCGTCGCACGCGGCGCGGGCACCGGCCTCTCCGGCGGGGCGCTTCCGGTTGCCGAGGGCATCGTCATCTCGCTCGCGCGGCTGACGCGGATCCTCGAGATCGACGTCGAGCGCGGGCAGGTCGTCGTCGAGCCAGGCGTCACCAACAGCGACGTCACGCGCGCGGTCGCGGCGGAGGGCTTCTACTACGCGCCCGATCCGTCGTCGCAGCAGGTCTGCACGATCGGCGGCAACGTCGCCGAGAACTCCGGCGGCGCGCACTGCCTGAAGTACGGCTTCACGTCGAATCACGTCCTGGCCGCGGAGATCGTGCTCCCCGACGGCGAGCTCGTCGAGCTCTCCGTGTGGGACGACGGGCCTGATCTGCTCGGCGCCTTCGTCGGGTCGGAGGGCACGCTCGGCATCGCGACGAAGCTGACGCTGCGCGTGCTGCGCACGCCGGAGACCGTGCGCACGCTGCTCGCCGGCTTTGCGCATACCGACGACGCGGGCGGCGCGGTGTCCGCGGTGATCGCCGCCGGGATCCTGCCGGCGGCGATCGAGATGATGGACGCCGTGACGATGGAAGCCGCCGAGGCCGCCGTCAACGCGAACTATCCAGAGGGGTGCGGCGCGGTGTTGATCGTCGAGCTCGACGGGCCGGTCGCGCAGGTGGAGGAGGATCTCGAGCGCGTGCAGGCGATCTGTCATGAGCACGAGGCGCGCGAGGTTCGCATCGCGTCCGACCCCGAGGATCGCACCACGGTGTGGCGCGGACGCAAGGCGGCGTTCGCGGCGATGGGCCGCATCAGCCCGGACTACTACGTGCAGGACGGCGTCGTGCCGCGCACGAAGCTGCCCGAGGTGCTGCGCCGCATCGACGAGCTCTCGCAAGAGCATGGGCTGCGTGTCGGCAATGTCTTCCATGCCGGCGACGGCAACCTGCACCCGCTCGTGCTGTACGACGGCCGAGTCGAGGGCGAGGCTGCGCGCGCGGAGGAGCTCTCGAAGCTCATCCTCGTCGCGTGCGTCGACGCCGGCGGCTCGATCACGGGGGAGCACGGTGTCGGCACCGACAAGGCATGTGCGATGCCGCTGATGTTCGGCGAGCTCGACATCGAGACGATGAAGCGGTTGCGGAACGCGTTCGATCCGCGCGGGCTCGCGAATCCCGGAAAGCTGTTCCCGACGCCGCGACTGTGCGGCGAGGTGCCGGGGCCGTATCGCGCGCATCCGCTCGAGAAGGCCGGGCTTGCAGACCGTTTCTGAGATCGTCGAGCACGAACCGGGCGACCTCACGTGCATCGTCGAGGGCGGCCTGCGGTTGTCCACGCTGCAAGCCGCGTTGGCAGAACACGCGCAGCGGCTCTCGCTCGACCCGCCCGGCGATCCGACGATCGCCGAGTGTCTCGTCGACGATCTCTCCGGTCCGCTGCGCCACCGCTTCGGGACGATGCGCGATCTCGTGATCGGCGTCACGGTCGTGCTGCTGGACGGCACGCGCGCGAGCTCGGGCGGCAAGGTCGTGAAGAACGTCGCGGGCTACGACCTCGGCAAGCTCTTCTGCGGCTCGCACGGCCGGCTCGGCAGCGTCGAACGGCTGGCGCTGCGCTTGCATCCGCTGCCCGTAGCGTCGCGGACGGTCGTGATCGGTGCCGACTGGCAGGCGCTGCACCGTTCACAGCTCGTGCCGAGTGCGGTGGATCTCGCGCGCGGCCGGCTGCATGTGCTCTTCGAGGGCTCGCAGCGTGCGGTCGACGAGCAGGCTTCGGCGCTCGGCGGCGAGGAGTCCGACCCTTGGGACGAGTTGCGTGAGCTGCAGGCGTCGCTGCCCGGCCGTGTGCGCTGGGACGGCGACTCTGCTCCGCTCGTGCGCCCGGGGCCGCGCGTCGCGTACGTCGAGCACGCGCGCGAGCCGGTTTGGAGCCCGCTCGCCGAACGAGTTCGGGAGGCGATGTGCAATCTGAGCTGATCGCCGACTGCGTGCACTGCGGGTTCTGCCTGCCGACGTGCCCCACGTATTCGCTGTGGCACGAGGAGATGGACTCGCCGCGCGGGCGCATCTATCTCATGCAGGGTCTCGTCGACGGCTCGATCTCGCTGAGCGACACCGTCGTCGAGCACTTCGACCGCTGCCTCGGCTGCATGGCGTGCGTCACGGCCTGCCCGTCGGGCGTCCAGTACGACCGCTTGATCGAGCAGACGCGCGACTTCGTCGAGGAGCACCACACGCGCAGTGCGGTCGAACGGCTCGTGCGCGCCGGGATCTTCGCGGTGTTCCCGCATCGGCGGCGGCTGCGTGCCGCGCTGCTGTTCCGCAGGTTGCCGGCGCCGGGTCCGTTCGCTGCGCTGAAGCAGATCGCGCCGCCGTGGGCCGCGCCGGAGTGGCCGCCCGAGCATCTGCCCGGCGACGGGCCCAAGGTCGCCGTGATGGTCGGCTGCGTCGCGAGCGTCGTGTTCGGGGACGTGAACGTCGCGACCGCGCGCGTGCTGCAGGCGGACGGTTACGACGTACACGTGCCGCGCGCGCAGGGATGCTGCGGCGCGCTTCACGCGCATGCGGGCCGGCTCGACGACGGCGTCGCACGTGCCAAGGAGCTGGCGGGCGCGCTCGAGGGCTACGACTACATCGTCACGAACGCGGCGGGCTGCGGCTCGCATCTGAAGGATCACGGCGTACCGAACGTCGTCGACGTGTCCGAGCTGCTCGGGACGCCGAAGGCCGAGCGTCATCCGCTGCCGATGCGCGTCGCGTTCCAGGATTCGTGCCACCTACGGCATGCGCAGGGCGTCGCGACGGAGCCGCGGTCGATGCTGGACGCGATCCCGGGCCTCGAGCGGCTCGAGCCGGAGGAGCAGGACATCTGCTGCGGGAGCGCCGGGATCTACAACATCGTGCAGCCCGCGACCGCCGCCGAGCTCGGCGACCGCAAGGCGGGTCACATCCTCGCGACGGAGCCCGACGCGTATGCGAGCGGCAACCCCGGCTGTCTCGTGCAGGTCACCGCCGCGTTGCGCCGTGCAGGCCGCCCGACGCCTGCCTTTCATCCCATCGAGCTCGTGGATGCGTCCATCCGCGGGCTCTCACCCAGAGAGCTTCTCCAGGAGGCACGCCGATGAGTACCGACGACGTTCTCACTCCCGACGCAATCGAGTTCCTGACCTTGCTGCAACGCGAGCTCGGCGGCGGACGCGAGGAGATCCTCGCTGCGCGCGCCGCCCGTGCGCAGCGGTTGCGCGACGGAGAGCTGCCGGACTTCCTCGAGGAGACGCGTACCGTGCGCGAGGGTGACTGGCGTGTTCCTGTTGCGCCTGCCGATCTCACCGACCGTCGCGTCGAGATCACGGGCCCGACCGATCGCAAGATGGTGATCAACGCGCTCAACTGCGGCGCGAAGGTCTTCATGACCGACTTCGAGGACGCGAACTCGCCGACGTGGGAGAACATGATCGACGGGCAGCGGAATCTGTCCGATGCGATCGACCGCACGATCCGGTTGGAGCAGAACGACAAGGTGTACGAGCTGAACGACGAGGTGGCGACACTCGTGGTGCGGCCGCGCGGCTGGCACATGCTGGAGCGCCACTTCGAGGTGGGCGGCGCGCCGATGTCTGCGTCGCTGTTCGACTTCGGGCTCTATCTCTTCGGCAATCACGAGCGGCTGAAGGGGATCGGCAGTGGGCCGTACTTCTATTTGCCGAAGCTCGAGTCGCATCGCGAGGCGCGCTTGTGGAACAGCGTCTTCGAGTTGGCGCAGGACACGCTCGGCATCCCGCACGGGACGATCCGCGCGACCGTGCTGATCGAGACCGTGCTGGCGGCATTCGAGATGGACGAGATCCTCTACGAGCTCGGCCCGCATGCGACCGGGCTCAACGCGGGGCGCTGGGACTACCTGTTCAGCGTGATCAAGAAGCTCGGCCACCGGCCGGAGTTCGTCCTGCCCGACCGCAACTCGGTCGGAATGGCGACGCCGTTCATGCGTTCGTACGCGGAGCTGCTGGTGAAGACGTGCCATGGTCGCGGCGCCCACGCGATCGGCGGCATGGCAGCCTTCATCCCCTCGCGGCGCGACGCGGAGGTCAACGAGATCGCGTTGAAGAAGGTGCGCGAGGACAAGGAGCGCGAGGCGGGGCAGGGTTATGACGGAACGTGGGTGGCGCATCCGGATCTCGTGCCGGTTGCGATGGAGATCTTCGACCGCGTGCTCGGCGATCGCCCGAATCAGCTCGAGGTGCTGCGAGAGGACGTCGACGTGGAGGCGGCCGATCTATTGAACGTCGCAGCGACGCCGGGCGAGATAACCGAGGAGGGACTGCGCAACGACATCTCCGTCGGCATCCAGTACCTCGCCGCATGGCTGCAGGGCGCCGGCGCCGTCGCGATCTTCAACCTGATGGAAGACGCAGCGACGTCCGAGATCTCACGCTCACAGGTGTGGCAATGGCTCTACCACGGCAAGGTGACGCGCGAAGACGTAGCTCGCATCACCGACGAAGAGGTCGCGAAGCTCGGCGACGGCTACGACGAAGCCCGTGCGCTCTTCGAGCAGGTCGCACTGGGCGACGAGTTCGTCGAGTTCCTCACCCTGCCCGCCTACGCGAAGCTCGCGTAGTCCAACGCAGCCACGTCCCGTGACAGTCACGGGACGTGGCTCTTCGAGACGTCAGCCGCGAAGCGAAGCCCAGGGCTCGTCGGAGGACACGTCCTCGAGCCCGTAGCCCGTCGGCTCGCTCGCGTCGGCGGGGCCGATGACGACCTGCAGGTGCGCCGTCTCCGAGCCTTCGTTGAACGACGCATGCACGACCCCTTCGTCGAGATAGACGGAGTCGCCGACGCCGAGCGACGTCGACTCCTGCTCGATGTACTGCGTGATCTGGCCCTGCTTGAGGATGATCATCTCCTCCTGCCCGGGATGGCGGTGGAAGTCGTGGCCCTCGCCGGGCTCGAGCGTGACGTCCATGATTACGAGGTGCTTCGAGCCCTTGTCGGGCGTGAGACGCCAGCCGATGACGCCCCAGTCGAACTGCTCCTGCTTCACGTCGTTTTGCTTGACGAAGCTGCTCATGGTGTCTCCTCAGTCGACGGTAATCGCCTTGAAGCGGCGCATGTTCTCGGTCATCGCAATCTCGGTCGGCAGGCGCTCCATCGACGACGCACCGAAGAAGCCGACGACGCCTTCGGTGTTCGCCAGCACGTACGCGGCGTCGTCGGGCTCCGCGATCGGCCCGCCGTGGCACAGCACGAGGATCTCGGGGTTGACGCGCTTCGCCGCGTCGTGCATCCCCTGCACGAGCTTCACCGACTCGTCGAGCGTCTTCGCGGACTCGGCGCCGATCGCGCCGCCGGTCGTCAGTCCCATGTGCGGCACGAGCACGTCGGCGCCGGCTTCCGCCATCGCCGTCGCCTCGTCGTCGTTGAAGACGTACGGCGCCGTCAGGAAGTCGCGTTCGTGCGCGAACCGGATCATGTCGACCTCGAGCCCATAGCCCATCCCGGTCTCCTCGAGCCCGACGCGGATCGTGCCGTCGAACAGCCCGACGGTCGGGAAGTTCTGCACGCCGCTGAAGCCGATGCGCTTCAGTTCGTCGAGGAATACCGGCATCAACCGGAACGGATCGGTGCCGCACACACCCGCAAGCACCGGCGTCTCCTTCACGACCGGCAGCACCTCGCGCGACATGTCGACGACGATCGCGTTCGCGTCGCCGTACGGCAGCAGCCCGGCAAGCGACCCTCGTCCGCCCATGCGGTAGCGGCCGGAGTTGTAGATGATGATCAGGTCGGCGCCGCCGGCCTCGGCGAGCTTCGCCGACAAACCCGTACCGGCACCCGCGCCGATGATCGGCCTGCCGGCCTCGACCTGCGCGCGCAGCCGTACGAGTGCCTCGCCGCGCGTCATCGGATCAGCTCGTGCAACCGGTCGGCCATCGCCACTGCAAACGCCTCGTCATTGATGTCGGTCTCGACCTCGTGCACCTCGACCGAGTCGTCGAGCGTCTCGCGCAGCCCTGCGAACAGCGCCGCGTCCGCGTCCTCGTCGTAGAACACCTGCCCTTCCACATCGATCATCGACACACCTTTCAGCGGGACGAACAACACTGTGGGGCTCTTCGCCGCCGAGAGCTTGCGTCCGATCGAGCGCCCGAGCTCCGCGCACTCAGACGGCGTCGTGCGCATCAACGTCACGGTGGGGTTGTGGACGTAGAGGTTCCGGCCCTCGAACTGCGGCGGCACCGTCTCACGCGGCCCGAAGTTGACCATGTCGAGCGCGCCGAGCGAGACGACCTGTGGAACTCCCGCTGCACCTGCCGCCTCCAGCCGATCGGGCCCCGCTGACAGGACGCCGCCGACGAGCTCGTCCGCGAGCTCCGTCGTCGTCGCGTCGAGCACGCCGGCGAAGTAGCCGCCGCGTGCGAGTGCCTCCATCGACTCGCCGCCGGCGCCCGTCGCGTGGAAGACGAGCACCTCGTACCCGTGCTCCTCGAGCCGCTCGCGTGCACGCGTTACGCACGGTGTCGTCACGCCGAACATCGTCGCGGCGACGAGCGGCTTCTCCTCGAGCGGCGGAACGGTCGCGTTCACCATGCCCGCGATTGCGCCCGCGGCGTTCGCCATGATCCGCGCCGAGACGCTGTTCACGCCGGAGATGTCGACGACCGAGTACATCATCGTCACGTCGACGGCGCCGACATACGGCCGCGTGTCGCCCGACGCGACCGTCGAGACCATCAGCTTCGGCACGCCGACCGGAAGCGCGCGCATCGCCCGCGTCGCGATCGACGATCCGCCCGAGCCTCCGAGCGCCAGGATCCCGTCGAGCCGGCCGTCCGCGTACAACCGCGTCACGACCCGCTCCGCGCCTTCCGCCATCGCCGTGACCGCAGCGCCCCGGTCGCCCGCGGCCCCGAGCTCTGCGACGTTCTGCGCCAGCTCGGCCCGGCCGATGTCCGGTTCGACCAACGGCTCGTTGACGCCGGCGTCGACCAGCAGCACATCGACGCCGTGCTCGAGCAGCCTCTCGCGGAGGAACGCGTACTCGACGCCCTTGGTGTCGAGCGTGCCGAGCAGGACGACCGTGGCCACTACGCGCGCTCCGCCAGCGGCTCGACGCCGAGGAAGCGCCGCTGGAGCTCCGCATCCTTCGACAGCTCGGTCGCGGTTGTCTCGGCGTAGATCGTGCCTGCGACCATCACGAGCTGCCGCTCCGCGATCGCTGTCGCGACGCCGAGGTTCTGCTCGATCATCAGGATCGCGAGCCCCTCATCCTCGAGCTTCTTGAACGTCTCGACGAGATGCTCGATGATCGCCGGCGCGAGCCCTTCGGACGGCTCGTCCATGATCAGCAGCGTCGGGTTCGTGATCAGCGCACGCGCGATCGCAAGCATCTGCTGCTCTCCGCCCGACAATTGCGCGCCACCGTTCCGCTTCCGCTCGCGCAGCCGCGGAAAGAGCTCGTACGCGCGCTCGACCGTCCAGCGTTTCGAACCGCCGCGCGACGCCAGCATGCGGAGATGCTCGTCGACGGACAACGACGGAAAGAGCCGGCGCCCCTGCGGCACGTAGCCGATGCCGAGCTTCGCGATCTTGTAGGACGGCTGTCCGACGAGCTCCTTGCCTCGATAGCGAATCGACCCGGTGACCCGCGCCGGCGGCAAACCGACGATCGCGTTGCAGAGCGTCGTCTTGCCCATGCCGTTGCGCCCGATGACCGACGTGGAGCCGTCCGCGATCTCCACGTTCACGTCTTCGAGCGCCTGCGCGCGTCCGTAGTACGCGTTGAGCCCTTCGATCACGAGCAGCGGCTGGTCAGCCATCGTTCCGGTTCCCTCGTCCGAGATAGAGATCGTGCACGGTCTGATTCGCGCGGATCTCGTCTGGTGTCCCTTCGACGATCACGCGGCCGTCGTGCATCATCGTCACGCGCTCCGCGACACGAAGCGCGACGTCCATGTCGTGCTCGATGAGGATCAGCGTGATCGACGGGTCGAGCTGCAGGAGCAAATCGGTGAGTGCGACGCGCTCGCCGCGCGATAGTCCCGACGCGGGCTCGTCGAGCATCATCAGCGTCGGGTTGACGGCGCGCGCCATGCCGACTTCGAGCTGGCGCTGCTCACCGTGCGAAAGCGATCCGACGAGCGTCTTCTCCCGTCCCTCGAGCCCGACGGTGCGAGCAAGCTCACGCGCACGCTCGCGCAGCTCGCCGTCGCGGCGCCGCAGCCGGACGGGGCGGAGATGCCCCTTCTGCACGCCGAGCACCGCAAGGTAGAGATTGTCCTCCACGGAGAGCCCGAGAAACAACCGCGACTTCTGGTACGTGCGGCCCATCCCGAGCTTCGCGCGCGCCGCAGGCGCAAGCGTCGTGATCTCCTCGCCCTGGAACTCGATCGTCCCGGAGCTCGGCGGGAAGTCGCCGGAGATGACGTTGAAGAGCGTCGTCTTCCCCGCGCCGTTCGGGCCGAGGATGGCCCGCCTCTCGCCGTGCGCGACGTCCAGGTCGACGTCGCGCACGGCGTGGAGGCCGCCGAACCGCCGGCCGATCCCCCGTAGACGGAGGATCGGCTCGGCGTGCTCGGGTACTGCTCCCTCGGTCACTCGTGCGTTAGCCGGTGACCTTCGGGTGCTGCGTTTTGCCGATCCACGGCAGGCTCCGCTTCACGCAGGCCGGGCTGCTGCGCCCCGGCGGTGGCGTGGTGGTCGAGAACGTGCCGCCGAACGTCTGGTCGACGTTCGGGATGTAGCCGACCGTCTTGACCGCCAGCTTGCCGGCCTTGGTGTAGAGCTGCTGGTAGTAGACGGGGATAACCGCCTGGTTGTACTTGTCCAGGTGGATCGACCCATACGCCGTCGGCAGGACGACCTTCTTCAGCGCAGCCTGGAGCTTCTTCTGGCCGCCGGAGATGTCGCCGTTTACCGCCTGCAGGCCCTTGATCAGGCCCCACGTGTTGGCGAAGAAGCCGAACGTGAACGTCGACGACGCCTGCGGCGCGGCTGCGCCGTACGGCGGGATCGTCTTGAACCACTTGCCGATGATGTTGTTCGCGTAGTTCTTCGCAGCGGGAGTTGCGAGGTCGCCCGCCGTGCCGGCACCGCCGACATAGGCGCCGACGACGCGCGTCGAGAGCTGCTCGAACTGCCCCGGGGTGCCCCAGAACAGGTTGCCGATGAACTTCTTCCCGTCGATCGGGCCATGAGCCTGCTCATAGGCCTTCAGGAACGGGATGAGACCGGCGCCGCCCACTGCAACGAAGGTGCCGTCGACGTTCGTCGGCATCTGCTGCGCGTAGGAGGAGTAGTCGGTCGTGTTCAGCGGCGGGAACACCCGCTTGGTCACCTTGCCGCCCACCGCACAGAACTCCGCGATGAACCCTGCGGCCGACGTCCACGCGAAGCTGTAGTCGTCCGCCACGACAGCGGCGGTCTTCCAGTGCAGCTTGTTGTAGGCGAGGTCGCCCAGGCCGGCGTTCCACATTGCGCCGTCACCGTTGAAGCGGTAGAAGTTCGGCGCCCGAACCTTCAGCGTCGTGTCCTGCGCGCCGGCAGAACCGTCGACGAACGTCTTGGTCGGGTGCTGCTTCGCATAGTTGGCAACAGCGATCGACTCGTCGCCGGACAGCGGCCCGATCATCACGTCCGCACCGAGCTGCTCCATCAACCGCTTGGTCTCCTTGATCGCCGTGTCTGCCTTGTCGTTCGAGCAGCCGACGCCGACGAGCTTGAGCGGATGACCACCGATCGAACCGCCGGTCCAGCCCTTGCGCGGGTCGTTCGGATTGACCGGCTTGGCGCCGGCGTACTGCGACATCGCGGCAACGACGCCGGCGAGGTCCTGGCCGTCGAAGGAGCCGAACGCTCCCTGACAGTCGGACAGCACAGCGACCTTGATCGTCGACGCGGTAGTCCTGGCTGTCGCTGCCGACGCGGCGACCGCTGCGGTCATCACCGCGAGCGCCACGAACGGAATCAGCTTCCGCCTTCGCATTCCCCTACCCATTCCTTGCCCTCCTTTGAGCCTTGGTGGTTCGTCTTCGAACCGGGGTCGATCCTGGAACCGGGCGAATCTCCTACGCACGAAACCGTGCCGTCGTTCGGGCGAGCCTCCTTTCAGACGCTGGGCTCGGCCTGCCCCAGCCCGACCGGCTTTCGGTCGAGCGGGCCGCGGCGACGCCCGGAGAAGAGATTGACCACGCGCTCCCAGAGACCGACGAGGCCTCCCGGGGAAACCAGAACGATCACGAGGAAGATCGCGCCGATCAACGTGTGGAAGCGTGGGCCGATGAAGCTGATGCGCTGCGAGTAGTTGTTGATCACGACGAAGAACAGGGCGCCGACCCAGGCACCCTCCAGCCGGTAGAGGCCGCCCACCACGGCGATCACCAGCAAGTCGATGGTTGCGCCGAGGTCGATCGACGCGGGGTCGATGTGGCCGTTCCACCAAACGAACAGCACGCCGCCGATCGCGGCGATGAAGCCTGCGAAGGCGAACGCGATCGTGCGATGCAGCGGCACGTTGTAGCCGAGCGAGGCCATGCGCACCGGGTCGTCGCGAACGCCTTGCAGCGTCAGCCCGAACGGCGTGCGCACGAGGTAGCGCAGCAGTGCGTAGACGAGCAACGCGACGACGAGCGCGACGTAGTAGAGCCGGAACGGATGCGCGTCGACACTGCCGATCGCGCCGACGGCCTGGATGCCGCTGATGCCGCCGAAGCCCGAGACGTCCGTCACCTGGCCGAAGAACAGATTGGCGATCACGGAGTACGTCAGCGTGATCATCAGGAAGTAGATGCCGACGCTGCGGTTCGCGAGCGCGCCGAAGAGCAGCGCCATGCCGACCGCGAACGCGATTCCGACGACGACGCCCCACCACGGGTTCCAGCCGAGATTCAGGCCCTTCGTGTTTCCGTTCGTCGTCGCGTTGCCGAGCACGAAGCCGGCGATGCCGTAGATCGACACCTGCGCGAGCGACACCATGCCGCCGTAGGCCGAGAGGAAGATCAGGCTCGCGGCGGCGATGCCGAGGAACAACATCTGCGTGAGCAGCTGACCGACCCAGTACGTCGACAGATAGAACGGCGCGAGCACGGCGAGGAGGAGCGCAAGCGCCGCGACGACACGGTCTGCGGTGATCCTCATGCCGGCCGCCCGAAGAGCCCGAGCGGCCTCACCGCGAGGACGACGGCGACGAGGACGAAGGTGAAGATGATCGAGTAGTACGTGTAGTTCGACGGCAGGTACGCCGCCGAGAAGTTGGTCGTCAAGCCGAGCAGCAGCGCGCCGATGGCCGCTCCGCCGAGTGACCCCATCCCGCCGATGATCACGACGACGAGCGAATAGAGCAGCCAGTTGGCGTCGACTCCCGGCGCGAGGCTCGCGAACGAGCCGCCGATGATGCCGCCGAGGCCGGCGAGCGCTGAGCCGACGATGAACGCGATCGCGAAGGTCAGCTGAATGTTGATGCCTAGCGCCGAGACCATCGCGCGGTCGTCGACTCCGGCGCGGATCACCATCCCGGTGCGGGTGCGCTTCAGCCAGAGCCAAAGCAGCACGCCGATCCCGACGGCGATCCCGAGGATGATCAACCGCGTCGTCGTGTACACGACCCCGGCGACGCGGATGTTCGTGAACGTGTCGAAGTTGCGCGGCCACGCGATGTCCTCGGCGACACCGCCGAAATGCGCGAGCATCTGATCGGCGAGAATGATCGAGATCGCGATCGTGATCAGCGCTTGACGCAGATCCTGCCCTTGCGTCCAGCGGAGGAAGAGCTGCTGCATCACGAGGCCCGACCCAGCGACGACGGCGGTTCCCGCGAGCGTCGGCACGATCCAATGCGTGAGGTTGACCTGGGAGCTCTGCAGGCCGAAGCCGCCCCCGCCTCCGACCATGCGGCGCTGGATAGTGAGCGCGACGTAGCCTCCGAGCAGGAAGAACGCGCCGTGCGCCATGTTGACGACGCGCATCAACCCGAAGATCAGCGTGAACCCGCTCGAGACGACGAAGTAGAGCCCGGCCGCAGTAACGCCGTTCAGCACGGTGATCACGAAGTCCTTCGGGTCGTGCACAGCCGAGCCGAACGACGTCGCGAACTTCCCGGTCGTCGGCGCGAAGAAGAGCACCCAGAGGACCGGCAGGACGGCGACCACCGCAAGGGCGGACCATCCGGCGACGCGAAGCGCCCGCTTCTGCGCAGGGCTCAGGGGCCTACGCCTGTGTGCCGTCCGGGCCCGCCGCAGGGTCGTGTCCATCATTCGCCCGCGTTGAGGTAGAGGACGGCTTCCTTCGAATCCGCCTTCTGCGGAAAGTGCTCCGCGATCTTCCGAAGCTCCGGGTACTTCGACCGGTCGAGCGTGTCGGCGTCGGGCCAGTTGAGCTCGATGAGGTTGTCGCTCGGGTCTCGGAAGTAGAGCTGAACCTGCCGTGAGGGAAGCTCGACGAGTTGCCAGCCCCACGTGTCGGACGTCATGCCCTTGACGGCGTCGTAGGCTGCGTCGAAGTCGTCGATCGTGATCCCGATGTGATGGCGCGCCGGCGCAGGGCCGTCGTCCTGGAAGAGGTGGAGCTGCATGTCTCCGACGCGCAGCCACTGCACGGGCGAGCCGAACGTCGGCGTCGGGATCCGCTCCATCGAGAAGACATCCTCGTAGAAGCGGGTCGATTCCTCCAGGTCGGCGGCCGCGATGCTGACGTGGTTGATCCGCGTGGCGCGCACAAGAGAAGTCTTCTCAACCCCACGGCATAGTTCAAGTGGCAGAAATGCCATGACGGCGATAGGTTCAGGCTATGAACTTCCGACAGCTGGCCTGCTTCGTCGCCGTCGTCGACGAGGGATCGTTCACCCGCGCCGCGCGCTCGATCGGCATCGCCCAGCCGTCGCTCTCGCAGCACATCCGCAGCCTCGAGGAGGAGCTCAACGGGCGCCTGCTCGAGCGGTTGCCGCGCGGGGTGGCGCTCACCCCGGCCGGGCGCGTGCTGCTGCCGGAGGCGCGCGCCGCCGTGCGCGCGGTCGAGCGCGGCCGGAGAGGCGCACGCTCGGCACTCGCGCTTGAGGCCGGCGAGCTCGAGATCGCGACGGTGCTCTCGATGGCCGTCGGTCTGCTGCCCCGCTACATCAAGGTTTGGCACGAGCGGTACCCGGACGTCGGCATCCGTCTCCACGAGTTCCGCCACCGCTCGCTGCTCGAGGACGCCGTCGAGCAGGGAGTTGCCGACTTCGCGATCGGGCCGCTGCCGGTGCGCGCGTGGGACGGGCCGCTCGTCCAGATCGCGTGGGAAGAGTTCGTGATCGTGCTGCCGCCGGATGACCCGCTCGCCGGCCGTGGAGCAATCGCGCTCGAGGAGCTCGCCGATCGCGAATGGGTGCTCTACCACCAGGATCACGGCCTGGCCGGGATCCTCGAGGAGAGCTGCCGGCGCGCCGGCTTCAGCCCGCGCGGATCCGTGCGCACGTCGCAGGCCGAAGGCGCTGCCCGGCTCGCGTCCGCCGGGCTCGGCCCGGCGCTCGTTCCCGACAACATCGTCCTGCCAGGCATCGAGGGCTCGGTGCTCCGTCTGAAGCCACGGCTCATCCGCGACGTCGCGGCCTACGCGCGTGCCGAGTGGTCGCCGACTGCGTCTGCGTTCATCACCATGCTTGGCTCGGAGAACCGTCCGCGCCCGCGCGGCGCCGTCGCGATTAGGCTCTAATGGCGACGGTGCGCAGGCTCCTCGTCGTCGCGGTTCTCGTGCTGCCGCTCGCTGCATGCGGCGGCTCGTCGAAGCCGGCTGTCGATACAGGCGTGAGCGGCGCGACCGCGCGTACCGTCGCCGCGAAGACCGCGAGTTTCTCGTTGCTGATCAGCGGCACGCTGGGAACCATGTCGGTTCAGTCGAGCGAGAGCGGCTCGGTCTCGTTCAGCGACCGGCGTGCGCACTTCTACAAGCTGGTCCCCGGTGGTGGCACGCCGCAGGAGATCGTGCTGAACGGGCCGTACGACTACACGAACGCGAACATCGACGCAGCCCTGAAGGATTCGAGCGTCAAGCCGTGGACGAAGCTCGACACGCGGCGCGTACCGCCGGCGCAGCTGAAGTCGCACCCGGACGAGCTCGCACACGTCCGCGCCGTCGCATATCTCGCAAACGGCGTCGACCACGCGAGCAAGATCGGCAGCGATACCATCGGGGCCGTCGCGCAGGTCCACTACCGCGGCGTCGTCGATCCGGCGCGCGTTGTTGCGGCGGCACCCGCCGCGGAGCGCACTGCACTGCGCACCGCCGTCGGCAACGACTACCTCACGAAGCCGTTCCCGGCGGACTTCTGGATCGACGATGCGGGGCGCGTGCGGCGTGTCCTCGTCGGCTATCGCACTCCCGGCGGCGGACAGATCGTCGTCGACGGCCGGTTCTCGGAGTTCGGCGTGAAGCTCGACCTCAGCATCCCCGCTGCCTCCAAGATCCAAGACATCACGCCCTAGCGCCGGCTACGCGCCTGCGCGCTCCCAGGCGAGGCCTGCTGCGAGTACGACCTCGTCGCGCGGCGCGACGAATTGGAGGTCGCCGATCGCGAGCCCCGCCCAGCCGATGACGTTGAACGGCCGAAGGAACGCGGTGAGCGGGATGCGCACGTCGAGCTCGTTGGCGTCCTCGGGCGGGATCTCGACGCCGATGACCGGCGCAACGTAGAGATCGACCTCGGGCCGGTAGTCGCGCCAGCGGCGCACCGACTCGCGCGCGCGGTCTGCATCTGCCGGATCGATCGTCTGTGCGTGCTCGAGCTTTGCGCGGACGTTGTCGCCGTACTCGTCCGCGCGCGAGGGGAACGTCGCGCGATGCGACTCGGCCGCCTCGTGGAAGAAGAGCGGCCAGGTGTCGTCGGGCGGCTCGGGAATCGACGTCTCGACGACCCGCGCGCCAAGCTCCTCGAGCTGCGCGACGTATTGCTCCGCGGCGCGGTTCTCGGCGGCCGGAGGCCCGCCGACCGAAGGCGGCCGTGTGAGGAGGCCGACGGTGAGCCCGTCGAGCCGCGCCGCCGGAATCGCGTCACCGGTCAGGACCGACCACATGAGCGCGACGTCGGCGACGCTCGTGCCCATCGGCCCGACCGTGTCGAACGTCGGGCAAAGCGGAAAGACGCCGTCCCTCGCGATCCGTCCCCACGCAGATTTAAGCCCTACGAGCTCGCAGCATGCGGAGGGAAGCCGGATCGAGCAGCCCGTGTCGGTGCCGATGCCGATGTCGCACATGCCCGCGGCGAGCGCAGCAGCGTTACCGCCCGACGATCCGCCCGTCGTGCGTCCGGGGTGCGCGGGGTTTCGCACGGTGCCGTACCACGGGTTCTGGCTCGTCACGCCCCACGCGAACTCGTGCAGGTTCGCCTTGCCGACGATCACCGCGCCGGCGTCGACGAGACGCTGCACCGAGCTCGCGGTGCGCGCGGGCACATGGTCGGCGTAGATCTTCGAGCCGTACGTCGTGCGGATGCCTGCCGTGTCGAAGAGGTCCTTGACGACGAGCCGCTTGCCGTGAAGTGGCCCGGGCTCCGCCGGAGCGGGCTCGACCTCCGTGATCAGCGCGTTCCAGTCGTCGGTCACGGAATGAGCGCCACGGCGTCGACCTCGACCCTCGCGCCCGGGATCGCGAGCGCGCTCACCTCGACGAGCGTGCTCGCGGGACGGACGTCGCCGAAGACCTCCTGCCGGACGGGGTTGATGCGCGTGCGGTCGTCGATGTCGATGAGGTAGACCGTGACCTTGACAACGTCGGCGAACGTCGCGCCGCCCGCCTCGAGGATCGCACCGATGTTGACGAACACCTGCCGCGCCTGCGCGACGACGTCGCCGCCGACGAGCCTTCCGTCCGCGTCCACAGGGACGCAACCTGAAACAAACAACAGGTCGCCGGCCCGAACCGCGTCGGTGTAGTGGCTGATCGGCTCGGGCTGGCCGGGCACGCGGATCTCCTCGCGTCCGCTCACGTCAGCGCCTCCGCGCGGATCGCGCTCAGCGTCGTGCGCGGGTTGATCGCGTCGGGATCGATCTGGAGCTCGATGAGCGCCACCCCGCCAGATGCAAGCGCGCGGTCGACGGCGCCTGCGAAGCCTGCCGTCTCCGTGACCGTCTCGCCGTGCGCGCCGAACGCACGCGCATACGCCGCGAAGTCCGGGTTGACGAGGTCGGTGCCGACGACGCGCCCCGGGTAGTGCCGCTCCTGATGCATCCGGATCGTCCCGTACATGCCGTTGTTGACGACGATGACGAGGATCGGCAGCTCGTGTTGTACGGCGGTCGCGAGCTCCTGACCGCTCATGAGGAAATCGCCGTCGCCGGCGAAGCAGATGACCGTGCGACCGGGCGAGACCGCCTTCGCGGCGACCGCAGCCGGAACGCCGTACCCCATCGCGCCGCTCGTCGGCGCGAGCTGCGACGGGTACTCGTGCCAGCGCCAAAAGCGATGCGCCCACGCCGAGAAGTTGCCCGCACCGTTGGTGACGATCGCGTCGGGAACACGGTTGCGCAGCTGCACGATGCACACGCCGAGATCGACGGGGCCCGGCATCGGCGGCGGCTGTTGCCAGGCCTCGTAATCGGCACGCGCATCCGACGTCCAGTCGCGCCAGCGTGGCTCGACGCGGACATCGCGCACGGCGGCGGCGAAGTGCGTCATCCCCGAGAGGATCGGCAGCTCCGGTCGGTATACGCGGCCGAGCTCCTCGGCACCCGGATGAACGTGTACGAGTGGCTGCGCCGGCGCGGGCGGCTCGATCAGCGTGTAGCCGGAAGTGGTCATCTCGCCGAGGCGCGGACCGATCACCAGCAGCAGGTCGGATTCGCGAACGCGCGCTGCGAGCTTCGGGTTGATGCCGATGCCGACGTCGCCGACATAGCTCGGCGAGTCGTTTTCGATCGAGTCCTGCCGCCGGAACGCCGCCCCTGCTGATATCGCGTTCGTCTCGAGGAACACCCGCATGTCGTCGGCGGCACGTCGTGTCCAGCCGCCGCCGCCGAGGATCGCGAGCGGCCGCTCGGCGCGCTCGAGCATTCGGCGCAACGCATCGATCTGCTCGGCTCCGGGATACGGCTGGACGACATGGAAGGGGAGCGCATCGGCCGCGTCGGTCTCGCTCGTCAGCATGTCCTCCGGCAACGCGAGCACCACGGGGCCAGGGCGACCGGCGCACGCAGTAGAGAACGCGCGCGCGATGTACTCAGGGATGCGATCGGCGCGGTCGATCTGCGCGACCCACTTCGTCATCTCGCCGAACATGCGCCGGTAGTCGAGCTCCTGGAACGCCTCGCGCTCGACCTGATCCGACGCAACCTGTCCGACGAGCAGGATCATCGGCGTCGAGTCCTGGAACGCAGTGTGCACGCCGACCGACGCCTGCGTCGCACCCGGCCCGCGCGTGACGATCGCGATGCCCGGCCGACCCGTCAGCTTGCCGTACGCGTCCGCCATGTTGGCGGCGCCCGCCTCGTGGCGGCACGTGATCAGCCGGATCGGCGACTCGTAGAGGCCGTCGAGCACCGCGAGGAAGCTCTCGCCGGGGACGCTGAAGATCGTGTCGGCGCCGTGCACGACGAGCTGGTCGACGAGCAGCTTGCCGCCGTGACGCGTCATAGCCGTTCCTCGAAGTAGATGCGCGCGCGCTGGAGCTTCGGCTTCTCCTCGTCCGCGGGGTCGACGTACGTGATCGTCCGCTTGCCCTCCCATTCGGCGGGCAGGACGAGCACGCGCACGAACGCGGTGTCGTCCGTCTCGGAAGCGGCGGCGTACACGGGGTCGGGCCCGGTCTCGTACCACCACTCGAACGGCCTGTACTCGTGCGACGTTCCCTCGGTGTCGACGCGGAGGCGCCCCTGCAGCAGCACGCGCAGGCCCGGACCGGGGTGCGTGTGCAGATAGGCAACGCCGCCCGGTGGGAAGTCGACGCGGTCGCAGCGCACGAGCCAGTCGCCTTCCGGCCGCTCGGTCAGCTTCCAGACGAGCCCGCGTCCTTCGACATGCGCTGCGCCGAAATGCGCCTCGTCGCGCTCGACGTCGTAGACGACGTGGTCGCCGGCACCGAGCTCGACGCCGTGCTCGTGCTGCTCGAGCTCGAGGATCAATGGAAGGTCTGGCCGCCGTCGATCACGATCGTCTGGCCCGTGACGAAGTCGGAGCCTGGACCGCAGAGGTAGACCACGGCACCGACGACGTCTTCCGGCGTCTGATCGCGCTGGATCGTCCGCGCGGACACCGAGACATCGCGGAGCTTCTCGACGACCTCGGGGTGCGACTGCACCCCGGCCGACATCGTGAAGCCGGGAGCGACGCAGTTGACGAGGATGTTGTCTTTGCCGACCTCTTTCGCGAGCGCGCGCGTGAAGGCGACGATCGCGCCCTTCGACGTGACGTAGTGAAGCAGGAACGGGACGCCGCGAAATGGCGTGCCCGACGAGATGTTCACGATCTTCCCGCCGTCGTTGGCGCGCATGAGCGGCACCATCGCCCGGCACGTCAGGAACATCGACGCGACATTGACGTCCATGACCTGGCGCCACTCCTCCAGCGGGATCTGCTCGAACGAGCGCATCTCCAGCGACGCGTACAGGCCGGCGTTGTTGACGAGGATGTCGATCGAGCCGCAGCGCTCGACGGTCTCGTCGGCCAGCCGCTGCACGGCGGCCTCGTCGGCAACGTCGACGGTGATGCCGACGCCGTCCGTGAACGCGGCGGCGGCCTCCTCCGCGCCCTTCAGGTCGGCGATGACGATCCGCGCCCCTGCGTCAGCGAGCCCTTCCGCAATCGCGCGGCCGATGCCTTGAGCCGCTCCCGTGACTACGGCGACCTTGCCGTCCAGCGCGCTCATCAACGCTGTGCTTTCTTCACTGCAGTGGTGAGAACGACGTGGGCACGAGGATCCGGTTCTGCTGCGTGTGGATCAGCGGCTGGATCTTCCCGAGGAACGCCTTCCACGCGTCGTCGGCCTGGAGCTTCGCGCGGCGCTCTTCACGCTCGGTGAAGTTGTCGTACGCCCAGATGCTCGTGTACGTCGAGAGCGCGCCGATGTCGGTCGTGAAGACGCCGATGAGATTGCCGAGGTAGCTCTTCTGGAGCTCGATCCCCTCGGTCTCGTAGAGCTTCACGAGCTCGTTCAGCTTGCCCGTGATCACGTGGTAGTCGCGCTGCTCGACGATCATCAGTGTCCCCCCAGGTGATGTTGCCACGCTTCTGGTGCGCGAGCACCAAGCGATGCAAGGACGCAGGGAGGCCGTGTAGTGGTACTACAGGGCCGACCGAGGACGCCGCAGCGCGCAGCGTGATCGCGTGCCAGAAGCCTGGAGGGCATCGCCTGGGGGGACACCTAGACGCCTCCCATGCACAAGTATTTGATCTCCAGCCATTCCTCGATGCCGTACTTCGAGCCTTCGCGGCCGATGCCGGACTCTTTCACGCCGCCGAAGGGCACGTTCTCCGCGGAGATCAATCCCGTGTTGATCCCGTGGATGCCGTACTCGAGCGATTCCGAGAGCCGCCAGATGCGCGCCATGTCGCGCGTGTAGTAGTACGTCGCGAGCCCATACGGCGTGTCATTGGCGGCACGCACCGCCTGCTCCTCGGTTGCGAATCGCGCGATGCCGGCGACCGGGCCGAATGTCTCCTCCGACGACATCGCGGCGCCCGCGGTGACGCCGGTGACGATCGTCGGCTGCCAGAAGAGGCCGCCGAGCCCCTCGCCGCCGAGGATGACCTCGCCGCCGCGCTCGACTGCGTCGCCGACGTGGCGCTCGACCTTGTCGATCGCCGACTGCTCGATCAGCGGGCCGACGTTCGTGTCGGGCTCGAGCCCGTTGCCGACCTTCAGTTTCGACGTCTCTTCGACGAGGCGCGAGACGAACGCGTCGTAGATCCCGTCCTGCACGAGGATGCGGTTCGCCGAGATGCAGGTCTGTCCGCTGTTGCGGAACTTGCAGATCATCGCGCCGATGACGGCCTCTTCGAGATCGGCGTCGTCGAAGACGATGAACGGTGCATTGCCGCCGAGCTCGAGCGACACCTTCTTCACCTGCTTCGCGCACTGCGCCATCAACAGCTTCCCGATCTCCGTCGAGCCGGTGAAGCCGAGCTTGCGCACGGTGTGGTTCGAGGTCATCTCGCCGCCGATGATCGGCGCGTCCTCGGCGGAGCCCGTGACGATCTGGAAGACGCCTTCCGGCAGACCCGCCTCGAGCCCGAGCTGTGCGATCGCCAGCGCGGAGAGAGGCGTGTGCTCGGCCGGCTTCAGCACCATGGTGCAGCCGGCGGCGAGCGCGGGCGCCGACTTGCGCGTCGGCATCGCTGCAGGGAAGTTCCACGGCGTGATGCCGACGGTGACCCCGATCGGGTCCTTCGTCACGACGATCCGCCGATCGGCCGCGTAGGTCGGGATCGTGTCGCCGTAGACGCGCTTGCCTTCCTCTCCGAACCATTCGTAGAAGGAGGCGGCGTATCCGATCTCGGTGCGCGACTCCGCGAGAGGCTTGCCCTGCTCGGTCGTCAGCAACCGTGCGAGGCCCTCCTGGTTCTCCATCATCAGGTCGGACCAGCGGCGCAGGATGCGAGCGCGGTCCTTCGCGAGCATCGCGCGCCATTTCGGCAGCGACTCCTCGGCGCGCGCGATCGCGCGGCGCGTCTCGGCAATGCCCATGCGCGGCACGTGGGCGATCGTCTCGCCGGTAGCCGGATTTTCGACGGGGAAGGTCTCGCCCGAGTCGGACTCGAGCTGCAGCAGTGGCACGTCGACGGTCGCAGCCATGGGCCGCATTGTAGGCCGGTGCCTCAG
>Ga0193728_1000106_pt1 | contig 34957 bp, 32 predicted proteins | sample U1c1metaG_FD_143037 | JGI IMG/M metagenome (GOLD analysis project Ga0193728, IMG submission 143037) | Soil microbial communities from a riparian zone of the East river system, Colorado, United States - U1c1 | ecosystem: Environmental > Terrestrial > Soil > Riparian zone | place: USA: East River... | reverse complement strand
CGATGTCGTCGTCGTCCAGGCGGGCGAGGTCATCCCCGCTGACGGCGAGATCATCCAAGGGATCGGCTCGGTCGACGAGTCGGCGATCACCGGTGAGTCCGCTCCCGTGATCCGGGAAGCCGGCGGCGATCGGTCTGCGGTCACCGGCGGCACCAAGCTGCTCTCGGACCGCCTGGTCATCGAAGTGACACAGGAGCCGGGCAAGTCGTTCCTCGATCGGATGATTGCGCTCGTGGAGGGCGCAGAGCGGCGCAAGACCCCGAACGAGATCGCACTGAACATCCTGCTCGCAGGCTTGACGATCACGTTCGTCGCTGCCGTCGTCACGCTGCGCCCGTTCGCGATCTACGCCCACACGCCCGTGTCGCAGACGATTCTCATCGCGCTGCTCGTCGCCCTCATCCCCACGACGATCGGTGCGCTCCTCTCTGCGATCGGCATCGCAGGGATGGACAGGCTCGTGCAGCGGAACGTCCTCGCTATGTCCGGCCGTGCCGTCGAGGCGTCCGGTGACGTCGACGTCCTGCTGCTCGACAAGACCGGAACGATCACGCTCGGCAATCGGCAGGCGTCCGAGTTCATCACCGTTGACGGCGTCACGCCGGCCGAGCTCGCCGAGGTGGCGCAACTCGCGTCGCTCGCCGACGAGACGCCGGAGGGCCGCTCCATCGTCGTCCTCGCGAAAGAGCAGTACGGCATCCGTCGCCTCGAGCTCGGGGAGCACGAGGCGACGTTCGTCCCCTTCTCCGCGACGACGAGAATGAGCGGCGTCGACTACGACGGCCGCAAGCTACGGAAGGGCGCAGCCGACGCAGTCGTGAAGTTTGTCGAGGCCCAGGGCGGCCGCGTGCCTGCTCAGCTCGAGGAGGCCGTCAATCGCGTCGCCCGCTCCGGCGGCACGCCTCTCGTCGTCGCGCAGGACAACTTCGTCCTCGGCGTCGTCCATCTGAAGGACATCGTCAAGGGCGGCATGAGCGAGCGCTTCGACGAGCTCCGCCGCATGGGCATTCGTACCGTGATGATCACCGGCGACAACCCGGTCACAGCGGCGGTCATCGCAGAAGAGGCGGGGGTCGACGATTTCCTCGCCGAGGCGACCCCGGAGCGGAAGATGGCCCTGATCAAGGAAGAGCAGGCCAAGGGTCGCATGGTCGCGATGACCGGCGACGGCACGAACGACGCGCCCGCGCTCGCACAGGCGGACGTCGGCGTTGCAATGAACACCGGCACGTCGGCGGCGAAGGAGGCCGGCAACATGGTCGACCTCGACTCGAACCCGACGAAGCTGATCGAGATCGTCGAGGTCGGGAAGCAGCTCCTGATCACCCGCGGCGCGCTCACGACGTTTTCGATCGCGAACGACGTCGCCAAGTACTTCGCGATCCTGCCTGCGATGTTCGCGTTCACGTACGCGACGAAGCCCGGCAGTCGCGGCCCGCTCGACGCGCTCAACCTGATGCACCTGGGCACGCCGAAGAGTGCGATTCTGTCCGCTGTGATTTTCAACGCGCTGGTGATCCCTGCGCTCGTACCGCTCGCTCTTCGAGGCGTCAAGTACCGCGCGATCGGAGCCACTGCCCTCCTGAGGCGCAACCTCCTCATCTACGGCCTCGGCGGTGTGATCCTGCCCTTCATCGGGATCAAGCTCATCGATCTGATCGTCCACAACCTCCTCGGCGCGTGATCGCCTAGCGGCGATGCGCGGTCAGTACCGAATCCTGCTTGGCATGGCGGCCGGGGTCGGCAAGACCTATCGGATGCTGCAGGAAGGCCGTCAGGCGCAGGCGGAAGGGCGCGACGTCGTGATCGGCTACCTGGAGCCGCACGACCGTCCGCAGACCACCGCGCTTGCCGTCGGTCTCGAGACGGTGCCGCGCCTGCGCAGTGCACACGGAGCCCTCGAGCTCGAGGAGATGGACGTCGACGCGGTGATCGCACGCCGGCCCGAGCTCGCACTGATCGACGAGCTCGCGCACACGAACGCACCCGGTGGGCGGAACGCGAAGCGGTACCAGGACATCGACGACGTGCTCGACGCGGGCATCGACGTCATCTCGACGGTGAACATCCAGCATCTCGAGAGCCTGAACGACGCGGTCTTCGAGCTCACGCAGGTGCGCGTGCACGAGACCTTCCCGGACAGCCTGCTCGACGACGCGGATGAGGTCGTGGTCGTCGATCTCGCTCCCCAGGCGCTGCAGGAGCGGCTCCGCGCGGGGAAGGTCTACCCGCTCGAGCGCGCAGAGGTTGCGCTCGTCAACTTCTTCAGCATCGAGAACCTGAACTCACTGCGCGAGCTCGTCCTGCGCGAGGTCGCAGAAGACGTCGAGTCGCGTAGGCGCGTCGACGTGCTCGATCCGATCTTGCAGCTCGCCATGCACGAGCGTGTCCTCGCCCTCGTCGAGCCGCAGGCGAAGTCACAACGCATCATCCGCCGAGCCTGGCGTTCGTCCCAGCGGTTCGCCTCCGAGCTCGATGTGCTCTGGGTGCGCAAGCCCGGTCAGACGTTGTCCGAGAACGAGGCGACGCAGCTTGCGGCGCTCCGCCGGCTGTGCGCCATCCTCGGTGCCCATTTCCTGGAGGCCGAAGGTGACGACCTCGTCCAGAGCGTGAAGGAGGTCGCGCACGAGCGCGGGTCCACCTACGTGTTCGTGGGCACACCAGACGAGCGTCGGCGTGTGGAGATCCTCCGCGGGTCGCTGCTCTCACGCATGGTCCGCGAGTTGCACGGGATCGACATTCGCGTCATCGCCGACCGTGCCGACCGCCGGGACCAGCCGTCATGATCGCGCTCGTCGCGGCGCTTGCGATTGCCGTCGTCGGTCTGACCGCAGCCCTCGTGTTGCGCAGCCGACCGCCGAAGCAGCTACGCCGCGCACCTGGAGCCAAGCGCATCCTGCTGCCGTTCACCGGTTCGAGCCTTGACGCGACCGTGCTCGGCGCGGCGATTCGCATCGCCCGGGCGGAGGGGGCAGTGCTCGTGCCCGCGTACCTGCTCGTCGTACCGCTCCAGTACTCGGAGGACTCGCCGCTCAAGCAGGAGGTATCGATTGCGATGCCGATCCTCGAGGCGGTCGAGCATGCAGCGCTCCGCGCCGGCGTTCCCGTCGACGCCCGCATTGAGAAGGGCCGCACTCCGACGCATGCGCTTCGCCGGCTGTGGGACGTCGAGCCCTTCGATCGCATCGTCGCTCCCGCCCCGGTCGAGCAACGCAGAGGGTTCACGCCGAAAGAGCTCACGTGGATCCTCACGCACGCGCCGGCGGAGACGCTCGTCCTTCGGCCGAGCCCCGCAGCGCCCGCGACGTAGCTCGTTCGTCTACCGTTCGCCCATGAGGCTGAACGCCCTCTCGCGGGTGGAGCTCGCCGTCGGGCTCCTCGCGAGCGCAGGCTCGGTCGCGTTCGTCTCTGCGCTCATCGAGCTGCTTCGCCCGTACATGCCGGTGCTGAGCCTCGGCGTTCTCTACGTGTTCGCGGTGCTTGCGGTTGCCGTGATCTGGGGGATCGAGCTCGCAGTCATCGTCTCCGTCGCCAGCATGCTCGCGTTCAATTGGTTCTTCCTGCCGCCGACGCACACCTTCCAGTTGCGCGACGGAGCGAACTGGGCTGTGCTCGCCGTCTACCTCGTGACCGCGGTCGTCGTCAGCGCGCTCGCGGCGCAGGCCCGCCGTCGCGCAGAGGTGGCGGAGCGGCGGGAGCGCGAGGCGAGCGTGCTTGCGGCGATGGCCGGAGACCTGCTCGCGGGGACGGATCTCGCGGATGAGCTCGATCGCGTCGGCGTGCTGACCGCCGGCGTGCTCGGGGTCCCGCATGCACGCATCGAGCTCGGCGTCGAGGCGCCCGAGGACGGCGAGACCGCGTATGCGCTGGCCATCGGTGGACGGCGAGTCGGCACCGTGCTCGTCGGTCTCGAGCACGCGCTCGACGCGGAGGCTGCAGAGCGATTCCTTCCGGCACTCGCATCGCTACTCGCCGTGGAGCTCGACCGCGCAGACCTGCAGGCGGAGGCACTCGAGGCCGAGGCGCTGCGCCGCAGCGACACGATCAAGACGGCGCTGCTGTACGCGGTGTCGCACGACCTTCGCTCGCCGCTGACGGCGATCGTTGCGGCGGCGTCCGGCCTGTCGAACCCGGAGGTGCGGCTCGACCGTGGCGATCGTGACGTGCTGGTCGAGACGATCCGTGTCGAGGCGGACCGGTTGAACCGGCTCGTCGGGAATCTGCTCGATCTGTCGCGGCTGCGCAGCGGTGTTGCAGCTCCGCATCCGGAGCTGTGGCCCGTCGACGGCCTCGTCTCGCGCGCACTCGATCAGCTCGGAGCCGACGACGCACGCGTGAACGTGGAGCTGGATCACGATGCGCCGCCGGTGCGGGTCGACCCGGTGCAGATCGAGCGCGTGCTCGTGAACCTGCTCGAGAACGCCTTGAAGTTCTCGCCGGCCGGCTCGACGGTGAGCGTGACGACCGAGACGAGCGGCGCGGAGCTGCTCGTTCACGTGTTCGATCGCGGCCCCGGCGTCGACCCCGGTCTGCGGGAGGCCGTGTTCGAGCCGTTTCGTCGTGGCGATCAGGCAGCGGTGCGCGGCGCAGGGCTCGGGCTCGCAATCGCACGCGGCTTCGCCGAGGTGAACGGCGCCCGCGTCTGGGCCGAAGGCGACCACACCGGCGGCCACTTCGTGCTGGCGCTCCCCGTGGCGGACCGATCGCCCGTACTCGCATGAGCGCCAACGCGCGCGTGCTCGTCGTGGACGACGAGCCGCAGATCTTGCGCGCCCTCCAGACAAGCCTCCGCGGCGCGGGGTACGACGTCGAGGCGGCAACATCGGGGGCGCAGGCGCTCACCGCTGCCGCCGTCAACCCGCCCGATGCCGTGATCCTCGATCTCGTGCTGCCCGACATGCGCGGCACCGAGGTGTGTCGTGAGCTGCGGACGTGGACCTCCGTGCCAGTGATCGTGCTCTCGGTCGTCGGCGACGAGGCAGAGAAGGTTGCAGCGCTCGACGCCGGGGCGGACGACTACGTGACGAAGCCCTTCGGCGTCGACGAGTTGCTCGCGCGGCTTCGTGCAGCCATGCGCAGGGTCGAGCCGTCAGCTGAGCCGGTCTACACGATCGGTGAGCTTCGCGTCGATCTGCCCGGCCGCGAAGTCACCTTCGCAGGGCGGCCCGTCCAGCTGACGCCGCACGAATTCGACCTCCTCCGCGTGTTGACGCGCAACGAAGGGAAGCTGCTGACGCACAAGGCGATCCTCGAGGCGGTGTGGGGACACGCGTACACCGACGAGTCTCACTACCTCCACGTGTACGTGTCGCAGCTGCGCCGGAAGCTCGAGCCGGATCCCTCTCGTCCGCGGTACATCCTCACCGAGCCCGGTGTCGGCTACCGGCTCGTCGATCCCTTGAGACGATCTTGAGGCATAGAGCCTGAACCCTGAGCACGGGCTGAGCAGCAGCGGCCCTACCGTCGGAGTGTGGCTACTCACGCCGGTTATGCGAATTTCACCGAGCTCCCTCGCCCGGGACGTGCCGCGCTGCCGTTCGTGCTCTTGTGCGTCGCAGCGCTCAGCTTCGAGCTCGATCCAAACCTTCCGTGGGTCATCGGTGCGATCGCGGCCGGTTCGTTCGGCGGCGCCGGCGCGCTGCGCGCGTACCGCGCGCGGCGCGAGCTGGAGGCCGTTCGACGAACCGTCGACCGGCTGATCGTGTTCGAGCCGCACAGCTCGGAAACCTCGGCCCTCGTTCGCTGGCGATCGCTCGAGCTGACTTCGCCGTCCTATAGGAAAGGGCTTCGCCGCGAGACCGACCGCGTTCTTTCGATGCTCGATCGCAGCTCGTTGCCCGGCGCGTCGCCGCTGCGCCGACTTGCCGCGCGTCGCAGCGAGAGCCTTCTGCAGCTGCTGTCGGCGAAGCTCGGCGGCGGTCAGCCTGTCACTGCGCGTGGTGTATTGCTCGCGCGTCAATTGCTGCGCGAGCCGAGCAGCCCGCTCTTCTCGGACGAGTCGGAGCACCTCTTGCCGCAGGCGCTCAAGCGCGTGCTTGGCGCGCTCGAGACATGACGGAGCTCAAGCTCAAGCATCCCGGCGAGGAGCTCGAGCCGAGCCGTCCCGTCCGGCGGCTCGTCGTCGGCCGTCCCATGCAGACAGGCCAGATGGAGGAGACGCTCCTCCCGAAGTGGATCGCCCTCCCGATCTTTGCATCCGACCCGCTCTCGTCGGTCGCGTACGCGAGCGAGTCCGCCCTCGTCGTGCTCGTCGCTGTATCGGCGAGCGCTGCCCATCTGGTCTTCCCGATCTCGATCGCGATCGCGGCGCTGCTTGCAATCGTCATCCTGTCCTACCGGCAGACCGTTCGGGCGTACGAGACGAGCGGCGGCGCGTACATCGTCGCGCGCGAGAACCTCGGCACGTTGCCGAGCCTCGTCGCCGCGGCGGCTCTCCTCACCGACTACGTCCTCACGGTCGCCGTTTCGATCTCCGCGGGGATCTTCGCGATCACGTCGTTCGCACCATCGCTCGTGAATCACAAGGTCGCCTTGTCTCTCGGGTGTCTCGTCCTGGTCGTGCTTGCCAACCTGCGCGGCGTCCGTGAGTCGGGGATGCTCTTCGCATTCCCGACGTACGCGTTCGTCACCGCGATCGGCGTGATGATCGTCGTCGGTCTCGTCCAGCTCGCCACCGGGCATGCGCACCGCGCGGTCGTCCCGCATGCGCTTCCCGCCGGCACCGGTGCGATCACACTCTTCGTTCTCCTCCGGGCATTCTCGTCGGGATCCACGGCGCTCACCGGAGTGGAGGCGATCGCGAACGGCGTCAACGCGTTCCGTCACCCACAGGGAAAGAACGCCGCGACCACGCTTGGCGTGCTCGGTGCGATTGCGATCACGCTTTTCGCCGGGGTCTCGTATCTGGCTGTTCATGTCCACGCGATGCCGAGCTCGACCGATTCGGTCGTTTCGCAGATCGCGCGGGCGGTCTTCCAGCCCGGCTCCTTCGGCGCCTTCATGTATTACGTCGTGCAGGGCCTCACGCTACTCGTGCTGATTCTGGCGGCGAACACGTCGTTTCAGGGCTTCCCACGGCTGTCGGCGCTACTCGCCCGTGACAAGTTCGCGCCGCAGCAGTTCCTCAATCTCGGCGACCGGCTCGTTTTCTCGAACGGCGTCGTCGTCCTCGCCGGCGCCGCCGCGCTGCTGCTGTGGATCTACGGCGCGAACACGAACAGTCTCATCCATCTGTACGTGATCGGCGTCTTCACTGCATTCACGCTCTCGCAGGCGGGGATGGTTCGGTACTGGTTCCGCCGGCGCGAAGCGAGATGGCAGGGGAAGGCGGCGATCAACGCACTCGGTGCGACCGCCACGCTCCTCGTGACGCTGATCGTGATCTACACGAAGTTCGGCGAGGGCGCATGGCTTGTTACCGTCGCAATTCCCGTGTTCGTGGTGGCGATGCTCGGGATCAGGCGTCACTACCGCAGGCTCGCGCGGCGTCTCGCGGCCGGCGCAGCTGCCGTGGTGGCCGCGCCACCGGCGGAGAACACGACGCTCATCGTCGTGGAATCGCTCGACCGCGCCGCCGACGAGGCACTCTGGTTCGCGCGTGCGATCTCATCCACGCGGCTGCGCGCGCTGCACGTGCCCGGGCGTGGCACCGATCCGGGAATCAGGCCGAGGTGGTTCCGCCGGACCGCCGGTGATCCGCCGCTCGAGGCTCTGGACGGCTCGCTCGGCATGACCGACGCGGTCCTCGAGCAGGTGTGGCGCCTACCGCGGAGCGACTCGCATTTCGTCACCGTCGTCATCCCCGAGACGTTCCGCAAGGAGTCGATTCTCGAGCCGCTGCGCCGGCCGCGCGAGCTCGCGCTCAAGCTTCGCCTGCTCGCCGAGCCCGGCGTGGTCGTGGCGAACATCCCGGTGATCGAGGCGAAGCCGCGACCCACGCCCGAGCGGCTCATCGTGCGGGTGCTCGTATCCGGTGTGAACGCGGCGTCGATGCGGGCCGTCAACTACGCCGGCACGCTCGGCGTCGCCGACACGAGAGCCGTCCACTTCGCCTTCAGCGGGGATGACGGACGAGCGATGCGGTCTGAGTGGACGGCCCACGGGCCGCGGATCCCCCTCGACGTGGACGATGCCCCGTATCGCGACCTCGGCACGCCGCTCGTCGGCTATCTCCGCGAGCTGACCGCCGACGAGAACACCGCGGTGCTCGTGCTCATGCCTGAGCTCGTCGTCACCGGCTGGCGCCGGCTCCTCCACAACCAGCGGGCGCTCTATGTGAAGCGGCTCCTGCTCTTCGAGCCGGGCGTGATTCTCGCGAGCGTTCCGTACCAGCTGCTCCGGTAGACGGACTAAGGTCTGCCGGTGCCCCGCCGGCGTCAACAACAGGGACTCGAGCGAGTCCTCGGGGCGAATGCCCTCTTCGCGACCGCGTACGGCAATGTCGGGTCGTCGATCTACTACGCGCTCGGGCTGACGGCGAGCATCGCGCTCGGCCTCACGCCGCTCGTCTTCATCATCAGCGGGCTCATCTTCGCGGCAACGGCGGCGACGTACGCCGAGGGCACGGTGCGCTACCCGGAGGCGGGCGGTTCCTCGTCATTCGCGCGACACGCGTTCAACGAGCTCGTCTCCTTCGGTGCGGCGTGGGCGCAGATGCTCAACTATGTGATCACCGTCGCGATCTCGGTGATCTTCGTGCCGCACTACCTCTCGATCTTCTGGGAGCCGCTGCGCACGACGCCCTGGGACGTGATCGTCGGGATCCTGCTCACCTGGCTGTTGGTCGGCGTCAACATCATCGGGATCAAGGAAGCGGCGAATCTCAACGTCCTGCTCGCCGTGCTCGACTTTGCGACGCAGCTGCTGCTCGTCGGGCTCGGGTTCGTCCTGGTCTTCTCGCCGCACGTCATCTCGACAAACATCCACTTCGGCCACGCGCCGACGTGGTCGAACTTCGCGCTCGCGATTCCGGTGGCGATGATCGCGTATACCGGTATCGAGACCGTGTCGAATCTCGCGGAGGAGGCACGTGACCCCGTTCGTTCGGTACCGCGGGCCATCTCCTGGGTCGCGATCGCCGTCTTCGCAATCTACTTCACGCTGCCGTGGGTCGCTCTCTCCGCCATGCCGGTGCACAGGGTGGGCAGCCACTACATCACGAAGCTCGGTGAGAGCCCAGCGCACGGCGGCTTCAAGAACGACCCGGTGCTGGGGCTCGTCGAGAACCTCGGGCTGCACGGCAGCATGCTCACGCTGACGAAGATCTACGTCGGCATCCTGGCGGCGACGATCCTCTTCATCGCCACGAACGCCGGCGTGATCGGCGCCTCGCGCATCACCTACTCGATGGCGTCGTACCGGCAGCTGCCCGAGATCTTCCGGCGGCTGCATCCGAAGCTGAAGACGCCGTGGCTGTCGCTCGTCGTGTTCGCGGGCGTCGCGCCGACGCTGTTCCTGCTCTCCGGACAGGTCGACTTCCTCGGGCGTATGTACGCGTTCGGCGCGATGCTGTCGTTCACGATCGCGCACATCGCCGTCGCCAAGCTGCGCTCGAAGCAGATCGAGGGCGATGAGCAACCGTGGCGGGCGCGGCCGAGCTTCCGCTTCCGCGGCGTCGACTGGCCGTTGTTCGCGATCGTCGGCGGTCTCGGCACCGGTGCGGCGTGGCTCGTCGTTGTGGTGCAGGACGCGCCGACGCGCTACGCGGGCCTCGGGTGGCTGCTGGCCGGTTTCGGCTTCTACGTGCTCTACCGGCGCCAGCTCGGCGCGCCGCTACGTGCCACGGTGCGTGCACCGATCGTGATCATGGCGGGCAGCCTCGAGTACACGAGCATCCTCGTTCCGATCGCGCCCGGCTATCCGTCCGACGAGGCGATGCAGGTGGCGTGCCGCCTGGCGAGTGAACGGCGCTCGACGATCATCGCCGAGACCGTGATCGAGGTTCCGCTCGAGCTGCCGCTCGACGCGTACCTGCCGGAGCGCGTCGAAGAGGCGAACGATCAGCTCGACGAGGCGAGCGCGATCGGCGAGCTCTACGGCGTGCGGGTGATCGAGCGCATCGTCCGCGCGCGCAACGCCGGCCGCGCGATCGTCGACGAGGCGACGCGCCGCGGCTCGGAGATCATCGTGATGGGCGGCCCGCGCCGCGTCAGGCTGTCCGCAGGCAAGCGGGCGATCTTCGGTGACACGGTCGACTTCGTGCTGAAGCACGCACCGTGCCGCGTCATGGTCGCCGCCTCCAAGGACACGGCGAAGTGACCGGTCCGATCTATCGCCGCATCGCCATGCTGATGGCCACGGTGATCGCCGTGCTCGGCTTTGGACTGCTGGTCTCGACCGCGTGGCACGGCGGCGGCGTGACCGGCTACATCATCGGCGCGATGTTCGTCGGCCTCGGCTCGGGCCGGCTGTACCTGCTGAGGAAACGCGGCTGATGGCCCGCAAGCTGCCACAGCTGCAACGTGTGCTCGACGCGCCCGCGCTGGCGTCGGTGGCCTACGGCGAGATCGCCTCGTCGATCTACTTCGCGCTCGGCATCATCGCCCTGCACGCTCTCGGCTTCACGCCGATCGTGCTCGGCGTCGTCGGGCTCCTCTTCCTCATCATCGCGCTGTCGTACGCCGAGGGGACGGCGTCGATTCGCGAGACCGGCGGTGCCGCGACGTTCGTCCGCGTCGCGTTCAACGATTTCGCCGGCTTCCTCACCGGGTGGGCGCTGTTCCTCGACTACCTCATCGTGATCGCGCTGTCGGCGCTGTTCTTCCCGCACTACCTCGGCCTCGCCCTGGGTATCGACGCGATCGCGCGCCACCCGGGCGACGTCATCTCCGCGTGCGTGCTGATCGGCCTGATCGGCGTCTCGCGCCTCACGCGTCGAACGAAGCTCTACACCTTCGGCATCGCGGTCGCCCTGCTCGACCTCGTCACGCAGGTGCTGCTCGTGATCCTCGGCTTCGCGCTGCTCTTCTCCGGCAGCGCGCTGACACGCGGGCTGTCGCTTGGCACGTCGCCGTCCTGGCACGCGATCGCGTTCGCCGTACCGCTCGCGATGCTCGCCTATACCGGGCTCGAGACGGTCGCCAACCTCGCAGAGGAGGTGCGCAGGCCGGGGCGCGACCTGCCGCGCAGCCTGTTCAGCGCGATCTCCGCTGTCGTCGTGATCTACGTCCTGATCGCGCTCGTCGGGCTCTCCGCGTTCCCGGCGCCGCACGGCACGACCTCACTTGGAACCGACTGGGTTCGCGCGCCCCTGATGGGCATCGTCTCGGCGGTGCAACTGCACGTGCCGCACTGGTTCGGCAACGTGCTGCGGGTGTACGTCGGCCTCACCGGCGCGCTCGTGCTCCTCTCGGCCGCCACGACATCGATCTCGGGATTCGGCCGGCTTGCCTATTCGCTCGGCGAGCACGGTCAGCTGCCACCGGCGTTCGGTCGGCTGCACCGGCGTACGCTCGTCTCGCCCGAATCGGTGATCGCCGCGTGCGGGATCGCGATCGCGCTGCTCGTCGGCACGGCGTTCCTCACGAACCCGGTCACCTTCCTCGCGAGCCTCTTCAGCTTCGGCGTGCTGCTCGCGTTCACCGCCGCGCAGCTCGCGGTTGTGCGGCTCCGCCGGAAGCAGCCCGACCTGCGGCGGCCCTTCCGCGTCCCGCTGAACGTCCGCGTGCGAGGCGTGGAGGTGCCGATTCCGTCGCTCGTCGGCGCATTCCTGACGGCGAGCGTCTTCGTCATCTCGATGGTGACGCACATCGGCGCCCGCTACGGCGGCCCGGCGTGGCTGCTTGCCGGCGTCGTCGTCTACGTTCTCGTCCGCCGCGCGAAGGGGGCGGGGATGTTCGAGCACGTCACGTCCGCCGACGAGCACGTGCTGCCGCCCGAGGCGGAGTTCTCGCGGATCCTGGTGCCGATGAAGCTCGGCGTGATCGGCGAGGAGATGGTCGCCACGGCGGTGAAGCTCGCCGAGGACCGCCACGCCGCGGTCGAGGCGGTCTTCGTGATCAAGGTGCCGCTCGACCAGCCGCTCGACGCGCCGCTCTTCGACCTCGAGGAGCAGGCCGCCGCCTCGCTGGCCGAGGCCGCCGCGCTCGGCCGCGATCACGGCGTCGAGGTGATCGGCCGGACGGTGCGCGCCCGCTCGATCGGCGACGCGATCCTCGAGGCGGCCGCCGAGAGCGGCGCCGATCTGATCGTGCTCGGCTCGTCGCCCCGCTGGCGACGCCAGTCGCGGTTCTTCTCACCGACGGTGGACTACGTCCTGCGCAAGGCCCAGGCCGAGGTGCTGATCGTCGCCTTCCCGCAGGGCGTCCTTGAAGATGCATAGCGAGCTACGCTGGCCTCTGCAATGAAAGCACTCGTCATAGGCTGCGGCAGGGTCGGCTCAACCATTGCGCTCAACCTCCACGCGGAGGATTGGGACGTGACGGTCGTCGACGAGAAGGAAGACGCGCTCTCCCGGCTCGGGCAGAACTGGCCCGGCGCCTTCGTCGTGGGCCACGGGATGGACACCGACCTCCTGCGCGAGGCCGGGATCGAGGACGCCGACGCCGTGGTGGTCTGCACCGACGGCGACAACACGAACATCGTCATCGGCCAGGTTGCGCAGAAGCGGTTCGACATCGGCTGTGTCGTCGTCCGGCTGCTGGATCCGGCGCGGGCGGCGTTTTATGCCTCGCGCGGAATGCGAATCGTCAACCCGACGTCGACCGCGATCAACGAGCTGATGCAGACCGTGCGCAGCTGCGACGTTCCCCGTGTGGAGGTTCTCTGATGTACGTCATCGTCGCCGGCGGCGGCAAGGTCGGCGCCAACGTTGCGCGCTCCCTGCTCCGCATCGGGCAGGAGGTCACGCTCATCGAGCAGCGCCGCGATCGGTTCGAGCGGCTCGAGGAGGAGTTCGAGCATCAGGTGCAACGCGGCGACGCGACAGAGCTCTTCGTGCTCGAGCGCGCCGGGATCACCCGCCCGCCGGACATCCTGCTCGCGCTGACGGGTGACGACGAGGACAACATGGTCATCTGCCAGATCGCGAAGGAGAAGTACCTCGTACCGAAGGTGATCGCGCGCGTGAACGATCCGCGTAACCAGGCGCACTTCGATCTGCTCGGCATCTCGCCGACGATCTGCGCGACCGCGAGCATCATGGCGCTCGTCGAGCACGAGGTGCCGGAGCACGACTTGATCCACCTGCTCGAGCTGCGCAAGGAGAACCTCGAGATCGTCGAGGTGCAGATCGACAAGGACTCGCCCGTCGCCGGCAAGCGCGTTGAGGCGCTGTCGCTACCCGAGGGCTCCCGGCTCATCTCGGTGATGCGCAACGGCGCGGCGGAGATCGCCGTCGGTGCGACGACGCTCCAGGCCGGAGACCAGGTGCTCGCGATCCTCGAGCCGGGCAAGGAAGACGAGCTCCGAAGAGTTTTGCTCAATCGTTAGAGCCTTCGTGAGCAGAAAGCGTCTAGCCACCACAGCCGCGATGGCGCTTGGTCTGGGGATCGTGGTCGGAGCAGCCTCCGGCGCGCCCGGCGCGGCCACCGGCAACGATTGGGCCCGCTTTGGCTGGTCGCCGTCGCGGAGCAGCGGGCCGACGTTCGCGACGGGCATCACTTCGGCGAACGTGCGACAGCTCGTCCGGCAGCAGGTGCAGCTCGACGGCACCGCCGACTCCTCACCGATCTACCTGCATGCCGTGCAGGTCGGCGGTGCGACGCACGACGTCTTCTTCCTGACGACGACGTACGGCAAGACGGAGGCGATCGACGCGGCGAGCGGGAAGGTGCTGTGGCGATTCACGCCGAGCGGCTACTCCTCGTGGGCCGGTAGCGCGCAGATCACGACCGCGACCCCGGTCGCCGACCCCGGCCGCACGGCGATCTATGCCGCGTCGCCGGGCGGCCAGATCTACAAGCTCGCGGTCGGCGACGGCCACGCGCTGTGGAGTGCGACGATCACGAAGCTCCCGTCGCGCGAGAAGATCGCCGCCTCGCTGAACTACGCCGGTGGGCACGTGATCGCGACGACGGGCGGATACATCGGCGATGCGCCGCCGTATCAGGGCCACGTGGCCCTGATCGACCCTTCCAACGGGCGAGTCACCGCCATCTGGAACTCGCTCTGCAGCGACCGGCACGCGCTCATCAGCCCGGCGAGCTGTCCGGCGAGCGACTCGGCGATCTGGGGCCGGGCAGGTGCGGTCGTCGATCCGGCGACCGGCAATCTCCTCGTCGCCACGGGCAATGCGCCGTGGGATGGACGCACGAACTGGGGCGATGCCACGCTCATGCTCAATCCGGGCGCGACGAAGCTGATCGGCAATTACACACCCTCGAACACTGCCGACCTCAACGCCGGGGATGTCGACCTCGGCTCGACGTCTCCCGTCGTCCTCAGCTCGAACTTCGTCGCGCAGGGTGGCAAGGACGGGCTGATCAGGCTCCTGAGCATGGCTCGGCTCCGCGGAACGGCGCCGCACAAGGGCGGCGAGCTCCAGACCGTGCCGACGCCGTCCGGCACCGACCTCTTCACCGCACCGGCCGTCTGGCACTCGAGCGCGACCTGGATGTTCGCGGGCGACAACGGCGGGACGGCCGGCTACGTGTTCAAGAACGGACGCCTCCGAATCGCGTGGCGCAACGGCACCGGCGGCACGAGCCCCGTGGTTGCCGGCGGCCTCCTATGGGTGTACTCGCCCGCGGGCGGGCTCTCCGTGTACCGGCCGACGTCGGGCGCGCTGGTAACGCGCCTCGATGCAGGAGCCGGGCACTGGAACAGCCCTATCGTGGTGGACGGACGCGTTGCGTTACCCGAGGGGAACGCGAACGATCACCAGACGTCGGGCGTGCTCGACATCTGGCGCCTGCACGGCTGAACCTGATCAGCGTGCTCCATGCTCCGAGTGGAAGATCGCCGCTGCGCCGCCGAGCTCGTCACGCGTCCGGACCACGGCAGCATCGCCGCCGAGCACCGCGAGCACCTCGTCGAGCGTGCCGATCGTCTCCACACGGCGCGCGGCGCCGACGTGCGCGAGCGCGACATCCGCAAGCTCGCGCGGTGCGTCCGTGAAGACGCCGATCCGCGCACCGGCCGCGTGCAGGCGGCGAAGCAGCGCGCCGGTGTCGCCGTTCGGCCGGAAGTACACCGGCCCGCGGTCGGCAGCGAACCGCTCGAGCAGGGGACGCCAGTCCCCGAGGAGTCCGTCGAGCAGCGCCGCCGCTTCGATGCGGTCGTCGGGGACCTCGAGCTCGACGTGCGTGCGCCGTGCGGCGTCCTCGAGCCAGTCGTTCCAGAGCGGCCTCGTGTCGGCGAGAACGCCGTCGAGGTCGAGGGCCAGGGGCTGCATCGCAGTCGATGCTAGACTCGCGCCCTCAAACCGGCGAGCGGTAAGGGAACTCCGGTGCAAAGCCGGGACGGTCCCGCCGCTGTAAGGGGAGACGCTTCGCCACCAAGTGCCACTGGGCCCACGGGCTCGGGAAGGCGGTGGGGGAGGGCGCCCCGAGTCAGAAGACCTGTCGCTCGCCGCGAACCCCGAACCCCTCGCGGAAGGAGGATTCGATGCTTCGCCGTACCCTTATTGGTGCTGCCGCGCTCGCGGCGGCGGTGACGCTCGCACACTCTGCTGGTGCTCGTCCGGTGGCCGACGGTGCAGGTGCACGACAGGCGGCCGACAGCTACCCGGTCACGATCCATGCCGCCAACGGTGACATCGTGATCAAGGCCCGCCCGACTCGCGTCGTCTCGCTGTCGCCGAGCTCGACGGAGGACATCTTCGCCGTCGGTGCAGGCAAGCAGGTCGTCGCCGTCGACGACCAGTCCGACTATCCGAAGTCGGCGCCCCTGACGAAACTCTCGGGCTACACGCCGAATGCCGAGGCGATCGCGTCCTACAACCCCGACCTCGTCGTCGTGTCGAACGACGGCGGCATCGTCGCGCAGCTCGAGAAGCTCGGGATCACCGTCCTGTTCGAGCCGGCGCCGGACAACGTCGCCGGGGCATATGACGAGATCAGGCAACTCGGTCGCGCCACAGGCCACACCGAGCAGGCCACCACGGTCGTGCGCTCGATGCAGAAGCAGCTGACGGCGCTCATCCGGAGCGTCCCGAAGGCTTCGCGGCACCTCAAGATCTACCACGAGCTCGACCCGACGTATTACTCGGCGACCTCGTCGACGTTCATCGGCCGGATCTACAAGCTGTTCGGCTTCAGGGACATCGCGGACGCGGCGGACACGACGCACTCCGGCTATCCGCAGCTCTCGGCCGAGTACATCGTCTCGACGAACCCCGATGTGATCGTCCTGGCCGACTCCATCTGCTGCGGCCAGAACGCGGCCACCGTCGCCGCGCGCCCGGGCTGGGGCGGGCTCTCCGCCGTGCAGCATCATCGCGTGATCGCGATCGACGACAGCGTCGCCTCCCGCTGGGGGCCACGGATCGTCAACTTCGCGCGCGCAGTCGCGGGAGCGGCCCGGAAGAAGTAGACGTGGCGGTCGACTCGATCCGGCGCGGCGCCGAGCCCCTCATCCGCGCGCGAGGCATCTCGCGCAGGTGGGGGCTCTGCGCCGGCGTGTTCCTGGCCGGCTCGCTGCTCGTCGGGTTTGGAGTCGGCCCGGTCGGCATCGGCGCCCAGGGAATCGTCGAGTCTGCGCTCTCGCACGTCCCATATCTGCACGTGACCTCGCCGCTGACCGCCGTGCAGGAATCCATCCTGTGGCAGCTGCGGGCGCCGAGGGTCGTGCTCGCGGGGATCGTGGGCGGCATGCTCGCCCTCTCCGGCTCCGCGTACCAGGGCGTCTTCCGCAATCCGCTCGCCGACCCGTATCTGCTCGGCGTCGCCGCAGGCGCCGGCCTCGGCGCGACGCTGGCGATCGCATACGGCCACGTGCACGGCTCCGGCCAGCTCGTTCCGATAGCGGCGTTCGTCGGGGGCTCGATCGCGGTCGCCTGCGCCTTCGCGCTCGGCCGGTCCGTCGGTACCGCACGCGCAGCAGGTGCGCTCGTGCTCGCGGGTGTCACCGTCGCGGCCTTCATGACCGCGCTTCAGACGTTCGTCCAGCAGCAGCGCACCGACACGCTTCGCGAGGTCTACTCGTGGCTCCTCGGCGGTTTCTCGACGGCGGGCTGGAGCCAGGTCGTCCTCGTCTTGCCGTACGTCCTCCTCAGCTCGATCGTGATCGTGCTGCACCGGCGGGTCCTCGACGTGCTCAGCCTCGGAGACGAGGAGGCGACGAGCCTCGGCGTCGACGTCGCGCGTACCCGGCTGTTGCTCGTCATTGCCGCAACCGCAGGAACCGCCGCCGCCGTTTCCGTGAGCGGGCTGATCGGCTTCGTCGGCATCATCGTCCCGCACACGATCCGTCTGCTGGTCTCGACGAGCTACCGCGCCGTCGTGCCGCTCTCACTCGTCGTCGGCGCCGGCTTCCTCGTACTCACGGATGTGCTCGCCCGAACTATCCTCTCGCCAGCTGAGCTCCCGATCGGCGTCGTGACGGCGTTCTTCGGAGCGCCGTTCTTCGCACTCGTCCTCCGGTCGTCGAAGACGTCGCAATGATCGAGCTGCGTGACGTCACGGTGCGCTTCGGCTCGGTGGACGCGGTCCGCGACGTCTCCTTGACCGTCGAGTCCGGCGAGTGGATCGCGCTGATCGGGCCGAACGGCGCTGGTAAGACGAGCATGCTGCGTGCCATGTGCAGGCTCGTCGCGTTCCGCGGCGAGATCGAGCTCGACGGTCAGAGCGTGCGGCGGCTGAGCAGGCGCGAGCTCGCGCGCGTGATCGCGTTCGTGCCGCAGACGCCGGTGACGCCGCACGAGCTGACCGTCGCGGAGTATGTCCTGCTGGGGCGCACGCCGTATCTCGCGTACCTCGGGGACGAGAGCCGGTCCGATCGCTTCGCCGCACAGCGGGCGCTCGACCGCCTCGAGCTCCTGTCCTTCGCCGATCGTCCGCTCGGCTCGCTCAGCGGCGGCGAGCTGCAGCGCGCGGTGCTCGCCCGGGCGCTCGCACAGGAAGCGCCGATTCTCATGCTCGACGAGCCGACGACGGCGCTCGACCTCGGCCGGCAGCAGCAGGCGCTCGAGCTCATCGACTCCTTGCGCGGCGACGGGCTGACGGTCGTCTCGACGCTGCACGACCTCACCCTCGCCGGGCAGTACGCCGATCGCCTCGTGCTGCTGGATCGAGGTGCCGTCGTCGCCCAGGGTTCGCCGGAAGACGTGCTCTCGGTCGAGAACGTCGAGTCGTACTACGACGCGAGCGTTCGCGTGGTGCGGGAAGAAGGGCGCGTCTTCGTCCTTCCGCTTCGCCGGTGAGCGCGCTCATGGTGCAGGGGGTATCGAGCTCTGCCGGGAAGAGCGTGATCACGACCGCGATCGCGCGCGCGCTCCGCCGACGCGGCGTCGACGTCGTCCCGTTCAAGGCGCAGAACATGTCGAACAACGCGCGCGTCGTCGAGGGCGGGGAGATCGGAACCGCGCAGTACCTCCAGGCGCTTGCCGCCGGCGTCGTTCCCGACGTGCGGATGAACCCCGTGCTCGTGAAGCCCGAGGGCGATACACGCAGCCAGGTGGTGATCCTCGGCCGGCCGGACCACGCATTGAGCGCATTGCCGTGGCGCGAGCGCGCGTCCGCGCTTTGGGATGTGATCGAAAGCTCTCTCGTGTCACTTCAGCGTGAGCACGAGTTCATGCTCCTCGAGGGTGCAGGGAGCCCGGCGGAGATCAACTTGCAGAGCACCGATCTCGCGAACATGCGCACCGCCGCGACCGCAGGCGCACGCGTGATCCTGGTTGCCGACATCGACCGCGGCGGCGCATTCGCGCACCTGTATGGGACTTGGGCGCTCCTCGCCGAGGCCGATCGCACACGGATCGCCGGCTTCGTCCTCAACAAGTTCCGCGGCGACGCCGCCCTACTTCCGCCGGCGCCCGAGCAGCTCGCCGAGTTGACCGGCGTCCCGACGATCGGCGTTCTCCCGTGGCTCCGGCATGGGCTTCCTGACGAAGACGGCGCGTTCGTCACCGCGAGCAACGGGAACGGCCCGACCGTGGCCGTCGTGCGCTATCCCACTGCATCCAACCTCGACGAATACAAGCCGCTGGAGCAGGTTGCGCATGTGCGGTGGGCGACAGCGCCTGCCGACGTCGCGGGTGCGTCGCTCGTCGTTCTGCCCGGCTCGAAGCACGTCGCGGCAGATCTCGCGTGGCTTCGTGCGAGCGGAATCGCGGACGCGCTTGCGACGCACGACGCGCCGCTGCTCGGGATCTGCGGCGGCCTGCAGATGCTCGGCCGGCGCCTCGAGGATCCGCACGGCGTCGACGGTAGCGGCGACGCCCTTGGGCTTCTGCCGCTCGTCACGCGCTTCGAGCGCGACAAGACGACGCGGGAGACGACGGCTCGGTTCGGTGCGCTAACGTATCCGTGGGCAGGGCTGAGCGGCAAGGCCGTGCACGGTTACGAGATCCGTCACGGTGAGACGACCGCGGAAGAAGACGTCGTCGAAGCCGTCGGAGACGGCCTCGGCTTCGCGGCCGGCCGTGTGCTCGGTATCTCATTTCACGGCCTCTTCGAGGACGCCGACGCCGTGCAGTCACTGCTCGGCGCGATGCCCGAGACGTCGCTCGAGCAGGCGTTCGAGCTGCTCGCGGACGCTGTCGAGGAGCATCTCGATCTCGATGCGGTGCTCGGGTGAAAGCCGCGATCCTCGGCGGTTGGCTCGCCGACCGCATCCTCGGCGATCCTGCGCGTTTCCATCCCGTGGCGGGCTTCGGCCGGGTGGCGTACGCCCTCGAGCGCTGCTTGTGGCGGCGGAGCCGCGTTGCGGGCGTCGCGCATGTCGCATTGCTTGTCGCGGGCGCGTCCGCGATCGGCTTGTCTCGCAAGCGTGTGCTTCGTGCGGCGTTCGTATGGGCGTCGCTCGGTGGCAGGTCGCTCGAGGCGGCCGCAATGAAGCTCGGCTCCGAGCTCGAATCCGGCGACATCGTGCGCGCCCGTGCGCTCGCGCCGACGCTCGTCGGCCGCGACCCCTCGGAGCTCGACGCGGCCGAGCTGAGCCGTGCAACCGTCGAGTCGGTGGCGGAGAACACGAGCGACGCGGTCGTCGCCCCGCTGCTCTGGGCTGCGATCGGCGGAGCGCCGGCGGTCGCCGCCTACCGCGCGATCAACACGCTCGACGCGATGGTCGGGCACAAGGACGAGCGCTACCGCGAGTTCGGCTGGGCCGCCGCGCGTCTCGACGATCTCGCCAACTGGCCCGCCGCGCGGCTGACAGCGCTGCTTGCGATCGGAGCCGCGCCGCTCGTCGGAGGATCGTCGCGCGACGCATGGCGCGCTGCCTGGCGTGACGGCCGCCATCATCCGAGCCCGAACGCGGGGCGGGTGGAGGGAGCCTTTGCCGGCGCACTCGGCATCCGGCTCGGCGGGCTGAATCGCTATTCGCACGGTGTCGAACGGCGCGCGGATCTCGGTGCCGGGCCTCCACCGGGCATCGCCGACATCGCACGCTCGGTCAAGCTCGCGCGCATCGTCAGCGTGGGAGCGCTGCTCGTCGCGATCAGGATGGCGCGATGAACAGCCTCCGCCTACACGGCGACGTTCTGTCGCGCGGCGACATACTCGACTTTGCTGTGAACGTGTGGCCTGCGCCGAGGCCGCCCGCGCTCGAGCAGGCTCTCATCGACGCCGTGCGCTCGGCGCGGTATCCCGACGAGTCGCGCGCCCGCGCAGCGATCGCGGCGAGGCACGAACGTCCCGAGTCGGAGGTGCTCCTGTTGAACGGGGCCTGCGAGGGCTTCTGGCTGCTCGCGCACTCGCTACGCCCGCGTCATGCGGCGGTCGTCCATCCCTCTTTCACCGAGCCCGATGCCGCCTTCGCCGCGGCGGGCACGCCCGTCACCCGCGTTATGCGCGAGCCGTCGAAGTGGATGCTCGATCCACGAGACGTGCCGGCGGACGCGGACATCGTGGTCGTCGGCTGCCCGAACAACCCGACCGGCAACGTCGACCCGCCGGACGTCCTGCGCGGGCTCGAGCAGACCGACCGGCTCGTGGTCGTCGACGCCTCGTTCGCCGACTTCGTTCCGTGCGATCCGGGCGGTGATGTCGTGATTCGCAGCCTGACCAAGCTGTGGTCGCTCGCCGGTGTGCGCGCGGGCTACCTGCTGGCATCGGCGGAGCTTGTCGAGACGCTCGAGGGTCAGCGGCAGCCCTGGAGTGTGAATGCAGCGGCGTGCGCGGCGCTCGAGGTGTGCGTGGCGGACGCCCAGACCCCTGCCCGCGTCGCCGAGGAGGTTGCCGTGCTGCGCGCCGACTTCGTACAGGGTCTCGCGATGCTCGGGGTCAAGACGTGGCCGTCTATGGCGAACTTCTTGTTGCTCGAGCTCGAAGACGGCGAGCGAGTGGTTGGAGAACTGCGTGCGCGTGGCATCGCAGTCCGTCCGTGCTCGAGCTTCCCCGGGCTCAACGGTCGGCACGTGCGCGTCGCCGTTCGCACCGGCCCAGACAACAGGACGCTTCTGGCGGCACTCGAGGATGTCCTGTGAGCCTTGTCGTTCTTCTCGGCGGCGCTCGCAGCGGCAAGTCGCAGCTCGCGCTCCAACTCGCGGAGCGTGCGCAGGCGCCGGTCGTGTTTCTGGCGACCGGCGAGGCGCGCGACGAGGAGATGGCCGACCGCATCGCGCATCACCGGCAGGAACGGCCGGCGTCGTGGGCGACGGTCGAAGAGCCCGTCGAGCTCGAGCAGGCAGTCATCGGCGTGGACGGCACAGCGACGCTGATCGTCGACTGTCTGTCACTCTGGGTGTCGAACCTCATCGAGCGTCGGCCGACGCCGGAGATCGAGGCGGCCGCTGCGGCGGCGGCTCAGGTCGCTGCCGGACGACCGGGCCTGACCGTCGCCGTTTCGAACGAGGTCGGCCTCGGCATCGTCCCGCTCAACGCGCTCGCGCGCTCGTACCGCGACGTGCTCGGCAGGGTGAACGCATTGTGGGTCGCAGCAGCCGATGAGGCGTACTTCGTCGTCGCGGGCCAAACGATCAAGCTGGAGGAGCTGACATGAAAGACATGATCGCGCGGATCCGCCCGGTCGACGAAGCGGTGCGCTCGGCGACGGAGCAGTTGCTCGACGCGAAGACCAAGCCTCGCCGCAGCCTCGGGCGGCTCGAGGACATCGCTGCGCAGATCGCAGCCGTGCGCGGCGCGATGCCGGGGGGGCTCGAGGCCGCCATCGTCGTCGCAGCCGGCGATCACGGCGTCGCCGCCGAGGGCGTCTCGGCGTATCCGCAGGAAGTGACCGCCCAGATGGTGCTGAACTTCGCAGGCGGCGGCGCTGCGATCAACGTGCTCGCCCGGCAGGCGGATGCGCGGCTGATCGTCGTCGACGCCGGTGTCGCGACGCCGGTCGAGCACGAGCTCGTGCGCCCGCTTCGCTTCGGGCCGGGCACCGCGAACCTCGCGGTGGGCCCGGCGATGTCGCTGGAGCTTGCAACCACCGCGGTGCTCGCCGGCGCCGCGATCGTCGACGAGCTCGAAGGCGTCGACGCCATCGGCCTCGGCGAGATGGGGATCGGCAACACCACGTCGGCGAGCGCGCTCGCCGCTGTGCTGCTCGGCATCGAGCCGGGGCTCGTGTGCGGCCGTGGCACGGGCCTCGACGACGAGGGCGTCGCACGCAAGGCGGCGACGGTGAGGCGCGCGCTCGAAGTAAACGGCGTCGATCCGGCAGATCCGCTCTCAGTTCTCGCGGCGCTCGGGGGCTTCGAGATCGCCGTCCTCGTCGGCGTCGCGCTCGGCTGCGCCGTGAACCGCGTCGTCTGCGTGCTCGATGGGTTCATCACGGGCGCGGCGGCGCTCGTTGCGGCGCGACTTGCTCCCGACGCTGTCGGTGTGATGGTCGCGGCCCACCGGTCGACGGAGCCCGGCCATCGCATCGTCCTCGAGGCGCTCGGCCTCGAGCCGGTACTCGACCTCGGCCTGCGGCTCGGTGAGGGGTCGGGCGCGGCGCTGGCACTGCCGGTGCTGCGTGCAGCCGTCGCGATTGCGAATGAGATGGCGACGTTCGCCGACGCGGGCGTGACGGATGCAGGTCGTTAGGAACGAGCTGCGCGGCGCCGTCGCCGCGGTTGCGTTCCTGACGCGCGTCCCGGTCGGGCGCATGGTCGTGCTCGACGCTTCAGACGTCGCGCGTGGCGGTTCGCTGTTCCCGCTCGTCGGCGCGGGCATCGGCGCGGCGACGGGCGGTATCGCGTACGCGCTTGCGGATCCGCTGACGCCGCTGATCGCGGCGCTCATCGGATTGGTGGCCGCTGCCGTGCTAACCGGCGTCCTGCATCTCGACGCCCTTGCCGATACCGCGGACGCGCTGGGTGCGACGACGCGCGAGCGCGCGCTCGAGATCATGCGCGACCATTCGATCGGCGCCTACGGCGGTGTGGCCCTCGTGCTCGACCTCGGATTGAAGGCGGCCGCCCTCGCGGCGCTGGCCGGCGGAACCGGCGTCGTGCGATTCGCCGTCTGCGCGGCTGCCGCGTCGCGCGCAACTCCACTCGTCCTCTCCGCGGCGCTGCCCTATGCGCGGCCGGGGGAGGGTCTCGGTCGCGCGCTGCGCACGACCGGCATCGCTCGCAGTCTCGCGGCCGTCGCTATGGCGGCGGTCATCTGCGTCGGCCTCGAGGGGACGGACGGCGCGATTCTCCTCGGCGTCGCCGGCATCGTTGCCGCGGTCGCCGGCCTCCTTGCCTTCCGCTGGCTCGGTGGGATCACCGGCGACGTTCTCGGCGCGGCGGCAGAGCTCGCGGAGACCGCGGCGCTCGTCGTCGCGGTCGCGCTCGCATGAGTCGAATCGTCCTCGTTCGCCACGCCGAGCCCGAGGAGAGCGCGCGCGGCCTCTGCTACGGAACGCTCGATGTCGGCCTCTCCGACGAAGGCCGCGCACACGCCGAACGACTTGCCTCCTCGCTCGCCGCGCTCCCGTACGACGCGGTGTACGCGAGCCCGCGCAGGCGAGCGCTCGAGACCGCCGCACCGCTCGCGCTTCCGGCGATCGTCGACGACGACCTGCGGGAGATCGACTTCGGCGAGTTCGAAGGTCGGCGCTACGACGAAATCGCAACGACGCACGCGGACGTCTACCGGCAGTGGATGGAAGCGCCCACCACCGTCACGTTTCCCGGCGGCGAGAGTTACGAGGATCTGCGCGAACGTGCCCTTCGTTCGTTGACCCGAATAGGTCAGGCGCACGACTGCGCCATAGTCGTGACGCACGGCGGCGTCGTGCGAGCCGGGCTCGCCGAATGGCTCTCGATGCCGAACGATGCGATCTTCCGACTCGACCAGCGCTATTGCGGGATCACTATCGTGGAGTGGCTGGGCGACGCGCCGATCGTGCGGCTCATGAACGGCGCGACCGAAGCGGTCAGCTAGTTTCCTTTTGTCATGAAGCCTGACGCCGTCACCCGCGCCGAGCGCATTCTCGGAACCGAAGCCGAGAACTGGGCGCGCGTGGTGAGCCGCGGCTACTCGATCAACGAGCATTGGACGGCGGGCTTCGCCGACGGGAGCCGGGCATTCCTGAAGCTCGCGAGCGTCGATCCCAGCCCGCAGTGGGTGCGGGACGAACGCCACGTGTTCGAGTGCGTCGACGGAGCCTTCATGCCGCTCTTCCTCGGCTTCGAAGACGGCGACAAGCCGCTGCTCATCCTGGAAGACATGCTTCCCGACGCGCGCTGGCCGCCGCCGTGGCATCAGGGGGACGTCGATGCTGTGCTTGCAGCGCTTCGCGAGGTTGCCTCTGCGCCGCTGACCGGAGAGCTCCCGCGCCTTGCGACGAATGGTTGGACGAGCTGGCACGACGTGGCGCAAGACCCGGCGCCCTTCCTCGAGCTTGGCATCGTCTCGGCGGCGTGGCTCGAGCGGTCGCTGCCTGCGTTGCTCGAGGCGAGCGACAGGACGCCGCTCGACGGAGAGTCGCTCGTCCACTGCGACGTGCGGAGCGACAACCTCTGCCTGCGCAGCGGGCATGCAGTGCTGCTCGACTGGAACCACGCGCGGATCGGCAACCCGGAGTTCGATGTCGCGTTCTGGCTCCCGAGCCTCGTGCTCGAAGGAGGGCCGGAGCCGGAGACCTTCGGCGTCGACGAGTTCGCCGTGTTCGTCGCCGGATTCTTCGCCGCGCTCGCGGGCCTGCCTGCGCCGGCGGGTGCGCCGCGTGTGCGCAGCTTCCAGCGCGCCCAGCTCGAGGTCGCGCTGCCGTGGGCATCGCGCGTGCTCGGGCTCCCGGTAGAGTGAGCCCGGCGCGTCTGCGCCGTCTATGACCGACTGACGATCAGAACCCGTTCTCTCTGCCGCGCTCGCCGCGGCGTGTTCTCGTCAGGAGGCCCTTCTTGCTTGCAGCTGCAGGCGTCACGAAAGCGTACGGAGCCCATGTCGTCCTCGCGGACGTCGACCTCGTCGTGCCGCCGCACGCGCGCATCGGCCTCGTCGGCCCGAACGGCACCGGCAAGTCGACGCTGCTCCGGCTGCTCGCGGGGCTCGATCGTCCCGACACGGGAACGATCCGGCGCAACCCGCCCGCATTGGCCGTCGTCCATCTACCGCAGGAACGCGATCTGCGAGCGGGGGAGACGCTGTACGCATATCTCGCGCGGCGCACCGGCGTCGCCGACGCGGCGGAGCGGATGGACGCGCTCGCGGCGCTGCTCGGCGCGCAGCCGGATCTCGCCGCGGACTACTCGGACGCGCTCGACGCGTTCCTCGGGCGCGGCGGCGGCGACCTCGAGGCTCGTGCGTCGTCCGTGCTCGCCGAGCTCGGGCTCGGTGTCGAGCTCGACCGCCCGCTCGCGGGCCTCTCCGGCGGCGAGGCTGCGCGGGCGGCGCTCGCGTCGATCCTGCTCAGTCGCTTCGACGTGTTGTTGCTCGACGAGCCGACGAACGATCTCGACTTCGCAGGTCTCGCGCGGCTCGAGTCGTTCCTTGCGGGCTTCGACGGCTCGGCGGTGATCGTCTCGCACGACCGCGCGTTCCTCGATCGAACGGTCACGCGCGTGGTCGAGCTCGACGAGTGGACGCACGCCGCGCGGGAGTATGTCGGCGGCTGGAGCGAGTACGAAGCGGAGCGCGCGCGGCGCCTCGCCCGTCACTACGAGCAGTGGGAGGGATACGTCTCCGACAAGGCGCGGATCCAGGCGCAGGCGGAGCGCATGCAGCGCTGGGAAGAGCGCGGCTACGGGCAGGGCCGCAAGAAGAAGAAATCGAAGGACGTGAAGAAGGCCTTCGCGAAGAAGCTCGACAACCTCGACGCGGTCGAGAAACCGTACGAGCCGTGGGAGCTGCGCCTCGGTCTCGCCGCGGCCTCACGCAGCGGCGACGTTGTCGTCCGTCTCGAGCGCGCAGAGATCGCGCGCGGTGCGTTCCGCCTCGGACCGATCGACCTCGAGGTCAGCTGGGGCGACCGGCTCGCGATCACGGGGCCGAACGGCAGCGGCAAGACGACGCTGCTCGACGCGCTGCTCGGCCGCCTTCCGCTCGCTGCAGGCACGCGCTGGGCGGGGCCCGGCGTCGTGCTCGGCGATCTCGAGCAGCGCCGCGAGACGTTCTCGGGCACGGAGACGCTGCTCGACGCGTTCCTCGCCGAGAGCGGCCTCCTCGCCGAGGAAGCGCGCACGCTGCTCGCGAAGTTCGACCTGGGCGCGGACGACGTGATGCGTCCGGGCGGCTCGCTCTCGCCCGGCGAGCGGACGCGGGCGGTGCTCGCGCTGCTATCGGCACGCGGTGTCAACTGTCTCGTGCTGGACGAGCCGACAAACCATCTCGACGTCGAGGCGATCGAGGAGCTGGAGCGCGCCCTGGCCGGGTACGACGGCACCGTGCTGCTCGTAACGCACGACCGGCTCTTCCTCGAACGGTTCGCTGCGACGCGTACGCTTTCGCTCTAGTGGCGACCGCATCGATCCTCACGATCGGGAACGAGCTCGTATCCGGCGACGTCCCGAACACGAACGCCTCCTGGCTCGCCAAGCGCCTCGCGCCGCTCGGCGTCTCGGTGCGAATGCTGGCGGCGGTCCCCGACGACATCGAGCAGATCGCCGAATTCGTGCGCGGCGAGGCGCCGCGCGTCGACTTCCTGCTCGTCACTGGAGGGCTCGGAGGCACGCCGGACGACCTGACGCGCGAGGCGATCGCGCACGCGTTCGGCGTGGAGCAGGTCGAAGATGCCGAGCTCGCCGCGGGCCTGCGCTCGGTCTTCAAGCGTGCTCCCGAATACGCCGCGCGCTGGGCGCTGCTGCCGGCCGGAAGCCGGCCGCTGCCGAATCCGCTCGGCGGCGCCCCTGGATTCGCGATCGAGAACGTCTACGTGCTGCCCGGCCTGCCCTCGGAGATGGAGGCGATGTTCGACGCGATCGCGGAGGAGTTCAGACGCGACAGCCCGATCGGCGCGTGGCGGCAGACGTACCGCACGCACGAGAGCGACATTGCACCCGCGCTCGTCGAGGCAGGCGAGCGCTGGCCCGGCGTGCTCATCGGCTCCTATCCGAGCTTCGGCCCGAACGGCTCGGAGGTCGAGCTCGTCGTCAAGTCGAGCGATCCCGACGAGCTTCGCGAGGCCTCTGCGTGGCTCGAGGCCGAGGTTCAGCGCTCGGTGAACAGCGCCGCCGACGGCAGGTAGAACGCCGCGATCGCGAACGTGAGGATCACGCTTGCGAGCGGACTGACGAAGGCGATGAGGAACACGACGGTGTACATCGGCACGCCGGGATTGAACGCGCGCGAGATCGCCCGCACCGTCGAATCGGGGACGTCGTCGCGGATCAGCCGGCGATTGTGGCTCGCATAGCGCCACCACGTGTTGTAGACGATCGACATCACGATGAACGTCGCGCCGTATGCGAGCACGGCAGCCTGTTCGCCGGGCTGCTGGAGGTACTGCGCTACGAGCTTCGTCGGAAACGGCAGGAAGCCGACCGTGAGCAGCAGTATGAGGTTGAGAAACATCAGCACGCGGTCGCAGCGCGCGAGCGTCGCCACGCAGTAGTGGTGGTTGATCCAGATGATCCCGATCGTCAGGAAGCTCGTGACGTACGCGAAGTACGACGGCCACAGGTGCAGCAGCTCGTGACCGAGGCGGGCTCCGGACGCTTCGCGGACGCTGAACTCGAGCACGAGCAGCGTCGCAGCGATCGCGAACACGCCGTCGCTGAACGTCTCGAGACGGGTGGTTCCCTCGGTCATCAGGCCACCGCGGGGGCGAGTTCGCGGCCGATAAGCCGGACCGTCTCGAGGTCGGTGTGCGCGAGATGCTGGAGCATGACGCGCTCGCAGCCGGCAGCTTCGTACTCGCGGAGCCGGGTTGCGATCTCGTCGATCGAGCCGGCGAGCGAACGCTCCATCGGGGCGTCGGGCGTCTCGCCGATCACGCAGCCGGTCATCAACGAGAACCGCATCGTGGCAGGGTCGCGGCCGATGCGCTCGCACGCAGCGCTGACCTTGGCGCGTACCTCGGCGAACTCCTCCGGCGACTTGAACGGCGTGTTGTACTCGTCGGCGAAGCGAGCCGCGGGCTCTGCGGTTCCGCGCGAGCCACCGCCGCCCACGATGATCGGCGGGTGCGGCTGCTGCACGGGCTTGGGCAGGCCGGGTGCGTTCTCCAGGACGTAGTGCTCGCCGCGGAAGTCCACGTGCGGCTCAGTCCACAAACGGTGCACGATCTCGAGCTGCTCGGCGAACATCGCCATCCGCACGGGCGTCTCCGGGAAGGGGAAGCCGAACGCGCGGTGCTCGCGCTCCATCCAGCCGGCGCCGAGCCCGAGCTCGATGCGTCCACCGGATACGTGATCGGCCGTCACGGCGGCGTTGGCGAGCAGCGCCGGCAGGCGGAACGTGGCAGGGGAGACGAGCGTGCCGAAGCGCAGTGTCGGCGTCCGTGCCGCGAGCGCCGCGATCGTCGTCCAGGCGTCGTGCGCGACCTTTCCGTCCTCGTCGGACTGCGAGATGTAGTGGTCGGAGCGGTAGAGCGTGTCGATTCCGTGTTCCTCGCAGGCGTCGGCGAGCGCACACCAGTGCTCCCACGTAACGCCCTCCTGGCCTTCGATCATCAGCGCGATCCGCACCGCCTGAGCCTATCCGGGGCCTGTCCGCCAAGGCCGGGGAGCCGCGCGGCTATCCTCGAACGGTGGCCGTGCACGCTCCCGAGACGTACCTGGAAGACCTGAATCCGGCCCAGCGGGAGGCCGTGCTCACGACGGAAGGGCCGCTGCTCGTGATCGCCGGTGCGGGTTCCGGAAAGACGCGCGTGCTGACGCGCCGCATCGCGCATCTGCTCGCCGCGGTGGGCGCGAAGCCGCCTGAGATCCTCGCGATCACCTTCACGAACAAGGCCGCCGCCGAGATGCGCGAGCGCGTCGAAGACCTCGTCGGCCCGCCGGCGCGCGCGTCGTGGGTGATGACGTTCCACGCCGCGTGCGGACGCATCCTGCGCCGCGAGGCGCAGCGCCTCGGCTACAAGTCGAACTTCACGATCTACGACACCGCAGATCAGCTGCGACTCGTGAAACAGTGCCTCGAGCAGCTCGAGCGAGACCCGAAGCGCTTCACGCCGCGCGGCATCCTCACGCAGATCTCGAATCAGAAGAACCAGCTGATCGGCCCGACCGAGTTCGCCGCGCGCGTCGCGAGCTTCTACGACCAGACGGTCGCCGACGTGTACGAGCTGTACCAGAAGCGCCTGTTCGCGGCGAACGCCGTCGACTTCGACGACATGCTCTTTCTCACCGTCGACGTGCTCGAGCGTTTTCCCGAGGCGAAGGAGAAGTGGCAGAAGGCGTTCCGCTACGTGCTCGTCGACGAGTACCAGGACACGAACCACGCGCAGTACCGGTTCCTGCAGTTGCTCGCTGAGAAGCACTCAAACGTATTCGCCGTTGGCGACCCCGATCAGTCTGTCTACGGCTTCAGAGGCGCCGACATCCGCAACGTGCTCGAGTTCGAGAAGGACTTCCCCGGCGCGCGTTCCATCTCTCTCGAGCAGAACTACCGCTCGACGAACAACATCCTGCAGGCGTCGAACGCGGTCATCCGCAACAACCGCGAGCGCAAGGACAAGAACCTCTGGTCGGAGCTCGGCGAGGGCGAGCCCGTGCGCGTCGTCGAGGTCGAGGACGAGCACTCCGAGGCGCGCTACGTCGCTGCGGAGATCGCGATGCTCGTCGAGGAGGGCTACTCGGGCAAGGAGATCGCCGTCTTCTACCGCACGAACGCGCAGAGCCGTGTGCTGGAGGACATCCTCGTCCGCCAGGGCATCGCGTATCAGGTGATCGGCGGCCCGCGCTTCTACGAGCGCGCGGAGGTGAAGGATCTCGTCGCGTACCTGCAGGTGATCGACAACCCGTTCGACGCTCTGTCCCTGCTGCGTGTCGCGAACCGGCCGCGCCGCGGGATCGGCGATTCCACGCTCGCCAAGCTGATGACGTTCGCAGACCAGGCAGAGATCACGCTGTGGGAGGCGATGGACCGCGCCGACCAGGCGGGCGTCGGCACGGCGCCGCAGAAGGCGCTCGCGTCGTTCCGGACGATGATCCAGTCGCTGATGTCGGCGGCGCAGGAGTACGAGGTGCCCGAGCTGATCGAGCGGGTGCTCCAGCAGTCGGGCTACGTCGAGGCGCTCGAGGCGGAGCGGACGATCGAGTCGCAGGGGCGCGTCGAGAACCTGCAGGAGCTCGTGTCGCTCGCGCGCGAGTGGCAGGAGCAGAACACGGAGCCGACGCTGTCGTCGTTCCTGCAGGAGGTATCGCTCTACTCCGACCAGGACACGATTCGCGGTGAGTCGTCGCTCGTGACGTTGATGACGCTGCACAACGCGAAAGGCCTCGAATACCGCGCGGTGTACCTGATCGGGATGGAAGAGGGAATCTTCCCGCACTCGCGCTCGATCGAAGAGCAGGGAGTGGAAGAGGAGCGCCGCCTCGCGTACGTCGGCATGACGCGCGCGATGGAGAAGCTGACGCTGATGCATGCGTCGTCGCGGATGCTCTACGGAGGCCGTTCCTACAACATGCCGTCACGCTTCCTCGACGAGCTCCCCGACGCCAACATCCAGCGTGAGCGGTTGAAGCCGTCCTCGTGGTCGAACTACGGCGCGCCGAGCAAGAGCCAGATCGCACCGGTCGCGAACGTCCCGTCGCTCTCGACGGGCGATTCGGTGCGCCACGGCACGCTCGGCGAGGGCGTCGTGCTGCGCATGGAGCCGGGCGGCGTTGTCGTCGTGCGCTTCGCGGAAGACGGTTCCGAGCGGCGGCTGATGCTCGATTACGCGCCGCTCGAGAAGATCGGCTGAGTTAACAGTCTCGTCACGAGGCCCTGGGATACTGCGGGGCGGATGAGTCGTGAAGCGCGGATCGGCTTCGCTCTCCTCGGGGTCGCGGTGGCACTGGGAGTCCTTGGCGACGCCTTGTTCCACGGCAGGCCGCTCGGCCTGAACGTCCTGCTCTTCGTCGGCTGCTTCGTGGCCGCGCTCGCCGTCGTGCTGCGGGCCGGCCGCGCGCCGCTGCATCAAGGGCGGCGCTGGATGTGCCTGCCGCTGATCGGCTTCGGCGCTGCGTTCATCTGGCACGACTCGCCGCTCCTCACCGTCGCCAATCTCGTTGCGCTCGCAGGGGCGGTCAGCCTCGGCGCGCTACGCCGGACGCAGCCGTCACCGGTGCGTGCAGGGGTGGGGGAGTACGGCGCTGCGCTCGCTGCCGCGGGCGCCGGCACGTTCGCGGGTGCGATCCATCTGCTGCATCGCGAGGTGCCGTGGGACGACGCGGGCGCGCGCCTGCGTGGCCCCCGCGCGGTGGCGATCGCGCGCGGTGCGGCGATCGGCCTGCCCCTCGTGCTCCTCTTCGGCGGTCTCTTCATGGCGGCCGACACCGTGTTCAAGAACCTCGCCAGCTCGGCGCTGCCGAACGTCGGCAACATCTGGACGCACCTGATCGTCGCGGCTGCGTTCGCGTGGGCGGCCGCAGGTCTGCTGCGCGACCTCGTCGCGCCGCGCGAGCAGGAGCGGGTCCTGCCCGTTGATCTTCTGACTTCGCGGCGTTTGTCGCTCGGCGCGACCGAGACCGCGATCGCGCTTGGTGCGGTGAATCTCGTCTTCGCGGCGTTCGTCGCGGTGCAGGCGCGCTATCTCTTCGGCGGCCGTTCCCTCGTCGAAGCGCAGGCCCATCTGACGTATGCCCACTACGCACGGCACGGGTTCTTCGAGCTCGTGGTCGTATCCGTGCTGTTGCTGCCCGTGCTGCTCGGGGCGAACGCGCTCGTGCGCAACCGCCCAACCATGGTGCGCGCGCTGTCGTTCACGCTGGTGTTGCTCGAGCTGGCCGTCGCCGCGTCGGCGCTGCAGCGGCTGCGTCTATACACGCAGGAGTACGGCCTGACCGAGCTGAGGATCTACACGACTGGGGTCGTGCTCTGGCTCGTGTGCGTGTTCGCCTGGCTCTGCGTCACGACGCTGCGAGGGAAGGGTCGCTTCGCGGTCGGAATGCTCGTGCTCGGCTTCGCCGCGACTGCAGCGCTCAACGTGGTGAACCCGGATGCGCTGATCGCGCGGACGAACATCACGCGGCCTCGGGTCGACGTCGTGTACCTCGGCGGGCTGAGCGACGATGCCGTGCCCACCCTGATCGCACGGTTGCCCTCGCTGCCGCTGGTCCTGCAGCGCGGCCTGGCCCAGGAGCTTCTCGCCCGGCAGTCGCCCGAAAGCGGGGCGCTTTCATGGAACGCGTCGCGTTCCCGCTCGACGTCGCTGCTGGCTTCGCATCGGTCGGAGCTCGTGCAGTTCGCCTACGCCGCCGGATAGGCTCGCCTCCATGTCGTTCGAGGTACGCCCCAGCCGCGATCTAGAGGAGTACGGCAACGCGATCTTCGGGATCGGGCAGTATTTCGGCGCGGCGGCGGATGAGGAGCGGCTCCAGCGCTTTTCGAAGGTGCTCGACGTCGACCGGATGCACGCGGCGTTCGACGACGGCGAGATCGTCGGCGGCGGCGGCGCGTTCACGTACGACTTCTCCGTGCCGGGCGGCACGCTGCCGTGCGCAGGCGTGACCGTGGTCGGCGTGTATCCGACGCATCGCCGCCGCGGGATTCTCCGCTTGCTGATGGACGCGCAGTTGCGCGACGTGCACGAGCGTGGCGAACCGATTGCCGCGTTGTGGGCGAGCGAGGAGACGATCTACGGCCGGTTTGGCTACGGGCTTGCCGCCTGGGCGGGCGACGCCAAGATCAAGAAGGAGTGGAGTGCGTTCGCGCAGCCGCTCGAGCGTCGTGGGCGCGTGCGATTCGTGACGGGCGAGGAGGGGGCTGAGCTCTTTCCGCCGGTCTGGGAGGCTCTGCGGCAGCAAAGGCCGGGAGTGTTCTCGAGGTCGGAGGACTGGTGGAAGCTGCGCACGCTCCGGGTTCCGGATGAGGAGAAAGCGAATCCGCGGCGCTTCGTCGTGATCGACCTCGACGGCGAGACGCAGGGGTACGCGATCTTCCGCCTGCATCCTGGCTTCGAGGCCGGCGTCTCGAACGCGCGCATCGAGGTGGTGGAGGCGATCGCGTCGACACCGCAGGCGACCGCAGAGCTGTGGCGCTTCCTGCTCGACATCGACTGGACCGCGACGGTCGACGTGTCGTTACTGCCGCCCGACCATCCGCTCTTCATGTTGCTCGCGAATCCACGTCGCATCGGCTACCGCATGGGCGACGGACTCTGGATGAGGCTCGTCGACGTCGCTGCGGCGCTATCCGGACGCGCATATGTCGGTGACGGCGCCATCGTGTTCGACGTGCGTGACGCAGTGTGTTCGTGGAACGAAGGGCGTTGGAAGCTCGAAGGCGGTGTCGCGGTGCGCACCGACGACGCGGCGGACATCGCGTGCGATGTGAACGCGCTCGGTTCTGCGTATCTCGGAGCGGTGTCGTTCGCGCAACTGCGCGACGGATTGCGGGTCGAGGAGCTCGTCGACGGCGCGGTCGAACGGGCCGATGCGATCTTCGGGTGGCGACCGATGCCCTGGTGTCCCGAGATCTTCTGAGTTAACCTCCCACCGGTGGTGGGGACCATTCTGCGGTTGGGGGCCGCCTCTGCGGCTGCGTTGGTGCTCGTCGCGCCTGCGGGCGCGCACACGGACGGTGTCCGCCAGATCGAACTGCAGTGGCCGGCGAGCGGCCTGGTGACGCGCGGCTTCGGCTGGGACGGCCCGGAGTTCCACGAGGGCATCGACATCGGTTCGCTAACGTCGCTCGACATCGACGCCGCGGCGCCGGGCGTCGTCGAGTCGGTCGGCTACGCAACGGGGTTCGAGGGCTACGGCGAGATCGTGCTGGTCGACATCGGCAGCAGCTTCGAGGCGCTCTACGCGCATCTCTCGGCGGTGGCGGTGCAGCCGGGAGACGTGGTGCTCACCGGCCGGCGCCTGGGCGAGGCCGGTTGCACGGGCTGGTGCACGGGCACGCACCTCCATTTCGAGCTCCGAGAAGACGGCACCGCCATCGACCCTGCGCCGTTGCTGCCAGCTACAATCCCCGCTCCAGAGGGCGGTTAGCTCAGTTGGGAGAGCACCAGCTCGACAAGCTGGGGGTCACTGGTTCGAGCCCAGTACCGCCCATTTCAAGAACCCGCTGGAAACAGTGGGTTCTTGTTTTGTAGCGATCACGTCAGTCTCTCCGTTAACCCGCGCTATGGAAAGACGTTGGAAAGGTCTCTGACTGCTAGGCAGGGGACCCCGTGACAGTCCGCGAACGATGGCAGTCGTAGATTCAAATTCGGTACGCCTGCCGTGGCTCCCTGGACCGGCAGGCGAGGCCTTGCAACCGCCGGGCCGACTATTGTCCGCAGGAAGTGCACCCCGCGCGCCGAAGGCCTGGAACGGGCCCGTGGCCACCGACCGGAGAGAGGACAAGTTTAAAATTGACTGACCCTCTCCAGCAGCTCCACCAGAGTCTTGTAGACGCGCGGCCGT
>Ga0193728_1000105_pt1 | contig 35144 bp, 34 predicted proteins | sample U1c1metaG_FD_143037 | JGI IMG/M metagenome (GOLD analysis project Ga0193728, IMG submission 143037) | Soil microbial communities from a riparian zone of the East river system, Colorado, United States - U1c1 | ecosystem: Environmental > Terrestrial > Soil > Riparian zone | place: USA: East River... | reverse complement strand
CCGGGCAATGCGGCCATCCCTGCGCCGGATTCCCGGCGCAAGGTACTGGCCCAATTATCCGGGCTCCGCATCGTGGACATGGTCAGGGAAAACCTTCGTCTAACGGATGTCCTTACCCGCCATGCCTTCGAGAATGCGATCATCGCGAATGCGGCCATCGGGGGTTCTACCAATTTTGTGATCCACCTGCTCGCGATCGCCGGCAGGATCGGCGTTCCCCTCGACCTGAAAGACTTTGACCGCTTATCGGAAAACATACCCCTGTTGGCCAATATCCAGCCATCGGGACAATATTTCATGGAGGATATGTACTATGCCGGCGGTTTACCTGCAGTGATGAAAGAACTGGAGCCTTTTCTGCGAAAGGACGCCATCACGGCAAATGGAAAGACCATTGGAGAGAACTACCGCGACGCTGAATGCTATAACAGGGAAGTGATCGCCACCGTGGCCAAGCCCTTTCACAAGACCTCGGGCATCGTGGTGCTGACCGGCAACCTGGCCGAAGCTGGAGCCGTTTTAAAGCCCTCTGCGGCCAGCGATCATTTGATGAAGCATGAAGGCAGGGCCGTGGTTTTTGAAAATATAGAGGATTACAAGGCCCGTATAGACGATCCGGGGCTCGAAGTGGATGAAAACAGCGTATTGGTATTAAAAAATGTAGGTCCCAAAGGTTACCCTGGCATGCCGGAAGTCGGCAATATGGGTCTCCCCAGGAAGCTGATCGCAAAGGGCATCACCGATATGGTGCGGATCTCCGATGGCAGAATGAGCGGGACGGGTTATGGTACGGTGGTATTGCATGTTTCGCCTGAAACGGTACTCGGTGGTAATTTTTCCGTCATCCAAAACGGCGACCTGATCAGGCTGGATGTGGAGCAACGCAGCCTGGTTCTGGTTGTGCCGGAGGCAGAGCTGGAGAAAAGAAAACAAGCCTGGGTGCCCGCTGTGCCTTCTCCCGGCCGGGGATATGTGCAGCTCTATATCGACCAGGTAGAGCAGGCTGACAGGGGTGCAGACTTTGGTTTTTTGAAGGGTATGTCGGGGAGTGTGGTGAGCAGGGACTCGCATTGAAGATGACAGTTGACAGTTTACAGTTGACAGTTGGCCGTTTGAAGATGACAGTTGACAGTTAAAGTTGACAGGTTACGAATGGCGGCTGATTGTTGATTATAAGGATATTTTCTTTTGCCTTTGATCCTAGACCGGTTCTTATTGGGTTTTGACGACTGATCATTCGGCCAACTGCCAACTGTCATCTGTCAACTGTAAACTGTCAACTGTAAACTGTCACTGTCCATGCCAAAGGCCTTCGACCAAAAAGTAGCGATCGTAACAGGAGCGGGGCAGGGTATTGGATTTGAGATCTGCCGGCAACTGGCCCTGCAGGGTTGCTCAGTGATTTTGAACGATGTCGATGAAGGGCTTGCCCAACAAGCTGCGCTTCATATTGAGCGGGAAAAGGGTGTTTGTCACGCTGTGCCGGGAGACGCGGCCCGTCTTCCCATCATTCAGGAAATGATCCATGCAGCCATCAGCCGTTTTGGACGGCTGGACATCGCGATCGCCAACGCAGGAATTACTTTGTTTGGCGATTTCTTTACCTACTCTCCCGAATCTTTTTATAAAGTTATGGACCTGAACCTGGGTGGAAGTTTTCACCTCGCGCAACAGGCTGCGCTCAACATGCGCATGCAGGGAAACGGAGGCAGCATCTTATTTATGTCTTCTGTTACAGGGCATCAGGCGCATAAGGACCTGGCCGCTTACGGAATGACCAAGGCCGCCCTGGAAATGCTGGCTAAAAACCTGGTCATTGAATTATCACCTTACCAGATCAATGTAAACTGTATCGCACCGGGCGCCACGCTAACAGAACGAACCGTTGATGATCCAGGCTACGAAAAAATCTGGTCCTCCATCACGCCCATGGGTCGTCCCGCCACTCCCCTGGATATTGCCCATGCCGCACTCTTTCTCGTATCTCCACAATCAAAACATATTACGGGTCAGACACTGATCATAGACGGAGGTTGGACAGCAATTAGTCCCCCGCCGTTTTAGATGACGGTTGACAGTTTACTGTTCATAGAGAGGATGACCGGTAAAGCAAATATATATCTGCGTCCGCTCCGTCCGTTCAAAAATGTGACGGTCTTCGATAAAACTTGGTACGAACGCCAGCTTCTCCTCGGTTTGTCCTCTTTGCCTCCTCTTTGGGTACTCTTTGGGTACTCTTTGGGTACTCGGAATCCGAGGAAGCAAAGAGTACCCAAAGAGGAGGCATTGAGGATGCATCAAGGATTATTCTCCGGATAAACCTAAAGATATTCCTGAAACTCAGGAATAAGCTTCAGCATGATAGCCCACAGGACTGGCGGAACCTATTGTATGCCGGTTACGCTTTCTTCCGCCCAGGAAAAGGAGGCCGTCAAACAACTGAATAACCTTCTCTAATCCTTTTAGCATTTGCCGGGTTGGCGATAATAAGGAGCGAAGGGAAGGCCAGAAAACCTATCAGTGTAGTGACAAACCCATTTACTAAAATCTTTAAAAACGGCTACCGTAAACTGATATGTGATTTCCCTAATTATGGTATTTTTTCTATGCTAATTATTTTAGCTCATTTTGCTCATGCCCTGTTCGATTTTGTGCAGTTCAATGGCAAATTTCATTAGTATAATTAATTTTTGATTATTTACTTGATGTTCAAAATAATAGATAATTTTATATTAATCTTTATTGAATCAAAAAATCGAGCGAATTTGCATCAGAACCGAATTTATTTTGATTTTTTAGCTGAACTTGCAACTATCTTATAGAAAATGAAATTAATCATTGAATCACAATATTTTCCGCCGCTTACCTGCTATAAGGGTTCGTGCCAATTATCAAATATAGTTTTTGAACAATATGATCATTTCCAGAAAATGAGTTTTCGCAACCGGTTGCTGATGGCAAATGCCAATGGAGTTTCTGTTTTGAGCGTTCCTGTTGAACAGGGCAGGAATCAGAAAACATTGATGAAGGAGGTGCGGATTGCCAACCGCCAATCCTGGCAATTACAGCATTGGAGAAGCCTGGAATCGGCATACAACCGCTCGCCCTGGTTTGAATTTTACAGGGATGAATTGGCAGCCCTTTACAAGAAGCCTTTTCATTTCCTGCTCGATTGGAACCTATCTTGTTTTGAATGGACAATGGAAAAATTGGAATGGGAGATCAGCATAAGCAGGACCAAATCCTATCAAAAAACTTACGATCCCGCCGCATGGATTGACCGGCGCGGTGCTATTCTACCCAAGAATTACAAGGGTTTTCCGCCGGTTAAATATCACCAGGTTTTTGAAGAAAAGCTGGGTTTTCTTCCTAATCTTTCCATCCTCGATTTGCTATTTTGTGAAGGCAAACGAGCCGGGGAATTGTTGAAATAAAAATCAAACACATGAGAATAAAAAAACTGTGCTTATCAAACCTGATTATTGCAATACTTATTATGACATTTGGTTTTTGCAAAAACGCTTCTGCACAAAGCAACTCTCATTACATCCGCATAGCGAAACTTGTTATTGATTCTGCCCGACTGGACAGTTACAAACTTGCACTTAAAGAACATGCGGAAACCGCTGTGAAAGTTGAACCGGGAGTTCTTATGTTATATGCTGTTTATGAAAAAGACCATCCCACACGCGTAAACGTCTTTGAAATATATGCCGATATGGATGCATACCAATCGCATATCAAAACGGCCCATTTCCTAAAGTATAAGGCTGCAGTTCAGGATATGGTTAAATCCCTTGAGTTAATTGATGTTGCTCCCATCGCCCTTGAGGCAAAAAATCAAATTTCAAACGGGTTTCGCCAATAACTTATCAGATATAAACCACTTTCGCGGCTTTCCTGACCTGTTCGTTCTGTTTCCGGATGGATTCGAGTTGTCTTTCGATGGTTACCTGTTTGAGCTTTAACTGCCCTGCGCGGATTTTGGTCTTTAGCTGCAGCGCCTGTTTCGGGTTGCTGAGGTGAACAGTTTTCAGCGACTGGATTTGCAATTCGATGTTTTCCTTCATTCTTTCCTCATCTGCATCGCTGACCGGATCGGTTATCCTCTCGTTGATCGCTTCCCAGTCTTCTTCTTTCAGCGCACGCAAGGCTTTGATTATGGAGCGTCTGGCCTGCCTGCTGTCAGAGTCGTGAATATGCGTAACTCTTGCACTGTCTTCCTGAATCTGAAAAGAAAAACTAGCGCTCGGCACATAGGGAAAATTATTTTCGACGACCGTTGCGGGAAGGGCAGGATCGGGGCTGCTGGCAATGGAAAATTCTCTTTCTTCTGACTGACCAGCTGCCGTCACAACCAGGTCCGCCGGATCATCCTGGCTGGATTCTCCCTGCTGGCTGCTTACCCACTCAATGCCCGCGCCCCCATCATCGGCAACCGCAGCCAGGTTAGTGGAAGTTCTTGCCTTTCTTTTCGTTGGCTTTCTGCTCTTTTCACTGGCCATGACCGGTGAGGACGAATAGGTTTTCGGGTACGTCTCGGAAAACAGCATTGGAGCTGCCGGAGCAATGGCGGCAATCCATCTGGATGATATAGACTGCTGCTCCAGGAGCATCAGAACAGCAAACAGCAAACTCAGCAGGAAGAGAGGAACCACAGCCAGTACATACTGTTTCGATCTTGGATGACTATGCCCCGTCAGCCTTCTTACCCGTTCCAGCAATAATTGCTGGCTTTTCCCTGCTGCTGCCATCGCTAGAACGGCCTGACCATGTCTTGACCTTTCCAATGAAAGCAATGCAGAAGCATAGTTGTGCGGGTTGTATTGAAATTGTACCACCAGGTCGTCGCAGCAATGCTCCCTTTCTTTTTTAATCTGCTGAATGAAAAGCTTGCAAAACGGGTTGAAAAAAAAGATCATGCCGGTCCAGGTTACCAGGAGGTTGACCAGGTAATCGTTTCGTTTGATATGGGCCAGTTCATGGAGCAGGATGGCTTCGACCTGCTCGGTGGTCAGGTGGTTGATGGTGGCAATCGGGACCAGGATGATGGGTTTGAAAAACCCAATGGTTACCGGGCCATCCACCACCGAAGAAAGCCAGATGGACACTTTCTTGCCGATGCCCATCTGGCCCGAAACGGTATTAGTAAACAGCCTCATCTCCGGCGTCATCTTCGACAGGCCCGATGACCTGATCCGGCGGAGCTGCGTATAAAACCTGATATAGCGTATGGCAAGAAAAAGTAACGTGAACAGGTAAGCGAAGGAAAGCCAGGGAAGGCTCACGTTGATCCATTGTCTTCCTGTATAGAACCCGTGAAGCAGCAAGCTGTCTGCATTAAATAAAATGGCGGGCAATCCGCTGTTCAGACTATCCTGCCAGCTTACGGCGATAACCAGGCAGATAACGAACCAGGCCGTGCCCAGTGCCATGAAACCCAGTGCCAGTGCATGCCTTCGCCGGGCCGAAAAGCGGCTGTTGTTTCCCGTTATAACCGTATAGAGCAGCCACATCAGGGCCATCTGCCAGAAGCTATTGACCAGTGAAGAGCCCAGAGCCGCCAGCCATACGGAATGGGAAAAAAAGTACATGCCTATTGTTTTTTGAGGTTATCCAATAATTGCTGGATCTCTTCCAGTTCGCTTGGCGAAGCCTTGTGATTGCCCAGGGCCTGTATGATCAGTTCGGTATGCGAACCGCCAAACAACGTGTTGATCATTTTGCCCAGCAGATGCTTCTGCGTCTTTTCCTTACTCACATTCGGCTGGTAAATATGCGTCTTGAAAGAATCGTCTCTTTTTACCAGGCCTTTTTCGTTCATGATCTGCATGAGTTTCAGGGTAGTGGTATATCCTACGTCTTTGCTCTTGGCCAGTTCTTCATGAACTTCCCGTACGCTGGCCGTCTCCCGTGCCCAAAGCACCTGAAGTATTTCCAGTTCACTCTCCGTGGGTTTGATATACTTCGTCGTCGACATATTGGTTTATTTTGTACTAATATACGATAATATTCGTAAAACAAATGTGAAAATCCAAAAATGTGGACATGTGGAAAATTAGTATTTTCACCCTTCGACATTTCATTTTTGTTTTATGGCTGAACTTTCTACCATTCTGGAATACCTGGACGATTTTATTGTCAAAGAAGGCAAGACCGTTTCCTTAAAGGATTATGATACGGATTACGATCACAAGAACCTGAGCAAACAGGACGGTGAAACGCTTCTGCAACTGGGGATCAAAAGGCTGTCAGAACTGCAGGACAAATTCTATGCTGACAAACGCTTTAGCCTACTCACGGTGATCCAGGCGATGGACGCCGCGGGCAAAGATGGGGTGGTCAAGCACGTTATGAATGGAGTAAATCCACAAGGGGTTAAAGTAACCAGCTTTAAGGTTCCGACGGCATTGGAACTGTCGCATGATTTTCTCTGGAGACATTACCTGGCGCTGCCTGCTAAAGGTGAGATCGGTATCTTTAACCGGTCGCATTATGAAAACGTCCTGGTGACCAGGGTCCACCCCGAATATATTTTGAAGGAAAACATTCCCGGAATAAAGAGCACAACGGATGTCACGCCAGCATTCTGGGAAAAACGGTATAAACAGATCAATCATTTTGAGAAGACCTTGTCTGACAATGGCACGGTCATTATCAAGTTCATGCTGCATGTTTCCAAAAAGGAACAGAAGAAAAGGTTCCTTGAAAGGATCGAGAACCCCAGCAAGAACTGGAAATTTTCTATGGGCGATGTAAAAGAAAGAGCTCTGTGGAAAGAATACCGGAATGCTTACGATGACCTGCTCAGTAACACATCAATGGATTACGCGCCATGGTATGTGATCCCGGCCGATGACAAATGGTTTGCCAGACTTGCCGTCGCCGCTATTCTTTTCAGAACCATGGAAAGACTCAATCTGAATTATCCAACCCTCACGGAAGAAATGAAAGCCGATTTGCAAAAAGGAAAACAGGAATTGATGAGCGAGAACGGGAAAGAAAAGGAAAACAATAAATCAGGATAAAATATTTTTTTTGCGTATGACCTGGCATTGCTTTGGAAAAGATTGAGTTCATCCCATCTCATTTTTGAAAAATGGTTTTAACCACAGCGTCCAAATGATACATCGGTGTATCTGGTATCCCGGTGTCATAGGGGTAAACAAAAGCCTCACTTAGAACCGATGTCATGGTTAAGGTATTCCCGCTCAGGACAATTTTTGCTCCATTAAAGACGACAGGTTGGGGAATTCCAAGATTATCCGGTAAAGAGAGGGTAGCACCTTGCGGAAAGTATATGGAATCAGTTCCTATCATTTTAAACTGCATGTTCAATTGCGGGTAAATGACAGTAAAACTTACAGGCGACTCCTGGGGATAGGTATCAACCGAATTGGTATAGTGATGAATGTGAATTGTGTCGGACACCGTGTACGATAAACCCGTAGTGTATATGGAATCATCTGTTATGGTGATATTTCCGTTATTATTTTGAGTTGTGTAATTAAAAACGGTGTCCGTAGTTAAATTGTCTCCATTGTAGAAATCTATTACTGCGCTTCGTAATTGTACACTACTGGATTTCAAATTCCAGGTTCCATTCAATGAATGATTTTGATTGCTTGTATCTTTTGAGCAGGAAATGAACAATATCATTGTCGCAGCAAGTATCGGGGTAAAATATCTTCTCATCATTTTCTCTTAAATATCTTTTCTATCAATCAAAACTACTTTTGTTCCCCTTTGGATGGGTATCATGGCGTGGTAATCATTTGTTAAGAAAACAATCAATAGAGCGAAAATAAAAAGCCCCCCTGTGGACACAGCGGGACTTCTGGTATTTGGTATGATTAGTATTCTTTTGCGAAGATAATTTATTGATCCCATTATTTCACATCTATCTGGATGTTAACATTTTTTTTGTTTTCAAGATAGGGATGATATTTCTCCGTGATCTCCTTCGATTGCTTTTCTCCGTTGATGTATAACTCACCATCCTTGATCTCAATGGAAAAATGGTCATCCCGGGTTATATGATCTCTTTTTAGGGCTGCTATCAATTCGTCGATCCCGAATTCTTCTGTTTTATCTCCGGAGATGGAAATGTCCAGGTTCCTGGCATCGTCACCATTGCCAATATGCGCCGTGAATTTTACCTGTACCTTTTTTTCGGCCCCCGCTGATCCCTCGGATTTGGTATGATGGATCTGCGCGAGGGTGGGGGCGATGACCAGCGAAACGATGGACATCAGTTTGATCAGGATGTTCATGGATGGACCTGAAGTATCTTTAAAAGGATCACCCACCGTATCTCCTGTAACAGATGCCTTGTGTGGTTCAGATTTCTTATAATACATCTGGCCATTGATCTCGACGCCTTTTTCAAAAGATTTTTTTGCATTGTCCCAGGCGCCGCCGGCATTGTTCTGGAACATGCCCATGAGTACTCCGGAAACCGTGGCTCCTGCTAGGAATCCGCCCAGGGCTTCGGGGCCAAGCAGGAATCCCATAATAAGCGGGGACAAAATCGCAATGGCTCCTGGCAACATCATTTTCCTGATGGATGCCTGCGTGGAAATCGCCACGCATTTATCATATTCCGGCTTTCCGGTTCCTTCCATGATTCCCGGGATCGTCCTGAACTGTCGTCTTACTTCTTCCACCATCGCCATCGCAGCCTGTCCCACCGCTCTTATAGCAAGAGATGAAAAAATAAAAGGGATCATTCCGCCAACAAATAAGCTGGCCAATACTTTTGCTTTATAGATGTCGATGCCATGGATCCCCGCTACGCCGACAAATGCTGCAAACAAGGCCAGGGAGGTTAAGGCCGCAGAAGCGATGGCAAAACCTTTTCCTGTAGCGGCGGTAGTATTACCCACTGCGTCAAGCACGTCGGTTTTTTCACGCACTTCTTTGGGCAGTTCGCTCATTTCTGCAATGCCGCCTGCATTATCCGCAATCGGCCCGAACGCATCAATGGCCAACTGCATCGCGGTCGTCGCCATCATGCCCGTTGCAGCAATGGCCACGCCGTACAGTCCTGCGCATTCATAAGAGCCCCAGATGCCGGCAGCCAACACCAGCGTGGGAAGGAAGGTTGATTCCATTCCGACCGCTAATCCTCCGATCACATTGGTCGCATGCCCGGTTGATGACTGCCTGATGATGCTCATCACCGGGCGTTTACCCATGGCCGTGTAATATTCGGTGATCATGCTCATCAGGGTTCCTACCGCCAATCCAACAGCAATTGCACCCAGCACGCCCCATTTGCTGAACTCGATTCCGCGCAGGATCATGCTGTCGGGCAGAATATAATTTACGAGACCGATCGATGCCAGGCCCGCCAACACAATGGAACCCCAGTTGCCCATATTCAAAGCTCTTTGTACATTATTGGTGTTGATGCCTGCAGCATCGCTGACCTTTACAAACCAGGTTCCTACAATAGAAAACAGGATGCCGGTTCCGGCGATCATCATCGGCAGCAAAATGGGCGCCATACCGCCAAATTGGTCTGTGGACCTGGTCTCTTGTCCGAGTACCATGGTCGCCAACACGGTGGCTACATAAGATCCAAACAAATCGGCCCCCATCCCGGCAACATCACCAACATTATCGCCGACATTATCTGCAATGGTAGCCGGGTTTCTCGGATCATCTTCCGGAATGCCTGCTTCTACTTTTCCTACCAGGTCTGCACCTACATCTGCGGCCTTGGTATATATTCCGCCGCCCACTCTTGCAAACAAGGCGATCGATTCTGCACCGAGCGAAAAACCTGTCAGCACTTCAATGGTTTTAAGCATCTCGTCAGAATTGACCGGCGCGTGCGGGGCAAAAATGCTTTTTAATATGATGAACAAACCGCTCAATCCCAATACGGCCAGGCCGGCTACACCCAGTCCCATAACCGAACCGCCGGTAAAGGAAACCGTCAGGGCCTTGCTTAGGCTGGTCCTGGCCGCATTTGCGGTACGCACATTGGCCTTGGTCGCCACGCGCATACCAATATAACCGGCGGTTGCACTGAGCACCGCGCCGATAATAAAAGCGACTGCAATAGACCAGTGTGAATTCCTGTTCGCACTCGCCATAACACCCAATAGCAGGGCGACGATCACCACGAAATAGCCGAGGATCTTCCATTCCGCTTTCAAAAATGCCATCGCGCCTTCCGCAATATAGTTGGCGATCTCCTTCATGCGGTCTGTGCCTGCTTCCTGTCTTGATACCCATTTGAACTTGACCAGTGTGTAGCACAATCCGATGACTCCCATGAGGGGAACGAGATAGATCAATTTATCCATAAGCTAGTTCTTATTGACTTTTTTCAGGACGGCAAAAATAGGGTAAAAGACCCAAAACCGGCAGAAAACCTGCGGATTATTGGTTAATTTCTGAATAAGCATTTTCTTGCAGGCCTGGGTTGAAAGAATATTGATTTAAGGGGCATTCCAGGTCATCTTTACAGAAATAAAGGATGTCTGCCAACGTTTCCTTTTTAGCAGAATAACCGTATGCTAAAGGGGTTGGTGCAACGCCGCCAGCCATTAACCGGTCTTACAAATGATTGTGAAATTTACCATCCTGGCTTTTGTTGGTTTTATATTGTCCGGCCCACTTTGCGCCCAGATACCGCCGCCATGTACCGGGCTGGGTCAAACGCCGTCCTCCGCATTTCCTGTCTGCGGAACGGACAAATTCATCCAGGCCAATGTGCCTGTTTGCGGGGTCAATACTATACCCGTTCCCGGTTGCAACGATAATATGAACGTGTTATACCAGGATAAAAATCCATACTGGTATAAATTCACCTGTTACACGGCGGGTACGCTGGGATTTTTAATTAAGCCAAATGATCTGGGCGATGACTACGACTGGCAGCTTTTTGATATTACCGGCCGCGATCCCAGTGAAGTATTTACCAATCCTTCTTTATTCGTAGTGGGTAACTGGTCGGGCAGCTATGGACTTACCGGTTCTTCTGCAGGCGGTACAGGAAGTGTGCAATGCGCTTCCGATCCGCGGGATGCTGTACCGACTTTCAGCAAATGGCCAACACTCATTAAAGGCCACAATTATCTTTTAGTGATCAGCCATTTCACGGGCGATGCGCAAAGCGGTTATGCCTTATCGTTTGGAGGCGGAACGGCGAGCATTACGGATACGGTTCAACCCCACATGAAGTCAGTCAGCGTGTCCTGCGACGCCACGCAGCTAACCGTTACATTCAATAAAAAATTAAAATGCAGCAGTCTGGCATCGGGAGGCAGCGATTTTATTACTGGTTCTGGTCCTGCAGCGGCCCTGGTCAGCGCAACGGGTTTCAATTGCAACAATGGGTTCGATATGGATTCGGTATTGTTAACCTTCGATAAGGCATTGTCGCCGGGAAACTATACGCTTGTCGCACAAAAGGGAATTGATGGAAATACCCTGCTGGATAATTGTGGAACGCCCCTGCCAGAAGCTGACCAGCTTGCTTTTGCCGTTGCGCCGCTTCTGCCGACGCCACTGGATAGCATCAGTCCCGTCGGCTGCTCACCAGATATCATCCGGCTTGTATTCCAAAAAAGAATCCGCTGTTCTTCGATTGCTGCCGATGGAAGTGATTTCAGGATCACCGGACCGACGCCGGTCACCATTCTCGGAGCCACGGGCAATTGCAGCAATGGGTTAAGCAGCACGATTGATATCAGACTTTCCGCCCCGATTTATTTGCAGGGAAATTACCAGCTGTCGCTGGTCACCGGGACCGATCTCAATCCCATCATCGATGAATGCGGACAGGAAACTCCCGCTGGGTCAACAAAAGACTTTGCCACTGCCGACACCGTTTCCGCGCAGTTCAGTTACCAGGTTTTGTGGGGTTGTACCTACGATACCATAACCGTCGCCAATAATGGCGGAGCCAGCATCAATCAATGGCAATGGAATTTCGACAGCGCCGCCAGCAGCAACCTGCGCAGTCCCCTGCTGATTTATTCTGTATTTGGCGACAAACAGGTTCAATGCATTGTATCCAACGGCGTATGCAGCGATACGGCCAGCACCGTGGTTTCGCTGAACAATACCCTTGTTGCCAACTTTGAAGCGCCTGACTTGCTTTGCCCGGCAGACAAGGCATCGTTCATCAACAACAGCATCGGGCGCATCGTGGATTGGAAATGGGATTTCGGCGATGGGAGTACCGATTTCAATCGAACACCACTCGCTCATGCTTATCCTAACAATCCACTCGCAGATCAGTTCTTCCAGGTTAACCTTATTGTCCTGGACGATATCGGCTGCCGGGATACGGTAACCAGACAAATCAGGAAATTGCACTCCTGCTATATTGCCGTCCCCGGTGCATTTACGCCAAATGGTGACGGGTTGAATGACTACCTGTATCCCTTAAACGCGTTTAAGGCAACCGACCTTTTGTTCAGGGTCTATAACCGTTATGGACAGCTGGTTTTTGAAACGCGAGACTGGTCACGACGATGGGATGGCAAACTGGGAGGCAAGCCCCAGGGAACCGGCACTTATGTATGGACACTTCAATACACCGATTCCGAAACCGGCAAAAAGGTTTCGCAGAAGGGGACGTCGGTGTTGATTAGGTAGTGAACAGAGAATAGAGAATAGAAAGAAGAAAATAGGAAGAAATATGCAAGGTCGCTTAATAGGTGTTCAAACCACCCGGAGACTTGAAGGGGTGCGTTGTCTTTCCTATTTTCTACTTTCTATTCACTATTCTCTATTTTCGCTTCCATATGACCCCCGAAAGAAAACACAGGCTGGAAACAGTATTGAACAAGCGACAGGGCAATATTACTGTGCTGCTGGAAAACGTGTTTGATCCGCACAATATTTCCGCCGTCATGCGCACTTGTGATGCTATAGGCATGCTGGAGCTTTATGTATTGAATACCCGGCTTCCGGCCCATAAAAAATGGGGTCCCAAAAGCAGCAGCAGCGCACACAAATGGTTGGACGTTCATCAATTTACCGACGCGGAGAAATGTTTCCGGGCGTTAAGACAAAAATACGCGAGGGTATTTACAACCCACCTCGAAACGGCGGCCATACCACTTTACGAACTGAACTTTACCGAACCCATCGCGCTGGTATTTGGAAACGAGCACGCAGGAGTGAGCCAGGAGATCAGGAAGCTGGCAGATGGAAATTTCATCATTCCCCAGGTTGGGATGATCCGGTCGCTCAACATTTCTGTCGCCTGCGCTGTTACCTTGTATGAAGCTTTCCGCCAGAAATCTTTGGCCGGTCATTATAAGCACCGTCAACTGGATGATCATGTTTTCAACGGCATGCTCGGGCAGTGGGGGCTGAATGAACATGATGAATGAGGAGTAGTCAAGATGGTCTGACGGAACCATCAGACCTGGAGCAAAACCTGGAATTAATGAAAAGACTATCTATCATACTTGTTTTAGTGACTGCCTTCATCCACGTGCAAGCGCAAGAGCTAAAAAAAATAAAGGCAACAGAACTCCAGGCGTATATCAGGAAGGCTGATCATCCGCTGATTATTAATTTCTGGGCCACCTATTGCAAACCATGCCTACAAGAGATTCCCTATTTCGAATCTACCGTGGCAAAATACAAGGCGCAGGGTGTGGAACTTTTGCTGGTGAGCGTGGACCTGCCTTCCTACTTCCCGGGTAAGATTATGTCCTTTGCCCGGGATCAAAAATTTACTTCTTCCATCATGTGGTTGAATGAGACCAATGCCGACTATTTTTGTCCGTTGATTGATAAAAAATGGTCTGGCGCAATACCTGCTTCGCTGTTCATTAACAACAAGACCAAATTCAGAAGATTTTTCGAACGCCAGTTAACAGACCAGCAGGTGGATGAGACCGTTAGTGCGATGACTAAGGAGTAGTCAATATGGGCTGACGGGGACCGTCAGACCTGGTGCTAGCCTCTCCTGATCGAACAGCCCACGGAGCGCGTTTCTGTTACTGAAATGTTTTTCCCTGCTACCAATTCATCAATAGCCGATCTCAGGTGGTGCCTTTTGACACCATTAACATCAGACGGGCTGTCATCGATAGCGCCGTGATAGACCAGCTTACCCGATTTGTCGAACAAATAACATTCGGGCGTGCGGCTCGCACCAAACGCGTCCGCCAGCTCACTATTTTTGTCCAGTGCATAAAACCAGCTATACGCCTGGTCTTTTGCATAAGCCTGCATGTCGCTTAGGGATTCGTTGTCGCCACGTGCACCTTCATTGGCATTCAGTAGCACAACGCCCAGGTTTTTTGATGCAGCATAAGTACAGATCTCTTTGGTGCGGGTTTGATTGGCGATCACGACCGGGCAGCTGTTGCAACTGAACATGACCAACAATCCATTATCTTTTTGCGCAGTTTTTAGCGTGATCTCCTTACCCGAAATATCTTTTAATTTTAGGTCCGCCTTTGGAATCATGGCGCCGATCGGCAATTTCAGGTCCGCCAATACCGTAAAAGAAAACAAACCGGCCATCATGGCAACCTGGAAAACTGAAGTTGTCTTTTTCATAATTCAGGTTTTAATGCTCGAAGGATAATAATTATTTGAAACCAACAAAAGTTATTAAAAAAAAGCCGCAACAGAAGGTTAATTGTGGGCGATGGGTAAATGAATATTTGAATGGTTACTTACCGGCCAGGGTCAGCTCTTCTTTTTTTAGTCTTTCGTCAGCTACGGTCTTCAGGTGGTGTATGCTGACGTTCAGTTCATAGCCTATCAGTAAGGCCATCGAGTTGAAATAAATAAGCAGCATCAGGATCATGATGGTCCCAATGGACCCATAAACCTTATTATAGCTACCAAATTTATTGACCCAGTAAGAAAAAACAAAACTGGTGAGGATCAATAAAAAAGTGGCAAGCAGCGTTCCCGGAGAGGCGAGTTTCCAGCGCTTGTTGACCGCAGGGGCATATTTATAAATAAACGCAATGGAAAAATAAAAAAGCGGAATAATGACGACCCATCGTATTGTTTTCAAAATGGGCTTCACGGATCGCTTTTCAATATTCATCCAATGCAGAAACTTCTTCAGCCACTGATCCTGTGTACCCAGGATGATGACGGTACCGATCACGAGCAGTATCATGAGCAGGGTCAATTTGATGGCCATCCACCGGGCTTGAAAAACATTTCTCCTGGCATTGTTCACCAGGGATTTGTTGAAAGACCGCATCAATCCCATCATCGCATTGGACGCATAAAATAATGCGAGCACGAATCCGAAAGACAAGAGTCCCGTCCTGGGTTTTTCTATAAAATCATGGATCAGGTTACTGACCGCCTGGGATATATTTTGATTGGATGTGATGTCTTTCGTCAACAACCCAAGTTGTTTTTCTATTTTTCTTGAGATCGGAAACAGGGGCACCAGCGTACATATAAAAATGGTAGCAGCAGGTATGGCAGTCAGAAAGCTGAACGCAATAGACCGCGCCCGGTCATTGAGTCCGACTTTTCTAACCTGGTCCAGAAAAAATTTCATGACATCGTATAAGGGAACGCCCTGGAATCCCGGCAGCCTGATTTTTTTACTTTTGGCAGACAGGTAGCGAATGGGGGAGGAGCCTTTTATTTTTTTTTCGATGTGTAACATAATGTTGACGACAAAGATTATTTCCCGGTTTCTTTTCTGGCTGCGGCGCCAATTTTCATCTGTTCGTCCAATGATTTTTGATATGCTTTTGCAAAAAGCAAATGCTGCTCATAGGTTTCTGCGAAATTGGAATATCCTGAAAAATCGGGCTTGGCAACAAAATACAGATAGTTTGTTTTCGGCGACGTTAACACGGCTTCAAGCGTTTCGGGCGCCGGCGTACAAATGGGACCGGGCGGCAAGCCGGCATACTTATACGTATTGTAAGGCGATTCCACCTTCAGGTATTTTTCATATACGCGCTTCAATTCAAAATTCCGCAGCGCGAATTTTACGGTTGGATCTGCGGCCAGGCGCATACCCTTGTTCAGCCGGTTGAGGTAAACGCTGGTAACTTTTCCCTTGTCCTCACTGCGGTGGGTCTCTTCTTCTACGATCGAAGCGATGATATAGGCCGTTGCAGGATTGAGACCATGTTCGGCCGCCTGCTGCAGCTTTTCGGGTGTCCAGTAGGACTTATATCCTGCATAGAGTTTTTTGAATACTTTTTCGGCCGTTGTATTCCAAAAATAATTGTAAGTATTCGGAAATATTGCTGTCATCACGGTATTGGAATCCAGCCTGTATTCTTTCAGCGAGTCGTTATTCTCCAGCAATCGCATGAAAGAAGCCGAATCGCATTCAAGTTTTCTGCCTACCAGGGAAGCCAAGTCTTCTTTCGTCCGGAGTTTGGTGATGACCAGGTTGACGGGCGACTGCCTCCCTTTTTCCAGCATGTGCATGATGGAGATCAGGCTCGCTCCGGATTTGATCTCATACCTGCCTGCTTTGATGTGGGGAGGATAATCCATTTTGCCAGCTACCCATTTAAAGATCGCCGGACTTTTCAACACGGTATCCTTCCTGATCAGCTGCATCAGGGATTCGAAACTCATTCCGGTTTTGATGTATAGAAAATATTTATCACGGGCGAATGCCGTGGCGGGGCCCGCCAGGGCCCAGGCCGCAAATGCGGCCAGCAATACCAGGATAGACAATACAGCAAGGACGCGCTTCATAGGTATTAAAATTATATGACAAAGTAAATAAAAAACCCCGCCTTTGAAAGAGGCAGGGAGATAAATAATTAATTATCAGCTCATTTTTTAGCCGGCGTGGTTTCGGGTAAAGTTTGTTGGGGGGCCGCATTGATCGGCTGCTGCGTTGTGGTTACCGGTTTAAATGACTTTGTTTGCGTATTGGCAACCCGTGGAATAAATACGGTTGAAAAAAGACAAAGCAAAACCACTACAATGGCCAATACCCAGGTTCCCTTTTCAAGTACATCGGTTGTTTGTTTCACGCCCATGAACTGGTTGCTGAAACCGGCGACATTGCCCGCAAGTCCGCCACCCTTGGGGTTTTGAACCAAAATGATCAGGCCCAGGAAAATACAGGCAAGAATGATCAGTATTACAAAAAAAATCATATCAATTCACTTTAAAATGTTCAATTCTGCCCGCAAAGTAAGCGCTTTTGGAGGGATTCAGCAAACTTAGTTTATGGTACAATTCAATGGCTTTATCCATTTTTCCCTGCAGGGCAAGCACTTCGGCCATGGCCTCGGTAATGACCTCTTTTTCTTCGATGGAATGCTCGGCAATGTCCTGAATGGTCGCCTCGGTCATCGCGTTCATTTCTGTGTCGAGCAAAGAGGTGGATGATCGCTTCATGGTCTTCAGCCAGGCCGTAAAGCTTTTGAGTTGCTTGCCGAATTTATCGGTTGGATTTTCTTCCTGGATAAATTTAATGCCCAATGATGCGAAATAGTCAATGGTATGATAAGGCTCGAATTTCAATTCTTCGTCCTCCAAAGCTTTAGCGAAGGAGGACCCTATCGTCTCCGGTATATCTATTTGTTTTTCCTCAATCGTTTCGGTCAAAGGTTGATCATATACTTCTTTTTCTTCAATGTTTTCTACTAACTCTGGTTCGTGCTGCGGATGGGCTTCCGTCTCGAGCAATAAAAATGCGGGATTTTCCGGAAACTGATCTTCCTGTTCCGGCTGGTTTATGTCGGCAGCAGGTTCCGGTTCCGTTATCTTGGCTTGAAATTCCTTCTCCCAAAAGAAATGTGTTCTGTGCGGCTGCGCGATGGTTTCTGCTGCTGGTTTCTCTTCTACTTCAGGTTCGGGTTGTTGCAATACCGGCGGGCTCTCGACAAGCTTGTTCTCTTCTGTTATTGGTTCATGAAAATGGACGGCTTCTTCATCTACCGGAAATTTTTCGTCGGAAATATAGACTGTTTCCATTTTTTCCTGCACTCGCTCAGAAAATGCGCTGGTCTCAGGGACTTCACTTACCGCAGCTGGTTGCTCGGCAATAATTTCGGTCACAACATGTGGATTGAATTCCTGTATGGGCTCATGATATGGTTCCGCCGATTCGTCGACAGGGAAAATCTGTTCGGATACATGAAGAGGCTCGTGTTCCAATGGTTCGGGGATTTCTTCATGTATCGCTGAAGCAGCTGATGAAACAGGTTCGGCCATAGCTTCAGATGTCTTATCATCCAACAACCACTCTAACCAAAACGGATTGGTGAAGTACAATGCGGTCTTTTGGGTCTCTGGCAGAAATCCCTCGTGCCCCGATGATTTCATTTTTTTTGAAAGCAGGTAATGGCCAGCGGTGAAAGAAGGAAATTCCCCCACCAGTTCTCTTAACTCGTCCAGCGAAACTTCGTCGAGATTCTGGGTTCCGAATAAGAGTTGGGTGATATGCTGTGTATTTCCTGTCATAAGAAAAATGGACTTACCAATTTGAAAAAAGCCGGTTGAAAATTTCATCCGTCAGGTTACTTACGATGGTAGAGGTCAGCTGGGCTTCCGCTTCATTGATACTTAGGTTCGCCGAGAAGTCGAAATTTCTGCTCACATCATCTTCAAAATCTTTTGTGCCCACGCCCAGCCTGTTCTTGAATATCAGGTGAACACTTACGGTCAGCCGGTTGGTCGCGGCCTGCTGGTTGGTAACGCCAGATGTGGATACATTATAATTCGACACCCAGCCCTGAACATCATAATCGGCCTCTTCTGATTGGACCTGCGTAAGTCTGGTCTGGTTGGTGATCTTTTGCTTCAGCTTGTCCGTCAGCTGCGGGCTCAATTGAGGATCCACAAACTGGGATTTATTTTCAATATAACTGATCCGGATCGTTTTTACCTCCTTGGGTATGGAAACGTCTTTGAAGGTATATACTTTACATGAAGTGATCATGACCAACAGGCAAAAAATAACAGGCAATGACTTACTCGCTGATGTCATATTCTTTAAGTTTTCTGTACAAGGTTCTTTCGCTGATGCCCAGGTCCGATGAAGCGTCCTTGCGTTTTCCCTTATGTTTTTTCAACGCTTTTATGATCAGTTCTTTTTCCTTATCCATAATACTGAGCGATTCCTCCACTTCCTCGTGCAGATGAATATCATCATGGTTATGGATCATGACCGGTTGCCCGGATGAAAAGGCCGGCGATGAGTTGGGCGACTGAAAAGCCTCCTGCTGTGGCCTCAATTCTTTCATGTCATTGATGTAAGGGTTTTGCTGGATGGAAGACAGCGAGGCAGGATTCTGCAAAATTTCCAGGAACATTTTTTTCAGTTCCGTTACATCCTTTTTCATGTCAAAGAAAAGCTTGTACAGGATCTCTCTTTCATTGGAAAAATCGTGTGCATTTCCGGAAAGGTTTCCGTTTGCGGAAACGACCATGGGTAAACGATTATTGGGTGTTTCCGGAATAAACTTTTTCAGCTGAACTGCCGAGATCTGCTTGTCTACGGTCAACACGGAAATTTGTTCTGCAATATTCTTCAGTTCACGCACATTGCCCGGCCAGGGATAGTTAATTAACAGTTCTTTCGCCTCTTCATCCAACTGTACCGGAGCCGTTTTATAGCGCTCGGCAAAATCGACGGCAAACTTCCTGAAAAGAAGCGGGATATCTTCCTTCCGGTCGCGCAGGGAAGGGACGCGAATAGGAACGGTGCTTAACCGGTAGTATAAATCTTCCCTGAACCGGCCTTTGTCTGTTAAATCCAGCAGGTCTTTATTGGAAGCGGCGATCACACGCACATCTGTTTTCTGAACCTTGGAAGATCCTACCCGGATAAATTCGCCTGCTTCCAGCACGCGCAACAACCGGGCCTGCGTGCCCAATGGCAATTCGCCAATCTCGTCCAGGAATATCGTGCCGCCATTGACGGTTTCAAAATATCCCTTCCTGGAATCCACTGCCCCGGTAAAAGAGCCTTTTTCGTGACCGAATAATTCCGAATCGATGGTGCCTTCAGGAATGGCTCCGCAGTTAACAGCAATAAATGGATTGTGTTTTCTGGCTGAAAGGGAATGGATGATCTGAGAAAAAATTTCCTTGCCCACGCCACTTTCCCCTGCGATCAATACGGTAAGGTCCGTATTGGCCACCTGGATGGCCACCTGCATGGCATAGTTCAATGCAGGAGAATTGCCAATGATTCCGAACCGGTTTTTAATTGATTGAATGTCCATAACCCCGCTATCTGTTGTGAATTCTTTTAATGACTAAAAATTGTCGTTGGGTAAACTGCTGATGGGTTGGCCCAACAAGGTGGCGCCCGTACAATCCGTTATCCGGACCTCCACGTAATCACCTTTTTGAAAACCCCCATTGTTTTTGGGAAACACCACTACTTTGTTGTGGCTGCTGCGTCCCATCCAATCTTCGTTACTTTTTTTTGAATTGCCTTCGATCAGTATGTTGAATGTCTTGCCCAGGTCCGCCTTATTGCTTTGCTGCGAAAGCCTGTTCTGCAATTTCACAATTTCGTCGAGCCTTCTCTTTTTGGTTTCTTCGGGCACATCGTCTTTGTAGCGTCGCGCCGCTAACGTGCCCGGACGTTCGCTATAGTAAAACATATAGCTGAAATCGTATCGCGCATAGCTCATGAGACTCATTGTGTCCTGGTGATCGTCTGCGGTTTCGGTGCAAAAACCTGTAATGATATCCGAGCTGATGCCGCATCCGGGCATGATTTCACGAATGCGGTCAATTTTAGACAAATACCATTCCCGGCTATACGTGCGGTTCATCAGCTGAAGTATCCGGCTCGATCCGCTTTGCACGGGCAGATGAATGTTTTTGCAAATATTTTCATGACGGGCCATGGTCAGCAAGACTTCATCCGTAATGTCTTTGGGATGAGATGTCGAGAACCGGACCCGCAGCAATGGTGATATGGCCGCTACTTTTTCGAGCAATTTCGCGAAGGTGACGGCTTCATCCCAGCCTCCTTTTTCCACCGGAGGATTATACTGATAGCTGTCAACATTCTGACCCAACAGCGTTATTTCACGGAAGCCCTGGCTGAACAGGTCCTGGCACTCACTCACAATCGATGCCGCATCGCGGCTTCTTTCGCGCCCCCGGGTAAAGGGGACCACGCAGAACGAACACATATTATTACAACCCCTCATGATGCTGACAAAGGCCGTAATGCCATTGCTGTTGAGGCGAACCGGCGAGATATCGGCATAGGTCTCGTCGCGGCTCAACAGTACATTGACCGCCTTTTGACCCGTTCCCGCATCGGCGATCAGGGCCGGAAGGCTTCGGTATGCATCGGGGCCTACGACCAGGTCAACCAGTTTTTCTTCTTCGAGGAATTTTGCTTTCAGCCTTTCTGCCATGCAACCCAATACCCCGATCAACATCGACGGACGGCTTCTTTTTTCCTGCCGGAACAAATGGAGCCGGCTGCGGATCGTGAGTTCGGCCTTCTCCCGGATCGAGCAGGTATTCAATAAAACCAGGTCGGCTTCCTGGTAATGACGCGTCGCTCCAAAGCCATTGTCGTTCAGAATAGAAGCCACAATTTCACTGTCAGCGAAATTCATCTGGCAACCATAACTTTCAATATAAAATTTTTTCTGGTAGGCATGAGGTTCCCTGACAAAAGGCGCAAAGGCTTCGCCCTGTCTTGCTTCGTCATGAATTTTAGTGTCATTCAAATCCAGCTTCGTCATTATATTCATTTGGGATAGCAAAAATAAACAAATAGAACGATATAATGACAGGATGTCAGACGTCAGGTGCTGGGTGTTGCAAATGATGGTTGGCCTTGACAGTTGGCCATCGGTCGACGGTTTAAGAAAGTGAGCGGCAAATGGGAATCGAACCCACGACCTTCAGTTTGGGAAACTGGAGCTCTACCACTGAGCTACTGCCGCTGAATGATTTATGAATTGACCGGATGCTTAAATTGAATCCTGCCGGCGAGCCAACTATCCCTCAACGGGATGATCCATAGGTTTTCCAGTTCTTCTTTCGTTTGTACAATATTGTTAAAATACAGGGTTTCTGCACCGATAAATCCGTTCGTGGCGGCATAACCGGCCTGCGCGAGTGGGACCAGCTCTACTTTATCTTTGATCACGAAAGCGAGCAACTGCCGGTCGAAGAGTTGCACATTGAATTGTTGTTCTATTTGCTTGACCAGGCGAACCGATCCATCTGTACTGCATCCGCTGACACCCGTAGCGGATTCATCCGCCATAAAAAGAATGAATTGCCCAAAAAACAAAGTTCCGAATCCTTTAACAGGTGTTCCATGTGACAGCCATCCGTCCACAAATGCATTGAGCAGATCCTCGATCTGTAGCGCTTCAGGCAGGGTAAACAAACGATTGCTTTGATAAACCCAAACGCGAGAATCCGCGTGAAAATCTGCCGGCAATAATTCTTTATAGTGAAGGTCCATGATACAAAATTACGCAATTGTCCAATACGCCAGGTCGGATTGATTATTCATCCGCGAGGCTTGCAGCGACCAGTTCAGCCACATCCATTACTTTGACCTCGTCTTCTTTTTCTTCGTGTTTCACGCCATCCGTAAGCATCGTATTACAAAAAGGACAGGCCGAAGCAATGACCCCGGCGCCTGTTTCAACGGCTTCATGTGTTCTTTCAAAATTCACCCTTGTCGTCCCCTTTTCTTCCTCTTTGAACATTTGTGCGCCGCCGGCCCCGCAACAAAGGCCTTTGCTGCGGCATCTTTTCATTTCCACCAGTTCCGCATCCAGGGCTTCCAGCACTTTCCGGGGCGCTTCATATATGCCGTTGGCGCGGCCGAGGTAACAACTATCGTGGTAGGTTATGCGCTTCCCTTTAAATGGTCCACCCTCCCTGAGCCTGATCCTTCCTTCATCAATGAGCTGTTGCAAAAAACTGGTATGATGGATCACATCATAATGGCCGCCCAGGTCAGCATATTCATTTTTCAAAATATTAAAGCAGTGCGGGCAGGCCGTGACTATTTTTTTAATGCTGTAACGATTTAAAACCTGGATGTTCTGGTATGCCATCATCTGGAACATGAACTCGTTTCCCGCCCTACGTGCCGGATCGCCCGTGCAGGATTCCTCCTTACCTAGGATGGCGAACTTAATTCCTACGCGGTTCAGGATGGTCGCAAAGGCCCTGGTGATTTTTTGCGCCCGCTGATCAAAACTCCCCGAGCAGCCTACCCAAAAAAGAATTTCAGGAGACTCGCCACCGGCGGCCAGTTCTGCCATGGTTGGTACCTGCATGCCTGTCAATTTTGTCCAAATCTAGTCAGGATTTACAGGATTTTAGAATTAACGGGATTTTTTTTAAACTTATTTTTCCCACTCACTATTTTCTGTTTTCTACTCCCTTCTATTCTGTAACTTTAATTTTATTTAATAATTTGTAATCTATGGCTGTTGATGAAAAGATGCTGCTGATCAGGAACTATGATTTATGGTGCAACCTGTCAGATGCGGAATATGATGAATTGAATATCGAACACCGTTTCATCGAAGTGCCCAAGGGAGAATATATTTATTTTGAGGCGTATAACCACAACAAGATTTATTTTCTGAAAGAGGGCTATATTAAAATCGGATATATCGATGACGCAGGCAATGAAAAAATAAAAGAGATCATCCAGAAGGGGGAATTGTTCGGCCAGTTTACATTGGAAAGAAGTAATCTTCGCGGTGAATTTGCACAGGCCTACAAAGACAAAGTGAGCCTCTGTGCTTTCACTATCGATGATTTTGAAAAAATACTTAAGAAAAGACCCGACCTCGCCTTGAAATACAGCAAACAGGTTGGAGCAAAACTACGGCATATCGAAAACCGCCTCGTCAACCTGCTCAATAAAGATGTGAAAACCCGCCTGATTCATTTTCTATGGCAGCTGGTGGAACAAAAATTGGGAGAAAACCGGCCGGAAGGATTTTGTATTCCCAACTATCTCACCCACGAGGACATTGCGAATTTGATCGGATCAAGCAGGCAGACCGTGACCACCATGATCAATGAGTTGGAACACGAAGGCATACTTTCTTTCGACCGCCAGCAAATATGTTTCCTTGATGTTAAAAAATTACAAAAACGAATTAGTGTCAGCTGATGGACAATCGTGGCGGCATATCCAGGATATTTTTGATCATTAAATACGAATAATATGAAGCATTTGTTCCTGGTTTTGTTTTCATTTGCCTGCATCAGCGGATATAGCCAGGATGCGACGCACAGGATCAGGGAATTCAACCTGGACAACGGCGTAGGAGCCGGTGGTTATGATCCCGTCGCCTATTTCATGCAAAACAAGGCCGTGAAAGGCAATAAGGACCTGTCTGTTTTTCATGAAGGCGTTACCTATTATTTTTCGACAGCCGCCGATAAGGATGAATTCACGAAAAATCCATCCAAATATGAGCCGCAATATGGTGGATGGTGTGCGTACGCCATGGGTAGTGAAGGAACCAAAGTAGAAGTCGACCCCGAAACATTCAAGGTCAAGGATGGAAAATTATTTCTTTTCTATAACAGGTTTTTCAACAACACATTGAAGTCCTGGAACAAAAATGAAGCCACCCTGCACCAACAGGCGGATGCCAACTGGAAAAAATTCTATCACTAACACCATATATTTATTTATGAACTCCAGGAACATCCTGCTATGGATCCTTCGCTTGCTGGCCGCCGGGATCATGCTGCAGACTTTGTATTTTAAATTTACAGCCCATCCCCAATCCGTTCATCTTTTTTCTGCATTAGGTCTGGAACCATGGGGAAGGATCGGTACCGGCGTGCTCGAACTGATTGCCTCCATACTGATCCTGTATCCGCGTACAACGGGATATGGCGCTGTACTGGGGCTTGGGTTGATGACCGGAGCTTTGTTCTTTCACCTCAGCAAACTAGGGATCGTATTTGACGGCGACGCGGTACTTTTTACCTATGCGCTGATTGTCTTTATATGTTGTGCGCTTTTAACTTTCTTTTATAGGAAGGCGTTGCTTAAATTGGTACATCGATAGTCCAATGAGAAATTAATTGACATGAAACATTTTATCGCCTTCATTTTGCTGCTGCTGGCAGGAAGCGTGACATCCGCTCAATACAAGCCAGTGGACGAAGGGTCTTCCGTTAAGTTCAGCATCAAAAATTTTGGCTTCAACACGGCCGGTTCCTTTACGGGTCTCAAGGGAACCATCCGGTTCGATCCCACTAACCCTGCCGAATCCGGGTTTGATGTAACCCTTGATGCAGATAAGATCAATACGGATAATGAAAACCGGGATGAACATTTGAGGGAGGAGACGTATTTCGATGTCAAAAACTATCCGGTCATCCGCATCGTATCTGACAGAATAACATCATCCAATAAGGCGGGAACTTTTGTTCTTTTTGGTAAACTGACGATCAAGGGGAAGACCAGGGATATCTCATTTCCTTTTGCCGCTGAGCCCTCAGGGGATGGGTTTACATTCAAGGGCGATTTTAAAATAAACCGGCGGGATTTTGGCATCGGTGGTTCCAGTACGCTTTCGGACAATGTTGATATATTCCTGGAGGTTGTTGCCAGGAAAATTTGACAAAAAACCTTACTTTTAACTAAGAGAAAAGCTGCCATGCAATTAGAAAAGTCCGCCAATACGATTTTTGTTCAGTTGACGGATTCGATTATTCGATTGTCTCCCCAGCATTACCAACAACCCTGCAAAAGCCTTTTTAATAATACGATCGGCCAGCATGTTCGTCATATCATCGAATTGTTTCAGTGTTTGGAAAATGGTTATGGGTGTGGCCTGGTCAACTACGATCAGCGCAAAAGAGATCAGGAAATAGAAACCGACCAGCTATTGGCCTGCGCTTTGTTGAAAGACATATCCCTTAACCTTCCAAAAAGCAATAAGGACCTGCTTTTGTTGGCCAATTTTGATGAGCATACAGATGCTGTGCTAGAAATATCCACCAACTATTATCGCGAAGTAGCTTACAATCTTGAGCATGCCATTCATCATATGGCCTTAATGCGTGTAGGCATCACCGAAGTAAGTTCGATCACGTTATCAGACAGTTTTGGAATGGCTTCATCTACTATTAAGCACCGCAATCAATGTGCACAGTAAGTTATATTCCACTCGGCGAAAATGTTATTATCACCTCAAACCGGGATGAGCAGCATGGGCGCCCACCTGCCATGGTCCCCGCTGTCTATTCTTTGTCTACAGGTAAGCTGCTTTTTCCAAAAGATGTGCAGGCCGGTGGAACCTGGTTTGGCGTTCATGAAAATCGCCAGGCCATTGTGCTCCTCAACGGAGCCAGGCAGCGGCATGAATCATCGGGACCTTACAGGAAGAGCAGGGGTCTTGTATTGCTGGACATGTTAGATCATCCTGCACCGGCAGAGCGATTTTCGGAAATCCACCTCGACGGGATCGAACCTTTCACAGCCATCGTCTGGTCGGACAATAAACTTTTTGAATGCCGGTGGGACGGAGCAGGGAAAGAGTTTGGCCAGATGGATTCGACCATTCCTCATATCTGGTCCTCTGCCACGCTCTACGATGAAAAGGCCAGCGCCAAGCGGCAGCAATGGTTCAGCCAGTGGCTCGGCGAAAACCCGGCCCCCTCACAGGATGATGTTTTGGATTTTCATCATTATAACGGCCATGGAGATCACCATGATGGCATCTTGATGAACCGCAATGGGCTGGTATATACCGTAAGCGTCAGTTCCATACAGCTTTCGGCATCTACGGTTGTGTTCAAATACCTGGATGTTCAAAATCACCGCTCCTATCTTCAGGAAATGTCATTGTCCAAAACAATTGCAGCGAAACCATGAACTGGCTTCAGCGTCAGCTTCACCGTCCTTTTTTCATCAGGTTATTGCATTGGGAATACTGGAGTTTTAACAGCATTTACATCCCCATTTATATAATCTGGTTTTTCCTGTGTTTGCGCGCACGGTCTTTCTTTTTTTTTGCAGCCGCCAATCCAAGGATCAGGAATGGAGGTTTTCTGAATGAATCCAAAAAAGAAATCAGTGAACTCATTCCGGATGACCTGCAGCCGAAGACCGTATTTTTTCCTGCTACCGCGCAAGCTGCTGAGGTTTTGATGCTGCTCAGAGCAAAGGATCTGCAATTTCCGCTGATCGGCAAACCGGATATGGGGAGCAGGGGCAGGGGTATCGAGGTTTTGAAGGAAGAGCAGCATGTGATAGCGTATGTTGACAACGCAAGGGTTGATTTTCATATCCAGGAATTCATTCCCTTTGAAAAAGAGACAGGTATTTTTTATTACCGCTTACCCGGGGAGGCCAGTGGCCGGCTTTCAGGAATCGTTCGCAAGGAATTTCTTCGGGCCAACGGTGATGGAATTTCTACGATCAGGCAATTGCTTCAGCAAAATAAAAGAGCGATCCTGCAATTGCCGGAATTGGAAAAACGCCATAAACAACTGCTTGACCTTGTTTTGCCGCGCGGTGTACAGCGTGTGGTTGCCCCGTATGGAAATCATGCCCGGGGTGCGGAATTCCTGGATGATTCCGCGCTGATCGATGAAACCTTAACAGCATCTATAGACGCTCTTTGCAAACGGATGCCGGAATTCTATTTCGGCAGACTCGACATCCGTTATCGTGACTGGGAGGAATTGAAGAGAGGACAAAATTTTTCTATCATTGAGGCGAATGGTGCTGGTTCGGAACCTACCCATATTTACGACCCAAAGCATTCCATTTTTTTTGCCTGGAAAGAGATCATCCGGCATTGGATTATTTTATGGCGTATCAGCAGGCGCAATCATCGCCTGGGACACCCGTATCTCACGATCAAAGAAGGTATTCGCATGTTCCGTGAAGACAGGGAGAATGCTGAGAAGCTGGAGGAGATGGGGAGTAGTTGAATAGTTGACTAGTCAACTATTCAACCTATCATTGCACATGCATCTGCTGTTCATTTGTCTCCTGGGTTGGCTCCTGAGTTTTTTGGGACAATTGCCTTTGGGCACGATGAGCATTACCGCTACACAAATTGCCGTACAGGAGAACTTCGGCAACGCATGGAAATACAGTCTGGGCGTGGCCCTCATCGAAGTTATTTATCTGCGGCTGGTATTGTCGGGGGTGGACTGGATCATGCAGCATAAAGTTTTTTTTGCTGTACTAGGCTGGCTGACTGTAGTGATCTTTCTGGTCTTGGGAGTATTCAGTTTTTTGGCCGCAAGAAAGCAACAAGACGATAAAAAAGCCCTGCTGCTCAATAACAATGTAAACCGTTTCTTTCTTGGGGTCAGTATGAGCATGCTGAACCCGGCACAAATTCCCTTCTGGTTTATCTGGAGCAGTTATTTTATGGATATCCAATTGCTGAACCCCGGTTTTGCTTCATTTAACTGGTTCACATTCGGCGCAGGCGTCGGTACCGTGAGCGGACTGGTGGTTTACATGTATGGAGGCAACTGGCTCATCACAAAAATGAAAACCAGCAACCGCACCCTGAACAAGATCATGGGAGTTATTTTCGTGATCGCTGCGTTGGCTCAGTTGTATAGGATGCTGGTGAAGTGAGTTGATAAGTTAGGCTGTTCAACCTATCAACTAATCAACTTATTAACTAACTCCCCTCCCTCCACGCCCCCCTGTCTTCGGGACTGAATTTCCAGGGGGCGAAATTATTTTCGACATTGCTAAACATGCTATTCCATTCGGGCGGGGCATTGCTTTCCTCCATGATCAGGGCGCGCCGCAATTCGAGGATAATTTCCAGCGGACTGATGCTCACCGGGCATTCTTCCACGCAGGCATTACAGGTCGTGCAGGCGCGCAGTTCTTCTACACTGATATAATCTTTGAGCAGGGTTTTGCCATCGGCAATGAATTGTCCGTTTTCATTGATATTGTTTCCAACGGCTTCCAGGCGGTCACGGGTATCCATCATGATCTTTCGTGGAGACAATAGCTTACCGGTTTGGTTGGCGGGACAAGCCGCAGTGCATCGTCCGCATTCGGTACAGGAATAGGCGTCGAGTAAATTTCTCCAGCTCAGGTCAAAGACATCTTTTGCGCCAAAGCTGTTCGGAGGCGCTTGCCCACCGGCCATGTCTGTCGTAGCTTCAGCGGGGACCATATCGGGCTGCATGGCATACAATACTTCCCGTTGAATCTGCGGCATATTGGTCATTTTCCCTTCCGGCCATAGCCTTGTATAATATGCATTGGGGAAAGCAAGCAGGATATGCAGGTGCTTGGAATAAGGAAGATAATTCAGGAAAGCAAATATCCCGAGAATATGCAACCACCAGCAGGTCCTTTCCAGGGCGACGAGCTGATGATTACTGAGTCCATTCAGCGCAGGGTGCAAAAAATGTGAAACGGAAAAATTGCCGGTAAGATGCTCCGCATAATGTGAGAAGCCCCTCTCCTGGAGCAGGGTATCGGTTGCATTCATCGTCAGGAACAGGATCATCAGAATAATCTCGGTGATCAGGATATAGTTGGCATCGCTTCTTGGCCATCCGTCCAGGTCGTGACTGATAAAGCGTTTCAGTTTGATGATATTTCTCCTACATAAGAAGATGATGCAGACCGTTAGTACGCCTACGGCAAGGAATTCAAATCCATTGATCAGCCAACTGTACAGGCCGCCGAGCGGTGCGGCGAACAACCGGTGGGTGCCGAACAGGCCATCCAATACGATTTCGAGCACTTCAATATTGATGATGATAAACCCCACATAGATCACGAGATGCATGACCGCCACCAGGGGATTTTTGAACATTTTTTTTTGCCCAAGGGCCAGCAGCAACAGGTTCTTCCAGCGTTCGGCGGGATGGTCGCTGTAATCTTCTTTTTTCCCCAGCAGGATATTGCGGCGGATATCCTTTATTTTTTGGGCAAACAACCAGACGGCGATACCGGCTGCAATCACGAATAAAATCTCCTGAAGCACGCGCATAGCAGAGACTAAGTTAGGAAATGTAGAATCTAAAATGTAAAATATTAAATGTAAAAGTAAAGGAATGATTTTTTCACTTTTACATTTAATATTTTACATTTTAGATTCTACATTTTTAGCTAACTTTCATCCATGGTCCTGATATTGAATCAAATCGTCATTGAAAAGAAATTGCGGCGCATGGCCTATGAAATATTGGAGAATAATTCTTCGGAGACTGAACTGATCCTGGCGGGTGTGCGGGAGAGTGGAACAGTGATCGCAAAGAATATCCAGCGCATACTGCAGGAGATAAGTCCTTTCCGTATTGAATTGATCACGCTCACCCTTGACAAGAAATTTCCCAGGCAGGTCACACTGAGCAAAGAAGTCACCGTGGAAGACAAGGTCATCATTGTCATCGATGATGTGGCGAACAGCGGCAAAACAATGCTCTATTCGCTGAAGCCCTTTCTTGAATTTCATCCCAGAAAGATTCAATCGTTGATCCTGGTCGAGCGGACGCACAAGGCTTTTCCCGTAAAGCCCGACTACGTGGGTTTGTCTGTCGCGACCACTTTGCAGGAGCATATTTATGTGGAAGTGGAAGGCGAATCCGTGCTTGGCGCCTGGCTAAAATAAATAGGCCAAAAAACATCTTTTTCGTCAGGTTATCCAGTTCAAAAATGGTAATTTTGCAGGCCTTTCTTAAAGGGCTGAAAAAGCATACAAATTGTAGTTAATACAGCATATGGAAGATAATGTAAACCCGCAGGAAACACAGGATAACAATCGCATTGTTCCGGTCAATATTGAAGAGCAGATGAAGACAGCCTACATAGATTACTCTATGTCGGTCATCGTTAGCCGGGCATTGCCCGATGTGCGCGACGGGCTCAAACCCGTACACCGGCGCGTGCTGTATGGAATGAATGAGTTGGGCAACCACAGTAACAAACCTTACAAGAAATCGGCGCGCATTGTCGGGGAGGTGATGGGTAAATATCATCCTCACGGAGACAAAGCCATTTATGATACAATGGTGCGCATGGCCCAGGAATGGAGCATGCGGTACCTGATGGTCGACGGCCAGGGAAACTATGGGAGCCAGGACGGGGACGGCCCTGCAGCGATGCGTTATACAGAAGCGCGTCTGCATAAACTGGCGGAGGCCATGCTCGAGGACATCGAGAAAGATACGGTTGATTTCCAGTTCAATTTTGACGACTCGCTCAGGGAGCCAACGGTGCTGCCTAGCCGCATTCCACAATTGCTGATCAACGGATCCAGTGGCATCGCCGTAGGAATGGCCACGAATATCCTGCCACACAACCTGTCGGAGGTCATTGATGGCTGCGTCGCTTACATTAACAAGCGCGACATCACGGTGGATGAATTGATGGTGCACATCAAGGCGCCGGATTTTCCTACCGGCGGGGTGATTTACGGAATGGAGGGTGTGAAGGCCGCCATGCACTTTGGCAGGGGCAGGGTCGTATTGCGTGGCAAACTACACCTCGATGCCAAGCCCAGCGGAAGGGAACAGATCATCATTACTGAAGTGCCTTACCAGGTGAACCGCGATTCGCTTTGCGATCGCATCGGCCAGCTGGTGAATGAAAAAATCATCGAAGGCATTTCCCACATCAACAACGAATCAAACAATAAAGAAGGGACCCGCATTGTCATCGACCTGAAAAGGGATGCCATCGCCAATGTGGTGATCAACCAGCTTTTCAAGCATACCGAATTACAGACCTCCTACGGCATCAACAATGTAGCCCTGGTCAAAGGCCGGCCCAGAACCCTGAATATACGGGAAATGATCTCTGAGTTCGTGGAGTTCCGCCATGAAGTGGTCATCCGGCGCACCCAGTTTGAATTGAAGGAAGCTCAAAAAAGAGCGCATATACTACAAGGTTATCTCATCGCCCTGGATCACCTGGATGCCGTCATTTCGCTGATCCGCAGTTCTGCAACGCCGGATATTGCAAAGGAAAACCTGATCGGCGCTGGCTGGGGGCTCGACGAGATACAGGCTAAGGCCATCCTGGAACTGCGTTTACAACGCCTCACCGGAATGGAAAGGGAAAAGATCAAACAGGAATACGATGAATTGATGAACCTGATCGCCTTTCTGCAGGACCTGCTTGCGGATGAGGGGAAACGTTTTGAAGTGATCCGCAAGGAACTCCTTGAAATAAAAGATAAATTCGGCGACAGCCGCAAGACAGAAATCACCTACCTCGATGACGAAGTACGCATCAAGGACCTGATCAAAGAGGAGGACGTTGTCATCACCATTTCGCACCTGGGTTATATCAAGCGTACCTCTGCCACCGAATATCGCCAGCAAAGACGCGGCGGCCGGGGCGCCATCGGGGGCAGAACGAGGGAAGAAGATTATATCGAACACCTTTTCGTGGCTTCCTCGCATCATACGATGCTTTTCTTTACCGAAAAGGGACGCTGTTACTGGCTGAATGTCTACCAGATACCGGAGGGCGATAAAGTGAGCAAGGGAAGGGCGATTCAAAACCTGATACAGCTTCCCCCCGACGATAAAGTGAAAGCTATAGTAGACGTCAAAGACCTGCAGGATGAAAATTTTGTGAACAGTCATTTTATCCTGCTTTGTACCAAGAAGGGTGTGATCAAGAAAACATTGCTGGAAGAATTCAGCCGGCCGCGCCAGACCGGGGTGAATGCGATCACCATCATGGAGAATGACCACCTGCTGGAGGCCAAATTAACAGATGGCAATTGTGAGATCCTGATGGGCGTAAAAAGCGGCAGGGCGATCCGGTTCGAAGAAGAAAAAGTGCGCCCAACCGGTCGCGGGGCCATCGGGGTGGCTGGCATAGAGGTTGATGATACCCACGATGAAGTGATTGGCATGATCTGTGTCACCAAGGATGAAAAAAATAAGACCGTCCTGGTTGTAAGCGAAAAAGGGTATGGCAAGCGAACGCCTATTGATGAATACCGCATCACCAACAGGGGCGGCAAGGGGGTCAAGACAATTAGTGTGACCGATAAAACGGGTAAATTAGTCGGCATCCTGGATGTAAAGGAAAAACAGGACCTGATGATTACCTGTAAAACCGGCATCACGATCAGGATGCCGGTAACTGGGATCAGTAACCAGGGGAGGGCGACCCAGGGAGTAAAATTGATCCGGCTGGATGAGGGCGACGAGATCGCGGCCATTACGCAGTTAGATGAGTACGAGGAAAATGGTCATAACGGTCATGAAACAGGCCCGGTTATTCCGTTGCCTGCCGCTGAAAATGGAAATGAAGGGACGACGGAAAATGCAGTGAGTGAATAATGTATCTTAGCAGTTCTATAAATACCTAAATATTCTACAATGAAACGATTCCTCCTAAGCTTGGCATGGGCACTCCTGGTGCTTGGTTTATCCGCTCAAAGCCTGGATAAGGCAAAAGAGAATTTTAAAGCAAATAAATTGGCAGATGCGAAAACTGAAATTGACAAAGTCGTCGCGGATCCTAAATTGCAAAAAAACGGGGAAGCCTGGTACTATAAATCCAAGATATATACGGCCATTGCGAACAATGAACAATTGAAGGCGACTGTTCCGGACGCCTTATCGCAATCCTTCGACGCATTAAAAAAAGCATTGGCAGATGACAAGACGCTGTTGCTGATGATGCAGGAGCAATACAAACCCATGACGGATATCTACCAGGCCTATTTCCAGGCTGGCGCCGCCAACTATAACGCAGGTAAATATCCGGAAGCGTTGACTAACTTCCAGGGAGCGATCAGCGCACTGGCCTTTATGAGTGAAAAAGGTTGGGTGAAACAGGGCATCGATTCGACGGCCACACTGTATTCGGGAATTTCTGCCGAGAAAGGCAATAACAGGGACCAGGCGCTGGTCTATTACAAACAAATCGCTGATTCAGGAATCACCAAAATTGGCGGCAACGACATGGTAGAGATTTACAAGTGGGTGGCAGATTATTATAGCCAGAAGAAAGACATTCCCAATACGCAGAAATACCTGGCGCTGGGACAAAAATCTTATCCCAATGACCTGTTCTGGCCCGACACGGAACTTGAGCTCGCAAGAAAAAGTGGAAACAAGGATTCACTTTTTGCCAAATATGAAGATGTTACCAAAAAATTCCCGACCAATCATTTGTTCTGGTATAATTATGGACTTGAAATGTACCAGTACGCATCAGATACGTCAAAGGGTAAACGCCCCGCCAACAGTGATGAACTCACGGCAAAAGCCCAGCAGAGTTTAACCAAGTCGCTTGAAATTAAACCTGACTATCCGCAGGCAGCGTTGGTGCTCGGGCAGATATCTTACAATTCCGGTGTGGATCTTCAGACCCAGGCCAAAGCCGTCAAAGGCAGTAAACCCGAAGACGTGAAAAAAAGAACGGAACTCCGGGCGCAAATGGTAAAGAAATTTGATGATGCGCTGCCTTATTTTGAAAAAGTGGAACAGGACCTGGGCACCAAGGGAAAATTAAAGATGGAAGAGAAAACGGTTCTAAAAGATACGTATGACCTGATGATCACCATCTATGAACAAAAAAATGTGAAAGATAAGGCAACGGCCTACACGAACAAATTCAACAGCGTAGACAAGGATCACTAGGCATTGCCATGAAGATTTGCTGTTGCCAAATGATCCTCATCTTTTTATTCAGCATTTCGCTGTGGGCGCAGCCGCCGGAATCCCTGATCCGTCTGAATCAGCTGGGTTATTATCCCCGTGCGCCAAAGATCGCCGTTGTGGTAGGGCAACCGGGTCCGGGAGATTTCTACATTCGATCCACTGATCGCGGCGACACCGTCTATAAAGGAAACCTGGGCCCATTCATGCAATCAAAAAATTCTTCGCTCAGGACCCGGATCGCAGATTTTACACCTGTACAGCAATCCGGCAGTTATGTTATCCTGATTCCCGGGCTCAGCGCATCCTACCGGTTCCGTATATCCGCGAAAATTCATTCCATGCTGGCGGTAAGTTCATTAAAGGGATTTTATTATCAGCGGGTATCGATGCCGCTGGAAAGCCCATATGCCGGTAAATGGGCGAGGGCGGCAGGTCATCCTGATACAGCCGTGCTGGTTCATGCTTCCGCCGCTTCCCCGCTGCGGCCGGCGGGCACTGTCATTGCCAGTCCAGGCGGTTGGTACGATGCAGGAGATTATAACAAATACATCGTCAACTCGGGCATCAGCATGGGCACATTA
>Ga0193728_1000104_pt1 | contig 35212 bp, 42 predicted proteins | sample U1c1metaG_FD_143037 | JGI IMG/M metagenome (GOLD analysis project Ga0193728, IMG submission 143037) | Soil microbial communities from a riparian zone of the East river system, Colorado, United States - U1c1 | ecosystem: Environmental > Terrestrial > Soil > Riparian zone | place: USA: East River... | reverse complement strand
CCCCTCGGCCCCGCCCAGCTGCTCGGCCCGCTCCAGGGCGGCCAGCCCGCGGTTGATCAGCAGCCGGTCCCAGCGGGCCCGGTCCTGGTCCAGCAGCAGGACCGGCTCCCCGGACGGCCCGGACCGGGCCGGGATCCGGGACGCCTGGATCTCCAGCAGCGCCGCCAGCCCGTGCACTTCCGGCTCGTCCGGCGCCAGCCCGGCCAGCACCCGGCCCAGCCGCAGCGACTCCGCGCAGAGCGCCGGGCGCATCCAGTCGTCGCCCGCGGTGGCCGAGTAGCCCTCGTTGAAGATCAGGTAGACGACCTCGAGCACCGAGGCGAGCCGGGCCGGCCGCTCCGCGCTGCCCGGCACCTCGAACGGCACCCGGGCCTGGGTCAGCGTCTTCTTGGCCCGGACGATCCGCTGCGCGACCGTCGCCTCGCCGATCAGGTAGGCCCGCGCGATCTCGGCCGTGGTCAGGCCGCCGAGCAGCCGCAGCGTCAGCGCCACCCGGGCGGGCACGGCCAGCACCGGATGGCACGCCGTGAAGATCAGCCGCAGCAGGTCATCGTCGATGTCGTCGGAGAAGACCCGGTCGAAGTCCGGGGTGACGGCCTCGCCCTCTGCCGCCAGGGCCCGCCCGATCTGCGCGTACTTCAGCCGCAGCTCGTGATTGCGGCGGAACAGGTCAACCGCCCGGCGCTTGGCCACCGTCATCAGCCAGGCCCCCGGATTGCGCGGGACGCCCTCGTCGGGCCACTGCTCCAGCGCCGCGACCAGCGCGTCCTGGGCCAGTTCCTCGGCCAGGCCGACGTCCCCGGCGTAACGGGCCAGCCCGGCAATCAGCCGCGCGGACTCCATCCGCACGACCGACTCGATCGCCGCGTGCGCCGCTGAGTCCGCCACGACAAGCCATCCCACCACCGCCGACCGGCGCGATCAAGGCCGCCGGCCGCCCTCAGCTGCGCATCCAGCTGTCAGGACGGCCGGCGGGAGCCTCCGCGCGGGGCGGTGTCACGGCATGAAGACCTCGCGCAGCCGGACCTCGCCGTCGCCCGCGATGGCCACGAACCGCTTGGACCACTCGATGGCCTCGGCCTGGTCCCGGCACTCCAGCAGGGCCCAGCCGCCGATGAGCTCCTTGGCCTCGGTGAACGGGCCGTCCACGACGGTGATCTTCCCGTCGGTGTTGACGATCTTCGTCAGGCTCTCGATAGGCCCGACGCCGCCGGTGGCCAGGAGGACGCCCGCCTTGGTGGCCTCCTCCATGAACTTGCTCATCTCGGCAAAGTCCTCCGGCCCGGGCGGCGTCATCGGGGTCGACGGGTCGCCGAGGGTGTATCCGAGGAATCGCATGGTCGTCTCCCTTCGCTGGTGCTCCTGTGCTGGCCGGATCGGAGCTACATCGTGCCCGGCCTGCCTGTGCCCATGCGTCGAACGCCGGCGCCCCAGATCGACACGGCCAGCGACTGACTTCACGAAACTTTTGCCGCCCCCCGGCGGCCCGCTCTCAGGCGTTGGCGTGCAGCGCGGTGTTCAGGCCGGTCCAGGCCGCCTTCTGGGCCAGGGCCTCGACCGCCCCGGTGCGCGAGTTCCGCCGGAACAGCAGGCCGGGCGTGCCGGAGACCGCCACCGCCTTGGCCACCTGCCCGTCGGGCAAGGTGACCAGGGTGCCGGCCGTCACATACAGGCCGGCCTCGACGATGCAGTCGTCGCCCAGGCTGATGCCGATCCCGGCGTTGCTGCCCAGCAGGCAGCGCTCCCCGACGCTGATGACCTGCTTGCCGCCGCCGGACAGGGTGCCCATGATGGCGGCGCCGCCGCCGATGTCGCTGTGGTCGCCGACCACCACGCCCGCGCTGATCCGGCCCTCGACCATGGCGCTGCCCAGCGTGCCCGCGTTGAAGTTGACGAAGCCCTCGTGCATGACCGTGGTCCCGGCGGCCAGGTGCGCGCCGAGCCGGACCCGGTCCGCGTCCGCGATGCGCACCCCGGCCGGGATCACGTAGTCGGTCATGCGCGGGAACTTGTCCACCCCGGTCACCTCGAAGGCGATCCGGGCCGCCCGCGCCGCGCTGCGCACCCGGGCGACGCGCTCCGGCACGACGGGACCGAGCGTGGTCCAGGCCACGTTGGCCAGCAGGCCGAAGATCCCGTCCAGGTTGGCGCCGTGCGGGCGGATCAGCCGGTGGCTGAGCAGGTGCAGGCGCAGCCACACATCGTGGGCGTCGGCCGGCGGCACCGACAGGTCGGGGATCTGCGTGCGCACCGCGACCACCTCGACCCCGCGGAAGTCGTCCCGCCCGATGCTCGCGGCCGCCTCCCCGCCGACCTCCTCGAACGCGTCGCCCGGCCCCAGCCGGGCCGTGCCGCCCGGGCCGCCGCTGCCCGGCTCGGTGAGCCGGGGATCGGGAAACCAGGTGTCCAGGACGGTGCCGTCGGCCGCGACGGTGGCCAGGCCGACACCGGCGGCCCCGGACGACGCAGCGTTGTCTACAGCGGCGGGGTTCTCAGCGCTCACGTGCCCACCCTAGCCAGCCGCCGCCCCCCGCAGATCTGAGAAGCGCCATGGCGGGTCACTCCGGGCCCGGAAATAAGAGAAGCCTTAATCTGCCTTCGGCTCCGCCGCCCCGGCCGGCATAGAGTCGAGAGCGGACGGACTTCCGGCTGGAAAGGTACGCCAGACATGAGCAATGAGCCGAATGAGGCACTTGACGTGCTTCGCGAGGTCTGGAGCGCTCAGGGTCAGGACAGCGCCGCCGTCGACGAGGCGTGCGGCACGACCCACGGCTGCAAGCGGATGTCAGACGTCGGCTTCGACGGCATGGCCGGGCCCGACGGCGACCTGCGGGCGGCCTGGAAGGCCCAGCTGGAGCGCGAGGGCAAGCTGGGCGCGGAGGGCAGCAGCGTCCGTGACCTGATCCTCGGGAAGGCCCAGGCCCACTGACTGTGGACCGCCCAAAGACCGTCGGCCAGCTCGCCGAGATCCTGCGACAGGGCGGTTACCTGGCTGATCGCGGCCTCGCGACGGCCCTGTTCGTGTCCCTGTCCCTGCAGCGGCCGATCCTGCTCGAGGGCGAGGTCGGCGTCGGCAAGACCGAGGCGGCCAAGGTCCTGGCCCAGGTGTTCGGGCGCAAGCTGATCCGGCTTCAGTGCTACGAGGGCATCGACACCAGCCAGGCGCTGTACGAGTGGGATTACGCGCGCCAGATGCTGCACATCCGGGCGCTGTCGGAGCACCAGGTCGCCGACGAGCACGCCGTGGACAAGCTGTTCGGGCCCAAGTACCTGCTGGAACGGCCGCTGCTGGAGGCGGTCCGGGCCGGGGACCGGGCGGTGCTCCTGATCGACGAGATCGACCGCGCCGACGACGAGTTCGAGGCGTTCCTGCTGGAGCTGCTGTCGGACTTCCAGATCAGCATCCCGGAGATCGGCACGATCAAGGCCCAGACCCCGCCGCTGGTCATCCTTACCTCGAACCGCACCCGCGAGCTGCACGACGCGCTGAAGCGGCGCTGCCTCTACCACTGGATCGGCTACCCGGCCCTCGAGCGCGAGGTCGAGATCGTGCTCATCCGCGAGCCCGGGGTCTCGAGCGAGCTGGCCCGCAAGGTCGTGACGGCGGTGCACCGGCTGCGCGAGCTGGACCTGGCCAAGCCGCCCGGCGTCGCCGAGACGATCGACTGGGCCCGCACGCTCGACTTCCTGGGCGCCGACGACCTCACCCTCCAGGCCGCGACCGACAGCCTCGGCGCCGTGGTCAAGGAACGCGACGACCTGGACGTGGTGCGGGACAACCTGGCCGAGATCACGTCCGGTGCCTGAGGGCGGCGAGCCGGGCGGCCGCCAGCCGGGCGGCCCGGAGCCGGGCGGCCCCGAGCTGGGCGGCCCCGGGCCCGGCGGGCCCGAGCCCGGCGCCGGGACCCCGTTCGTCACCCTGCTGGTCAGCTTCAGCCGGGAGCTGCGGGCCGCCGGCGTCGCCGTGGGCTCGGGGGACGTCCTCGGCTACTGCGCCGCGATGGCGCCGCTGGACCCGACCGACCTGCTGGACCTGTACTGGGCCGGCCGCGTCACGCTGATCGCCAAGCGCGACGACATCCCGGTCTACGACCAGGTGTTCCGGCGGTTCTTCCTCGGCGGGGCCGATCCGGTCCGCGAGCTGGTCACGCTCAAGGCGCGCGTCGAGGCGGAGGCCGACGCGACGCTGGTGGCCCCCGCGACCAGCCCGGACGGCGAGGGGGACGAGGAGGAGGCCGTCCTTGGCTGGATGGCGTCCGACGTCGAGGCGCTCAAGCGCAAGTCGTTCGGCGCCTGCACCCCGGCCGAGCTGGCCGCGCTCCGGCGGATCATGAACCGGATCCGGCTGACCCCGCCCCGGCGGCGTACCCGGCGCACCGTGCCGGCTCGCTCGGGCCGCACCCCGGACCTGCGCCGGACGGTGCGGGAGACGATGCGGCTGCACGGCGAGCCCGCCGAGCTGTACTTCCGGCGGCGCCGGATCCGGCTGCGGCCGATGATCTTGATCCTCGATATCTCCGGGTCGATGGCGGACTACTCGCGCAACCTGCTGCAGTTCGCCTACTCGGCCAACCGCGCGGCCGGCCGGGTCGAGGTGTTCTGCTTCGGCACCCGGCTCACCCGGGTCACCAAGGCCCTGGCCACGCGGCGCCCGGACGACGCGCTGGAGCGCGCCGCGCGGGCCGTCTTCGACTGGGAGGGCGGGACGCGGATCGGCGAGTCGCTGGACACGTTCGTCCGGGACTGGGGCCGGCGCGGCATGTGCCGCGGCGGCGTCGTGGTGATCTGCTCCGACGGCCTCGACCGCGGCGACCCGGCCGTCCTGGCCGCCGCCATGGAGCGGCTGTCGCGGCTGTGCCACACACTGGTATGGATGAACCCGCACAAGGGCAACAACGCGAACTTCCGGCCCAGCACCGTGGGCATGATGGCGGCGGCGCCGCACGTCGATGTGCTGCTGTCGGGTCACGACCTGAGCAGCCTGGAAGAGCTCGCGGCGCTGCTGCCGACGCTGAACTAAGCCGCCCGCCGCGCGGTAACGGGGTAAGGAGCATCCGGTGAAGTGGAGCGTGGGGATCGAGGCCGAGGCCGACCGGGTGCTGACCCGCGAGCAGATCGTAGAGCTGGCCGACGCGGTCGCCGCCAGCTCCGGCATCGCCACCGGGATCGGCACCCAGCGCTACGGCGCCCAGCTGCTCGTCGAGGCGGCCAGCCGCGAGCAGGCCATCGAGCAGGCCATCGCGCAGTTCGCGGCAGCCGCCGCCCAGGCCGGCCTGCCGCAGGCACCGATCGTCCGCACGGAGGCCGTCAGCGAGGACGAGGACCTGAAACTATGATCCGGCTCGGCTCGCTGGCCGGTTACCCGTTCGAGGGGCCGCGGCTGCTCGGCGGCTGGACGCCGACAGCGACACCTGCGGTCTACGCGATCATGTACAAGCCTGATCCGGAGGCCAAGCCCGAGCAGTACGCCGTCATCTACGTCGGCCACGCCGACGACCTGACCGCCGCGCGCTTCCCCTTCCAGCACCCGCGGGCGCACTGCTGGATCAAGCGGGCCGGGTCCCGCTGGAAGGTCTACATCTGCACCTACGAGGTGCCGGGCGGCACTACGGCCCACCGGGAGCAGATCGCCCGCGAGCTCATGGCCGTCTACCAGCCCCGCTGCAACGAGCAGCGCTACGACCAGTCCTGGAAGGACCAGTGGATCGGCGAGTACACCGCCCCCACCACCGCCCCGGTGGCCCGCCGCGGCCCGGACGGCACGCCGGCCGGATAGCTGCCGCCCGCTACGCCACGCCCGGCGCGATCACGGCGCAGCCGGGACGCGGATAATCGGAATGTGGACGAAGTCATCCTCCGCACCGTTGTGATCCAGTTCGACGGCCGGGTGGTCGAGGTGTTCGGCACCTCCTTCGATACCGTCCGTGATCACGTGGCGCTGATGCGGGAGCCGAAGATCGGCAAGCCGGACTACCGGGGGCGGTCCGAGGTAGTCCTCGGGTGTCGCTTCGGCGTGGACGCCGACGAACTGCCGGAGCTTCTTCCTCTCCTGGACAAGATCACCGCCGCCGTTCGCGCCGTACAAGGCGAGGGGCCGCCACGCTGAGTTCGGTCCCGGCGGGCCGCCGGCTCGCGGTCGACGTAACCACTCCGCTGATTGCCTGACCTCGTAACTTATGCCTCACCAGCCACAGCGCCCCCAGAAAACGGCGCCCAACCGACCGCGCTCGTGCCGTAGGCCATGATCGCGACCGATATTCCGGTTGATTTAACGGAATATCGGTCGCGATCATGGATTTCGAGCCGGACCGGCGTCTCGGAGCGGCCTAGACCGGTTCCGGAGCGCTGCGGGCGGGCGCACCGCCGCGGCGTGGCCGCCCTGCTGCGCCAGCCAGTCCCGCAGTTCGGCGTCCCCGGCCTCCATCCACCGGTACGGGTCGGCCAGGGTCATGCCGAAGCGCGTCTCGCGCACCAGGCCGACCCGGGCCGCGGGCGGCCGCCCAGCCCCGGGCGGCCGCCCAGCCGGGGGCCGCCCAGCCGCGGGCGGCCGCCCAGCCGGGGGACGCCCAGCCGGGGGCCGCCCAGCCGGGGGACGCCCGGCCACCCGTCAGCCGCGGGTGACGAAGCCGACGGCCTCGCCCAGGCGGGAACGGCGGCGGCCGGACGCCGGGCGGGCCACTTCCGGGACAGCCGGAGTCTCGGGCCGGGGGGTGACGCCCGTGACGATCCCCTCGGCCATCCCGTACAGCAGCGGCAGCGCTCCGGCCACCATGCCGCCGGCGCGGTTGATGTGCTCCACGCCGGGCTTGATGACCTCGGCGTTTCCCGCGATGGTCCGCACGAGCTCGGCCGACTCCTCGAGGTTTCCCGCGATCCGGGTCAGCAGCGTGCCGACCCAGAACAGGTAGATCGCCAGGCCCGCGACCAGCAGCACGATGTCCCCGACCGTCAGCACGACCAGCAGCGTCATGTCCGCACCTTTCCGAGCACCCGGCCGAGGAACAGGTGGTGCTGGAGGCCCTCGGCGAGGACCGCCTCCACGCCAACTGCGACATTGGGGATGAGCGCCGCGTCGGCCGTGTTCTCGGCGGCCGCCTTCAGCGTGTCCCGGACCGTGACCACCCGGCGGTCAATGCGCTTCACGAAGAAGATGAGCAGGCTCAGCAGGGCCGCGACCGCGAGCACCACCACGAAGCCGACGATGATGGCGCTCACCCACAGGGTGTGCGTCGTCTCCGACAAGGCCACTGTGTGCATGGCTACCCTCCCAGCCGGGCGCGGCCGCGCTGCAGCCCGCCGATGATGATCGTGGCGTGCTCGATGGTGGTGCGCAGCGCCCCGAGCGGCGCGGTGTTGGTGACCGCGTCTTCCAGCGCGTCGTTGATCTTCGGGGCCTCGTTGCCGATGGAGCGGGCCAGCAGCAGGATCGGCACCACCAGCGCCACGACGACCAAGACGATCACGATGCCGATCGTGTACCCCAGGATCCAGCCGAAGTGGCTGGTGGTGGCCGCGGCGGCCGCCGCCGTGCCGGATGCCTCAGTCATGGTCGCACCTGACCTTCCCGCGCGGCCCGCGCCGCGGCTCAGACCGTTTCACAGAAGTCCCTGACCGGCTTCAGGCTGGAGTTCACCGAGGTGAGCCGCTCCGGCACCGTGCTGGTCAGCTGCGCGACGGCCTGCACCCCGCCGGTGGTGCGACGAGCGTCGCGCGGATCGCCCGCAGGTGGAAGATGACCCGCAGCAGGCCCACCGCGACGACCGCGATGATCAGCGCGGCGATGATCAAGGTGAACCAGGCAGCAGCTGGCATGGCCGTTTCCCCTTTCCTCGTCAGCCGAGAAGCTTCGCGACGGAGCCGGCGTACCGGACCGCGCCCACGGAGACTTCCTTGATGGTCTTGTCGGTCGTGGCCAGCAGGTCGGGCACGCCGTCCAGCTCGCCGACGAGCGCGACCCCGCCGGCCAGGATCTCGTCGGTCGCGGCGCGGATCCGCTCCAGCGCCGCGAGCACGCGGTTCAGCAGCGCGATGACCACGGGCAGGATCACGACCAGCAGGATCACGTTGGCGATCCACCACAGAACCATGACGCTCTCCTCAGCTCGCGGGTGCCCGGTAGGGCAGGAAGAAGCGGCGGAACACGCGGGTCAGGGCCAGCTGCAGCGCCATCAGGCCCAGCTTGAGGCCGCTGGCCGGGCTCGCCGCGGCCAGCTCGTCAGCCGAGACCCCGCGCTCGACGGCGTCGATCCGGCGCATCAGGTTGGCCGAGAAGTCCCGCATCAGCACCGCGGTGACATCGGAGATCATGCCCCGGCCGTACTGGGCGGCGGCGCCGGACAGCTGCAGGTCCTGGGTGACGGCCACCGTGGTGCCGCCGCGCCCGGACGGGGACAGCTTCGCCGTCACGACCATGGCGGCCTGGCCCCGGCCGCGGACCTCCGCGCCGCTGGCGTCGACGACGATCCGCTTGGCCGCGTCGTCGCGCTCGGTGATCTGGGCCTTCCCGGCGAACTGGAGCTTCACCGGTCCCATCCGCACGGCGACCTGGCCCTCGTACCTGTCGTCGCCGAGGTCGCGGGTGAGCTCCGTGCCGGGCAGGCAGGCCGCCACCTGCGGGATGTTGTCGAAGAACCGCCAGACCTTGTCGACCGGCTGCGCGACCTCGAACTCGTTGCTGATCAGCATCGCGACTCTTTCAGGTAGGCGGCAGGATCGCGCTCGAAGGACCGGCGGCAGCCGGCCATGCAGAAGTAGTAGGTGCTGCCCTCGTGCTCCAGCGGGTAGCTGGACGGGCTCGCGTCCACGGTCATCCCGCACACCGGATCCACGGCGCGGTCCGGGACCGGTGCCCGCGTGGTCGCCGCCAGCGCGGCGGCGGTCAGCGCGCCGGACGCCCGGACCTGGACCAGCTCGGCCAGGATGGCCACCGCGATCTCCTGGTGCGTGGTCGGTCCCAGGTCCAGCCCGGCCGGCACCTTGACCTGGTCCAGCTGGTCCCGCGGCACGCCCCGGTCGGCCAGGTAGCCGAGCACCGCGGCGCCGCGCTTGCGCGAGCCGACCAGTCCCACGTACGCCGGCCGGGCGGCCACCGCCTGCTCGACGATCTCCTCGTCGCCGTGGCCCTGGGTCGCGACCACCACCATGGAGCTGGCGCTCGCGGCCGCCGCGGTGAAGTCCTCGCCGGCGATCAGGTCAGCCCGCCAGCCGACCGCCCGGGCCAGCTCGGCCAGTTTCTGGGCCATCGGCGAGCGGCCCACCACGACCAGGCTGGGCACGGGGGCGACCGGCTCGATGTAGACCTCCAGCGCGCCCTCGCTCTGGCACGAGATCGGCACCACCACCATGCCGTCCGGCACGGCCGCGCCGAACTGGTCCGGGCTGCCCAGCAGCAGCAGCCGGGCCGTGCCGCGGGCGATCACCTCCCGCGCCTCGCGGATGACGACCGGCTCGGCGCAGGCGCCGCCGATCCAGCCGTGCAGCTCGCCCGCGGCGGTGATGATCGCCCGCGACCCCTGCTGGCTGGAGGACGGCCCCTGCCGCCACACCACGGTCGCCAGCGCGAATGACTCGCCGCGCCGGGCCAGGTCGGTGGCCTGCGCCAGCACGTCCCAGCTGTCCATGGAGAGCTCCCTCAGTCGCCGGTTTTGACGGGCGGCGCGCCCGACACGTCCTGGCCGGTCGTGATGGCCTGCCAGACCCGGTCGGGCAGCAGCGGCATGTCGACGTTGCGGACCCCGGTGCCCGACAGCGCGTCCATGACCGCGTTGACGAACGCGGCCGGGCCGCCCACCGCCGCGCACTCGCCGATGCCCTTGGCCCCGATCGGGTGGTGCGGGCAGGGCGTCATGATCTCGCTGTGCAGCTCGTAGCCCGGCGTCTCCCAGGCGGTGGGCAGCAGGTAGTCCATGTAGTTCGCGCCCACGCAGTTGCCCTCGGCGTCGTAGGTCTGGAACTGCATGTTGGCCATTGCGTAGGCCTCGGTCAGGCCGCCCATGATCTGGCCCTCGACGATCATCGGGTTGATCCGGACCCCGCAGTCGTCCACGGCCACCATGTTCAGGACGTCCCACACCCCGGTGGCCGGATCCACCTCGACCGTGACGAAGTACGCCGCGAACGGCCAGGTCAGGTTGGGCGGGTCGTAGTAGGAGACGTTCTCCAGCCCGGGCTCCATGCCGTCGGGCATGTTGCTGTAGGCCGCCATCGCGCATTCCTGGATGGTCACGCCGCGGTCCGGGGCGCTGCGGACGTAGAACCGGCCCAGCTCCCACTCGACGTCCTCCTCGGAGACCTCCAGCAGGTGGGCGGCCAGCTTGCGGGCCTTGGCCCGCACCTTGCGGGCGGCCATGGCCACCGCCGCCCCGGCGACCGGGGTCGACCGGGAGGCGTACGTGCCCATGCCGAACGGGGCGGTGTCGGTGTCGCCCTCCTCGACGATGATGTCCTCGGCCGGAATGCCCAGCTCGTGCGCGACGATCTGGGCCCAGGTCGTCTCGTGGCCCTGGCCCTGGGTCTTGGCCCCGGTGCGGACGATGGCCTTGCCGGTCATGTGCACCCGCAGCTCGGCCGAGTCGAACATCTTGATGCCGAGGATGTCGTACTCGCGGCTGTTCCCCGCGCCGAGCGGCTCGGTCATCGTGGAGATGCCGAGGCCGAGCAGCCGGCCCTCCTTGCGGGCCGCCGCCTGGCGGGCCCGGAAGTCCTCGTAGCCCACCGCCTTGAGGCCGACGTCCAGGCACTCGCCGTACTGGCCGGAGTCGGTCAGGAAGCCGAACGGGGTGCGGTGCGGGAAATCGTCGTCCCGGACGAAGTTGATCCGCCGGAACTCGGCCTGGTCCATCCCGAGGTCCTCGGCCGCGGCGTGCATCATCCGCTCCTGGAAGAACATGGCCTCGGTGACCCGGAACGAGCAGCGGTAGGCCACCCCGCCGGGGGCCTTATTGGTGTACAGGCCCCGCGCCATGATGTGCCCGACCGGCACGTCGTAGGCGGCGAAGGTCGAGTGCATCAGCCCGATCTTGAACTTGCTGGGCTGCGCGTCGGAGAAGAACGCGCCGTGGTCGGCGTCGGTGCGCATCCGGACGGCCAGGATCTTGCCGTCGCGGCGCAGGGCCAGCTCGCCGTCCAGGTACACGTCGCGGGCGAAGCCGGTGGAGATCAGGTTGCCGCTCTTGTCCTCGATCCACTTGACCGGCCGCTCCAGCAGGATCGAGGCCAGGATCGAGCAGACGTAGCCCGGGTAGACCGGGACCTTGTTCCCGAACCCGCCGCCGATGTCCGGCGAGATGATCCGGATCATGTGCTCGGGGATCTCGGCCACCAGCGCGACGGCGGCCCGGACGATGTGCGGGGCCTGGCTCGTCATGTAGACGGTGAGCTTCGAGGTGGACCGGTTGAAGTCGGCGATCGAGCCGCAGCACTCGATCGGCGAGGGGTGCGAGCGCGGGTAGTGCAGCTGCAGCGCGGAGATCACGTCGGCCTGCTCGAAGGCCCGGTCGGTCCCCTCGCGGTCGCCGACCTCCCAGTTGTAGATCACGTTGTCGTGCTGGTTCTCCTTGTCGTCCCGGATCAGCGGGGCGCCTTGCGCCTGCGCCTGGGTCGGGTTGACGATCGGCGGCAGCGGCTCGTACTCGACGTCGATGAGCTCGCACGCGTCCTTGGCGATGTAGGGATCGTCGGCGATGACGCAGGCCACTTCCTGGCCCTGGAACCGCACCTTGTCGGTGGCCAGGACGGCCTGGGTGTCGTAGGAGAGGGTCGGCATCCAGGCCAGGTTGCGGGTCGCCATCATCTCGCCGGTCAGCACCAGGTGGACGCCGGGTACCTCCCACGCCCGGCGGGTGTCGATCGACTTGATCCGGGCGTGCGCCAGCGGGCTGCGCAGGATCTCCATGTGCAGCATGCCGGGCAGGGTGATGTCGTCGGTGTAGTTGCCCGTGCCCCGGATGAACCGGTTGTCCTCGACCCGCTTGCGGCTCGCGCCCAGCCCGCCGATCTTGATCTCGTCCAGTGCCTGCGACGTCACGACTGTCCCTCTCGGAGCTTGTCGGCCGCCCACAGCACCGACTTGACGATGTTCTGGTACCCGGTGCACCGGCAGAGGTTGCCCGACAGCGCCCAGCGGACGTCTTCCTCGGTCGGGTCCGGGTTCTCGTCCAGCAGCTGCTTGGCGGCCAGCATCATGCCCGGGGTGCAGAAGCCGCACTGCAGGCCGTGCTCTTCCTTGAAGCCCTCCTGCAGCGGGTGCAGCTCGCTGGCGGTGGCCAGGCCCTCTACGGTGGTGATGGCGTGCCCGTCGGCCTGGACGGCCAGCATGGTGCATGACTTGATGGCCCGGCCGTCGACCAGCACGGTGCAGGCGCCGCAGTTGGTCGTGTCGCAGCCCATGTGCGTACCGGTCAGCCCGAGCCCGCGGCGGATCAGGTGGGACAGCAGCAGCCGGGGCTCGACCTCGGCGATCTTCTTCCGGCCGTTGATCGAGAACTTGATCCGGCTGACTGGTACCTCGCCCGACTCCTCGTCGCTGAGGTCGTCGTAAACCGTCGTCATCTCAGGCTGCCCTCTCCGCGTCGGCCGCGTCGGCCGGGCCGGCGGCCGGCGCCGCGGCGGTCAGGATGCGCACGACGAACGTGCGCACGATGTGCCGCTTGTACTCCGCGCTGCCGCGGTGGTCGGACTTGGGCCGGGCCGCCGCGGCCGCCAGGGTCGCGGCCTCCTCGATGACAGCGCTGGTCAGGGCCTGCCCGACCAGCGCCTGCCCGGCCTCGGTGGCCGCGATGGTGGACCCGCCCACCCCGGTCAGCGCCAGGCCGGCCGCGGCCACGAGCTCGCCGGACAGCTCCAGGGCCACCGCGACCCCGGCCGTGGCGAAGTCGCCGACCCGGCGCTCCAGCTTGAGGTAGCCGCCGGCCCTGGTCCCCTGAGCGGGCGGGATCACCGCCTCGACGACGATCTCGTCGCGCGCCAGCACGTTCTGGAACGGCCCGGTGACGAAGTCGGCCACCGGGATGGCCCGCCGCCCGGCCGGGCCCTGCGCGATGACCGAGCCGCCCAGCGCCATGGTCACCGAGGCCCAGTCACCCTGCGGGTCGGCGTGGCACAGCGAGCCGACCAGGGTGCCCCGGTTGCGGACCAGGGGATCGGCGATAAGCGGGGCCGCCGCGGCCATCGTGGGCTGGGTGTCGCGCAGCAGCCCGGACCGCTCGAGCTCGGCGTGCCGGCACAGGGCGCCGACGTGCAGCGTGCCGTCAGGATCCTGGCGGTGGTAGGCCAGGTCCGGCACGTTGTTGATGTCGACGATCAGCTCGGGCGAGGCGAAGCGCAGCTTCATCAGCGGAACCAGGCTCTGGCCGCCGGCCAGCACCTTGGCGTCCTCCCCGCCGTCGCGCAGCAGCGTGAGCGCCTCGTCCAGCGACCGCGGGGCCTCGTAGCGGAACCGAGACGGGTACATCCGACCTCCTTGCCAGCGCCAGCGGGCCTTAGTCCCGGGACTCGGGATCGCGGACGGCCACCGGGTAGCTCTCGTCCTCCGGATCGGGGCGCGGCTCCTGATGCGGCGGCCACGGCCCGGACACCGGCTGCCCGGCCACCTTCAGGAAGTCCATCAGCTCCGGCCACGCATAGACCGTGCTCTTGCCGGTCTTCGGCGTGTGCTCGACCAGCTCGAACATCCGCGGATTCCCCTGACTATGCCCGCCAGATTCGATGCGCATGCGCCCGCTCCTGCCTGGCGGCGCCGTCGGGGCACCGTCGTACGCGATGTGACTGATGTTTCCCTTGTTCACGCAGCGCGGCAATGCCCGAATAAGGTGTCGCTTAACTTGCCCGCCGCAGCCTCGCCAGGCGCCGCCGCCAACCGGGCAAAACCACCGTTCAGCTCCAGATCGTCACATACACCGGCGGCCGGAACCGGGACGGCGGGACGCCGGCCGCCGGGGCGCGCATGAGCTGCATCGCCTCGGGGGTCCCGAGGAAGCGGCGGAACGCGCTGGCCGCGGTGCTGCGGTGCTGGCGCTCCAGCAGCGTGACGTGCCAGCAGGCGTCGACCGGCAGGCCGCGCAGCTCGACCAGGGACAGCTCGCCCCGGCGCAGCTGCTGGGCCACCAGGTGCTCCACGGCCGGGGCGACGCCCGCCCCGTCGGCGGCGGCCGCCCAGGCCGCGGTCTGGTTGGGGAACACGCCGATGCGGTCGTCGGGGACGCCCAGCCGGGCCAGCAGCTGGCCGGTGTCGCTCTCCGGATCGGTGCCCGACGGGTCGACCAGCCACCGCCACTGGCCGGGACGGCCGGGCGGCCGGGAGTGGCCGCCGGCCACGACGACCAGGCGGTACCGGAAGATCGGCTCGGTCACCACGGCCAGCGCGGAGTCGGCCGCGGCGCTGGAGCCGACCGCCACGTCGGCCAGGCGGTTAGCGACCAGGACGCCCATCTCGCTGGTCGCGGCCACGCCGGTCGAGATCTCGACCGAGCCCGCGTACCGGCGGGCGAACGCCTCGCTCAGCGGGCTCAGCACGAACTCGCCGATCGCGGCGGTGGCCACCACCCGGAGCTGCTCGGGCGCGCCCTGCGCGGCGCGGACCGCGGCGTGCGCCTCGGCGCCGAGGACCACGATCTGGGAGGCGGTGGCCAGGAGCCGGGAGCCGCCGGCGGTCAGGGTCATGCCGCTCGGCCCGCGGGTCACCAGCTGGTCGCCCAGGTGCTGGCGGAGCGCCGTGAGGGCCTGGGACACGGCCGGCTCGCTGACCCCGAGCGCGCTGGCCGCGGCCGTCACCGACCCGAGCCGGGCGACGAGCACGAACGCGTTCAGCTGCGTGAGCGTCATGTCACTGCCGATTATTACCCACCCCGGCCACCGGCCCGACCCGCCCGATATCGCTCTTACACTCAGAACGCGCGCCGCGGCAGCGCCAGCCAGTCAGGGGGGATGCGGACATGCAGGTTCCGGCCCAGGTCGAGTACGAGCGGGCGGCCTCCGTCGAGCATGCCCTGGACCTGCTGGCCCGGTACGGCCCCGAGGCCCGCGTGCTGGCCGGCGGCCACAGCCTGATCCCGATGATGAAGCTGCGGCTGGCCCAGCCCGAGACGCTGATCGACATCAACGGGCTCGGGGAGCTGTCCTTCCTGCGGGTGGCCGGCGGCGAGCTGCAGATCGGCGCGCTCACCCGGCACGCCGAGCTGCTGGACTGCGCCCTGGCGGGCGAGCACTTCGCGATCCTGCACGACGCCGAGCGGGTGATCGCCGATCCCGTCGTGCGCAACTGGGGCAGCATCGGCGGGTCGCTGTGCCAGGCCGATCCGTCCGAGGACCTGTCGGCGGCGTTCGCGGCCCTGAAGGCGACCATGGTCATCCGCGGGCCGGGCGGCACCCGGACTGTCCCGGCCCGCGAGTTCCACACCGGTCCTTACGAAACGGTCGTCGCCCCCGGCGAGATCCTCACCGAGGTGCGGATCTCGCTCCGGGCGCCGGACACCGGCAGTGCCGGCAACAAGGGCAGTGCCTACGAGAAGGTGGGCCGGCGGGTGGGTGACTGGCCGGTCGGCGCGGCCGGCGCGGCGCTGTGGCTGACCGGCGGGACCGTGGCCGAGGCCGGCATCGGGCTGTCCGCCGTCGGTGCCCGCAATTTCGCCGCCGCCGAGGCCGAGGAGTTCCTGCGCGGCGCCCCGGCGACCGAGGAGTCCTTCCGCCGGGCCGGCGAGATCGCCGCCGAGCACTGCCGCCCGGTCGCCGACCAGCGCGGCCCGGCCGACTACAAGCGGCACCTGGCCTGCGAGCTCACCGCCCGCGCCCTGCGCACGGCCGCGTGCCGCGCCGCGGGCGAAGCGTGAGACGTTATACCCATGCGGATCACCGTGTACGTCAACGGCGCGGCCTGTACCGCCACGGTCGAGCCGCGGCTGCTGCTGATCCACTTCCTGCGCGACGACCTGAGGCTGACCGGCTCGCACTGGGGCTGCGACACCTCCAACTGCGGGGCCTGCGTGGTCTGGCTGGACGACACCCCGGTGAAGTCCTGCACCGTGCTGGCCGTCATGGCCGACGGCCGCCGGGTGCTGACCGTCGAGGGCCTGGAGCAGCGCGGCCGGCTCGACCCGGTCCAGGAGGGCTTCGCGCGCTGCCACGGGCTGCAGTGCGGCTTCTGCACGCCGGGCATGATGATGACCGCCCGGTGGCTGCTCGACCACCATCCCGACCCGTCGGCCGACGAGATCCGCGAGGCGATATCCGGGCAGGTCTGCCGGTGCACCGGCTACGAGAACATCGTCCGGTCGATCGTGTGGGCCGGCCAGCACGAACTCAACCAGCACAATGCGGGCGCCAGTGACGGCTGAGCCAGTGACGCCTGAGCCAGTGACGCCGGACGCGTACGGGCCGGTCCGCCGCAAGGAGGACGCGCGCTTCATCCGGGGCAAGGGCCTGTTCGTGGACGACATCCAGCTGCCCGGCATGCTGCACGGCGCCATCTTGCGCAGCCCCCTGGCCCACGCCCGGATCGTGTCGGTGGACGTCGAGTCCGCGCTGGCCCACCCGCACGTCGAGGCCGTCATCACCGGCGAGATGCTGGCCGCCCGCGGCCTGGCCTGGATGCCGACCCTGTCGGGCGACGTGCAGGCCGTGCTGGCCACCGACAAGGTGCGCTACCAGGGCCAGGAGATCGCGTTCGTGGTGGCCCGGGACCGGTACTCGGCCCGCGATGCCCTGGAGCTCATCAGCGTCGAGTACGAGCCGCTGCCCCCCGTGATAGACGCCGAGCGGGCGCTGGACCCCGGCGCCCCGGTCGTGCGGGACGACCTGCCGGGCAAGGCCGACAACCACATCTTCGACTGGGAGGCCGGCGACGAGGCCGCCACCGCGGCCGCGTTCGCCGCCGCCGACGTCGTGGTGGCGCAGGACATGCTCTATCCCCGGTCGCACCCCGCGCCGCTGGAGACCTGCGGCATGGTCGCCGACCTGGACACCATCAGCGGGAAGCTCACGCTGTGGGCGACGACCCAGGCCCCGCACGCCCACCGGACGCTGTACTCGCTGGTCGCAGGGCTACCGGAGCACAAGATCCGGGTCGTCTCCCCGGACATCGGCGGCGGCTTCGGCAACAAGGTCCCGGTTTACCCCGGTTACATCTGCGCCATCGTCGGGGCGACGCTGACCGGCCGCCCGGTCAAGTGGATGGAGGACCGGTCCGAGAACCTGATGTCCACGTCGTTCGCGCGGGACTACCACATGCACGGCGAGATCGCCGCAACCCGCGACGGCAAGATCCTGGCCCTGCGCGCCCGGGTCCTGGCCGACCACGGGGCGTTCAACGCCACGGCGCAGCCGACCAAGTACCCGGCCGGCTTCTTCCACATCTTCACCGGCTCCTACGACCTGGCGGCCGCGCACTGCCAGGTCACCGCCGTGCACACGAACAAGGCGCCGGGCGGCGTGGCCTACGCCTGCTCGTTCCGCATCACCGAGGCCGTCTACCTGGTCGAGCGGATGGTCGACCTGCTGGCCCGGGAGCTGGAGCTGGACCCGGCGGAGCTGCGGATGATGAACCTGCTGCGCCCCGAGCAGTTCCCCTACACCGGGCCGACCGGCTGGGAGTACGACTCGGGCGAGTACCCGCGGGCGCTCAACCTGGCCCTGGACATGGCCGGCTACGCGGAGCTGCGCCGCGAGCAGGCGCAGAAGCGGCTGCGCGGCGAGTACATGGGCATCGGCCTGAGCTTCTTCACCGAGGGCGTCGGCGCCGGCCCGCGGGCGCACATGGACATCCTGGGCTTCGGCATGGCCGACGGTGCCGGCCTGCGGGTCTTCCCGACCGGCAAGGCCGTGCTGGCCATCTCCGTCCAGACCCAGGGGCAGGGCCACGAGACCACGTTCGCCCAGATCGTGGCCCAGGAACTGGGCCTGTCCCCGGACGACGTCGACGTCGTGCACGGCGATACCGACCGGACCCCGTTCGGGCTGGGTACCTACGGTTCCCGGTCGACGCCGGTATCCGGCGCGGCGGCGGTGATCGTGGCGCGGAAGGTCCGGGAGCGCGCCCGGCTCGTGGCCGCGGCCATGCTGGAGGTGTCGGCCGACGACCTGGACTGGTCCGACGGCGCCTGGCGGGTGCGCGGCGACCCAGAGCAGTCGGCCCGGATCCCCGAGATCGCGATGGCGGCGCACAGCTCGCTGGAGCTGCCCGAGGGCGTCGAGGGGCACCTGGACGCCGAGACGGTCTATAACCCGCCGAACCTGACGTTCCCGTTCGGCGCCTACATCTGCGTGACCGACGTCGACCCGGGCACGGGCGTGGTCAAGGTGCGGCGGTTCATCGCCGTGGACGACTGCGGGGTACGGATCAACCCGATGATCGTCGAGGGCCAGGTCCACGGCGGCCTGGCCGACGGGGTCGGGATGGCGCTGATGCAGGTGATCGCGTTCGACGCCGACGGCAACTGCCTGGGCGGCTCGTTCATGGACTACCTGCTGCCCACCGCGCTGGAATGCCCGTCCTGGGAGCTGGGCGCGACGGTGACGCCGTCGCCGCACCATCCGATCGGCGCCAAGGGCGTCGGCGAGTCCGCCACCGTCGGGTCCCCGGCCGCGGTCGTCAACTCGGTGCTCGACGCGCTCGCGCCGTTCGGCGTCCGGCACGCGGACATGCCGCTCACCCCGGCCAACGTGTGGTCCGCCATCCAGGGCCGGCCGCTCCGCACTGACCTGGCGGTCTCGTGACCTGGCCGCGTGACGCATGATGGATAAGTGCCGATCATGACGAAACGGGACCGCCCCTGATGAGCGAGCTTGCCGACCGGCTGCCCGACGTGGCGGCCCTGATGAAGGCCCTGGACTCGGCCGGGTACCTGGCCGACGAGCCCCTGGCCACGGCCCTGTTCCTGGCCGCCCGGATGGGGCAGCCGATCCTGCTCGAGGGCGAGCCCGGCGTGGGCAAGACCGAGGCGGCCAAGGCCCTGGCCGCGGCGGCAGACACCACGCTGATCCGGCTGCAGTGCTACGAGGGCCTCACCTCGGCCGAGGCCCTGTACGAGTGGAACTACCCGCGCCAGCTGCTGGCCATCCGGCTGGCCGAGGCGCGCGGCGAGGCGCCCCGCGAGGCCGACCTGTTCAGCGACGAGTACCTGCTGGAGCGGCCGCTGCTGGCCGCGCTCGACCACCCCGGGCCCCGCCCGGCCGTGCTGCTGATCGACGAGGTCGACCGCGGAGACGACGAGTTCGAGGCGTTCTTGTTCGAGCTGCTGGCCGAGGCAGCCGTCACCATCCCCGAGCTCGGCACGCGGCGGGCCGCCTACCCCCCGGTCGTGGTGCTCACCTCGAACCGGACCCGGGACCTGCACGACGCGCTGAAGCGCCGGTGCCTGTACCACTGGATCGACTACCCGGACGCCGGGCGGGTGGCCGCCATCATCCGGCGCCGCGTCCCGGATGCGGCCGCCGCGCTGACCGAGCAGGTGGCCGCCAGCGTGTCCCGGCTGCGCGGCCTGGACCTGGCCAAGCCCCCCGGCGTGGCCGAGGCGATCAGCTGGACCGGTGCGCTGCACCTGCTCGGCGCGGCCACCCTGGACGCCCACGCGGCCCAGCGGACCGCCGGCGCCGTGCTGAAGTACGCCGAGGACCTGCAGGCCGTCCGGGAGACCGGGTTCGAGGTGCTGGCCGCCGAGTCCCATGGCTGAACCGCCGGCGCCGGGCCAGCCGGTTCTGGGCTCGCCGGCGCCGGGCCCGCCCGTCCCTGGCGACCTGGCCGAGGTCAGCGCGCGGTTCGGGGCGGCGCTGCGCCGGGCCGGGCTGCCCGCCGGGCTGGGCCGCTGCGAGCGGTTCGCGGCCGCCGTCACCGTGGCCCGGCCTGCCACGCTCCGTGCCCTGTACCTGTGCGCCCAGGCCACGCTGGTGTCCAGCCGGGACGAGGCCGACATCCTGCAGACCGTGTTCGGGCAGGTGTTCGGCGCGCTGGATGGCTTGGTCGGCCGCCCCGGCCTGGCTGGCGACCCCGGCGCGGGCCAGCCCCAGCCGCCGCGGCCGCTGGCGGCCGGCCCGGCCGCCGAGCGCAGCCCCGAGGACCTGCTGGCCCGCGCGGCGGAGGCGGCCCGTACCCACGCCGGCGCGGCCCCGGACGCCGAGGCCGGCCTGGAGCGCGACGACCCGGCCGGCCCCGAGATCGAGCACCCCTACCTGGGCAGCACCGCCGAGCGGCTGGCCGCCCAGGACTTCGCCGACCTGTCCGACGCCGAACTGCGGTCGCTGGCCGGGCTGATGCGCGGCGTCACCCTGGCCGTCCCGCTGCGCCGGTCGCGCCGGGACCGGCGCCGGCCGGGCGGCCCCCGGACCGACCTGCGGTCCACGCTGCGCCGGGCGCGGCGCACCGGCGGCCAGGCGTTCAAGCTGATCGGGCGGTCCCCGGCCCGCCGCCCGCGCCGCATGGTCGTGCTGTGCGACATCTCCGGCTCCATGGAGCCCTACGCGCGGGCCATGATCCAGCTGCTGTACTGCGCGGCCGGCGGCGCGCAGGCCGAGGTGTTCACCTTCGCCACCCGGCTCACCCGGCTGACCCCGGCCCTGGCCCGGTCGCAGCCCGGCCCGGCCCTCGACCGCGCCGGGAAGGCCGCCCCGGACTGGCGCGGCGGGACCAAGATCGGGGCGGCGCTGCGGGAGTTCAACGACTCCTACGGGCGCCGGGGCATGGCCCGCGGCGCGGTCGTCCTCATCGTGTCGGACGGGTGGGACACCGGCGATCCGGAGATTGTCCGCCGGGAAATGGAGCGCCTGTCACTCGTAGCGTTTCGTATCGTCTGGGTTAATCCCCGGACGAAAGCCGCCGGCTACCAGCCGCTGGCCGGCGGCATGGCGGCCGCGTGGCCGCACTGCGACGCGGTCGTCAGCGCCCACACCGTGCAGGCCCTGGGCCAGCTCACCGCGGCGCTGGCCGACCCGGCCCGCCGCCGCGCCCAGGTCCGGACCGCTGTCCGGGCGGAGCGCTGAGGGCTGGCTTCATGATCGCGACCGGTTGGGTGCGGAAAACCACCCGCAATCGGTCACGATCATGGCGATGCCCCCGGGCGCGCTGCGCCGGAGTGACCTGTGAGGTGGCTGTGGCGGCAGGGCGTCCCGGAAGGGACACGAGCGACTATTTCCGCAGCGACCTTACGGTCTATGTCGTTGCGGCGGGCCGGAAATCCCGTTGATGGCACCCTGGTAGCAGCGTCTATTGTCGGGATGCACCCAGGACGGGTGCGCGGGCCCGCAGGGCCGGACTCGGTCAGGTTAGGGGGATGGCGGGATGGGCCACGTCGAGGCGGCTCATCTGAGCCACGTCCTGCCTGACGGGCGGCTGCTCCTGGACGACGTCTCCTTCCGGGTCGGCGACGGCCGGGTCGCGGCGCTGGTCGGGCCGAACGGGGCCGGCAAGACCACCCTGATGCGCCTGGTCACCGGGGATCTCACCCCGCAGTCGGGGACGATCAGCTCCAGCGGCGGCCTGGGCGTCATGCGGCAGTTCGTCGGCGGCATCCGGGACGAGTCCACGGTGCGGGACCTGCTGCTGTCGGTCGCGCCCGCGCGGGTCCGCGAGGCCGCGGCGGCCCTGGACGCGACCGAGCTGCTGATGATGGAGCGCGACGACGAGCCCACCCAGATGCGGTACGCGCGGGTGCTGACCGAGTACAACGACGCCGGCGGCTACGAAACTGAGGTGCACTTCGATGCCTGCTGCGTGGCCGCGCTCGGCATCAGTTACGACAACTGCAAGTGGCGCGAGGTCGCGACCCTGTCCGGCGGGGAGCAGAAGCGGCTGGTCCTGGAGTCGCTGCTGCGCGGCAAGGACGAGGTCCTGCTGCTCGACGAGCCGGACAACTACCTCGACGTGCCGGGCAAGGTCTGGCTGGAGCAGCAGCTCGCCGCGACGTCCAAGACCGTCCTGCTGGTCAGTCACGACCGGGAGCTGCTGGCCGCCTGCGCCGAGCGCATCATCACCGTCGAGGACTCCCACGTCTGGGTGCACGGCGGCGGGTTCGCGACCTACGCGCAGGCCCGCCGCGAGCGCGGGGAACGCCTGGACGAGCTGCGCCGCCGCTGGGACGAGGAGCACGAGCGGCTGAAGGAGCTCGTGCGCATGTACCGGCAGAAGGCGGCCTACAACTCCGACATGGCCTCGCGGCTGCAGGCGGCCGTGACCCGGCTGCGCAAGTTCGAGGAGGCCGGGCCGCCGCAGGATTCGCCGCGCGATCAGAACGTGCGGATGCGGCTGCGCGGCGGCCGCACCGGCAAGCGCGCCGTGATCTGCGAGCAGCTCGAGCTATCCGGCCTGATGCACCCGTTCGACCTGGAGGTCTGGTACAGCGAGCGGGTCGCCGTCCTCGGCTCCAACGGCTCGGGCAAGTCGCACTTCCTGCGCCTGCTGGCCGGAGAGCAGATTGAGAGCGCGGGCGTGGCCCGGCTCGGCGCCCGGGTCGTGCCCGGCATGTTCGCCCAGACGCACGCCCGGCCTGACCTGGACCAGCGGACGCCGCTGGAGACCTTGATGACCGAGCATGCGCTGCTCATCAACGAGGCCATGGCCGCCCTGTCGCGCTACGAGCTCCAGGTGTGCGCCCGGCAGCCGTTCCGCAACCTGTCGGGCGGCCAGCAGGCCCGGCTCCAGATCCTGCTGCTGGAACTGGGCGGGGCGACGCTGCTGCTCCTGGATGAGCCGACCGATAACCTCGATCTGGCCAGCGCGGAAGCCCTTCAGGAGGGCCTGGAGTCGTACGCTGGAACCGTGCTGGCGGTGACGCACGACCGCTGGTTCGCCCGGTCGTTCGACCGGTTCCTCGTGTTCGGAGCCAGCGGGGACGTCTACGAGGCGCCCGGCCCGGTCTGGGACGAGACTCGCGTGGAGCGGCAACGCTGACGGCTGGTCTTGCTAGGCTCATGATTCGCCGTGCGGGTGGCGGGCGCCGCAGTGCTGCAGTCCGCAGAGCCGGGATTCGAAGGAGTGCACGTGAAGAAATTGCTCGTGATTGCCCTGCTGGGACTGAGCGCCTTCGCAGTCTGGCGGAAGGTCCAGGCGGATCGCGCCGAGCTGGACCTGTGGACCGAGGCGACGACCGCAGACGATTAACCCTCCGCCAGCGCCGGCGCGGCGGAGGGCGGGGGTGACGGACGTGGCTGGAGGGCGGCTGGCCTGCTTCGGTCTGATCGGCACGACCGTGGCCGACGACGGGATACTTGAGCGCGCCTACGCCGAGGCGATCGCGACGCAGGGGGTCGTGACCGGGACGACCGCCTACGCCCGGGGCATGGCGCAGGTGCACCGGTCGCGCGGCAAGGCCGTCCTCGACGTGCTGCGCGAGCTCTTCCCTGAGAACGAGGCCCGGGCACAGGCCGCCTGCCTGGCCTTCGACAAGTCCCTCAGCGACGCCGTCCAGCGGCTCGGCATCCGCCCCGTACCGGGGGCGCCCGAGGCGCTGGACGAGCTGGCCGCGGCCGGCTGGCGCAGCTGCGTGATCAGCTCCGTCTCGCGACGGCAGCTGCGTGGCATGCTGGACGCGCTCGGCTGGCAGGACCGGTTTGACCTGATGGTCAGCGTGGACGAGGTGCCGCGCGGGTGTCCGTGGCCGGACCCCGTTCTGTACGGGATGCTGACTCTGGGCGTGGACGACGTCCGCGATGCGGTCGTCGTCCAGGCGACGGAGAGCGGCGTGCTGGCCGGGCTGCGAGCCGGAGCCGGCCTGGTGGCTGGGGTGCTGACCGGCCCGCATCCGGCGGCCCGGCTGCGGTCGGCCGGGGCCATGCAGGTGCTGGGCAGCGTGGCCGACGTCCCGGCCATGGTGGCGGCGTGGGATGTCGGTTCGTCAGGTTCGGGCGGTTCGGCCGCCGGTCCGGCGGGTTCGGGCGAGGGCGGGCTGGCGGCGGCGCGGCTGATGGTGCCGCGGCCGGCGGACGCGCCGGTTGTGCCGTCGGGGACGGAGGGATCGGCGGCGCGGCGGGCGGAGTCGGCGGAGGTCGCTCGGCAGGCGGGTCCCTCGTGATCGCGGGCGGGGTGCCGGTGCGGGGACAGGTTTGGGTAGCCTTGGACGGCACGCCTTGGGGCTATAGCTCAGCTGGAAGAGCACCTGCTTTGCAAGCAGGGGGTCAGGGGTTCGAGTCCCCTTAGCTCCACTCATTGAATCCTGGTGTCTGGCCAGGTCAGAAGCTCTTAGTGCTGGTTCCATTCTAGTCCGGCTGGCGACTCCTCCCGGAAATTCGGGAGGAAATTGGGAGATCATCTTCGCGGTGCCAGTCGCTGGCGCTGGCTGACGGGGCTTTCCAGCCGGTGCCAGCAGCCCCGCGGGCGTGGCGCTCAAGGTGGTCACGTTTCCAGAGGTAGCCGCCGGGGTGGCTGGTGTCGGTGGGCGGGGTGGGCAGCTCGACGGTGGGCCAGCCGGGGAGTCCGAGGCGTGTGCCGATCTGGGGCGCTGCGTCGGTTCGCCAGGTCGAGCACCACACGGGTTCGAGGCCGGTGTCGGCGATGAGGGTCGCGAGCACGCGTCCGTGGGCCGGGTTGAGCCAGATGCGGACCAGTTCGTCCTGGCCGGTGAACGGCACCCAGTGGACCTGGTGCGTGCCGGGGATCGAGCCGTCGCGGGCGGGAAAGGGTATGAGACTCCGTCGATGTCGCAGAACAGGTACATCGCTGATGCTCCTTGAAGCCGGGCTGCTCAGCGCCGGGCGAGGATGATGACCCGGTCGTGATGGTCGTCGCGGCGCAGGGTCAGGGCAAGCAGGCCACCCGGCCGCAGAGCGCTCGCGGCTGCGGTCAGTAACGGGCCGGCCGGGGTGAAGCTGAACGCCCCGAAGATCGACAGGCACATGTCGGCTGATGACGGCGGCAGCGCCGCGAGATAGGCCGCGGCGTCGTCGCGCACGAACCTGACCTGGTCCAGCTGGCCGTAAAGTTGGCTGGCCCGGCGGATCTTCGCGGGGTCGCGGTCGATGCCGATGCCGACCGCGTGATGGATGGCAACGAGGTGAGCGAGGTTGTGTCCGGATCCGCAGCCCAGCTCGACGACGGTGCGCCCGGTGAGGGGGCCGAGGATGCCGGCGTCAGGGCCGGTTCTGGGCTGGCGTGTCCATTCCAGCCGTGACCGGACGCTTAGCTGTCCAGCAGGGTGGTGGCTTCGTGCAGGTGTCGGGTGATCGCGTCGGTCCATGTGTGCACCTCGGTTCCGGCCCAGCCCCGCTCGATCTGCTCGGCGTACCGGCGCATGGGCACGCCCGGTGCGGGTGCTCGCGGAGGTTCTCCCATAACGAGCACCTAGGTGTCGCGGATATGGTCGTTCCACCACTTCAGATGGGGATCTGAGCGAGCGGGTTGAAAGCTAGCCCGGTCCCGTACCTGGATGAGCATCTGTCGGACGTCATCGTTCTTCAGCCGCGCCGCTTCCGCATATGCATGCAACAAGGCCACGGTTCGCATGGGCTCGGCCACGCCTCGCTCCGCGCAGAGTCGGCGCGCCCGGCGGTCGTCAGTGGCCAGGTCGATGCGGTGATGGATGGCCAGCGCGATCGTAGCGGCCTCGCCGTCATCCACAATCGACGCGAGCTCCAAGTACAGCGCTAGCTCCGCAGGTGCGAGCTCCCGGATCTCGAGGCTCTCGCTCGGTGCAAATTGATCAAGGTTGATAGGCGTCAGCACGGTCGTGCCCTTGACGATGTCGCGAAGATATCCAGCCTCGGAAGCAGCCTGCGCGACGATGATGAAGGTCACTTGCATCGTGCCGGCGATCTGGTCCAGCCTGGCCGCCGCGGCAAGGTTGATGGCTACACATGCATCGAGAAGGAGCTTGCGGCGCGGCACTTGGTCACCCCAGTGCTTCGGACAGATCGACGATCTGGGATGCCCCGTCGTCTGACACGTCGCGAGTCTCGGTCAGCCGCTGGTAGACCCGCCGTGCTCCGACGATGTCCGTGCCGAGATACCGGGCGAGCTGAGCCTCGGTTATCTCTCCGTCGGAATAGAGCTGGGTAGCAAGGAGTCGGTAATGAAACGGCAGCGAATCGGCCGCTTGCTCGTCGTCCGCTTCCAGACCCAGCAATTGTGCAGCGGCTCGCGGCTGGAAGTTGTTATCCCGCAGTCTCTCCCAGGTTCCTGGGCGAACTAGTCGCAGATCTTCCAGCCGAAGCGTGAGGGCCTGGACCGAGACCCGGTAAGCATGGGCCAGTTGGACGAGCGCCGCCGCCGTGACCTGGCCTTCTCTGCTTCGCTTCAGCTCATTGAAGCGGCGGAGGAGCCCAGTGCGTGGCATGAGGAAGTTGGCTGCGAAGGCATCCGCGAATCGCTCAGTCTCCGGCGGCTGACGCCGGTGGCCGACGAGCGTTACTTCGGCCCGGTCCCGCGAGACCAGGAAGTGCGCGTACTCGTGGGCTAGGGTCCAGCGACGGCGCTCGGCTGGATGACGAGCATTCAGGGCGACGCAGCCGCCCAGCGGCTCCACGTAGACAAAGAGGCCAGCCACCCTGGACGGCAGGGGCTCGATGAAGATCCGGAGTCCCGCTTCGACCTCCAGAACTTCACGAAGCTGCTGGATAGGACCATCGCCGATACCCAGCCGGTTGCGCTCCTCTGTTGCCACGTCCTCCGCTGCCTGAGCAGGGTCGAGATGATCGATCCGCCGGACCGGTGGATAATGTCCGGGCGGTCCGGCCCCGGCGCGGCGCAGCAGGTCCAGGTAGTTATCCGCGAGTTCCTCCAGGCGGGCGATCAGCTGCGGAAGGTCATCCGCTTCGGGCGCCGAGGCGAGAGCGGCGCGGAACCGGGCCCCGATAGCTACGGGGGGCGCCGTCGGTCGCAGCAACTCGCTGACCGGCCGGACATAAAGCCTGGCCAAGCTGACGAGCTCGGCGGGCTGGACCTCGCGGCTGCCCTTCTCCATGGCGATGAGCAAGGGTCGGCTGACTTTCAGTTCCGCAGCCGCCTGGGCCTGGGTCAGTCCGCGTGCCTCTCTGGCGGCGCGCAGCCGGGAGCCAAGCGGACCGCCGCCGGTTTCTAGCTCTGGTCGCTCTTCGCCTCGCATAACGCCGCCGATCTGTCGCCGCTGAGCCTGAACGAAGCAAGATCCACTGCTTCCCACTCCCGTACGTACGCACCGTAGAGCCTGGTCAGTTGAGCTGGAGCAATACGCTCGACATCCATGATGGGCGGAAACTCTGACACTAGGCCCTGCCACTGATCCGTGGTGTTGAGACAGTCGCGAAGGCGCTCGAGCTGCCAGGTCATCGCGGCCAGGGATCTTGTGCCCGCGGGCGAGCGAGTTCGGTAACGGGTCAGATCGTCGGCGTCGCTGCGTCCCCCCGCGATGAGGGCCTGGCGTCGCAGCAAGCACGATGTGCAGGTACCGCACTGCGCAGGCCCGGGCACCCTGGCCGCGAAGGCAGTGTCGCACGAGACCGCGCCAGCAATGACCGAAGCGCTGATCTCGGGGACCGCGCGGACCGCCTCAGCTTTGGTCCAAAGCAGGTACGGCGCCTCGACCTGGAACGGTCGGCCGCTGACCGCTGACGCGAGACCCTCCGCCATCTGCAGTGTCCGCGGGTGCATGGACCTCGTTGCTTGCGGCCCTTCCTGTGATCGCAGGTAGGGTAGGTTGATCGCCCCGATCCCGTTCTCGAATACACGCAGCCGGTCCTGGCCGAGTGTCCATGCAGTGGTGATGCCCGTCGCCAGGAACAGCAGCCCTCTGGTCCGCTGGCTGTTCTCTCGTTCAGGCTCCCGCAGCGATATGCGGTACTGCAGCTGAACGCACGAGGTGCTTGTGGCACCGGCGAGAGCTTGCACAACTCGACGTTGAGCTGCCTTCATTCGGTTGTTCGTATGCACACTGACGACGACCGCATCGGAACTCCTCAGGTCACGACCTAGGCCGAGAGCGGAATCAAGGCCGCCGGAGAACAAGGCGAGCGGCGAATCGTGGGGAACGGTATTGAACAGGAAGCCCTGCTGGTTGTCGAGCGGCCCCGCGCCATGGGCGAGCTGAGAGAAATCGAGGGTCCACTCGTCGTCCGTGAGCCATCCCAGAAGACTGGTCAGCTGATCGGCAACTGAATTCCACAGACTTGGATTGCGGACGGGGACCTGCAGCCAGAGTTGCCGTCCCCAGCCAGACCCGTCCGACCATTCGCGCTCGCTGGGACGTGACACAAGCCGGTCGGCGGCGTAGGCCATCGCAGCGATCTCCAGCAGGTCCGCCGCCACGGGCGGAAGGTCACGGGAAAGTCGGCCAATTACCGCACGGCCATCCAGTTGAGCCTCGACACCCAGCCGGAGCGGGCGCGGCTCACTGCCCGGAAACCGGAGCCAGCCTGACCGATGCATGGCGTCGTCTTCGGTGTCCGCCGACGTCATAGCGACTCCAGATCCGTGTCGAGCAGATCTGCCAGCGCCCGCTTGGGTTCGCGCCTTGCAGGCGCCCGCAGTCCTTCACCGGTCGGCCGGGACGCAAATCTGGCGGCTAGCTTAGCCATCGGGTCCCCGGCTAGAGCAGCGGTCATCACCGCCCGTAGATCGCCATGCCCATAGGCCTCCTGCGGCAATGCCTGGACCATCCGGTCGAATCCGTAGTGGTAGGCGAGGTCCTTGACTACGCGCCGGGCGAGCAACAGGGTAGCGCCGGCAGGTGAGACGAGCGCAAGGTCGCGCTGCATGGTCATGGCCAGAGTTGCGGCTGCCCGCTCGGCGATCTTCGTTGGCACATGCTCGCGACCTGCCGGGTAGTCGAAGCGAGGCGAATCTCCCCTCGACGCAGCCTCGCGCATCATCTCGGCGAGGCTGGGAAGCGACGGGATCCCGTGAACGGCCCTGATCGTGGCGGCTAGCGCCTTCGTAACCGCGTCGCCCACGCGCTCGGCCGGATCGTGCCCTTGCAGGGAGCGAAGCACCTTTCGCCACGCTGGCGAGAGGTATCGACGGAATCGGTCATCGTCAGGCATGGCAGCTCCGCTTTGACAGTGTCAACGTCTTCAGCGTATATCAAAGCTGTCAGATGTAAATAAGTAACAGCTGAGCTGTCGATGACCGTCTCATCGATGCCTCGCCCAGGTGATGGCTACCGAGCGAACCGAGGCCTTCGCGCCAGGCCAGGTGGCAGGGCCGACGCGCTCAGCTGATCGGGACGGTTGTCAGGCATGGTGCTCCTCCTTGATCAACTGGGGAGGAATCTGGGAGATCGCATCTGCTGCGACCCCGAAACGCTCACCGGCGTCTACAAGAACATGAAGCGCGGGATCATCGCGTTGGTGTTCCGGTGCAGAGTGACCGGCGGCGAGCTAGACGTCAGTGACGAGGCCGAGGCATTCCGCTGGGTTACCGAGTCCGACATCAGCGAGCTGGCCAGCGAGGCTTACGCCGTGCGAGTCCTTGACTCCCTGCGGAGCAGCGGCCAGGCAGCCATCAGGAAGCACGACGGTACGCAGCTTATTTAGCGCTGTGACAACTTTCTCTACGCTTTCAAGGACCCGCTGGCCGTTTCGGCCCTAGCCGGTTCCGTGAACAGATCGCGATGCGCTGCGGGAGTTCGTGGGGCGGCGCGAGGTTGGCCGCCTGGAGATGCGGGTGAGTGGCGGGGCTGCTCGGCGACTCCGGGGGCGGCGGCTGCCCGCAACCTCTGGGCGGTGGCCCGTCGGCGGGCGCCCGCCCGCATGATCTCGGGATATCGCCGTCGCTGAAGCGCAGGTGCTTGCCGACGAACGTGGAGGGAATCAGTCTTGCGGCCGTTTTGGTCTTGAGCCAGGACTTGCGGACCTTGAGAATCGCTGCCGCCTCCGCGGCTGTGTGCAGCTCACCGGCAATTTGTCATTAGATACTCTGCTGCCCGCCCGGCCAGCCGAGAGTCACGCTCCGCACCAGCCTCGCCGCGCCTTCGGTCACGGTCATCCGCCTGCCCAGTCAGGCGGCCTGCGGCCAGTCGAGCCGGGCGCAGACCACCCGGCTCTCGTCGTTTTCCCGGATGTCCCAGTAATCTGCCACCTCCTCGACGACGACCAGGCCCCGCCCGCGCTCGTCGGAGCCCGGCTTTCCCGCTGCCCATCGGCCGCCTTCGTCCTGCACCTCGACCCAGGCCCAGGCACCTGGGCGGATCCAGGCGCGGACGGTGAACGTGCCGCCGGGCCGGGCGGAGCGGCTGTGCTGCAGTTCCGGTAGGCCACTGGCGAGGTGCCTGCTGGGCAGGTGGTCAGGAAATGGTAGACTGCCCGGTCATGCCAGGCCTGGTAGCGGCGTTCGGGATGCCACCCGAGAACGTCGGAGGTCAGCCAGCGGACCTGTTCAGCCCGCGATCCGAGCCGATCCCGCGCGTGCCGCATCCCGGCCGCGGAGATGTCGAGCACGGTGAGGTCGCCGAAGCCGCGATCCAGCAGCGCGCTGGCGAGAGGGGGATGCGCCGCCGCCCACGTCGATGAGAGCATCAGCGGCCGAGACTCCCGCAGAGCCGAGCATCCGAAGCGACATGCCCGGCTGTTTCTCGAACCAGCTCCGCGTCTCATCGCCCTGGGCGTAGGCCGCGTCCCAGTGCCCCGCCGCCTGTGCCTGGTCCGTCATCTTCCTATCTTGCCCGCAGGACCGCGCTGATCAGCTGGCGCAGGCCATCCTGACCAGGCAGAGCCCAGATGCGGGCATCAGCGTGCCTTGCAGGCATTCCCCTGGTCGCGTGGCGCTTAGCCGACCTCCATCCGCTGCTTGAGCGCGGCCACGTTGTCGGGCATCTCCTTGCGGGCCTCCCGGCGGACCACCAGCGGCACCAGGATCTTGCCGATGCCGTGACCGGTGAAGTCGACGCTGATGGTCAGCCGGGAGCGGGAGCTGGTCACTGGCTCGACCAGGACGTCGACAGCCGCGCGGATCGGGCCGTCTATGCCCCGCACGCCCCAGGTCCTGGGCGGGTCGATATGCACCAGCTCGGACTTGGACGGGCGGCTGGCGCCGCCGATGCGCCGCGTCGTCACGCACGTCGTGCCCACGGCCGGCGGCTGGCTGTCGGCCGGGCCGTCCATGTGCCCGTCCACCACGCCTTTCTGCCACTCGCTGAACCGGGCCGGGTCGGTGGCGTAGGCGAACACTTCAGCGGCCGGGCGCTCGATCTCGGCGCTGGTCACGATGGGCGGCATGTCAGCTGCCCTCCCTCAGCAGCGCTGCGTAGCGGTCCAGGTACAGCGGCCAGCCCTGCGACCCGTCCACGCCGTCAGTGACGGCTTCCCAGCCAGGACCGTGCCGGTCGATGTGCCGGTGCTCCAGCTCCACCCGCGTGCGGGTCGGCGACTCCGCGTGGAACTGCACCTCGACCTCGCTGGTCTGCGCCGGGTCGGTCTCGATGCTCCACCGCGGGCTGATGTCCCAGCTGAACACCACGCGGTCGGGCGGGTCGAAGGCCAGGATCCGTGCCCACCGGCACTCCCTGCCGTCCGCCGCCCGGTCGACGATGCCGCCGCCGACCCTGGGCTCGAACACCGTCTCGGCGATCGGCGCCCCGAGCAGGTTGTGCTCGGGCGGCTTGAAGTCCCCGAACCGCTCGGTGAACACGGTGAAGGCACGCTCGATCGGCGCGTCCACCACGACGTGCTTGCGGACCGTCGCTGCCTCGGTCTGGGTCATCATGCCTCCTCGGTCGGCGCTTGCGCGGCCTCGGCGTACCCGGCCAGCGCCCGCTGCCAGTAGGTATCGAGCTGATCCCGCAGCGCCGCCAGCGCGACCGGGTTAAGCCGGTAGATCCGGCGCGTTCCCGCGGCCACGTCCTCGACCAGGCCGGCGTCCTTCAGGATCTTCAGGTGCTGAGACACCGCCGACCGGCTCACTGGCAGCCCGGCCGCCAGCTGCCCGACCGCCTGCGGCCCCTCGGCCAGGCACGCCACGATCGTACGGCGCGTGCCGTCGGCCAGCGCGCCCCACCGGTCAGCTTCTCGGTTAGCATCCACTAACCGTTAGAATCCTCTAACCGATACGCTCTGTCAAAAAACCGGGACCCGCGGACGGCTAACAGCTAAGGGGCGCGGTCTCTCACTGCGGGGGGGCGGGTTGAGCCCGGGAACGTAGCCGTGCAGGTGCAGTGCGTCACGCCTTAAGCCGCTGGCGCGTGCCCGTAGCGTGCCCGACCGGACGGTGGATAGCGGTAAACCACGTTCGCTCACGGACACGCCACGTTGCCGTTCACCTGCGGAGGAACAGGTCAGACGGCTAGGCCCGCAGTCTTTGCAAGCAGGGGTCGCGAGTTCGAGTCTCGCTAGCTCCACCAGGCCAAACACCCCGACCAAGATCGCCGGGCGGGGTGCTCGTGCCATTAACGTGCCATTAGCTCGTCCTGGCCAGCACTCCGGCCGTGCCGTCGTCGTCATCGTCCGGGCCGTCATCGCCGGTCTTGCGGGAGTCCTTGATGCGCTTGTCGAGCGCGTCGACGATGGCCAGGTCTGCAGCACCCGCCGCGTGCGCCCGTGAACACCAGGTCGGTTTCCTGCGAGCCGACGTAGGCGTCGAAATGCTCCGCAGCGCGGGAATGATCGCCCTTGGGAATGCCGACTGTTCGCCTACCGGCACGGGACTTTGGCGGGCCGAGGATCAGCCGGTCGGATAGCTCGACGTACTGATGCCGAATGCTGACGGTGCGCGTGTCCAGGTCGACGTCACAGCGGCGCAGCGCGGTGGCCTCACCCCAGCGGAGGCTGGCGAAGGTGGCCAGCACCTGCATTCCGCTCTGCCATCGACCAGGGCGAGTCCGCTTCCTGGCGGGTGGTCGACGGCAGACGGGATGATCAGCGACGCGGGCGTGTGCGACGCGGCGGATCAGAACGGGCTAGGTTGCTGCCCGCGCCGCTTCTTGGTCCGTGGGCACTGTCAATGCGTCCATACGTAGCTCACCGACCGTCGCTGCTGGGACCGAGGGGACTGCTCTCAGCCGCAAGGGTCTGCTCCATGCTGGCTGCGTCGTCCCATGCCACACCGCCGCCAGGTCGGCCAGGCGCTGGTTGGCGGAGGTCAAGCGCCTTGGCTTCGTCTAGGTACTTGTGCCGCTCAGCGACCTCATGCTGCAGAGAACGGACCCGGATCATGGCCTCGACGCGCTCGCGATGTAGCCGCTCCTCTGGGAGGTCCACGTGTGCGTCGGTCACCAGATCCATCAGGGGCGCGCCGAGTTGGCCGGACTGGACGGCCTCACCGATCGACACCGGCCGGTTGCCGACCTCGATCTTGGCTATCGCGCTGCGGTGCATCTTGTGCCCGACTGCGGTCATGCGGTCGGCCAGTTGCTGCTGGGTCATTCCTGCGAGCTGGCGGATCTCGCGCAGCCGCCGGGCGAAGATCGCATCAGAAAAATTGGATGGCGTCCCCTGTAGGCCTGCGGCGTCCCGCGCGGTGTCCGATGGCATGGGTGTCCTCCTTCGGGACACGATCCCGTATTTCGGGAACTCGCCGGCATGCGCACTGACATCACCAGGACCTTGACCCGCATCGAGGTGATCGACTCGCGCAACGTCAACGCGGACCAGCTACACGCGGATCATGAGAACCGGCTTCGTTAGGTGCGGCAGTTGCCGTGTAAGCTGCAGTCTCCGCGGCCGGGACGTGGCTCGGATTTGTGACGACACACCGCTGATGTAAGCACTATTAGCGATGCTTCATCAGGGGCCGTGCTTAGCTGGATGCGCCTGCCTGCCGCAAGAACCAGGGGTCAAAATTCGAGCGTCGTTGACACAATTGCTCCCGTCGGTGCTAATGGTTGCTGGAGAACTCGACTTAGAACTCGAACGACGCTCCCCTCACGAACCTGAGACAGAAAGCTTCCGGGAACTCCTTCGGGCGCTGCGTTTACAGTCACCCTTCCGCTAAGAGGGAAACGCGCAGCCCAAGCACACCTCAACCGCCGAGCTGGGGCTACGCTGACGACACGCACGCCGACGACCTTGCTGTGAGAACTTTTCTTACATCTTCAAGGCGGCCCGGAGGGCCGCTCGCGCCGCCGATACGGCGGCCCGCTGGCACTCTCGCTGGCGCTTCCATGCCGGCGGGCCAAAACCGAACGCCGGTCGGCTGGCGCGAAAGCCAGAAGACCCGAGCCGCCGAGACGACAGACGTTCACCGGGTCACAGTTCCGGTCAGCCGGTCAGCTCCCGCTCTGTCATTGTCCGGGGCGAGCAGAACCTGTCAAGAGCGCCTACGGCGTCGGCTCCGCCGGTCTTTGACTCTTGACAGAACCTCCCCGCGGTCCCGGAGTTCGCAGCTATCGGGAGCCAGGGAGGTGCAAACTTTTACGTGCGAGAAGGCGCGCTGCGGACCTCCAGCAAGGATTTGGCCGCTAGCGTGTCAACGGCCCAGTTCTCATGGCCACAAACATAGCGGCTACCGCAGCCGCCGGTTCAGTCCGACAGCCTGCCGGGCCATTGCCACTCCTAATGCCACCCCCATCCCGGGGCAGACTGCCACTCCCTGCGAACAAATGTCCGGAAGATAACCCCCTAGCAGCCTGCTGTGGGTCAGCCAGGACCATGCTGAGCGAGCCATCTCGATGTCCGCAGCGGTCAGTCCCGAAGGCGGGTGATCGAGGCTGCCCTGGCACCACACCGCCCACCCAACATCATCCGCCAGCAGCCGCTGAAGATTCGCCCGGTCGGATACTGCCAGAGCATGACCCATCGCCGCGGTGCCGCTCAGCATCAGCGTCAGGGCAAGCACCTCATGCGCCGCGCGGTGCTCAAAGGAGGCTCTCGGCCACCTGGACTCGCCGACGGTGAGTAGGGCGAGCGCGTTCTCCTGAGCGCAGGGCCAGGGCAGCGGCCGATCCGGCGGGTCAGAACCGGATATCAATGGAACGAGTTGCCGCAGGCGCATCCCCCGTGTGCCTTTGGGTTGTCGATCGTGAAGCCCTGTTTTTGCAGCGTGTCGCTGAAGTCGATGCTGGCGCCGTTGAGGAGGGGACCGCTCGTATCATTGATGAGGACAGGAGACCGCCCGAACCACATAACGGAGTCCCTGGCGCTGGTCATGGCCGTGCGCTGGGCCGCTTCCTCCTCGCTATCCACCTCGGCGAACCCCTCATCGGCATCCTCCGCCAGCTCCTTTGCCAGCAGCGCCGCATACTCCTCGGTGAAGAAGAGCTGATACTGCAGGCCAGCGCAGCCGCCGGGCTGCACCTGAACGCGCAACGCTGTTCCCGGCTTCTCCGTTCCCAGAAGCTGCGTCACCTTGTCCACCGCGGCGTCCGTCAGCTCGACCGAGTAACCGGGCTGTCTCAGT
>Ga0193728_1000103_pt1 | contig 35288 bp, 27 predicted proteins | sample U1c1metaG_FD_143037 | JGI IMG/M metagenome (GOLD analysis project Ga0193728, IMG submission 143037) | Soil microbial communities from a riparian zone of the East river system, Colorado, United States - U1c1 | ecosystem: Environmental > Terrestrial > Soil > Riparian zone | place: USA: East River... | reverse complement strand
GAAAGGCTTTCCCTCATATATAACCGAAGAGCTGGATGGATTGAAAAATTTCAACAAACTCGTCTTGCTGGATGGGAATGGCGTCATTGACGGATATATCAGGTACGAAATGACGGGTGCGCATTCTCCATACCATCAGGTATGCTGGATCGTGGATGGGGGTGAAACAGTTTTTTTTGGCGCTGATGTGGCGCCGCAATTGCAACAAATGAAAAACCGCTTTGTTGCAAAATATGACTACGACGGTAAAAAATGCATGGAACTAAGACAACAATGGTGGCAACAAGGAGAAAAAGACCACTGGACCTTTCTATTCTATCATGACATTCAAACGCCCATCTGGAAATTTTAGATCTTACTTCAGGATGGGCTCGAGCACTTTCCCATTGCCGTCTATTTTTTCCGTGATCTCCAGTCCCAATATTTTTACAATCAGCGGGTATACGTGTACGTTCTCAAAACCTTCGATTTTGCTGTGTTCGCGGAAAGCAGGTCCCCAGGCATAGAAACTGGCGCGCATTTCGGGAATGGCAGGATCATAACCATGCTCGGCTACCGGCATTTTTCTTCTTGAGAACCTGAATACCTTCGGCATTTTCGCGACCAGGATAATGTCGCCCGTCCGGTCATAGACATCATCCTTTTTACTGTAATGCCAGCGCTTCGGCAATTTTTTTGCAAGGTATACGTCATAATCACGGGCTTCCTTTTTCAACGCTTCATAGGTGGGCTGAATATCTGCCTGATCCTTCGCATAGAGGTGTGATATGGATCCTCCGCGCGTGATCACGAATTTGTTTGTATCGATCGCCTGCGGCATGGCTATGGTGGCTACGGTATCGATATACGTCATGCCATGATCTGAAAGAAAAATGAAATTTACATTCAGTCCCAGGGAGTCCACAGTTTTGACCATCTTCCCCATACTTTCATCCACCAGGTGAACCGCTTCTTCTGTTTCTTTGGAGTTTGGTCCAAACGAGTGTTCCTGGTGGTCAACCTCCGGAAAGTAAAATGTGATCAGGTGGGGCCTTTTTTCTTCGGGAAGCAGAAGCCAGTTTTTGATGGTTTCAATCCGGCGGTCCATCGATATGACATCATTATAGATATAGTAATAAGATGGCCTGATTCCCTGGATGGCGCTTTCCGAAGCAACCCAATAAAAGCTGGCGCTCATCATGTGTTGTTTTTCTGCAAGCACCCAAAGCGGGGTGCCTCCATACCAGGAGCTGTCGGATACCACTACTTTATTTCCGAGGCTATAGATGGCCTGCTTCTTCTTGTCAAAAAAAGTATTGTCCACGATGCCGTGATGCGCAGGATATAGTCCTGTGGCAATGCTATAATGGTTAGGAAAGGTCAAAGAGGGAAATGACGACTGCATATAGGAGGCGTTTACTCCCTGTTCTCTCAGCTGCAGGAGATGCTGTGCATGATATTTCTCTGCAAGATCGTACCTGAATCCATCGGCTGAGATCAGGATGACATAAGGTTTTTTTTGCTGCTCCGCACTGTTGATCCTTCCCGGAATTATTTTTTGCGTGGTATCCTGAGCTTCGGTTACACGGGCCAGTAAGAAGAAGATGCTGATGAAAAGATATTTAGTCATGTGGATCATAAAGGAAAGTGTTGAGACGGAATGCAATGATACAAATTTTGACTAACGCATTCACCAGGACTTACTATAAAAGTAAACGGCCTGCTCTTGAAAGAGCCGGCCGTTGCTAACCTATGAAAAACACCAGATTCAAATATCGTTATTCGAATACTTGCAGTGTAAATTAATCGGTAAACAGCTAAAATATCGGGGTCTATTGATTTAAGGAACGCTTTTGTTGTTGCCGGAGTTGCCTGCGTTCTATTTCGCGCTTGATAAAATTGCTGAAATCCTTTTCAGCCTTGTAAAAGCTATCCACTTTATACGGTGGCAATACTTTGAGAAATTCGGTATTGTATTTCTTGCGGATATTCAATATGGTTTCTTCCAGATCGAGTTCCGTTCTTCCCTCCTTTTGTGATTTCACCCGGGCCAGCAGCAGTTCATCGGAATATTGGTTGTAAATCGGCCAGAAACGCTGCGCTTCTTCCGGTGTGAGATTCATTTCCCTGGACAGATAAGCGAGCTTCAGGGTTTTGAGCCTGTTGCCCTCCTGGGCCCTGGCTTCCTGTAAACAGCAAATAATAAGAATATATAGTAACAATCTTTTCATGCACGATTTAATTGGTGATCACATCCTTTGAACCATTGGTTTCATTAGCATATTGTTGCAGTTCAGCATCCGGGATGTCCTGGAATAAATCCTTCATATCGTTCTCGCTCCAATCGAGCACAGCTGTAGTCGTACTGGTAGAATCAATCGTGAGGATATCCTGGTTGTCCAGGTAATTGACGATTTCCTGGTCGCTTACTTTTGACAAGGCCGCCAGGGGATCGGTACCGGTGGCATTGCGAGGCTTAAAAGTAAACAAGCCGATCGTTATCAAAACTCCGGTCAGCGCAGCGGCAGCAGCGTATTTCAGCCAGGGACTTTTTGTTGAAAAAGAAACCAGCTTTGCGGGTTTCGACTGTTTTTTTGCGCGCGTAAGGATAGATGCAGCCAGACCATCAAAATAACCGGCAGGGACTGTATAGGGGTTTTTATTTTTCCCTGCGGCCATCGGTTCAGAAAGGTTTTCCAATTCATCATTGACAATGGACAAGGCTTTCATGCCACTGGCCAGGTTATCCGCCAATTCATCGAAGTAACCGGGAGGCGTTGAAAAAGGCGTTGTTTTCTCCAGGCTGCCAAGCAAGGGCGAAATCAATTCCGTTTCTTCAACCACATCATCGGTCGCTTTAGCCTTGAGGCGGGCCACCAGGCCCAAGGGAAAATTTTCAAAATAGCTTGCAGGTACAGTAAAAACGGGCTGTTTATTGATTGTATTCAGTAAGGGAGAGATCGCATTCAGTTCAATTCTGTTCATGACCATTGAAGGCAGGCTGTCGAAATAGCCGTCCGGGACCTTAAAAAGATCATCGGGACGGGGTAAACCGGCAAGTAAAGGGCTGATCTCCCTCAATTCTTCTGATATGTTTGCTTCATTTTTCACGCCGATGGTCAGACCAGTTTAGGTAATCAAAGTTTAATGATTCAGAATATACTCCTCTATTTTCTTAACCGCATGATGATAGGATGCTTTTAGGGCACCCTCCGAGGTTTCAAGCACCCGGCTCATCTCTTCATAGGGCATCTCATCATAATAGCGAAGGCTGAACACAGCCCGCTGTTTTTCAGGCAATTGCTGGATGGCCAATTGTAATTTCCATTCTATTTTGGACGCATCAAAATGGTCATCCGCCTTGATCTTATTGCTCAGTCCCGACTCCACTTCGCTCATGGAGACCGATGCTCTTTTTTTCTGTTGTTCCAGATAGGTCAGGCATTCGTTGGTGGCGACACGGTAAAGCCAGGTGTATAATTGGGCATCCTGGCGAAAGTTTTCCAACCCGTTCCAAACACGGATAAAAACATTTTGCAATACGTCATTGGCGTCATCATGACCAACCACCATGCGCCTGACATGCCAGTAAAGTCTTTCCTGGTATTTCCTGATGATCTCAGTAAAGGCTTTTTCTTTTGTCTCAGGGGCATGAAACAGGCTCAGTAATTCAGCGTCATGTGTAGTGACTGCCATTAGGTTAGCGATTTCGTGGATAGTCCCATATTAGACTGTTTCCTGCCCCTGTAGTTTAATCAGGGCCGGACGATTATCTTTGTTTTTTCTGGCCATGGCTTTCTCTGCAGCGGCAACGATATGAGCCGCTGTCAGGCCATATTTCTCGAGCAATTGATCGGGTGTTCCACTTTCTCCAAAAGTATCATTGGTACCGACATATTCAATGGGTATGGGCATGTTCCTGGCGGCCAGCTGGGCAATGCTGTCGCCCAAACCGCCGATGATATTGTGTTCTTCGGCAGATACGGCGCACCGGGTTTTAGTAATAGAATCCAGGACCGCCTTTGAATCGATGGGTTTAATGGTATGTATGTTGATCAGTTCAACTGAAATGCCCTTATCCTGGAGCATTCTGCCTGCTTCAATGGCTTTCCATACCAGGTGACCGCAGGCAAAAATAGATACATCCGTTCCTTCTGAGAACCGTTGCGCTTTCCCGATAGTGAAATCGAGTTTGTCTGTGAAGATAGGCCAAACCGGCCGGCCAAAACGAAGATAAACCGGTCCCTGGTAATCTGCAATGGCCAGGGTGGCTGCCTTGGTCTGGCTATAATCGCAAGGGACGATAACGGTCATGCCAGGCAGCATTTTCATCATGCCAATATCTTCCAATATCTGGTGGGTGGCCCCGTCTTCCCCAAGGGTCAGCCCGGCATGAGAGGCACATATCTTGACGTTCTTTCCTGAATAAGCAATGGATTGGCGGATCTGGTCATAGACCCTGCCGGTGGAGAAATTGGCGAAAGTGGTGGTGAAAGGAATTTTTCCGCCGATGGTCAGTCCTGCGGCGACGCCCATCATATTGGCTTCGGATATACCACACTGAAAGAACCGGTCAGGAAATTCCTTGATAAACTGGGCCAGCTTTAACGACCCGGCCAAATCTGCCGTAAGGGCAACGATGTGTGGATTCTTCCTGGCAGCTTCCGCGATACCATCGCCAAAACCGCTTCGTGTATCTTTCTTTCCGCTAACCTGAATGTCTTGTAGCATGGTGCAAAGTAAAGGAAAAATGATATAAGAAAGCTAGTGGGTTGTGGCGAGTGGCTAGTGGAAAATAGAGAATAGAAAGTAGAGAGTAGAAAATAGGAAAGGGTCGGGAACCCACTTCATCCTATTTTCTACTCTCTATTCTCTATTTTCCACTCGCCACTCGCTACTCGCCTAATTCAACTCCGAAAACTTTCCATTATAAAATTTCTCGTCGACCTTAAGTTTTTGTTCCCATTTCCAGGCTGTGGCCATCATGTCGTCGAGCGAAAATTTGGGAATCCAGCCAAGCTGTTTTCTTGCCAGGTCATTATTGGCATAAATGGCAATCACATCACCAGGTCTTCTTGGAGCGATCACATAGTTCAACTTTATTCCGCTGACTTTTTCAAACGCAGCGATGGCTTCCAGTACGGTTACGCCATTGCCGGAGCCCAGGTTAAACACTTCGCATTTTTGCCCGTTTTTACTGGCTTGCAGAAATTCAAGGCCCAGCGTATGTGCATGGGCGATATCGCACACATGAATGAAATCGCGGATGCAGGACCCATCGCGGGTGGGATAGTCGTCACCAAAAACCTGCAACTGGGGGATCTTGCCCGTAGCGGTTTGCGTGATGGCAGGAACCAGGTTCGCCGGCCGGCCCATGGGCAGTTCTCCGATCAGGATGCTTGGATGCGCCCCGGCAGGATTAAAATATCTCAACAAAATGCATTTGGCCGCAGAAGCCTTTGCAAATTCACCGATGATCTGTTCGCCCATCTGTTTGGTATAACCATACGGAGATTCCGCAGGCTTCGTTGGTGATTGCTCGGTGACCGGGATCTCATCGGGGTTTCCATATACTGTACAGGAAGAAGAAAAAACAAAATGGGGGATCCTGAATTCCTGTACACATTTCAGGAGGTTGATCAGCGAGACCAGGTTGTTTTCAAAATACATCAGGGGTTGTTCAACGGATTCGCCGACCGCCTTGTAGGCCGCAAAATGAATGATCCCCGATATATCTTCGTTTTCCTGGAAGATGGCGAATGTATCATCGAAATTGCAAAGGTCTACTTTGTAATTCTTTATTTTTTTTCCGGTTATTTTTTCAACGCCTTCCAGTATTCTTGGGTTTGATCGGGAATTATTGTCAACCGATATCACCGAATAACCATTTTCGATCAGGTCCACAATGGTATGCGAGCCAATGTATCCACAACCACCCGTGACGAGGATTTTTTTCATAGTAAGTTTAAGCGTTCAATTGTTGATCATGTTGATTAAATACTGTCCATACCCGCTCTTCAACAAAGGCTGGGCTATGGCAATCACCTGCTCGCTGCTAATAAAACCCTTTCGCCAGGCGATCTCTTCAATGCAGGCGATCTTAATGCCCTGCCGCTGTTCGATGACCTGTACAAACTGAGAAGCCTGCATGAGCGAATCAAAGGTGCCGGTATCCAACCAGGCTGTGCCCCGGTCGAGGATGGACACTTTCAATTTTCCTCTTTTCAGGTATTCTTTGTTTACATCTGTTATCTCGTATTCTCCCCTGGCGCTCGGCTTCAGGTTTTTGGCAATATTCACGACTTCGTTATCATAGAAATACAAACCCGGCACGGCATAATTGCTTTTTGGCTTGCCCGGTTTTTCTTCTATGGAAACGGCCGTCATCTGCTGGTCAAATTCAACTACGCCATACCGTTCGGGATCACTCACATGATAAGCGTAGACGATACCTCCCTGTGGGTTGGTATTTTTTTCGAGTTGTTCTCCCAGTCCGGATCCGTAAAATATGTTGTCACCCAAAACAAGTGCGACGCTGTCCTTACCTATAAAAGATTCCCCGATGACAAAAGCCTGTGCCAATCCGTTCGGCTGGGCCTGTTCTGCATAAGAAAATTTCAGACCGAGCTGGGATCCATCCCCAAATAATTTCCTGAATAAGGGCAGATCATGTGGCGTGGAGATGATCAGGATCTCGCGTATCCCTGCCAGCAACAGGATCGACAACGGGTAATAAACCATCGGTTTATCATACACCGGCATCATTTGTTTGCTGATGGCGTAGGTAATGGGATGCAGGCGCGTTCCAGATCCTCCGGCCAGGATAATTCCCTTCATTGCTGCTTGATTTTTATCGGCGGCAAAGTAGTAAAGATTGAGCAGTTGGCAAAGTCGGCGAGTGGGCGGTGGCTAGTGGCGAGTAGAAAATAGAAAATAGAAAGTAGAGAATGGAGAGTAGAAAATAGGAAAAGGTTTGGGTAACTCATTTCTTCCTATTTTCTCCTTGCCACTAGCCACTTCCCACTCGCTGCTCACGATCTCCTGATCAAATGCAACACCAAATACACAATAGCTGAGAAGAGCGCACTGACGGGGATGGTTAGGATCCACGCCCACAGCAGGTTGATGGTGATGCCCCAGCGGACGGCCGACAACCTTTTCGTAGCGCCAACGCCAATGATTGAACCGGCGATAGTATGCGTTGTACTGACGGGTATACCCCATTTTTCTGTCAGGAAGAGGGTCAGTGCACCGGCTGTTTCTGCGCTTACGCCTTCCAGTGGCGTGACCTTGGTGATGCGGGTACCCATGGTCCTGACGATCTTCCAACCGCCGCTCATGGTGCCGAGGGCGATGGCCGTAAAACTCGCCAGCGGAACCCACATATTAGCATTCACAAACTGACCGAAGCTCATATCATGTCCCTGCGACTTTTCGTAAAAGATCATGGCAGCCCCGATGATGCCCATGACTTTTTGTGCATCATTGCCGCCGTGTCCCAGGCTGAACAAAGCAGAAGATAACAACTGCAGTCGTCTGAACCACTTGTCAGCCTTATATGGGTTTGCCTTCCGGCAGATATTGACGATGGTAATGGTGATGACCAGGGCAATCACCATCCCAATCAAGGGTGCAAGAAAAATAAAGAGGAAAGTAGGAACCACTTTTGCATAATTGATCACGTCGGTGCCGTTTTTGCTTATCGCCCCGGCATGAGCCAGCGCTGCGCCCATGAATCCACCCAACAGGGTATGCGAAGAACTGGAAGGAATGCCAAACCACCAGGTCAGCAGGTTCCAGAAGATGGCGCCGATCAATCCTGAAAAAATAACGTCCAGGGTAATGAATTCCTTGTTTACTGAATTGGCAATAGTATTCCCGATCTTGAATTCGCCGATGAGGTATTTGGAAATAAAAAAGGCCGCAAAATTGAACAGTGCGGCCCACAAAACTGCCTGAAATGGCGTCAGCACTTTTGTAGAAACAATGGTTGCGATGGAATTCGCCGCATCGTGAAACCCATTGATATAGTCGAACACAAGCGCAAGTATGATGATGATAACAAGAAAGGTCATAAAATTAATTTGCGGATTTGCAAATATGCGGATGTGCGGATACTTTGGTGCAGGTTTGCGAAGTTAAAATATGAGCATTCGCACATTCGCACATTTTCAAATTCGCACATTAAATTAGGCGTATTTGATGATGATGGACTCAATGACATTCGCTGCATCTTCGCATTTATCCGTCACGATTTCCATGACCTGGTAGATTTCCCTTTTCTTGATCACCTCTTTTGCATCGGGTTCCGTTTCAAACAAGCGATCGATGCTCATGTCAAAAATATCATCCGCCTGGTTTTCTATGCTGTTCACTTTGACGAGGGCGTCGGTGATCTTTCGCATATCCTTCATGTTGCGCAATTCCCTTACAGCAAGCCTGATCTGCTCCGTTCCCTGTTCGATCAGGTCGGCCATTTTCTGGATGCCTACATCATTCGGGTTGATCTTATAGAAATTGATTTTTTTGGCTGTGGCGTAGATGTAATCGCAGATATCATCCAGGGCGCTGGCGAGATAATGGATGTCCTCCCGGTCGAAGGGGGTAATGAAATTCCTGCCCAGTTCCGTAAAGACTTTATGGGTCAGGTCATCGTTCACATGTTCCTGGTCTTCAATCTGTGAACCCAGGGCAGCCCGTTTGTCGGGATCTACTTCACCCACAACCTCCTTCATCAGTTTTCCCATTTTGGCTACGCCATCGGCTACCTCCTCAAAAAGCGAGTAGAATATTCTATCCTTTGGCATAAAAATCTTCATAATCGAGTTCAAAGCCATATGGAAAAATTTGGGGCAAAAATAAAATTAATGTCCCGGCTATCCCTAAAAAGGTTTTTGGTAATAATTTCATAACATTGGCCTCATGTTGACTTTCCCGATTGCCAGAATAACAATGGACTTAGAATGAAAAAAACCAGCCTGCTCGTCTCACTTTGCCTGGTTTTCAACGGATTATCTGCCCAGTTTTTAATGGACATGGTCGATACCTCCAAACATGTCGGCAGAGGCCTGCTGGCCATTTATAAGAAATTCGACCAGATCAATATCGGGGGATATATACAACCCCAGTTCCAGGTAGCCCAGGAAAAGGGCATTAAAAGCTATCAGGGAGGGGATTTTCCGCCCAATGTCTCAAACCGTTTCATGATCAGGAGGGGAAGGATCAGGTTCGAATACGCCCGCTTTACGGAAGACCAAAAGCCCTCCGTGCAATTTGTTTTTCAGTTCGATGGAACGGAAAGAGGGGTGTTCATCCGGGATTTCTGGGGCAGGTATTTTGAAAATAGGCTGGAGCTGTTTTCGTTTACCATGGGCATGTTTGCACGACCCTTTGGATACGAGGTCAACCTGGCCTCATCAGACAGGGAATCGCCCGAGCGTGGAAGGATGTCGCAGATCCTGATGAAAACAGAGCGCGATCTTGGTGCGATGGTTTCTTTTGAACCCAGGAAAAAAAATCATCCATTGAGATACCTGAAAGTTGACGCAGGATTTTTCAACGGACAGGGATTGACCGCTCCCGCTGACTATGACAGTTATAAGGATTTTATAGGAAGGATCGGACTAAAGCCTTTTCCACTTTCCGCAAGGGTTACCGTCTCTGCAGAATTTTCCATGCTGAACGGGGGCTTCATGCAGAACACGGCTTCTCTTTATCGGATGCAAACCCAGGCCAATGGCAATAAGATTTTTGTTTTGGATTCGTCCTCATCGAACATGGGCAAAAAAGACCCACGTAAATATTATGGTGTCGACGGCCAGGTGAAGATAAAAAATGGCTGGGGCTATATGGAGTGGAGAGGTGAATACATCAGGGGTGAGCAAACGGCTGCTGCAGGAAGTTCAGAGACGCCGGCTGTCTTATTGACTGAACCCGCGTTTATCCGACATTTTGATGGGGCATATTTTTATTTTCTTCAAAATATTATCAACGCGCAACATCAACTTTGTATAAAATTCGACTGGTATGACCCGAATACAGCTGTTAAAGGCACTGATATTGGCAAACCGGGAACCAATCTAAATGCGACCGACATTAAGTACAACACGCTGGGTATGGGATACCTGTATTACTTAAATCAAAACCTTAAGTTTTCCTTTTGGTATGATATAGTGAAGAATGAATCCACTGCATTGGCTGGCTACACATCCAAATTAAAGGACAATGTGTTCACTTTCTGCATGCAGTTCAGATTCTAGGAACCGGCATTTGCAAAAACCGGTTGCACTGATTGTTTTGCCAGCGCAGGGTTTAATACATACCAGCATAATCCCAGCAGCAGACAGGCGTATTCTTCATTGTTTACTGACGTAAAGACAACGGAGGTTTGGTCATCCGCATTCTTCAGTCGGCTGCTGATCAACGGTTTCGTAACGTCTTTATTAAAGATGACGAGTTCGGCGAAAGGATTATTTTGAAAAGAATATTGAAACTTTTTTCCGTTCAATTCAATGGGCCCGGTATGACTATGCCTTATGTCAAAAGACAGCCTGCCAATTTCTTGCCCATATTCATTTTTGAATAAGGTGCGATTGACAAACGAGCCTGTTCTTTCAATAAAAAATATACCGTAATTGCCATCACATTGAATACGGGCGACCTGCTGATGTGTATTGTATTTGAGAATAGCTCTTTTGCTCCCGGCATCGAGCAGGTGATATTCCTGCATTCCCAGGCTTTGATTTTTTACAGAAACCCATTCCATATTTGCAAGTTTGAGTGAAGAAATCCAGCACAGTATAAGACTATACCATCTAATATTATACCCCAATGCCCGAGGTAACAATTTCTTAATATTGGAGATTTTTTGAAAAATATGTTATCCACAGGTTTTCCAGATTTTGGGGCGATCTGGCGCGCGAAGCATTCACCTAACATTCTGGTAACAATTGCCTTACAATTCCATAAGATTCCGTTAACAATCCGGTAACACTACAATGGGTTCTTTGTGAAAACTTTTTAACGTTTATGAGAACGCATTGTCTGTTATTAATTTTATGTATTAGTGGTTTTTTTATAGCGAGTCCGGCTTTTGCCCAGGAAACGACGGCTACCCTGAGTGGAAGAGTAAACGATGAAAAAGGCCTGGCTGTTCAGGGCGCTTCTGTGGTTGTGAAGCATGAACCCACGGGTTTCACCACAGGCACACAAACCAATAATAAAGGAATTTTTGTGATCCCGAATTTAAGATCGGGCGGTCCTTATACTGTCAGGATTTCTTATACCGGGTTCCAGGAACAAGTTCTGGATAACATCAACCTGATCCTGGGCAATAACCCCGATTTGAATATCGGAATAAAGAGCGAAGATAAAAGTCTGAAAGAAGTGGTGGTTCTTGGTAACCGCAGAGGTGGCGGGTCGGGTCTGACCGTCGGCAGGGAACAATTAAAAACATTGCCCACCCTGGGCAGAAGTCTTGGCGACTACACGCGACTGACACCGCAATCCAATAATAATTCTTTTGCCGGCTCTAATTTCAGGTACAACAATTTTACCCTGGATGGTGCCATTAATAATGATGCGATCGGTTTCAGCAATTCTTTTGGTGGTCAAAGTGGTGGCGGGCAGAGTGGCACGGCTGGTTCAGGCACCAGAACCAATCCATACAGTATAGAAACGATTCAGGAAGTACAGGTTCAGCTCGCGCCCTACGATGTTAAGATCGGAAACTTTACCGGTGGGAGCGTGAATGCGGTAACCAAAACCGGAACCAACGATTTTCATGGCTCTTTGTATGGATACGGACGAAACCAGGCGCTTGTTGGAAAAAGCGTGGATGGCCGGAAAACGAGCATTGGATCTGATTTTCATGATTACCAGGCAGGCTTTACGATCGGCGGGCCATTGATTAAGAACAAAGCATTCTTTTTTATCAACGGCGAAATAACCCGTCGTACCGAACCGAGTTTTTACAATGCAGGCGATCCCGGTGCTGCGATCAGTTTGGCGGAAGCACAGCAGATCAGCAGTGATTTAAAAACAAAATACAATTACGATCCCGGCACGTACAATACTTTTAAGATCAATACGAACAGCGATAAACTCTTTGCGCGGTTCGACTGGAACCTCAATGCCAACAATACATTAATGATCAGGGGCGTTTACACGAGCGGTTCAGGTAATAATCTCGAGCGCACAGCCACCAACTTCCAGTTCTCCTCGACAGATTTCATACAACATACCACAAACATCAACCTGGTTGCGGAATTGAAATCCAAGTTTAGCAATAATGTCAGCAACCAGTTAATAATTAGCTATATTGATGTGCATGAATACAGGGATTTCCCATCCAAGCTGGGCGCTTCCGGTAATCCCGTGGCCGGCCCTGCACCTTTCATGGACATTGACAATGGCCGCATCTGGCTGGGTACCTGGAGGGAGGCATCCATTTATAATATGAAACAAAAAACATTTGAGTTCAGCGATAATGTGACCTGGATCAAAGGCGCCAACAAATTCACCTTCGGCACACACAATGAATTCTATAATTTGTCGTATGGTTTTATCAATTCATGGAACGGACGCTGGGAATATGCTGGGGGATTGGGTTCATTTTTGGCCGACAAACCGTCTCGTATTCGCGGCGCTTTCACGACAGACGCAGCCAAGAACGACCGGAATGCATTATACAATGATCTGCCCGGAAGCAATTACAGCGTTTACCTCACCAGCGTATATGCGCAGGATGAGATTGCGTTGACAAGAAAATTTAAACTAACAGGTGGTGTAAGGGTAGATTATCCACTGCTGAATAAGAACTTCACGATCGATCCGGCATTGAATTCAACACCCAATTATGTTTCATCTGACCCGACTTATTCGCACACGTCATTCAATGAGTTGAACAATAAATGGCTTGGGGTACCCACGTTGTCTCCGAGAATAGGCTTTAATTATGACATCAAAGGTGACCAAACCCTGGTGTTACGAGGTGGGACAGGAATATTTGTCGGCAGGATGCCTTTTGCCTGGTTAGGATATGCGAGCACGTTAACGGGAAATAATTTCGGAAACATCGATTACAAACCCGGAGGAAAGACAGTTGGATTGGCCATTGATCCAAACACCTTAAAAGACACAGTGAATAAGTATGGTGGCGCTTCCGCATCCAACACCAGGGAAGTGGACATGGTGGACAATAATTTCAAATTGCCCAGGGTTTGGCGTTCGAGCCTTGCACTGGATGTAAAATTTGGCAACGGGTACAAATTGACCCTCGATGCTATGTACACGAAGACCCTGTACGATGTGAAGTTCCAGCAGATCAATATCAAAGACAGCGCACAATATTATACTTCAGGACCTACACAAACGCCGTTTTATGTTGGGGGAAAATTAAACAGCGCATATTCCAATGTTTATTTCCTGTCCAATACGACCGAAGGATACAGGTATAATTTAACGGCACAGATCTCAAAATCCACTACCGGATTGCGCGTCGGGAAGTTATCGACGTTTAACCTGAACTGGTCATTTGCCTACACTTATGGTGTATCCAAAGACGTTAGCAATGGTATTCGCAACTCTTTCCAGTCCAACTATGAGCTGAACCCGTCAGTTAACCCGGAAAGCCCTTCATTGGCCTATTCTAATTTTGATTTACGTCACCGTATCGTGGCAACTGTAGGCGGAACATTGAACTGGAATGAATTCAACAGCACTTCCCTGACCTTCTTCTATTCGGGTCAATCGGGTAGCCCATACTCCCTGATCTATACGAATGCGCCCTTCGGCAATTCATCCAATGCGCCACTCCCTTATATTCCCAGGGATCAAAGCGATATCCGCCTGGCAGACTATACGCGTTCCGATGGGTCTGTGTATACTGCCGGACAGCAATGGACCGATCTGGATGCATTCATCAACGGAGATGCCTACCTGAAAAGTCACCGCGGTCAGTATGCAGAAAGAAATGGTTTGCATACGCCATGGAATCATGAGGTGGATATGAAACTGATGCATGAATTCAGGTTTAAGGGTAATAACAAACAGCATGGATTGATCGTGAGTTTCGACGTGTTCAATGTACTGAACCTGCTGAACAATGCCTGGGGCCATACCACTTTCGTGACCAATGTGAACAATTATACTGTGAACTTCCTGAAATTCGCGAATGATGCCAACGCTGTAGCACCGGGCAAACCTGCGGGTGGATACCTTCCTACATTTAATTATTTGCCCCCGCCAGCGGGCCAGACGCATTACTATACCAGTGATCCGATCAATTCAAGATGGCAGGGACAGTTGGGGCTGAAATATTCTTTTTAATAGAGTAAAGCCAATTTCTTAATAAAGAATCCCATCTGGTCTCGCCTTAGGCCGGACCAGGTGGGATTCTTGTTTGCAAGATGAGCGGCTATCCATTGATCAGTCAAGTTGTCACTTCTTAGCTCGAGACAGGGCATTTTCTTCTTTTTTTCTTCAATGATTTCTTCGAGGTTTCTTCGGGGTTTGTTCGGGACTTCTTCGGGATTTATCGAAGCGGTCCCGAAGAAACCCCGAAGAAACCCCGAAGAAATTAATAATCGAGATACCAGGCAACTATATAAGAGATTGAATCACAGCGCCCTAATTTCGGGAAGGTTGGAATGTCATTTTGACGGTCTTTGTTGTGAAAAAATGGTTCAAGGTCTATTTACAAATGGGCAATCAGTGCTTAATATTTTCTTAACCATTGTGTAAGACCCGCATAATATTGGGAGCCTATCTTGCTGCCGGTTTTAGCAGGCACTTTGCAAGTGTTGTTTGGGTTATAAGCAAATGCAGTTATTTTCTCATTGGCAGCCACTTCATTTCTATGAAGGTGGCTTTTTTGTTTATGCGAAATGCTGTTGCGCAAGACCCCGCGCGAAGGGCGAGAAATCCAGATCATGTTTCTTGCCTGTGCAATGATGGATCAGAAAAAGAAGAATGGCTTCTGGAGAATGACTGAGGGAGAGGGTGATCTTTTTTGGTGAACTGATCCAATCCTGGAACTCGGATACGAATTGTCCATCCAGGGTCTGCAACCGCCGCACCCCCATTTTTTCCAGCGCGACGGCATTACAGGCTTGTTCATACTGTCCTTTGATGGGAATCACCATCAATTGCTTTCCCAGGTATAGCGCTTCCGCTGGCGTTTCAAAACCAGCCCCTGTGATAATGCCCTTGCATTGAACCAGGCTTTTGATGAATGCCTGGTTGTTGACTGGAATAAAATGAATATTTCCGTGCTGCCTGGATTGCGTGACCTCTTTCGAAAAAACCTGGAACCTGGATTCGCGTAGCATTAAAAAATGTTTTTCGAGTTCCCGGTCGCTGTATGATGGAAGGTAAACGGTAATATGCCCCAGATCAACGGGATCTGCCTGCAGGATATCTTTTTTAACAACTGGCGGAAGAATAAAATCATCATAGGATTCAAAATGCAATCCAAGCCATTGGGTTGCACGCGCGTAATGCTGAAGGATCCATTCTCCCATGATGTCTTTTTTAAAAGGCCGTGGTGTTTTGGGAGATTTAAAACTTGCCTGGTGCCCGAAATTGACAGAAGGAACTTTTTTAAGTGCACAGGCCATCGAAGTGATGCATTCGAAATCATTCAGAACAAGGTCATATTTTTCCACCGGCAAATCGCGCACCTCTTTCATAATCCGCAGGGGTGCAAATTTTTTGGCCATTTGCCAGTAAGAAAGACTCCCCGTATTGTTATAAAAAATGCAAAGACCCTTGCTCCTGAATTTTACGGGTGCGTCCAATGGCAGGCTGCTGTTGGCGCCACTCAGAAAAATATCGACCTGCCCGTACCTTTTCAGGAATGGCAGGATTTCCATGGCCCTGCTGATATGGCCATTCCCGGTTGCTTGTACTGAATATAAGATTTTCATAGTATTTAAATGGCTAGTGAATTAATATAGAAATTGATGTCATCGGTCATGACACTGACCGGGACTCTTTCCTCCGCAGCGGGGGCCGCGGGAAATGATTTGGCGTCGTATTCAAAGATGGTCCATTCATTCTGATAATATTCAAGTGCAGTAAGATGCTCCACCCAATCCCCCGAATTGAGGTAGATCACTTTTCCATCCTCATTTTCAACGACCCGTTTTTGCGGCTGATGAATATGGCCGCAGATCACATAGTCGTATCCCTTTTGAATAGCCAGTTCAGCGGCGATCTGTTCGAAGTCATTTACCTTGGCTACCGCTTTGTTTACGCCCGCCATGACCTTTTTGGAAATGGAAACCCTTTCCCGGCCGATGGAGGTCAGTAAGAAATTGATGAAACGATTGAAAAGGATCAGCATGCCGTAACCACCGCTGCCCAACTTGGCAAATATTTTAGCGCTGCCTTTGGTTGTGTTGTCAAACACGTCGCCATGAAATATCCAGGTCATTTTATGATCGATCTCGAGCACCAGTTTGTCGGTCAGGGTAAAATTGCCCATCTGGATATCTGCATATCGCCTTAACATTTCATCATGATTGCCCGTGATATAGAAAACGCGGGTTCCGTTGGTGATGAATTGCATGATCTCTTTGATCACCATCATGTGTGAGACAGGAAAATATCTTTTGCTGAATTGCCAGCCGTCAATGATATCGCCGTTCAGGATAAGAATATTCGGCGAGATGCTTTTCAGGTAATTGACCAGCTTACCGGCCTGGCAGCCATAAGTGCCCAGGTGAATATCAGAGATAACGGCAACATCAAGGGGACGTTTTTCCATTACGGAGGTTTTTCAAAGGTCGCAACTTAGTATTACCTGAACTTTATGCGCGTATTAACGATTTGTAGTATTTGTATGAACAAATCATGAAGGAATGAGCGGGCTACGCTTAATTATTGAATTTGTTTGATCTTGGTTCGATAATAATTACTTTGTGTCGCCAAAACCACATTCTTGCATGAGTCAGGAGCTGATTTTACTGCTTGGTGACAAGATCAAGGCCAAGCGCGGTCAACAGCGGATCACCGTGGAGGAACTGGCCAATAAGGCTGGTGTAAGCAAGGGACTCATTTCGCAGATCGAGAACAATCGTACCGTTCCTTCCCTTCCGGTTTTGTTTAATATTATTCATTCCCTGGGCGAGGACCTAAAGACCTTTTTCGAATCCATGCATGACCATGTCAGCAATGGAAAAGTATTGGTTGTGAGGAAGGGCAAAGAGATCCCCTTTAGAAAGGAGCCCGTCAAAGGGTTTACTTACAAGCGGATACTCACCCGGACTTTTACTTCAGACACAACGGATATGGTCTTACTGGAATTGAAAGTGGGCGCCGAAAGAAAGCAATTGATCCAGACCGATGCATTTGAATGTAAATATGTATTGAAGGGCAGTATCGAATACCAGGTGGATACAGAAAAATTTGTATTGCATGCCGGCGATACCATATTCTTTGATGGCAGGTTGAAACACAGGCTTAAGAATAAGGGTCAGGTCAATGCGCTGATCCTGATCATCTATTTTTTTTAAGATTTTTAGCGGGTTTTTTCCTTTTCTCTGTTGCGAGAACAGCTTCAGTAATTGATAATGAATTATTTATTAGGTTTTACTTTAATGTAAAGATTCTTTATAAATACTGAACATTAGTTTAGTATTTATGAACTTTTGATAATATTTAAGTAAAATATCCTTAACTTTCTCTTTACATAACTGCAATAGTTTCGCCCAGTCTTTCAGTACCAAAACAAAAAAAGCTTCTTATGAGACAAAAATTCATCAGGGCCATCTGCGCTTTACTGGTCATACTTGTATTGCCGCATCTTGCGCTAGCTCAAAAAACACTTACGGGTAAGATCGTTTCCGTTACCGATCAAACGCCCATTCCGGGAGCCACCATTTTAATTAAAGGAACAAAATCCGGTATGTCCACCGGTGTCGATGGCACTTTTTCCATCAGAGCCAAAGAGGGCGATGTTTTGGTTATCAGTGGCGTTGGCGTGACAAGACAGGAATACACGGTCACTGGCGCTAACAATATCACCATCAGTGTTGTAGCCAGCGCGAAAGACCTCAATGAGGTTGTGGTCACCGCATTGGGCATCAAGAAAGAAGCAAAGCGTTTGGGTTATTCGATTCAGGAAGTCAAAGGATCCGAGTTGCTGAAAGCCCGCGAGCCGAATCCAATCAATGGCCTTGTTGGCAAGGTGGCCGGGCTAAACATCGGAATTAACCAGGAATTGCTGGCCACACCAACTGTGCTTTTGCGTGGTTCGCCACTGAACTTTTTTGTCGTGGATGGCATACCTATCAATTCAGATACCTGGAATATCAGTCCTGATGATATTGAAAGCTATAGCATATTAAAAGGCCCAACTGCCGCCGCTTTATACGGTAGCCGCGGTATCAATGGCGCAATATTAATCACGACCAAAAGAGGCAGTAGGAATAAAAAAGGTTTTACGGTAGAGTTTAACACGAGTAACCAGATCAGCAAGGGATTCATCGCCAATCCAAAAGTGCAGAATCAGTACGGTGGTGGTGAAAGACAGCAATACGCATTTGGAGATTATAACAGCAACGGCAATTCCGTTGACGGAACCAATGATGAAGATTATGATGTGTGGGGGCCGAGGATGGATATTGGTCTGATGTTGCCTCAATTCGATGGTAAGTATGATCCCACACAATATTTTACTTATCAGTTTGGCGATGGGTCTACCCATCAGAGCCACATCCAGCCAACGCCATGGGTTTCGCGCGGAAAAAATAACCTGAACAATTTCCTGAAGGCGGGATTTCTGACCAAAAATAACGTCAGTTTCTCTGCAGTTACAGACAAATCCAACCTGCGCATGTCTGTATCGCAATCTTACCAGGAAGGCATTACCCCGAATACCAGTCTGAACACGGTTAATTTTAACCTGATTGAAAGTTATGAGGTATCCGACAAATTCAAGATTGAAGGAAATATTAATTATAACCACCAGTTTACCGATAACATTCCGGATGTTACCTACGGACCCAACAGCATCATCTACGATGTTGATATCTGGACCGGCTCTGACTGGAATGTGTTAGATCCCAAGATCAAGGCGATCTGGCAACCAGGAAAGGAAGGTACTCAATCCATGTTTGTCGAATACAAGCGTTACCAGAATCCTTATTTCATGAGCTATGAATGGCTGCGGAGTCACTACAAGAATGATCTCTATGGCTGGCTGGCATTCTCGTATAAATTCAATAAAAATTTAAGCCTTCAGTTGCGCTCAAACGTGACGACATACAATGTATTGAGAACTGAAAAAGAACCCTGGTCTGCCCATCCTTATGGTGATGAGCACAACCGAGGTAATTATCGCGAAGACCGTCGTGATCTTTGGGAAAATAATACCGAACTTTTGCTGAGCTATAACAAGGAAAATATTGGCAATTCTGGTTTTTCCATCAGTGCAAATGGAGGTGGGTCGGCACGAAACATGAAATATACATCCAGCTATAACAGCACCAATCAATTGATCATACCGCAGCTTTATACTTTTGCTAATTCCGTTTTGCCGGTGCGTTCTTTTTCCTATGGATCAAATCTTTTAATGTTAAGTGCATATTATTCAGTAGATCTAACGTTCAGAAATTTCCTTACGTTGTCAACAACGGGTCGTGTTGACAAAACTTCAGCATTGCCTACAGGCAAAAATGCATATTTCTACCCTTCTGTGGCATTAAGTTCTGTGATATCTGACTATGTAGACCTGCCAGCTGCCATTACTTTCCTTAAAGTAAGGGGAAGTTATGCTAATGTAAAAGATGGCGGAACAAGTGCTTTTATTGGCTCCTCATTCCAGGCTGCCGGCGCGGCAAGCCCTGTGGGATATGGTAACAGTTATTATACCCCTTATGATGGGCCGTCTTATGGTTTGGCCACACCATTTTATTCAACCATCACTGCATATAATAACCAAACTGCCGCTGCAGCGCCTACTTATGCAGTAGACCAATCCATCAAACCATCTTCGCGCAGCAACTTTGAGTTTGGGTTTGATGTTCGATTCCTGCACAACCGGCTGGGTTTAAGTGCAACTTATTTTCAATATAAAGATGGACCGACTATATCTAACCAGTCTATTTCAGAAACAAGTGGGTTGAGCTATTATACTACAAACGGTCTTACAACAAAAAGAACGGGAGGTGAATTAACCCTCACAGCGACGCCAATTCAATCCAAAGACTTTAGCTGGAATATTTTGGCAAATTGGGCAACTTATAAAGAAGTGTATGCTGCATTTGCTGGTGGAGTTAAAGAACAAGTCAATCCCAATAGCCCTGGCTATCCCTTAAAGGTTGGCGACCGTGTTGATGAACTGTTTATAGGCGCGGAAGCGAAAACGCCTCAAGGAGTGGTGATCGTGGATGAGTCGGGTTTCCCAATCTATTTGCCAAAGAGTCAACCGTTCGGACATGCCGATCCAGATTGGTCCTGGGGCATAAACAACCGCTTTACCTATAAATCTTTCTCACTGTCTTTTCAATTCGACGGAATGGTTGGAGGAACGATCGGAGACTATGTAAAACGTAAGATGACAGAAGGGGGCCGTGGAGAAAATACAGTTACCGGAAAAATCGGCCAGGCCAGGTTATATGAATCAGAGCATTGGGGTGATGCAGGATACGCTGGTGCCGTGGCAAATGGTAAGCCAATCCTGAGCGGTGACCAGGTTGCCGTAGTCGGCGGATCTTCAAATATTGCTTACGATCCGGTGACAGGGGTCATCACAAATGGCAAAAGCCTTCAATTTTCACCCAATACTGTTGCCACACCCTGGATACAGGACTATGTGAGCAGTTTCTACAATGATGCAGAGCATACCAGTACCAGCAAGACTTACGCTAAATTGCGAGAAGTGGTAATCTCTTATTCATTGCCTTCAAAATTGTTCGTCAAGACCTTTATCAGTAAAATTGATATTTCACTCGTAGGGAGGAACCTGCTGTATTTCTTCCATAAAGATTTTTATGATATCGATGTGGATCAGTTCCCCGGAAGAAACCAGTTTAACCAGATCGCCAGGGAGCAAACATTGCAAACGCCTACTACCAGGAGTTATGGTTTTAATATAAACGTCGTATTCTAAAAACTCCTGAGTATTAACATAAATAATATCAAACAATAAAAATATTAATATGAAACGTTTACAAATTCCGGCAATACTCGCTCTTACGGCCATCCTCTTTGGTACCGGATGTTCTAAAAAGTTTGAGCAATATGCCGATAACCCGAACCAACCATTGCCCGGCAAAGTTCCGCCCGGCATTGTATTAAAATCTGTTTTGAATACCATAGTTGTATTTCCCGGAGGCGACGAAGACAAGCAAAGCCAGAATATTTGCTCCAACTATGTTTATTATGGCAGTAACCAATACTGGACAGGAAGTGCAACATTGGAATACGACAAGCTGAATAATGTTCTTGCTATGGAATCGGAAGCAAGAAGAGCTGCCGGATCAGATAATAACCCATATCATGCGCTTGGTTTCTTTTTCCGCGCTTTCTTTTTTGTCAGTATGAGTGAAAAAGTGGGCGACCTTCCTATGACAGAAGCATTGCAGGGCTTAAAAAACATCCAACCCAAATACGATACCCAAAAGGATATCTTCAAACAATCCCTGGTTTGGCTCGACTCTGCCAATACCATGCTGGCGTCTTTTATTAAAGACGGATTTCTTGAATTTTCAGGTGATTTTTATTATGCCGAAAGAATCAGTAACCCATTGTCACCACGCGATGCGTTGATCGCATGGCAGAAGGTGGTAAATAGTTATAAACTCCGCGTACTGATCGAACTCAGCAAACAAGCCGCCGATGCAGATCTGAATGTACCGCAACAGTTTGCCACGATCTATAATAATCCTGATCAATATCCGATCTTCACCAGCAGCGATGATAACCTGCAGTATGTTTACAACAGCAGTTATAATTATTATCCTGATAACATTACCAATTTTGGTAATAACCAGATCCGGTTAAATCTTGCCGCCACGCTGGAAACAACTTTGGGGCAATTGCATGACCTTCGTGCTATGGTACTCGGGGAACCTGCCCGGGGTCTGGGATTCCAGGATACTTCTTACCAATCATTTGTTGGCGCGCCTTCTGGTATGGATTTAAGCACGATGGGCGCTTTGGTGGGCTCCGGACTGGTTGAGTCGAAATTGTCGTTATACAACAGAAACCATTTTTATTCGGGTTACACCGCTGAGAATACATACATTCTCAGTTATCCCGAAGTATGTTTTTGTATTGCAGAAGCGATCAACAGGGGATGGATCGTCGGCAGCGCAGATCAATGGTACCAGAATGGTATTAAAGCTCAGTTTGCATTTTACGGTATCGTTGACGGCGTGAACACGGTGACGCTCCAGGCGAACTCAGGTGCTGAAATCCCCTATACCGTCCATTTTTATTTCGCTGATTATTTCAATCAGCCTGCAGTCAAATACAACGGCGATAACGCAATTGGTCTGGCCCAGATCCTTTTGCAGAAATATCTGGCCTATGCCCGGAATTCAGGTTACCAGGCCTACTACCAGTGGCGCAGAACAGGCGTTCCCATATTTGACGCAGGTCCCGGTACGGGCAATGGTGGCGTGATACCCAGGAGATGGCAGTATCCCACCAATGAAATAACTGCTAATGGAGTCAATTACCAGGCGGCCATTCAAAGCCAGTTTGGTGGAACCGATGATATTAATCAGGACGTCTGGCTCGTCAAATAAACCTTAAAACAACAAACCTTCGTTCCATTGCAGTTTTTTCTTAAGTGTCAGGCGAAACTTTTCAAGGTTTCGCCTTTTTTAAAAAGCTACTTTCCAAGATGAAAAAAATCCTTTCGCTCGTTTTCCTGATCCAGGCATCTGTTTCATTCGCTCAGTCAAAGAAGACAGAGAACGTCATCGTGTTCACACTCGATGGCATGCGCTGGGAGGAAGTTTTCGGCGGTGTTGACTCGGCCATTATCGTCAATAAACATTTTACCCGCGATTCAGCTGCCATCACTATGCAATTCTGGAGTGATGACCGCAATGAAAGAAGAAAAAAATTATTTCCTTTCTTCTGGAAAACCATCGTACAGCATGGGCAGTTATATGGAGACAGAACCGCAGGCAGTGAGGTGAACAATGCCAATCCTTACAAATTCTCTTATCCCGGTTACAATGAAATATTTACGGGATACCCGGATACGTCGGTCAATTCAAACGACAAAATAAAAAATAAGAATACCAATGCATTGGAATTTATCAATAAGCAAAAAGGATACACGGGTAAACTGGCTGTATTTTCTACCTGGGATGTTTTTCCTTATATCCTGAATACATGGCGCAATGGGATTTATGTTAATGCTGACGTGGACACCCTGCATTTTGACGACCCCAACCTTAAACTGATCAACGACATCCAACTGCTGACCACAAAACCCATCGGCGTAAGACCCGACGTACTCACTTATTTTGCCGGCCGTGAATACCTGAAAAAATATAAACCAAAAGTATTGTACATTGCTTTTGATGAGACCGATGACTATGCGCATGCGGGTGAATACGATCAATACCTGGGCAGCGCCCATGCTGAAGACGCCATGATTGCGGATCTTTGGTCCATCATTCAATCCATGCCCGAATATAAAAACAAGACCACGCTGATCATTACCTGTGATCATGGACGTGGAGACAAGATTAAAGAGCAATGGCGCGATCACGGGGAAAAAATTGCAGACGCAGGCCAGATATGGATTGCTGCGATCGGTCCCGATACCCGGGCGCTTGGCGTCGTAAAGACGGGATCACCGATATACCAGAAACAACTCGCGCCGACGATCGCCGCATTGCTTGGATTTCACTTTGTGCCGGATCATGGAAGTTCTGAAGCTATTGGTACTATTATAAAATAATATTGCAGAACATGAATACAGCTCAAGCCACACAGATCACGGATGAAATCATGGGGTATTATCAACAACATGGAGGAGAAGAATATGCCGGTGAAAAAGTGACCCAGCTGGAGCACATGGTGCAGGCTGCCCAGCTTGCCGAAGAGCAGGGATTCGATGAGGAAGTGGTGCTGGCCGCCTTTCTCCACGATATCGGCCATATTTGTGAAGCGGGTCATGGCGATAATGAAATGGATGGATTTGGCATCAAAGACCACGAGGAGATTGCCGCTGAATTCCTCGGTAAGAAAGGCTTTTCTAAAAAAGTCATCCGGCTGGTCGAATCGCATGTTGAAGCAAAAAGATACCTGACGTATAAGGATCCGGGTTATTATGATCAACTCTCCGACGCGAGCAAAAAAACACTGGAATTTCAGGGAGGAAGGATGGAAAAGGACGAAGCTGAGGCCTTTGAGCAATACCCGCTCTTTAACCTGATCATTCAAATGCGGCGCTGGGATGAACTGGCAAAGATCGAGCACAAGCCCCTGCCCAACCTGGACCATTACAGGAATATGATATTGCATCATCTTGAATCAAGGTCATCATCTTGAGTAAATCCATCGCCACAACATATTCCCGCAGCCAGATGCTGGTCGCCTTATATGCTTCCATCATTACTTTTCTGACTTATGCCACGGTATACGGATTCCGGAAAGGCTTTACCGTTTGCACATTCGAAGGCATGAGTTTCGCAGGCATTCAATTCAAGGTCTGGCTGGTCATCAGCCAGGTGCTTGGATACGCGTGCAGCAAGATCTATGGCATCCGGTTTATTGCAGAACTGAAAAGGATGGGCAGGGGAAAGGTCATTCTTTTGCTGACCGGCATTTCCTGGCTCGCCCTGCTCTTGTTTGCGCTGGTTCCCGCTCCTTACAACATTGCATTCATGTTCCTGAATGGTTTTCCCCTGGGCATGATATGGGGTGTTGTTTTCTCTTACGTCGAAGGACGCAGGGCGACAGACTTTATCGGCGCCGCACTATCTGTTAGTTTTATTTTTTCATCCGGATTTGTTAAATCGGTCGCAGAAACCCTGCGCATCCAATTTTCACTGAATGAAAAATGGGTTCCCTTTGCCACGGGTTTTGCATTCGCTATTCCGCTGCTGCTGTTTGTTTACCTGCTCGAGAAAATCCCTCCGCCTTCCGAAGAAGACATCCGGTTGAGGAGCAACCGGGTTCCCATGACCAAAGAGAACCGAAAGAAATTCATTCGCCTGTTCCTTCCGGGAATCGTTGCGGCAATATCAGTGTACGTATTTGCTACTCTTTTTCGCGATATACGCGACAATTTCATTGCAGATATGTGGAAAGAAATGGGTTATGGCAACCAGCCCGCATTATTTACTAAAACGGAGACACCCACCACCATCATCATCCTGGCACTGATAGGAAGTATGATCCTGGTAAGGAATAATTTTAAAGCGCTGGTCTATGCGCACTATTTTGTAGTGGCCGGTTTTTTGATCACGGGAATCAGCAGTTTTCTTTTTGTGCATCACCTGATGCAGCCATTTTGGTGGATGACGACGGTCGGCCTCGGCTTGTATATGGCTTATATTCCTTTCAATTGCATTTTCTTTGAAAGGCTGATCGCGACCTTCAAATACCCTGGTAATGTAGGTTTCCTGATCTATGTGGCCGACTCGTTCGGTTATCTCGGCAGCGTTGGCGTGCTGGTTACGAGGGAGATCCTTCATGTCAAAATGCAATGGACCAGTTTCTATTCTCAGAGTGTGGTTGTACTTTCTGTCGTAGGTGTATTGGGGACCATACTTTCCCTGGCTTACTTTTCCAAACGGTATAAAAAAATGCAGCAACTGCATGGTTAAAAAATCGGCCATAGTAATTGGGGCAGGTATTGCGGGCCTGGCTACTGCGAGAGCGCTCGCGGGAAAAGGGTTTTCCGTGAAAGTATTCGAACGCACGGAAAAAGCAACGGGGGCGTCTATCCGAAATTTCGGCATGCTATGGCCTATCGGACAACCGGAAGGAAAATTGTACGAACGGGCCCTGCGCAGCAGAAATGTGTGGAAAGGAATAGGAGATGATGGCGGCGTCTGGTATGATCCTGTCGGCAGCCTGCACCTGGCCTACTTTGCAGACGAGTGGAAAGTATTGCAGGAATTGCATGAACTATTCCGTGCACAGGGACGTCCGGTATCATTGCTAACCAGGGATCAAATCGCCTCGCGCTCACCCGCTGCAGCGCAGAAAAATTTGCTGGGCGGATTGTTCAGCGAAGATGAAATCATCGTAGACCCCAGGGAAGCGATGGCAGCCCTGCCCAAATATTTGCATGAAAAATCCGGTATTGAATTTCATTGGGGCAAATGCATATCTTATGTGGCAGATGAAACCGTATACATCGGTAATGATGAAGAATACAGTGCGGACCTTATTTTTATATGCAATGGGGCTGATTTTGAAACACTCTACCCGGAAGTATTTGCCCGCTACCCGCTGACAAAAGTCAAATTGCAAATGATGCGGCTCAGGACGCAGCCCAATAATTGGCGCATATGGCCCGCTTTATGCGGCGGCCTTTCATTGATCCACTATAAGAGTTTTAAGGTGGCTCCTTCACTGCCAGTGTTGAATAAACGGTACGAGGAAGAAATGAGCGACTATATTCAATGGGGCATTCATGTTATGGTGTCGCAGAATGGAAAGGGAGAGCTTACCATCGGCGATTCGCATGAATATGGACTCACACACGATCCTTTTGACAAAGAGTTTATCAATACGATGGTGCTCGAATACCTGCGACAGTTTGCACAGTTCCAGGACTGGACGGTGAGCGAATCCTGGAATGGTATTTATCCAAAACTCACCGATGGAGGCACGGACTTGTTTTTTTCACCTGAGCCGCATGTTTATATTGTGAACGGACTTGGCGGTGCCGGAATGACCATGTCTTTTGGATTTGCGGAAGAATGTATTGCGGGGTTGTGAGGTCCTTTTGTCATTCCGACCTCCCGCCTTTGGCGGGAGTGTAGGAATCTGCGGAGAATGGAGACCACGAACTGGCAGATTCCTCCGCCCCGCTGCGCGGGGGTCGGAATGACAAGGGCTGGTTAATGCATTACAAATAAAGGACTACATTTGCGCAAAATCGTTTCAACCTGGAGACGATGTATATGAAAAAAATCAAGCGCATATTTCTTTTAAACCGGAGTTTTTTTACAGGAGCCCTTGTATTTCTTGTTGTTGGGTTGTTATTTTTACTGTTCTCCTCCCGGGCCAACGGTTTCCTTTACCTCAACCCTTATCACCAACCGTTTCTCAATTCATTTTTTATTTACTTTACAAACCTCGGAAATGGGTTTTTCCCCATCGCCATTGCAGTCATTTACCTCGTGCTCCGGCGGTATAAGATGACCATGCAGATCATATTTTCGTTCCTCGTTTCCGGTCTGTTTACCCAGTTGCTCAAGCGATTTATTTTTAGCCCGAGACCAAAAGATTTTTTTGGAATCAGGGAGAATATTTTCATCATTAAAGATGTTACCCTCGGCGGGGGAGCAAGTTTTCCTTCGGGGCATACGGCCACGGCATTTGCCCTGGCCACTTCGCTTGCCCTGTATTCAAAAAACAAAAAAACCGGTTGGGTCTATATCGTATTCGCAGCACTTGTCGGTTATTCCAGGATCTATTTGTCCCAGCATTTTCCCAGGGATGTATTTGCCGGCGCCATCATTGGGATAGGAGTTGCCCTGAGCACATATATTATTATCGAATCAAATCCTGCTTATGATTCAAAATAAGAAACTGGTTGTGGTGCTTCCGGCTTATAATGCTGCACTGACATTGCAAAAGACCTACCACGAAATCCCTTTGACATCGTGGACGAAGTGGTGCTGGTAGACGATAAAAGCAGGGACAATACGGTAGCATTGGCTAAAGAACTAGGCATTGCGCACATCATTCAACACGAAACCAACAAGGGTTACGGTGGCAATCAAAAATCCTGTTACCGGAAAGCGTTGGAATTGGGTGCAGACATTGTGATCATGTTGCATCCCGACTACCAGTATACGCCCAAGCTCATTCCTTCCATGTCGTGGCTGATTGCGAATAATGTTTACCAGGTGGTTTTGGGTTCAAGAATCCTGGGAAAGGGCGCTTTGCACGGAGGTATGCCATTGTACAAATATGTCTTTAACCGCATGCTCACTTTTTTTGAAAATGTGCTGCTTAACCAGAAATTGTCAGAATACCATACCGGCTACCGGGCTTTTTCGCGTGAAGTGCTGGAGCGGATCAACTATGAAGCCAATTCAGATGATTTTGTTTTTGACAACCAGATGCTCTCGCAGATCTTATACCTGGATTATGAGATCGCAGAAGTGACCTGTCCCACCAAATATTTCGAAGAAGCTTCCAGCATCAATTTCAGCAGGAGCATGAAGTATGGACTCGGTGTGTTGAAGGTCTCCCTGATGCATCGTCTTTGCAAATGGGGATTGATGAAAAGCGAATTATACAACGCAATCCGGTAAAGTTCATTTTCGCCTGATGACATAAAAAACAAAACCATTTTTCTCATAAAGCTTTTCCAATTGTGGAAACCGTTGTTCATAGGTTTTCGCATTCTGTATTTTAACGACACAATAAGCCTGAACTCCTGCAGGTACGGCATCGGTAAAAACAGCTTCTTCTTTTATCCCGCCCAAAGCCGGTGGACGCAGCGCATAAAATAATTGTGCATAGCTTTTAAATCCCAGTGGTTCAATCACCGCTTTTTCATGTTGCTTTTTAATATAAAATGCAATGGCCGCGCCCTGTGAATAAGGTTCCACCTTTGGAGCGATCATGGCTGTGGCCAGGTTGGTGCCTACCAGGGAACAAATGAAGAGTACAAAAAGCGACCAACGTATGTGCTTTCTGGTATATAATCCAAAAAATATAACGCCGCAGAGTAAAATCAGACCGGGTATAATTTCAAAACCACTCCAGGATACATTGGCCTGCAGGTTTCCTTTGGCAAACTCGTCTTGTATCCTTCCCGGTTCCAACAACCAGGGTTTTAACCTGTCTATAAAAGTGATGCCGCACAAAGCAATAGCAAGAATCAACCCGGTAATCATTTCCAACCACTTGCTCCAGCCGGGAAGTTTCATCTGCCCTTTGACCAGCCGGTAAAAAGTATGGGCAGCCAAAAAGCTGAGCGGAAAATAACAGAGCGAGGAATAGTGAACGATCTTGGTCTTCACGATGGAAAACAAAATCAATACCACCCAAAACAAGATCAGCATCCATCGTTGAAACTGAACCGGGAAAGTTTTTTGTCCCTTCTGCCATCTCATAGACAGGATACCGAGCGCGGTAGCGGGAAAACAGCCGATCAGCAGGATAACAAAATGATAAAAGAAAGGACCCCCATGATCCGCATCTTCGGTCCTGAACAACCGGACCTGGTAAACGATAAAATCCCAAATAATGTGTTGCTGTCCTTGTGACCACAAGGCCAGGAACCAGATACCGCCAACGCCGGCAGCAATCAAGAGGAACAATAAAAAATCGCTGGGCCGGATGAACTGTCTGAACCGGGTGGCGATCATGTAAACCCCATAGGTTAGGCCCAATACCAATATGGCCACCGGCCCTTTGGTCATGACTGCGAGGCCGGTAAATAATCCAGCGAGCAGTATATGTTTGCGTAAACGCAGACCCTCTGCATTGCTATATAACGCGAATTGATATACGGCGAGAAAAATAAACAGGTTAAACCAGGGATCGATAATTCCCGATTTAAAATAGAAATGGGGTAAGAGTGAACCGGCATAAACGAGCGCCCAGATCAGACCAAACTGATCATCGAATAATTTCTTTCCAAACCTGTACAGGACGAGCAAAGTACAAATGCCACAAATTGCATTGGGAAAGCGGGAAGCAAACTCATTCACGCCCCAAAGCTTCATGGACAATACCTGAAGCCAAAAGAACAGCGGAGGTTTTTCCCAAAAGGGCTGAAAATTAATTTGGGGAATGGAATAATTGTGCGTGACGAGCATTTCCCTCGAAGCTTCAGCGAAATTGATCTCATCCCAATCGAACAGGTGGACCATGCCTAAAAACGGGATGAACAAGATGACAGCTGCCACTCCGATCAGCAACGTGGGGGGAAAGCGCTTGAGAAGCATTCTTTTTTGTCAAAAATAGAGAATAGAGAGTAGAAAATGGCGAGTAGGTGGTGGCGAGTGGCGAGGAGGGCGGTCGATTACTACATTCCCCCTCTCGCCACTCGCCATTCCCCACTCGCTCTCAGTCCCTCCTCGCATCAAGCGTAAACCCAATCGTCGTTCCAACGTCCGGGGTGCTTCTGACGTGAATGGATTGACCGTGGGCCTCAATGATGTGTTTGCAAATGGCGAGGCCCAGGCCTGTTCCTCCCTTATCGCGGCTCCTGGCGGCATCGGTTCTGTAAAATCGTTCAAAAATCCGGAACAGGTGTTCTTCTTCAATACCAATCCCGTCATCGCTGATCTCGACGAGTACATGTTTTTCATCCGTTTTATACACGCTCGCGATGATCGTTCCACGCGGCTTGCCATATTTTGACGCATTCTCTACCAGGTTGATCAACACCATCCTGATCTTTTCCTTATCTGCAAAAACGGTCATAGGCGATTCACAACCTTTTTTTATCGCCGCCCGCATCCTGGTTTCGTGCATCTTAATAGACAATGATTCAAACACTTCTTTGATGAGGTCCTGGATGACGATGTTTTGTTTGTAAAGTAATTGTTCTCCTCTTTCCAGTTTAGAAATTTCATCAAGATCGTTCATCAGGTTGACCAGGCGGTCCACGTTCCGTCCTGTATTTTCCAGAAATTTCTTTCTTACCGTAATATCATCCATGGCTCCGCCCAATAAAGTGTCTACATAACCCTGTATGGCGAATATCGGTGTCTTGAATTCATGCGCGAGGTTTTGCAGGAACTCTTTTCGGTAGGCTTCATTTTTTTTCAGCAATTCGATTTCCTCGTTCCTTTTTTCGCCCCAGCTTTCCACGTCTTCGCGAACCTCATCAATGCTTTTTTGGGGCAGGATGTATTTGAAGTAAACTTCTTCCTTGCGCGTTGCCTTGGTCTGATGAATGAGTTTGTAAATCAGTTTGATCTTCCGGTAGATGAACTTCTCCAGCGTAAAAAGAACCAGGCCATAGCTGCCTGCAAAGACCATGATCAGGGAACCCAGACCAAATTTCCAGTTGTTGGTCAGAAAATAAATGCCAATCGAAATGGGAATGGCCAGCAGCGCCGCAGTAAAGGCGGATAGCTGCCGGGGAGAGAGGTTTTTTGTTGAGAACATATATTCTGATGGATGTGTCTCGCCTCAGGCGAGACACATTCGCACATTTGTTTTACAGTGCAAATTTATACCCTACTCCCTTAACTGTGGTAATGCAATCTAATCCCAGTTTCTGCCTGACCTTGCGGATATGGACATCGATGGTGCGGTCTCCGACAATCACATCATTGCCCCAGACCTGGTTGAGGATCTCATTGCGTAGAAAAACCCGGCCGGGTCTAGAGGCCAGCAGGTAAAGCAATTCAAATTCTTTTTTGGCCAGGGTAATATCTTTGCCGTCCACAATCACCTCAAATTTATCGGGATCGATCGTCAGGTTCTCTATTTTGACCACTTTTTCTGCAGGCTCCTGGTGCATCCGCCTGAACAAGGCATTGACGCGGCTGGTAAGCACTTTTGGACTGATGGGTTTGGTGACATAATCGTCAGCCCCCGTCTCCAGGCCCTTTACATGGGAGCTTTCGTCATTAAGGGCAGTGAGAAAAATGATCAGGGTGTCTTTAAAAGCAGGTTGTGACCGCAATATCTCGCAAACCTCCACGCCCGACTTTTTAGGCATCATAATATCCAGGATGATCAGGTGCGGGTGGATCGATTTGGCCTTTGTTAACGCGTCATCCCCGTCTTTGGCCGTAATCACCTCGTATCCTTCCTTAACGAGGTTATATTGAACTACCTCAAGAATATCAGGCTCGTCATCTGCAATCAGTATTTTCTTGCCTTTGGCTTCCATTAACAAAAAATTTACGCAAACCTAATAGAAATAAAGCGTTACAGCCGTTTAAGGGGCCGAGTTCACAATTTTTTAATATAGAAATAATGCAAAATGTCATGTATATGTTCACCGGAAGACAAAAAGGCTCCCAAGCTTTAGCCTTCCCTTATGCGAATTGGTAGTATTTTTGCTTATACATAGCATCTTGGAAGACATCTTATGAAACAAACTTTACGCCCGGGCCTCTTTTTTTGCCTTTTTGCCCTCTCCGCCGGTTTATACGCTCAACCCGCCAATTATCCATTCAAGGTGGACCAAAGCCGCATGTTATGGCATGACAATGTAGACAGGGAACAAAAACGTTTACTTGCCCTCGATGGTAAAGCCGATGACAGCATCACCATGTCAAAGGATGAAAATGTGAACCTGCAGATCGCCGATGCCCTGATCCGCCAGGTGGATGAGACGCAGAAGCAAATAGAACTGGATTCTGTCATGAGTGCGCAGAGTAAGATCAAATATCTCCGCTCTCTGGAAACCATGATCAGGGGATACAATAATAATTACCGGAAAAGAGATTTTCCTCCTTCTATGGCCCCGGCATTGATGTCGGCCTTCAAAAAAGCCATGGTTTTGGACATGAAGAACAGCAGCATTGAACCGGTTATTGAAGAAAACAGCTATGGCGTGGGAAAAATTCTTGTTGAATGTTTTTTACTGCCTTCGGAAAATATCGGTGTCAGAGCCTCAAGGTCCGACCTGCTCAGGAAATATTGCGAACTGCATCCAGATGAAATATTGACGGTCCTGAGCAGTAATCCTGAACTTCCTTCCTCAGACAGTTTAATCATCGTCGCGGGTTATCGCAATCCCAAGAAATTATACGATTATGCAGCTGCCCGCACCCAGCTTGCTTCGCGCATACGAAATAGTCGGGATTCGCTGGTGAGCACCGTATACCGGATGGCAAACAGCAAGAGTGGCCAGATGTATTTTCCTTTTTTGGATAACCTGATCAAGGGGAAAATTACGATTGACGAAATCAATAGGGTAAAAAACGACGGCCTGAGCTATTACAAGCTCCTGGTCAAAACAAGAATGGAATATGCAAACCGCCTGCTGCCTCCAACCCGGGACACGGCATTGGAAATGGGCGCACTGACCACGATGCTGGAAAATAAAGGAAAAGATATTTTTGTTCGCGAGATCAATGCGCTGCACACGGCAACTAATCCGGCAATCCGTTTTAAGATCCTCGAAAAGCTCAGCCCGCAGGAACTATACTACCTGATCGTCTTGAGTGAAGATGAGATCTACACATCCAGTTATCTTGGAGTATATGACAGAATTTTTCAGCGCATGGCTGTACCGAGAGGCGACAGCCTGATCATGCAGCTACATGGGGATTATTTCAGGAAGTTTATCAAGATGGCTGCTGCATACAATAAGCTGGACCATTTCCTCGCTACTATGGACAAAGACAATGCGGGTACCGTCATGAAGGCATTTATCATCGGATTGGAAAGAACGAATGAAGAAGATGCGGTTGACGTGGCTGATTCATACAGCAGTATCTATGAAAAGAATCCCGCGCTGGCCAGGTTTGTACTAAGTGAGGTGAAATGGAATTACAACCGGAACATGCTGAACAACGACAAAAAAGGTACGATCATTTATGATTTACTGCAGACTCTTTTTGAATCGGCCGATACAACCAAGAACGTGGACCTTTCTGCGAAACTAGGCATCCCGCCAGTGTATTCAATCAGTTTTGATGCCCTGGCAGATGACAGCGGCAGGGTTATCCAGCAGGCTTTTTTTTATGGGGATGAGGATAAGGACGGACAGAAATCTTATGCCAACTTTATGGCCCTTTTTCAAAGAAAGCCGGAATGGAAGATCACCGAGAATCCCACCAAAGAATGGGTGACGATCACTTCTACGAGGGGAAAACCTATTTGGATCTTCGCCAACAAACCACTTTTTGGACCCGACGATCCCGATGATAAGGCACAGCATCACCTGGATGATTATCTATATGACAATAAATTAAGGCCCACCATTTATATCCATCGCGGCCACAGCTACCATGTGCGATACACTTTGAAGCAAATCGAATCCAGCGCCAAAATTGTCGTGCTTGGCTCCTGCGGAGGTTACAATAATCTCAGCGAGGTACTCAGTATCAGCGAAGACGCACACATCATTTCTTCCAAGCAGGTCGGTACACAGGCTATTAATGAACCCATTCTCCAGGTGATCAACAACACCTTACTCGAGGGAAAGAATATCGATTGGATACCCATCTGGCGCGAGATCAGTGCAAAATTTCAAAAAAACGCTGTTGCCAAAGAGCGGTTTGACGATTATATTCCTCCGTATAAAAATCTGGGCGCGATCTTCATTAAGGCCTATCGTAAAGCGATGGGGGAAGAGGAGTGAAGACATTAATTTCTATCTTTGCAATCCATGTCAGAACAGGTAAAAAGAAAAAGGATCTTTGATTTCGGATTGTTGAGACGGGTGTTTCATTACGCGGCTCCATACAGGAAAAAGGTTTATCTGTCTGTTTTGCTGGCCATCCTGCTGGCTGTCATTTCTCCACTGAGGCCTTTTCTCATTCAGTTAACAGTCAATAATTTTATTCAAAAGGGCGTTACGACAGATATTCCATTGCGGGTGAGAATGGGTCATCTGCTGATCTATATCACCCTCCTGCAAATCGTCTTGCTGCTGGTAGAAACCGCGTTCAGATTTTATTTTTCATTCATTACAGCCTGGCTTGGACAGACCGTCGTGAAGGACCTGCGGGTAGCGGTGTACAAACGCGTTTTGGGTTTCAACCTGTCGCAATTTGATAAAACGCCGATTGGCACCCTCACAACGCGCACCATCAATGATATTGAAGCGATCAACGATATTTTTTCCGACGGACTGATTCCCATTATTGCGGACCTGCTCTCCATCATTTCGATCTTGTTGTTTATGTTCGTGGTTGACTGGAAACTCACGCTCATTTGCCTGGCCCCCTTTCCTTTTTTGATCCTGGCAACGTATTTTTTTAAAGAAACAGTTAACCGCTCCTTCATCCGTGTTCGCAATGCCGTGGCTAACCTCAATGCCTTTGTTCAGGAACACATTACCGGCGTTCAGATCGTTCAGGCTTTTGCCGCCGAAGAAAGGGAATTTTCAAAATTCAAAAAAATAAACCAGGAACACCGGAATGCCAATATCAAAGCCATTTTTGCCTATTCTGTTTTTTTCCCGGTGGTTGAAATTGTACTGGCCGTTTCGACAGGCTTGCTGG
>Ga0193728_1000101_pt1 | contig 35720 bp, 26 predicted proteins | sample U1c1metaG_FD_143037 | JGI IMG/M metagenome (GOLD analysis project Ga0193728, IMG submission 143037) | Soil microbial communities from a riparian zone of the East river system, Colorado, United States - U1c1 | ecosystem: Environmental > Terrestrial > Soil > Riparian zone | place: USA: East River... | reverse complement strand
TCACCCGGAGCAGGCGCACGGCATCGTCGGCGGCGTCGGCCGGCATCGCTTCGTTCTTCACGATCGCGGCGATCGCGTCGATGTTCGGGACTAGCGCCGTCGAGGGCACGAGATCGAACAGGCCGGCGGGATCGACGTAGGCCTTGTAGAGCGCGGACATCGCGCGCGCCGGGAGCGTCGCATCGTCACCCTTCTGGGTCGCGACCGGCTTCGCCGCGAGCCCGAGCAGGAACTTTACGGCATCCGGATCGCCGGTCACCGCGAGCGCGAGCAGGAGCTCGTCGCCGATCCGGTTCTTCTTGGCCGTGGGGGCGGCGGCGTTGTTCATCGCGATGATCCCATCGGCGACGTGGAGCAGCTTCTTCGCGGCGGCCGCACCGACCGCGCGGATCACGGTCGCTCCGGGCACGGCGCCGGTCGTCGCGCGGCCTTCGTACGAGCCGACGCAATACCAATCGACGAGGTAGCCATCGATCTGCTTCTTCGTCGCGTCGTCGGCCGACTTGCGCACGAGCACCAGCGCATCCTTCGCGCGGACCTGCGTCGGATTCGGCAGCTGCATGTCGCCCTCGACGCGCGCGAGCTCCCACAGCTTGGGCGCGAGCATCTGCACGACGGTCGTGCGCCGGCCCGGCGACATCTGCTCGAGCCCGCTGCGCACGTCGGGATCGAGCCCCTTCTTGATCAGCACCGCGGCGGCGTGTGCCGACAGATCGGGATCGAGGGCTTCATCTTTGAACGCGCTCTCGAGCTTGCCGGTGCCCTTCTGCGTGTTCGCCCATTTCTCGATGTTCTCGTGGGTGGGTTTGTCACACGCCCCAAAACCGGTGAGGCAGACGATCGCGATCAGCATCGCTCGCACGAACATGGCGCGAGCTTATCGTGGTGATGGCGTCGGTGATACGTTCCGCGGCGATGTCTCGCGCCGTCATGGTGATCGGGTGCTGCCTGTGCGGCAACGCCCTCGCCTCGCCGCGCAGCGACCCGACCTCGGGCCGCTCGGTGTTCACCGGCGCGACGGTCGCGACGGCGACCTCGATCGATCTGGACCCGGCCGCGATCGGCCCCGGCGTCACCGACTACATCTATGTCGCCGCGACCGCCGTGATCGATCGCTACGCCGTGCGGCTCGACTCGCTCGACGTCAACACGGGCGCGATCGCGCCGGGCGACACGATCCACGACGACGAGGGCTCCCCCGGCGGGATGGCGGCGTACGTCTGGCACATCCCCGGCGACCGCGCGACGCTCGGGTTCGAAGCGCGCAGCGCGCCCGCAGAGACGTTCATCGCGAACCGCGACGCGCTCGCCTATCACACGCTCGGCGGCGGCCAGCGCACGTATCGCCTGGGCATCGGCGCGAGCGTGCGGATCGTCAACGAGCTGTACTTCGGCCTCTCGCTCAACACCGACGCGACGTATCTCCACCTGCACTACGCGCGCGACTCCGCGCTCGAGAACGGCCGTGGTGCGAACGGCATCGCCAGCGACTGCGGCGGCGCGCCGTGTGGGATCGGCAATCCGCTCGCGCAGGAGCACTACGACGTCAACGTGCGGACGTCGCTGCTGTCGACCTCGAACTTGGTGCTCAACCTCGGCGTGATGGTCGAGCTCGCGAAAGATGTCTGGCTGGGCGTCTCGTATCACGCGCCGCCGGGCCTCGAGATCCAGACCGAGCTGACGGGCACGATGGACGTCCTGCAAGCACCGCGCGATGGTGCGAACCTCCTGCACGGCGCGTCGTCGGTGTTCATCTCGCAGCCCGCGAGCGCGGATGCCGAGCTCCGCGCGCGGCTCCCCGCGAAGCTCGATCTTCACGTCGGCGCGCGCTGGGAGGATCTGTCGCGCCTCCAAGCGTACGACGTGCGCGGCTTTGGCTCGACATTCTTCGCCGCGAACATCCCCGAGTGGCAGCTGCGCGTGCGCGGCTTTCACGATCCGCTCTCGCTGTGGGCCGGCGTCGAGCAGGTCGAGCTCGATCAGAACGACGACTGGCTGCGGTTCGGCGCACGGATCGGGATCGAGACCTCGTCGCTGCGCGATCAGGAGACCTCGCCGCTGACGATCTCGCCGTTCTCCTACACCGCGGATGTCGGCGCGCAGGTGCGCCTCAAGCACGTGCTGCCGAAGGCGGTGTTCCAGCTCGCGTACGGCCTGCAGTACTTTCCGACCGTGACGGTCACCGACAGCTCGTTCGATCCGCGCACGCGGATCGATTGCATCGCCTCGGACTACGACTACTCGACCGCGGCGTGCACCTCGGTCCGCAACGGTTACGGCATCGCGACCGCGGACGGCCGCTACGATCGCCTCGAGCACGCGATCCGGATCGCCCTCATCTATGAGATCGGGCCCTGACATCGTCGTCTACGGCGCGACCGGGTTGACCGGCCGCCGCGCGTGCGCCGAGCTCGAGGCGGCGGGCACCGCGTTCGCGATCGCGGGTCGCAATATGGCCAAGCTCGCCGAGCTCGGCGCGCAGTTCCCGGCGGCCGCCGTACACGTCGCGACGATCGACGACGCCACGGCGCTCGCGCGCACGTTCGCCGATGCGACGGTGGTGCTCAACTGCGCCGGGCCCGCGGCCGCGACGAACGAACCGGTGCTCGCAGCGGCGCTCGCCGCCCGCGCCCACTACGTCGACCTCGGCGGCGATCAAGCATTCGCGCACGGCGCGTACGAGCGCCACGAGTCGGCGGCGAGGCGCGCGGGTCGCGTCGCCATCGTCGGCGCCGGTGTCGATTGCGTGCTCGGCGATTGGGCGGCGGCATGGGCCGCCGCGTACGTGTGCGGCGTCGCGCGCACGGACGGCGATGACGATGTCGTGCGCACCGGCCCGCTCGAGCAAGGCCGGCTCGCCGAGGATCGCCCGCTCGACGACATCGCGGTGAGCTACGTGTTCGACCATCTCGTCTTGTCGCCGGCCGGTCAGCGCGCGGCGTTCGACGGCCTTCACGCGCGCGGGCTCGTGTGGCGCCGCGATCGCTGGGAGACCGTAGCGCCGGCCGCGGAGAAGCGGCGGATCAACGCGGGGCTCGCACTCGGCGGCGAACGCGATGTCGTGTCGTTTCCGGGCGGCGACACGATCACGATCCCGCGCCACCTCGCCGCGCAGCACGTGCAGACATTCGCATCGACGTCGCGCAAGAGCTCGACGATGACCGCGCTGCGCCTGCTCGCTCGCGCCGTGCCGTTCGTGCCGAAGCGCGCGACCGAGCTGCTCGCGGCGTACGAGCCGACCGACGACGAATACGCGCGCACGACGTTCGCGGTGATCGCGCAAGCGCGGCGTGGATTCTCCGCGGCGCAGGTCGGCGTGCGCGGTCACGACCTCTATCGCACCGCCGCGATCATCGCGACGTGGATCGCGCGGCAGCTCGTCGCGCGTAGCACGGGTCCGGTCGGCATGCGTGCACCGAGCGAGCTGTTTCGACCTGAGCCCGCGCTTCGCGAGGTTGCCGAGGCGGCGGGGCTCGTCGTCGAGCCGAGCTTCGCGTAGTATCGGAAGAGATGACGATGTCCTGGCAGCTTGAGGCCGAGGCCCCGATCGGCCGCGGCGTAACTGCCAAGCGCTATCGCCTCGGCAACGGGCTCGGCCTGATCGCCGCGATCGACAAACGCGCACCGATCGTCGCGCTGCAGACCTGGTTCCGCGTCGGCTCGCGCCACGAGCGCCCCGGCGCGACCGGCATGGCGCACCTGTTCGAGCACCTGATGTTCGGCCAGACCGAGAGCCTGCCGCCCGGCGAGTTCGATCGACTCGTCGAGCGCACCGGCGGTGAATCGAACGCGGCGACGTGGGTCGATTGGACGTACTACAAGCTCTCGCTGCCGGCGCGCGATCTCGCGCTTGGCGTGCGGCTCGAGGCCGAGCGCATGCAACACCTCGTGCTCGAGCCGACGCCGGTCGAGGCCGAGCGCGACGTGGTGACGAACGAGCGCCGCGAGCGCGTCGAGGACGACGTCGACGGTTGGCTCGACGAGCAACTGATGGCGCACGCGTTCACGGTGCATCCGTATCGCTGGCCGACGATCGGCTGGATGGAAGACATTCGCGCGCTCGCGCTTCCCGAGATTCGCGCGTTCTATCGCACGTGGTACGCGCCGAACAACGCGACGATCGTGTGCGTCGGCGACTTCGACGACGAGCACCTCCGCGAGCTGATCGCGCAGCACTACGGCCACATCCCCGCGGCGCAGCTGCCCGCGCCCGCCGAGCTGCCCGAGCCGGTGCAGAGCAAGGAGCGCGTCGTGCGCGCGCCCAAGCCGATCGCGACGGATCGCTTGCTCGTCGGCTACAAGGCGCCCGGTCAAGATCATCCCGACTGGGCCGCGCTCGAGATCGTGTCGACGCTGCTCGCCGGCTGCCCGTCGGCGCGCCTGTATCGCAAGCTCGTGATCGATCAGGAGGCCGCGTCCTCGGTCGACGCGCAGCTGACGCCGTTCCGCGATCCGTCGCTGTTGCGACTCGCGGTCACCACCGCGCGCGGCCACGGCGCCGACGAGATCGTCGCGGCGATCGATCGCGAGATCGCCGGGCTGGTCGAGCAACCGCCCGCCCCGAGCGAGGTCGAAAAAGCCAAGGCGCTCGCCGAGACCGATTTCTGGAGCGCGCTCGCGGATGTCGACGGCAAGGCCGAGGCACTCGGCCACTACGAGACCGCGCTCGGCGACTTCCGCCGGCTCTCGGCGATCGCGGAGCGGCTCACCGCGGTGACCGCGGCCGACGTCGCGCGCGCGGTGCGCACGTACCTGGTGCCTGCGCATCGCACGATCGTGATCGCGGAGCCCGAACATCCCGACGGTGACGACGCAGACGACGGCGAGGACGCCGGCGCGTGAAAGCGATCGTCGAGCCATCTCCCGACACGCCGCTCGTGTGGTTCGAGGTCGCGATTCGCGGCGGCGCCTCCGCCGATCCGATCGGCGTCGAAGGCCTGCACCGTCACGCGGGCCTGCTCGCGCGCCGCGGTGCCGGCCGCCGCCAGCGCGCAGAGCTCGATGACACGCTCGATTCGCTCGGCGCCGCACTCGACGTATCGCTGTCGCGCGATTCGCTCGCGCTGTCGGGCTTGGCGCTGACCCGCCACATGGACGCGGTGATCGATCTCGCCGCCGACATCCTCGCCGAGCCGCGCTTCGACGACGACGAGCACGCGCGCCTGCTCCGCGAGACCCCGCAGGTGCTCGACGAGATTCGCGACGACGACAGCGCACTCGCCACGCGCTGGTTCGACTGGCTGTGCAGCCCCGGCCATCCATATGGCCGCACGTCGCTCGGCACCGAGGCATCGCTCGCGCGGATCGGCGAGCTCGGCCGCGATGCCGCGCGCGAGCTGTGGCGGCGCGAGGTCGTCGCCGACAACCTCGTGATCGGCCTCGCCGGCGATGTCGACGAAGCGACCGCGGAGCGGCTCGTGCAACGGCTCGTCGAGCGGCTGCCCAAGGGCGCGCGTGTCGCCGATGCGCCGGAGCCGCGCCCACCACAGCCCGGTCGCCGCACGATCCTCGTCGATAAACCCGATCGCACGCAGGCCCAGCTCCGGATCGGCCACCTCGCCTCGCGCTACGGCCACCCCGACACCGCGGCGCTCGCGATCGCGGAGGCCGTGTTCGGCGGCATGTTCAGCTCGCGGCTGATGCAGGAGATCCGGGTCAAGCGCGGCTGGAGCTACGGCGCCGGTTGCGCGCTGCGCCGGTCGCGGCTTCCACACTGGTTCGAGATCTGGACCGCGGCGGGCATCGATGTCGCCGGTGCCGCCGTCGCGCTCGAGCTCGAGCTCTACGCCGACTACGCCGAACACGGCCCGACCGACGACGAGGTCGACTTCGCGCGCAGCTACCTGGTCGGCGCGATGCCGTTCCACGTCGCGACCGCGCGCCAGCGCATGCAGCTCGCGGTGCGCGACAGCCTGTTCGATCTGCCGGTCGGTTACACCGCGCGCCTGCCCGAGCTGCTCGGCCAGCTCGCCGCCTCCGACGTCCGCGCCGCGTGCAGCCGCCACTTCCATCCCGAGAACGCAGTCACCGTCGCGGTGACGACTGCGGAGCACGCGCGCCCGGCACTCGAAGCCGCGAACGCCGGCCCGATCACCGTCGTCCGTCACGACGAATACTGAGCCGAGCTTCGGCGGCTCAGCGCCTGCGCTATGCTGGCGCCGATGCGAACCGCTTCGTGCTCGTGCGGACAGTTGAGGGTGAGCTGCGACGGAGAGCCGCTCAGGATCTCGATGTGTCACTGCCTCGCGTGCCAGAAGCGCACGGGCAGCGCGTTCAGCATCCAGGCGCGCTGGCCATCCGATCGCGTGACGATCGAAGGGCGCGTGCAGGAGTACGCGCACACTGGCGACGAGGGCAGCACGGCCACGTTCCGCTTCTGCCCGACCTGCGGCGCGACCGTCTATTACGACAGCGACGGGATGCCGGGATTGATCGCGGTCCCGGTCGGTGCGTTCGCCGATCCGACGTTTCCACCGCCACGATTCTCGGTCTACGGTACGCGGCGCCACCCGTGGGCCATCACGACCCTCACGCTCGAGGAGCTCGACTAAGTGATCGAGGGCTACGGCGTGCAGGTGTAGACGCTGTTGTGCCCGCCGAAGCCGTCGTCGACCACGTTCGGATCGTCGGGGTCGGCGATGTACATCGTGCCGTCGACGATGAACTTGTACTGGTACGTACCCGGCGTGAACACGTGCGTGCCGGTCCACGCGCCGTCGGTGCCCTTCATGAACGCGATCGCGCCGTGGTCCGGATCGGCGGCCCACGCGACGAAGTCGCCGGTCAACCAGCACGTGCTGGCGGCGCCGTGGCCGTCGAGCCGGAACATGTCGGTGCACGTGCCCGGCGTCGCGCTGTCGGGCGCGGCGTCGATCGTCTTGCCCGCATCCCCGCCGCCGTCGGCCGCAGTCGAGGCGTCGGCGCCACCGCCCTTGTGGTAGCCGGGCGGCTCACACGCGGCGAACGCGAGGATGCAAAAGACAACAACGCGCATGCGAGCGGGAACGCAGTTCAAGCCATGTGCCACGGGGCCGTCAAGGACGATCCGAGGCGGCGAGCACAGATAGGGGTCCCGCGGATCAGAGCGGGAAGATGATCGTCGGGAGACGTTTTGAAAGGCAGCGCGCGGACGTTTTGTTTCGCAACCAAGGGGCGAACTGACCGCGTATGAAATTCACGACTTCGGCGGGCATACATCTTGGACACGCGCGACCCGATGCTTCGTCGGTTGATCCCAGCGCTCGTCGTGGTCGGGGCGGTCGCGCGTCCCGCGCTTGCCGTCGATCCCGTGGCGTCGTTCCGCTACCTGGTCACCGGCAACGGGTTCGGCTTTCAGGTCTACGACCAGAGCGCGAACGCGATCAAGCAGTACCTCGAGCGGCCGTATCGCTATCTGCGCGCGAACCCGGCGAACCCCGATGGCGAAGGCATCGTGCGCCGCAACCTCGCGTTCGACACGTACTTCGGCATCAAGGCCGGCTCGAGCGCGCAGTGGCTCGGCAGCGTGACGCCGAGCTCGGTCGAGTACGAGAACGAGACCAACGTCATCCACACGGTCTCGACGGTCGGACCGGTCAGCGCGGACTCGTACCTGGTCGCGCCGTTCGGCTACGAGGGCAACGCACTCGTGATGCTCCTCAAGGTCACGAACACGAGCGGCAGCGCGGTGCCGGTGACCGCGTTCGCGATCCACAACTTCAAGCTCGGCTCGGCCTCGAACCCCGACGTCCCGGATGCGAACGGCGAGGCGATCAGCTGGAACGGCACGGTCGCGACCGAGACCGGCCCGGGCGGTGGCGCGATGGTGTACGCACCGATCGGCGGCGCCGATGTGTCGAGCTGCGATCCGAACGCGTACACGACCGTGCAAGGCGGCGGCACGCTGACGATGACGGCGAGCTGCACCGGCACCGATCAAAAGAACGCGGAGCAGAAGAGCCTCGGCTCGCTCGCCCCCGGCGCGTCGGCGTGGTGGGGCGTCGCGGTGTTGTTCGACAGCGGCGGCGACACCGCAGGCACGGCGACGAAGTGGGCGACGTTCCTCAACGGCCGCGCCGCCGACAAGCTGCACGACGACCTGCTCGCCGAGTGGGCCACGTATCGCACGGCGCCACCGGCCGGCCTGACCGACGCGGAGACCAAGGTGTGGCGGCAGGCCGAAGCGGTGCTCCGCATGGGCCAGATCATGGAGCCGTACCAGGACAGCCCGCGCCAGAAGAACCACGGCATGATCCTCGCGAGCTTGCCGCCCGGCGGCTGGCACACCGGCTGGGTGCGCGACGGAACGTACGCGACCGCCGCGTTCGCGCGCACGGGTCACGCGGATCGCGCGAAGGACTCGCTGAACTTCTTCCTCGACGCGGATGCCGGCAGGTACGGCAGCTACCTCGGCAACGTGCCGTATCGGATCTCGACGGTGCGCTACTACGGCGACGGTCAGGAGGAGGCCGACTACTCGGGCTCGACGACGCGCAACATCGAGATCGACGGCTGGGGCCTGTTCCTGTGGGCCGCGCGGCAGTACGTCGACGCGGCGAACGATGCGAGCTGGCTCGCCGAGACGACGAAGCAAGGCGACACCGTGTACGACGCGATCAAGAACGGCGTCGCCGAGCCGCTCGCGGCGAACATGGAGACGTCCGGCATCACGATCGCGGACGCCTCGATCTGGGAGGTCCACTGGGGCAACCGCCAGCACTTCATGTACACGACCGCGGCGACCGCGCGCGGGTTCTGCGACATGGCGACGCTCGCGCGCCGCGCCGGCCGGATGGACGACGTCACGCGCTACCGCGACCTCGCGACCAAGACGGCGACCGCACTCGCGGGTGCGTTCGTCGATTCGAACAACGTGCTCGCGGGCTCGCTCGAGAAGCTGCAATCGGGCACGAACTATCACGACGGCTCGACGATCGAGGCGGTCACGTTCGGCGTGCTCGCGCCCGATAACTCGACCTCGACCGCGACGCTCGACGGGCTCTCGCACCTGGTCACGCCCGCGGGCGGCTACAAGCGGCTCGAGGGCTCGCAGGACACCTACGACATCAACGAGTGGATCTTGATCGACCTGCGCGCGAGCGATGCGTTTCGCCGCGCCGGCCAGACCGCGAAGGCCGACTCGCTGCTCGCGTGGGTGAGCAGCCAGGCGTCGGTGAACTACAACCTCCTGCCCGAGCTCTACAACACGGTGTCGTCGGGCGGCGCGATCGGCTCGTACGCCGGATCGATTCCGATGGTCGGCTACGGCGCGGGCGCGTACATGCTGACGCTGCTCGATCGCGCGGGCTCCTACGAGCACTCCGACTGCGGCGAGTACGACGCCGGCGACTATCCCGATGCCGGCACCGGCGGCGGCCTCGGCGGCGGGTCCGACAGCAGCAACGCGCGCACCGGCCTCGCGTGCGCGTGCCAGGGCGGACCGGGCTCCGGCGGGAACGCGGTGATGTTCGCGATCGCCGGCGTGCTCATCCTCCGCAGGCGGCGGAAATGATCGAGCTTCGCGACATCGGCAAGACGTTTCCCGGCGTGCGCGCGCTGAACGGCGTGACGCTCGCGATTGGGGTCCCCGCGGACAAGAGCGGGGAGACGATCGCCCCCGGGGAAGTGCTCGGACTCGTCGGCGAGAATGGAGCCGGCAAGTCGACGCTGATCAAGATCCTCGGCGGCGTCTACGCGGCGGGCAGCTTCAAGGGCGAGGTCGTGGTCGACGGCAAGGTCCAGGCGTTTCGCTCGACGCTCGACGCGCGACGCGCCGGCATCGCGATCGTGCATCAGGAGCTCGCGCTCGTGTCCGAGATGTCGATCGCGGAGAACTTGATGCTCGGTCGCGAGCCCACGCGGTTCGGGCTTGTCGATCGAGCGGAGCTCGAAGCGAAGGCGCGCGCGCTGCTGGCACCTGTGCTGGGTGCAGAAGCAGACGCGCTCGATTTTCAGGCGCCGGTGGACGAGCTCGGCGTCGGGGTGCAGCAGTGTCTCGAGATTGCACGTGCGTTGGCGGATCGCGCGAAGGTGGTCGTGCTCGACGAGCCGACGGCGGCGCTGAGTGAGGCGGAGAGCGAGAAGCTGTTCGCGCTGATCCGCGAGCGGCGCGCGGCGGGTGATTCGTTCGTCTACATCTCGCATCGCCTCGAGGAGATCGCGGCGCTGTGCGACCGCGTCGCCGTGCTGCGCGACGGCGAGCTCGTCGAGATCGTCACGCCCGACACCGACCTCGTGCCGCTGATGACCGGCGCCGTCATTCCGGATCGTGCACGTGCACGTGCGCGTGACACGGCTACGGACACGCCCACGGTTCTACGCGTCGAGGGATTGCGCGTCGCGCATCCCGCCCTGCCCGGCCGGCTCGTCGTCGACGATCTGTCGTTCTCGGTCGCTGCCGGCGAGGTCGTCGCTCTTGCAGGCGCGATGGGCGCTGGCAGGACGGCGACGCTCGCGACGTTGTTCGGCACGGCAAAGCGCGGCTACACGGGCAGTGTCGCGATCGACGGCAAGCCCGTCGCGCTCGTCAACCCGCGCACCGCGATCGCCGCCGGCATCGCGTACGTCCCCGAGGACCGCAAGGCGCTGGGCCTCGTGCTCGGCCTGTCGGTCGCCGACAACCTCGCCCTGTCGGCGCTCGGCCGGCTGTCGAAGCTCGGCGTCGTCGACGGCGCGAGTGTCGAGCACTCCGCGCTGGCCCGGCTGCGCGAGCTGTCGATCAAGGCGCCGAGCCTGGGCGCCGAGGTCGCGACGCTGTCGGGCGGCAACCAGCAGAAGGTCGTGATCGGCAAGTGGCTCGAGCTCGCGCCGCGCGTGCTCCTGCTCGACGAGCCGACCCGCGGCGTCGACGTCGGCGCGAAGGCCGAGATCTACGCCCTCGTCGAAGAGCTCACGTCGCGCGGTCACGCGGTCGTGCTCGCGTCGTCGGATCTGCCGGAGGTCGTGCGGCTCGCGGATCGCGTGATCGTGCTGCGCGAGGGCAAGGCCGCCGGCGAGCTCGCAGGCGCCGACATCACCCCGATCCGGATCATGCAGCTCGCCGTAGGGACCGTCGCGGCGGTGCTGGCGCAGGAGGCCCTCGGTGAAGCTCGAACGTAGTGCTCGTACGCCGCGCCGCGCGGGCGACTCCAGCATCTGGATCATGGCCGGCGTGCTCGTCCTTCTGTGGGCGACGCTCGCGGTCTTGCCGCAGACCCGCGGCGTGTTCCTCACCCAGGGCAACCTCGCGACGCTGCTCGTCCAGAGCTCGGTGCTGCTCGTGATCTCCGTCGGCATGACGATGGTGATCCTGATCCGCGGCATCGATCTCTCCGTCGGCGCCGGCGTCGCGCTGACCGGCACCGTCGCCGCGCTGATCCAGTTGAAGTGTCACGGCTCGGCGCCGCTCGCGATCGTCGCGGCGGTCGCGGTCGGCGCGACGATCGGCGCGTGGCACGGCTGGTGGGCCGCGCACGGCATCCCGGCGTTCGTCGTCACGCTCGCGGGCTTCAAGGCGTATCGCGGCGGCGCGCTCGTGCTGTCGGGCGCGAAGGGCCTGTCGCCGATGAGCGACGACTTCTCGCTGCTCGCGCGCACCGTCCCGCTCGCACCCACGATCGCGATCATCGTGATCGCGCTCGCCGCCGGCATCGCGCTCACGCTGCGCGACGCGACGAGCCGCCGTCGCTTCAACCTCGCGCCGCTGACATCGCGCGTGGTCGCGCTGCGGATCGCGGCACAGGTCGTCCTCGCCGGGCTCGTGTTGTGGGTGTTCGCAGAGCGCGGCATGCCGGTGCAAGTCGGGATCGCCGGCACGGTCGCGCTGTGGGGCATCTTCGTCACGAAGCGCACGCGGTTCGGCCGCCACCTCTACGCGATCGGCGGCAACCCCGACGCCGCGCGCCTCTCCGGCATCGACGTCAAGCGCACGACGATCGGCGCGTACGTGATCGTCGGCGTGCTCACCGCGGTCGCGGGCGTGATGCTCGCCGCGCGCGTCAACGGCGTCACACCCGGAAGCCAGGGCAACTTGCTCGAGCTCGACGCGGTCACCGCGGTCGTGATCGGCGGCACCGCGCTCGCCGGCGGCCGTGGCTCGGTGGTCGGCACCGTGCTCGGCACGCTCGTGTTCGCGACGCTCGCGAACGGAATGAATCACCTGCGGATCGATTCGAACTTGCAACTGATCTTTACCGGCCTCGTCCTGCTCGCCGCGGTCCAGATCTCTCGAGGAAAACGCTCATGACTCGCATGGTCTCCATCGCGCTCCTCGTCGCATTCGCCGTCTCCGGTTGCGCTCGCAAAGACGGACCCGACGTCGCGTTCCTGTTGTCGACGCTGCAAGAGGAGCGCTACCAGAAGGACGTCAAGTACTTCGAGGCCCGCGCGCAAGAGCTCGGGCTACGCGTGATCACGCTTGCCGCCGACAACGACAACGCGAAGCAGATCTCGCAGGTCGAGGACGTCCTCGCGCAAGGCGTCAAGGTGCTCGTGATCCAACCGACCGATTCGCAAGCGGCGTCGTCGTACGTGCGGCTCGCGCACGAGCACGGCGCGAAGGTCGTCGCGTACGACCGCGCGATCGTGTCGCCCGACCTCGACTACTACGTCTCGCACGATTCGTACAAGGTCGGCGTGCTGCAGGCCAAGGCCGCGATCGCCGCGACCAACGGCAAGGGCAACTACGTGATCCTGTCGGGTCAGGCCGGTCACTCGGTCGCGATGGAGATCACGCGCGGCTACGAAGAGACGCTCGCGCCGTACATCGCGAAGGGCGACATCGAGATCGTGATGAAGCAGAACCACTCGTCGTGGTCGCCGGAGCAGTCGCTGCGCACCGTCGAGGACGCCCTGACCCGCACCGGCAACCACGTCGATGCGATCCTCGCGAACAACTCCGGGATGGCGCGCGGTGCGGTGCAGGCCGTGCAATCGGCCGGGCTCCAGCACGTGTTCATCGCGGGCGCCGACGCCGACGCCGCGAACATCAACTTCGTGTGCCAGGGCAAACAGACCATCGAGGTGCTGAAGGACATCGAGCCGCTCGCGCGCACTGCTGCCGAGGTCGCGCGCGATCTGCTCCACCACGAAGCAGCGACGACCGCGACGACGATCGAGGTTGCCGGCAAGCCCGTACCCGTCGCCGCCGTGCGCGTCGAGGTGATCACGCCCGAGACCGTCAAGCCGCTGCTCGTCGACACCGGGTTTCTCACCGCCGACGAGCTGCCCGCTTGCAAGAGCCGTCTGGCAGGCCTGCCGTGAAGCTCGCGCTCGCTCTCGTGCTGGTGCCGGCACTCGCGTTCGCCGACGAGCCCGGCACGCCATCGCCGCCACCCTCGCCCATCGATCCGGCGGGCGCCCCGGCGGTACCGAACCCGCAGCCGTCGTCGCCCGATCCGTCGGTCACGAAGGTCGCGCCCGACGCGCCCCGCCAGCTCCCACCGGCCGTCCAGCCCGAGACGACGATCCTGCACAACCCGTCGACGACCGACTCGCTGGCCACCGGCGGCGGCGCGACCGGGGGCGCCGTCACCGCGCCTGGCGTCGAGCTCCAGGGCGTCAAGCTCGAGCTCCACGGCTACGCGCGCATGCCGCTGATGACGCAGGGCACGCGCGAGCCATACCTCGTCGACAACGACTACTACCTCTCCGGCTTCGCGTACACGCGGCTCTACGAGCCGGACTGGTCCGAGCTGCACTTCTCCGCGAGCAAGGGGGACTACAAGGTCGAGTTCGGCATGTTCGCGTCGCTGTACTCCGACTACGCGCAAGCCGACGTCGCCGATCAGCTCGGCATCGCGCAGGCCTCCGTCACCGCGAACAACTTCCTCGACGTCAAGCATCTGTCGGTCCAGGTCGGCGTGTTCTGGGATCGCTACGGCTACATCGAGCCGTACGATACGTACGTCTTCGGCCGCACCCACCAGGGCGGCATGAAGCTCGCGTACGCGCTGTCGACCGGCACGCGGATCCAGGGCGGCATCGGCTTTCACCAGGCCGACCTCCAACAGAACCTCGGGCTCACGCCGATTGCGCACGTCGCCGCCGTCCAGCCCGTCGGGCCCGTCGACGTCGGTGCGTACGTGCTGCGCACGTGGACCCGCGATCAGCGCCAGCTGTCGCCGATCCAGGACGGCACGATGTACGTCGCCGGCCTCGACGCGCGCTACAAGCTTCCGCACGACCGCGGCTCGTCGTACCTCGCGTTCGGCTACTACGACATGACCAAGTCGCTCTACCTCGCGCCCGCGCTCGAGGTCATGCACTCGACCGGCGGCCGCGGCATCACCGAGAACTTCCTCGGCCTCGACGGCAGCGACGACGGCACCGGCAAGATGTACACGCTCGCGACCGACAACACGTTCAAGGTCAACCCGCAGACGGCGATCCGGCTGTTCGGCATGGGCACGTGGGTGCGCTCGCCGCAGGTCGACGACATGGATCCGCTCAAGAACAAGGATCGCCGCCTGTACTTCAAGTGGGGCGTCGAGCCGAGCTACCTCGTGCTGCCGAAAGTGCGCGTGTCGGCGCGCTTCGATCGCGTGATCCTCGATGTCTACGACTCGCAGAACTCGTTCCGCGTGCTATCGCCGAAGGTGTCGTTCCCGCTCGATGGGTGGGGCGAATTGTTCGTCCAGTACTCGCACTACTGGTACGGCGACAAGGTCCAGCTCCGCTCGGGCCAGGTCCCGCTCGAGACCATGCCGGACTCCGACGTGTTCAAGATCCAAGCACAAGCCGTGTGGTGACCGCGCGTAGGCGCACGGCGCGGGTGTAGGACATCGGGTGTGCGGCCCGCGTGCACGCAAACTCGATATACTGGTCTGCGTGAGCGCTCGAGTTTCGGCGATCACGTGTTTCGTCCTCGGAAGCTCCGCATGCGGCTTCGCACCGCATTCGGCCGCGGACACCACGGGTGATGATGCGGCACCGCCGCAGCTCGATGCGCCTGCCGTGATCGGCGATGGGCCGGCGCAGATGGACGCTCCGCCGCAAGCCGTCTACTGCGACGCGACCGACACGCAGTTAGTCGCGTGCTACCGGTTCGAGAACAACCTCACCGACGAGTCATCGCACCACAATAACGGCACGACGACAGCCGTGAGCTACGCGGCCGGCAAAGCGGGCCAAGCGCTGTTCGTCGGCACGACGACCGGCATCGACATCGCCGACAGCGCGTCGTTCGATGTCGCAGACCTGACGATCGAAGCGTGGATCTCGCCGTCGGTGATCCCGACGGGCACCAATCGCGCCGGCATCCTCGATTGCGACGGTCAGTATGGTTTCTTCCTGTACGCGAACGGTGACCTGACGTGCACCGCCGCCGGCAGCGTCACCGCGCAGGCGAACATCCAGCCGAACCACTGGACCCACGTCGCGTGCACGCACGCCAACGGCACGATCTCGATCTACGCCGACGGCGAGCTGATCAACAGCGGGGGTGGCGGCACGCTGGCGACCGGGGGCACCACTGGCATCACGCTCGGCGGTAACAACCCGCCCGGTGGCGGCAACCCGTTGAACGGCCTGCTCGATCAGGTGCGGCTGTTCGGGGTCGGCCGGACGGCCGCGCAGATCTGCGCCGACGCCGGCAAGACCGACTGCTAGTCGCGCTCCGCCGCGGCCTTGATGTCGCCGCCGCAGTCCGCGCCGCGCGACTCGACGCACTCGATCGCGACTTCGTCGAGGTCATCGGCGTGCTCGAGCGCGCTGACCGCGGGCACGGGCTGGAGCTTGTGCTGCTGCAGCTCGGCGTCGAGCCCGCGCACGTCCTTCGCGACGAGCGCGTCGAACACCTTGCCGGCCTCGCCGAGCTCCTTGCGCAGCACGTCGATTCGATCGACCTGATACTTCGCGGGACGGCCTTCCCATCCCGCGAGCGCGCCGTAGAGCTCGTCGAGGTGTTCGCGGATGCGCTGCTCGCCGGTGATCGCGCCGCCCTCGGTCGTCGCGACGATCAGCTTCTTGACGTCGGCGAGCTTGGCGATCACGGTGTCCAGCTTGCCGCGCAAGCCGTCCTTGTCGCCGACCGCGTGCGCGCGCTCCTCGAGCGCCGCGTGGACTCCTTCGATGTGGTCGACGAGCGTGCTCATGTCGTCGAACACCGCGCCCGCGCGCCGCATCGCATCGTAGTGCGCCTTGCGATCGGCGGCGTTGTACGGCGCGCGCCGGTCGAGGCCGATCGCAACCTTGGTCTCGATCACATCGCTGCCGCTGGTCAGCCGCAGCGTGTACGTGCCCGGCACCACGCGCGGTCCTTGCGACGAACCGAACGCGACCTGCGCCGCGCGCGGCACGCGTGGACCTTTGACCCGCATGTTCCACGCCACGCGGTTGATGCCGCGGTGCTTGCTCGGCGTGATCGTGTCGACGAGCTTGCCCGCGGGGTCGAGGACCTCGAGCTTCAGCGGGCCATAGATATGGCGCGTGCGCAGGTAGTACGTCGCGACGAGCCCGTTCGGCGGGTTGTCGCCGACGAACGTCGCGTCTCCTTCGACCCAGCCACCCGAAGCGGGCATCCGCTGTTGCACCGCGCGCGCCGGCAAGAATGCGGTCGTCTTCTGGACCAGGTCGGTCGAGAGTGCACGCAGCGGCGCCAGATCGTCGATGATCCACATGCCGCGGCCGTGCGTCGCGATCACGAGATCGCCCTCGCGCGGCTGGACCTGGACCTCGCGCACGGCGACGGCGGGGAAGTTGCTGCCTTCGAACCGCGCCCACGTCGCGCCGCGATCGACCGAGATCCACAGTCCGAGCTCGGTGCCGAGGAACAACAAGTTTGGCTTCACCGTGTCTTCTTTGATCGTGTGCGCGTAGCCCCGCACTCCCTGCTCGCCGAGCCGCGTCCAGGTCTTGCCGTAATCGGTGGTCGCATAGACCCACGGCGTCATGTCGCCGAACGTGTGGCGATCGAACGTCGCGTACGCGGTCCCCGGTGCGAACCGGCTCGCTTCGACCCAGCTCACCCACGAGCTCTTCGGCAGGTTCGGCACGTTCGCGACGACGTTCGTCCACGACTTGCCACCGTCGCGCGTGAGCTGGAGGTTGCCGTCGTCGGTGCCGACCCAGATCACGTTCGCGTTCTTCGGCGATTCGCTGATCGAGTAGATCGTCGTGTGCATCTCCGCCGACGAGTTGTCGACGGTGACGCCGCCCGATTGCTCCTGCTTCTGCTTGTCCGGATCGTTCGTCGTCAGGTCCGGCGAGATCCGCTCCCAGCTGTCGCCGTGATCGCGCGAGCGAAACAGGAACTGCGCGCCGAGGTAGAGCGTGCCCTTCTGGGTCGGGCTCACCGCGATCGGCGTGTTCCAGTTGAACCGCAGCTTCTCGTGCAGCCCGGCCTTCGGTTGGATGTCGCGCGAGGCCAGCGTCACCTGATCGACGCGGCTGATGAAGCCGCCCTGGCCTTCGCAGTAGACGTGCTTCGGGTCGCTCGGATCCGGGTACGTCCAGAACCCGTCGCTGTTACACAGGTTGGTCCACCGCGCGTTCGTGATGCCGCCCGGATACGCGCTGTCGCCGACCCACGAGCTGTTGTCCTGGAGGCCGCCGTAGACTTGATACGGATCTTTGTCGTCGAGACTGACGTGATAGAACTGCGACACCGGCAGGTTGTTGTTCTTGAGCCACTTGCTGCCGCCGTCCCACGACAGCCACAGCCCGCCGTCGTCGCCGCCGATCACGTGCTTGGGGTTCTGCGGATCGATCCACAGGTCGTGCCAGTCGCCGTGCGAGCCACCGCCGGTCTCGGCGAAGCTGCGGCCGCCGTCCTCGCTGACGATCAAGCTGAGGTCGGGCTTGAACAGCCGCTCCGGGTTCGTCGGATCGACGACGAGCCGCGCGAAGTAGAACGGTCGCCACACCATCTTCGAGCTCTGGTCGCGCTGCTCCCACGTCGTGCCGCCATCGCCCGAGCGATACAGCGCGGTGTGCTTTGCCTCGACCAGCGCGTACACGACGCGCGCGTCGGACGGTGCGTACGCGAGCTCGACGCGGCCCCATGGCCCCGCCGGCAAGCCCTTCGCCTGCGCGACCGCGTGCCACGTGCGGCCCGCGTCGGTCGAGCGGAACATGCCGCTCGCACTCGGCGCGCTCGAGCTCTCGCCGCCGGAGCGGAACGTCCAACCCTTGCGGCGGAAGTCCCACATCCCGGCGAGCATCACGTCGGGGTTCTTGGGATCGAGCGCGACGCTCGAGCAACCGGTCGATAGGTTCGCGCCGGGCAACACGAGCGTCCACGTCTTGCCGCCGTCGCTGGTCTTGTACAGGCCGCGGTCCTTGCTGTCGCTCCACAGCTTGCCGGGGACGCACGCGTAGACGGTGTTGCTGTCGTGCGGACTGACGATGATGCGCACGATCCGTTCGGACTCGCGCAGCCCCATGTTCGTCCAGGTCTCACCGCCGTCGGTCGAGCGATAGATGCCGTCGCCGATCGACACCGAGTTGCGCATCCACGACTCGCCCGTGCCGACCCAGATAGTCTTGGGGTTCGACGGATCGATCGTGATCGATCCGATCGACTGCACGCTCTGCTTGTCGAACACCGGGATGAACGTCGTGCCGCCGTCGGTCGAGCGCCACACGCCGCCCGAGGCCGCACCGACGAACAGCGTGGTCTGGCCCTTGACGTTGACCGCCGCGACCGCCGCGATCCGACCGCTCATCGCGGCCGAGCCGATGTTGCGCGCGCCGAGGCCGGCGATCGTGCCGCCGTCGATCACCGCCGGCTTCGTCGGTGGAGGGGGTGCCGCCGGCGTCGCGCCGGCCTTGTCGGCGGGACCCGCCGCGATCGCGCGCGTCGCGAAGCTCGTCGGGACGCGGAACCACGCCGACTCGACCGCGACGTTCGGCTCGACCCGCTCGATGCGGATCCGGCTCTCGCGCCGCTGGCCCTGCGGTCCGGACTCGAGCGAGAACGGCAGCCACACGCCCGAGACTTGTTGGTACTCGCCGAGGTCGGTCTCCTCGATGTTCTCGGTGCCGCGGACCTTGCGCACCGTCGTGATGCGGATCTCGAGCGCCGTGTCCGGATCGAGGAACACGTACTGGAGGTCGCCGTCCTTGCGCGTGACGCGGAGCTTGATCGCCGGCGTCCCATCGACGTTCTCGATCCCGAGGTATTCGATGCGATGGCCCTTCGTGCGCCAGTCGACGAGCGGCCCGTCGAGCTCGGCGGTCTGCTCGATCTGACGCTTGTCGTCGACCGAGGCGCGCTCGGCATCGCGGCGCCCCTGGAACGGCGACACCGTCCACGCGTCGGTGCCGTCGCTCGCGCTGATCTGGGTCAGACCCTGGATCGTGATCTCGGTCCGGATCCGGTTCGGGCGATCGATGACCTCGCCGAACTCGGCGGTCAGCGAGAAGTTGCCGCCGCCGAGCGTGATCTTGCCGGTCGCGCGCAGCGACTTGATCGCACGCAGCTTGTCGGCGCCGCCGCGCGCCGCGAGGTTGCGCGCGAGGATGTCATCGAGTTGGTCGGCACGAGCGAGCGTGAAGCTCGCGCACAAGACGACCGCGATCGCGAAGGAGGTCCGCATCGCGCGCGAGTATGGATCAGAACCCGCGCCGTTCGTGGCGCTCCGCCTGCGACACCTGCGACGCGGGTGATCCGCGTCAGCCCGGGAGCTCGTCCGCGGGCACGATCTCGTCGGTGTTCGGCCGCGGCACGATCTCGAACCGCGCATGCGCCGGCACCTTGTCGCGCTCGTCCTTCGTCATCAGCGCGTAGTCGAGCTGGCCGAGTCGGTGGATCTCGGCGAGTGCGTTGAAGCCGCCGATGAACTGACCGCGCAGATAGATGAACGGCACGGTGTGCTGCTTGGTCTCGTTGACCAGTGGAACCAGCTTTGCCTCGTTCTCCGGCTCTTCGAGATCGACCCAGTCGAAGTCGACCTTCTCGCGCTCGAGCACGGTGCGCGCGCGACCGCTCCACGGATCGCTCTGCTTGCCGAACACCTGCGCCTTGATCGACGGATCGCCGAACCCGACCTGGGTCGGCGACGGCTTCGCGGCGGGCGTCGGCGCGGCGCGCGCGGCGCGCTTGGCTTCGGCGGCCTTGGCCTTCGCGTCTGTCTCTTCCTTGGACTCGAAGTCCTTGCCGACCAGCTTCGCCCACGCCTTGCGCGCGCGGATGTAGCGCGGGTCGGTGGCCATCTTGTCCTGAATGAAGTCGCGGAGCTCGCCCCCGATCTCGTCGGCGCGGTTGAGGGCCGACATCAGTTTCTCGGCGGCGACCTTGGTCAGCTTCTCGTCCTTCTCGGGGTCGGGCATCCGTCGCTGCATACCACGCTTCACACGCGATCACGCGAACGCAACGCGTGCGCACGATGGCGGCGTCATCGTAGGCCGTGGAGGTCTCATGGTGAAAGCGCTCGTACTCGTCGCACTGTCTGCCTGCGCGTATGCCCGCGTCGGCTCGGGAGAAGTTGCCATCGTCCGCACCCCGGGCGGCATGGATCAGCACGTCTACACGCCCGGAGACTGGCGGATCGGGGGCGACGACATCGCCACGAGCTACAGCGTGCGCTCGCAGGAGCACACCGAACGGCTCGAGGTCCAGTCGGCCGACGGGCTCGGTATCACGCTCGATACCTCGATCCGCTACCACGTCATCCCCGATCAAGTGCTCGCGCTGCGACTTGAGCTCGGGCCCGACTACTACCAGGTCCTGCTCGGCCCGACGCTCAAGTCGCAGGCGCGCCGCGTCGTCGGCCAGTACAAGCCCGAGGAGATCTATTCGACCGAGCGCGACAAGATCGAGCGCCAGATCCGCGATGGCGTCGCCGCCGCGATCAAGAACCGCCACGTCGAGCTCGAGGCCGTGCTCGTACGCAACGTCACCCTGCCCGCGCAGCTCCAGGCCGCGATCACCGACAAGCTGCAGGCAGAGCAGTCCGCGCTCAAGATGAAGTACGTGATCGCCGAGCAAGAAGCCGAGGATCAGAAGGCGCTCGAGGAAGCGCGCGCCGCCTCCGAGCGCCGCAAGATCGACTCCGAGACCCAGGCGACCGCGCAGCGCAGCGCCGCCGAGGCATCCGCCGATGCGACGCGGATCACCGCCCAGGCCGCCGCCGACGCGAAGCGCCTCGACGCCCAGGCGACCGACGACTACGAGCGCCTGGTCTCGCAGCACCTCAGCGCGGCGATCCTGAAGCTCCAGGCGATCGAGGCGCAGAAGGCGCTCGCCGACTCACCGAACGCGAAGCTCGTGCTGATGAACGGCGCGGCCGGGAAGACCGTGCTCGACCTCCGCAACGACGAGCACTAGGCGCCGAAGACTTTTTTCTTGAGCTCGCCGGTGCTCGCCGCGTTGACGAGCTCTTCGCGGCCGCCGAGACACTCGCCGGCGATGAACACCACCGGCAACCGCACGCCGTTCGAATCGCGGCGCACGGCGTACTGCGCGGCCGGATCTTCCTGGATGTTGGTGACCTTATACGCGATGCCGTTCGCGTCGAGGATGTCGGTGATCTTCAGCGCGTCGCGCCGCGTCTTGTCCATGTGATAGACGATGACGGGCGCGGCTTCGCCGGCCGCCGGGGCCGGTGCGGGCTTCGCAGCTTCGCCGGGCGTCGCGGCCTTGGCCTCGAACGACTTGCGATCCGCGAGCTCGTCCTCGCTCGCGAGCGGGCGGCCGAGCGCGTCGTTCGCCTTGCGCACGGCTTCGCCGACCTTGCCCGGGAGCTTGGTCAGCGCGCCGTGGGCCTTCGTGCGGGCTTTGTCGAGCCAGCTCATCGAAGCGCCATCGTCTTAGTTGACGACGCGGAGGCTCTTGCGGCCGGCCGGAATCGGCGGCGCCGCCTGGTCGTCCGGATCGACTTCCGGAGCAATCGACACGACGCTGTTCTTCTTGCGCGTCTTCGCGGCCGCGTTCTTCGCGATCGCGAGCAGCTTGATGTGCGCTTCCTCGTGCTGCTTCTCGGTCTTGCCGGTCACCGCGGCCACGACCTTGTTCTTGAGATATGCGAAGCGGTTCTTGCGCGCGCCGACTTCGTAGACGAGGTCAGCCGCCGTGCAACCCGCCATGTGCGGCGAGCGGTGGAACGGATGCATCATCGACGGGTGCTTGTGGAGGTACGTGCGGACCTCCTCGATCGTCATGCCGACATCGGCGAGCGCCTTGTCGACTTCCTTCTGCGCGAGCTGCTTGGCCTTGAACAGCTGCATCTGGACGCGGCTGTAGACGTTGACCGCGCCATCACCGTTGGTCTCGATCGGCAGGAAGATGCCCTGCGGATAGAGCTCGGTGATGAACGACTGGATGCCGTCGGAGACCGACGAGCTCGGCATGCATCCGAACGGCTTGACCGAGAGGGTCATGTTGACCTTCGAGTACGCGACGTTCTGGATCAGCTTGCCGATCTCCATGTGGCCTTCGCCGCCACGGAGGTTGTTGTCGTAGAACGCGTGCGAGACCTCGGCGATCTGCTGCATGTCCGGCAGGTGGTAGTCGTTGAGGCCGAGCGCCTTCGCGAACGTCGTGAACAGGCCGCGCAGGACCTTCTCGCCGGCCCACAGCGTCGCGAGCCGCTTGCGGACGTCGACGCCCTTCAAGCTGAACTTCGAGCCGCCGTGCTCTTCCTTCGACTTGTCGACGCCGCGCAGGTTCGCACGTTGCGCCGTGTCGTAGCGGCCCTGCCACACCATGTAGAGCAGCCACGCGATGACGAGCTGGATATCCGGCTCGGCGCCTTCGGCCTCGAGGAAGCGCTGCAGGCCGTAGTTACCGTCGCCCTCGGTGGTCATCGCCCAGAACTCGCCAATGATGCCGACGCGCGGCTTCGGGCGGGTGCGGTCGACCTTGACCTTGCCCATCTCGCGGCGCGCCTTGTACAGCGCGAGCGGCAGCGACGTGTTGTTCTCGAACGCCTCCGAGATGATGCGCTTGGACACTTCGATCGCGCGGTCGGCCGAGCCCGGCACGACCTCGTACGGGCGGATGCGGTAGCCGAGCGCGTTGAGCGAGTCGCCGATCAGGATCGCGCGGATCACGCCCCAGAAGAACGTGGGGTTCATCTCGAGACCGACGCCGTCGCCGGTCGCCTGCTTGAGACCGCCGGTCTGCTGGAACAGGAGGACGCGGAAGCCGTCGAAGCCGGAGTCGCGGAGCGCCTTGCGGTACTCGGTGACGTACGTGCCGAACCGGCACGGGCCACATGCGCCGGCCGTGATGAACACGTGGTTCTTGACGATCTCTTCCTTGGTCTTGCCCTGGTCGCGCAGGTTGTCGAGGTACTTCACCAGATTGCCGACGGTGAAGTACGTCGGGTTGCACTGGCCGCGGTTGCCGTACTCGCGTCCGTACTGGAGCGCGTCGTTATCCGGCACGTCGAGCGCGAGGACCTTGTAGCCGATGCCGCGCAGCGCCGCCTGGATGAACAGGTCGTGCGCCATCGTCAGGCCGGACACGAGGATCGTGGTGTGCTCGCGCTGCTCGCGCGTGAACTCGCGCGGGACGGCGTCGAACCAATGTTGCGCGGTCTCGATCGGCAGCCCGAGGCGCTTGCGCTCTTCGGTCTCGAACTTCTTCAGCTCGGCCTCGATCGCTTCGAGGGACATCGCGTCTAGTTCGGTGTTCTTTTCGTTGGTCGTGCTCATAAATGTCTCCTCGGTTCCTTAGGTCCGCATCACGTTCAGGGCCTGCGTCCGCTTGCCCTTGGGTTTGTTCGCCTCTTCGGCCTTCATCCACTCGGCGACCTGCGCCTCGAGCGTGGTCAATTCGTGATCGAGCTTGTCGTCGGTCCGACCGACCGTCGCTAGCTTGTGCTGCAGCGCGCGCATGAGCTCGACCTTCTTCACGGTCACCGTGCGATCGAGCTCGACCTTCTTGGTCGCGTTGTCCTCGAGCTTCTCCTTGAGGAGCATGAGGGTGTACGCGTAGGTCTTGACCCGGATCTTGATCGATCCGCTCGGCTTGTTGGCGTCGATGTCGTGGAGCGCCGAGTACGCCTTGCCGGCCGAGGCGATGATCGAATCGATCAGGCCGTAGGTCGGCGCGTCGTGGCCGCACTTGAAGCTCGAGAGATCCAAGCACGCCATGTTCGGGTGGCGCGACGCGTACTTCGCGGCCCACACCTTCTGCACCGAGTTCGTCGAGTAGTTCTCGGGCCACACGTCGGTGACGTCGAGGCCATTCTCGATCACGCCCTTCGCGATGTCCTCGGCGAACAGCTTGTCCATCGTCGCCTTGTCGCGCGGCAGAGACCGCATCGAGAGGATCGGATAGCCGAGCGCCTGGAACTCCTCGAGCACCGAGTGGTTGAGGCCCGGATCGTTATGGTACGGGCGGCCGAGCATCACGAGCGCGACGCGGTTCTCGCGCGTCACCTCGTCGAGGATCTCGCGACCCTTGCGCTCCATCTCGTCCTCGAACGCCTGGACGGCCTTGAACGCCTCGTCGACGGCGAAGTCATTCTCGTCCTGGGTCACGCCGAGCAGCGGGCCCCACTCGTCGAACATCTGCTTCTTGCACATCAGCGGCTCGTTGAGCGTCACCGCCGTGTCGAGATAGCTGATCTTGCGCTCGGCGAAGAAGTCGGTCTCCTTCGTGAACGCCGCGCGGATCACCTTCGGCGTGCCCGACACGACCGGGCAGCTCGCAGTGTCCATCTGGTTCACGATGAACGTCGGGATGTGCGTGATCGCCGGGAAGAAGATGTAGTCGAGCGCCTTCTTCTCGTGGTGCTTGAACAGGAGGTTATGGATGTGCGCCTGGCAGACCTTGCTCGGGTAGCAAGGATCGACAGAGCCGTACTTGCAGCCGGCCTGCCACATCTCCTCCGATGTCTCGTCGGAGAACACCACGTTGCGCGAGTCGAGGCCGATGACCTCGAGGTACGTGCGCCAGAACGGGCCCGTCGAATAGAGGTTCAATACGCGCGGGATGCCGACGCGAACGTCGCGACGCTTCGCCCACACCTCGGTCGACGCGCGCTGGAACGGGCGCTCGACTTCCTTGTGACGAACGGCGCCGAGCAGCGTGCGCTTGACGACGACGTCCTTGACCGCCATGCCGTGCTCCGGCATCGGCTTGGGCTCGTAGAAGCTCTTGAACGCGAGCTTGGCCTCGTAATCGACGAGGTTCGGATACTGCTTCATGCGCTTCTGGCGCTCTTTGTTGAGCACCTTCAACGCGTCCATGTTCTCGACCGTGCCCTTCTCGCACGAGAAGCCGCTGATGTAGCGCGCGGTCTTGCCGTCGAGGGTCTTGGTGTCGATGAACGTGCGCGAGCAGTTGTTCGGGCAGAAGTTGCAGCGCGTCTTCTCGTCGTTGATCGAGACGTACTCGATGTCGACGGCCTGATCGAGCCCGACGAACGTCGTCGTGCCCTGGCGGCGGGTCTTGCGCAGCGCCTCGAACGCGGCGCCGATCGCGCCGGCTTCACCGCAGTGCGGGTGGAGATAGACTTCCGCGTTCGGGACGCGCTTCTCGATGTAGTCGACCTGCGCCTTCAGCGCGGCGACGTTCTTCTGGGTGCCGCCCTGGAGGACGAACACGCGGCCGAGCTCGGCCATACGCGGGATCTGGACGACGTACTGCCAGATGTTCTTCGGCAACACGAGCGCGAGACCCGCGAGCAGCTCTTCCTTCGCGTAACCCTCTTTCTGGAAGTTCACGCGATCGGAATCGAGAAACACCGCGCAGCCGTAGCTGAACTTCGGGGCGAGGCGCGCTTCGAACGCGACGTCCGCGTACTGGCGAACCGGCACGCCGAACTGATCGGCCATCGCCTGGAGCAGCATGCCGTTACCGGCGGAGCAGCTGTTGGAGAGCCGGAAGTTCTTGACGTCGCCGTTCTGCATGAACATGACTTTGATGTCTTGTCCGCCGATGTCGCAAATGACATCGACCGCCGGGAACCAGCGCTTCGCCGACATCATGTGCGCGACGGTCTCGACGATGTTCGCGTCGGCGCCGAGTGACTTCTCGAGCACGTCGCCGGCGTAGCCCGTAACGCCGAAGCCGGTGACCTCGAGCTTCGCGCCCTGGTCGGTGGCCCACTGGCGCATGTCCGTGAACATGTCCTTCATGTCCTGGATCGGGTTGCCCTTCGAGAGCGTGTACACCTTCTTGAGGATGTTCTCGTTCTCGTCGATGAACACGCACTTCGACGACGTCGATCCGCCGTCGAGGCCGATCACACCGCGATAGGTCTTGCCGGCTTCGAGGATCGTGTCCTCGTAATCTGGGGTCTTGTACTTCTCCATGAACGCATCGCGTTCCGCCGGCGCTTCGACCAGGCCCGGGCCGGCCGACTCGCCGAGCTTGCTCTTGCGACCATGGTTGATGAACTCGTCGAGCGGCTCGAGGCCGCGATACGCGCCGACGGTCTCGGCCTCGTAGAGACCGAACAACACCGCGCCGTACGCGGCGTAGAGGTCGGAGTTCTTTGGGACGAAGATCAGCTCCTCGATCGGAACCGTCTTGTCGTACTCGTAGCCGCGCTCGGCCCACGCCTCGGGGATGCGCAGGCGCCAGCACTCTTGGAGGAACGGCAGGTACGTGTTCGGACCGCCGAGCAACAGCACCTTGCTCTTGAGCGTGTTGCCGCGCGTCAGCACGGCGAGGTTCTGCGACACGATCGCGTCGGCGAGCGAGTTCATGATCTCGGAGCGCGGGATGCCGCTCTTCACGAGGTTCACGATGTCGGTCTCGGCGAACACGCCGCACTTCGCGGCGACGTGGTGGAGCTTGCTCGGATCGAACTTGAGCGCCGGCACTTCTTCGCGCGGCATGCCGACCTTCAGCACGCACTTGTCGATCGTCGCGCCGGTACCCGACGCGCACTTGTCGTTCATCGACGTCTGCGCGGTCTTGTCACCGGTCTCTTCGTTCTTCTTGAACATGATGATCTTGGCGTCCTGGCCGCCGAGCTCGATCACGCTGCCGACGTCGGGGTGGAGCTTCTCCACCGCCATCGTCACGGCATTCACTTCCTGCACGAACTTCGCGCCGAGGTGCGGCGCGATCGGAGAGCCACCGGAGCCGGTGATGAACGACCGGATCTGATCTTTGCGGAGATGCGGAAACGCCGCGTGGATCTCGCGCAGCATCTCGCGCGTCATCTCGGGCTGCCGCGTCTCGTGGCGCAGGTACTTGCTCCACAGGATCTCTCTCGTGGTCGGGTCGACCACCGTCATCTTCACGGTGGTGCTGCCGACATCGATACCGATGACGACCTTGTCCGGTGTGGTGCTCATGAGTCCCTTGCTGGAAGTACGACTAGACTGACGCGTCAGTCTACGCACGCAGTATAATTAGACTGACACGTCAGTCCAGTTCCAAATAGCGGAAGGATCTGCCCTTTGGTCCGACCTTTGCCTAGGGTTCCGGGACCCAGGTCAGGTGCGAAATCCGGATGCCGTCGGTATCTGGTTTGAACGCCGCGATGAAGCTCTCGCCGCCGGCGTCGATCAGCTCGGGCGAAGCGATCGGCAGCGACGCGACGTGAAACCGATCCGTATCGATCCCGAAGTCCTCCGGATCGCTCGACTGATAGACCTCGGTCGCCGCATCGGCGCCATACGCGTGCGTGCGGAACAAGAAGTAGCCGAGCTCACCGCGATCGGTGATGAACGGCGATTCGCCCGCGCTGCCACCCACGCCGGCGACGCCGCCGTACGCGATCCGCCGCGAGCCGCTCCAGTGCACGAGGTCATCCGAGGTCCGCGCGTAGACCGCACCGCCGTCTGGCGCGAACGCGGTGTAGACGACCTGCCAGTGATCGCCGGCGCGCACGACCATCGGATCGCGGGTGTTCTCGCCCTGCCCTTCATCGAACAGCGGGCATTGACCGTGTGCATCGAGCACGCGCGTGAACGTCACGCCGTCCGTGCTGGTCGCGGAGCAGATCGCCTGCCACGCACCGTAGAACAGATGGAACGTCGCGCCGTCGCGAAACACGAACGGCGCCTGCAGGCCACCCGCGATCTCGCCGACGCTCGGATCGGCTTCCATCGCGATGCCGGTGGGCTCCCAATCGCTCGCGGTCAGCGACGGTGACTGCCAGTGATAGAACAGCCGAGAGTTGCCGCCGACGCCGGTGAACCGGATGCACGACCACAGGTGCCACATCGCGTCGGGCGCTTGCCAGATCGTGAAGTCGACCGGCTGCTGCCCGGGCGCGTTCAGCGCGCCGAGATCCGGCACGCCGGAGATGTTCCACCAGTCGCCTGCGACCTGGGGCACCGCACGCGGCGGCGAACCGGCGAGGTTATCTCCGCATGCCGCGAGCAGCGCGCACGCGGTGGCGCATTTCACGCGAGCACGCCGCGCAAGGCGACGAGCAGGATCTCGTCGACGACGGACTCGACGCTGGGCGGATCGGGCTGGTTGATGATGTGCTCGACGACGCCGCGGATCATCCCGAGCATCGCGGCCGCGGCGAGCTCGGTGTGGACCTTGCGGAGCATCTTGATCTCCTGGCCACTCTCGAATGCGCGACGTAACAGGTCGCGAACCTCGCCGAAAAACTGGTCAAGGCGTTCGGCCGCTTCGGCATCCGGCGTGTGACCGGCCGACAGCAACAGCATCGCGAGCGGGCGATCCTGGACGACGTACTGGAGCGTCGCGATGACTTGTTGGCGAAGCTGGACCTGCGGCGGCGGCGCGTTCGGATCTTCGACTTCGATGCGATGCATGTGGCGGCGGAGCTGCTCCATCGCCTCGTCGAGGATCGACGAGAACACCGCGGACTTCGATTCGAAGTACAGGTAGAACGTGCCGCGCGCGATGCCGGCGCGATCGATGATCGCGTGGATCGAGGCACCGTGATAGCCGGCCTCGGCGAACACGTGCTTGGCCGCCTCGAGGATTTGCCGGCGGCGCTCTCGCTTCTGCGGATCCAGGACGACGACCTGCCCCGCCATGATCAACCGCCGCGCCTCGATTGATACGCGACGATCGCGCGCTCGAGCCCCGAGTACATCCGCCGCCAGCGCAGCCGCGAATCGACGACGAGACCGTCGACGCAGTGCGAGTCGATCTCTTGTTCGAGCGCGACCGCGAACGGCGCGCAGTCGGCGTACAGGTTGATCTCGTCGTAGACGCCGTGCGACAGCGCCGTGAAGTTCGCGGAGCCGACATCGGCCCAGCGGTGATCGATCACGACCACCTTCGAATGCACCATGCGCGGCAACAGCACGATCGTCAGGTTCTGCGGCGCGCCGGTCAGCCGCATCAGCGCGTCGCAGGTCGCGCGATTGGTCGCGCCGAGCACGTCCGCGTGATCCGCGGTGACGAGCTTGACCTTCACGCCGCGCTGCACGGCGCGCGACAACGCGGCGGTGAAGCGATTGTCGCCGAGGTACGCCATCTCGACGGTGAGCGACTCCTGCGCGGCATCGATCAGCGCGAGCCGATGCGAGATCATCGGGCACGACTTCTTGCGATGCGCCTCGCGGCTGTGGACCAGGAAGTCGACGCCGCGCGACGGATCGAACTCGTCGAGGCCGGCCATCCGCTCGCGCAGGCGCTGGACGTGCTCCTCGCCCTCGGCCTCGATCATCAGATCGATCCACTCGTGGCGATGGTTGTCGCCGATGCCCATCGAGCCGAGCGCCAGGTAGCGATCATCGACGATGTAGATCTTCGAGTGATCGAACCGCTTGCGCATGTGCTCGACGGTGATGTTCGGGTGCGCGAGGATCCGCTCGCTCAACGCGTTCGGCCGCTGCTTGAACGATCCGGGCGCGCGATACACGGCGCCGAGGAACCACGCCTGGATCCCGCGCACCATGTCGACGCGCTTGTGGAAGAAGCTCTGCTTGTTGCCGCCGGTGTACTCGTAGACCGCGGCGATCCGGTCCTTGTGGATGATGACGTCGGCGCCGCGATCGGCGGCCGCGAGCACGGCCTCGCCGAGCAAGTTGCCGGCATCGTCGTCGCGCCACAGGAATGCGCGGATCTCGACGGACTTCTTCGCCTCGCGAATGCGGCCGAGGATCGCCTGGAACGCGCCGTCGCCCGAGCCGAGCACGCGCAGCGTCTCGTCATCGGCGGGCGTCGAGATCGTGTGCAGCGGCAAGTCGATGCCGACCGGCTGCATCTGGCGGATCTTGCGCGCTCGCCGTCGGCCGAACGAGCCCCGTCTGCCGGATGTACGTACCGCGGGTCTCGCCATCTAGACTGCATACGGTTAACCGACTTGGGGTGATCGGTCAATTGTAGGTCGAAACCTGGTAAGGCTGCGCCTGGTTGCGAGATCGCCTGTCACATCGAATGTGCGTCTCACACCACCCTTCGAGCCATGGAGACCGACCGGCAACGCGCACAGGCGCAAACGATCGCGACAACAAACACCAACGCGGGCACACAGCGCGTGGTTGGCGCGACGAGCAACTCGGCACAACTCTCCGCACCGCAGGTGGCCGTTGCTTCATCGCTGAGCAACGAGGTCGATCGTGCACGTATGCTCCTCGTTGCGACCGCCGGCGACCCGGCACGTCGGATTGAAGTTGTGCGGCGAATCCTCGAAACCGCCGTCCGCGCCGATGCAACGACAGCGGCCCAGCTCTTCAATCTGGTCGCCGCCATTCAAGACCCTCAGGTTCAGCAAGTCCTACAGAACGCGCGGAACACGCACCGTGCAACGACTGCCGCAACGACCACGCCCGTCACCGCGTCGACGAGCGTCGCGACCACGAGCACGACTGGTGGCACGAGCGGGGTCCGCGGTGCGCAAGGCGCCTCGACACCGGGCGTTACGTGGGGAACCCCTGACCCGGAGCATGCTCCACCACCGCCTTACATCTCGAAGGATCCGGCTATCGCGAAGAAGCAGGCTGACCTGCGGTCCAAGGAGTACAAGGAGGATGCGGCGCGTGACGGCTACCTCCCAGCGACCGGGGTCGATGTCACCTTGGCGGCGCGCTACAAGGAGATCCGTCTCCAGAAACCGTCACTGCCGCACGAGTACGTCGTGTTGATGGTCGGGCAATCGCACCAGGAGCAAACGCTCCACTGCATCAACATGAACTTCATGGGAATGGAGGGCATGGTCTACGGGGAACCCTGGCTAGAAAAGAAGCTGTGGACTCGCGGGTTGACGAGCATCGCGGTTCCAGTGCTGGAGGTGCAGAACCATCGCGAGCGCTACCTCAACTGGCCGGGAAATCCCGACGTCGAAGTTCAGCTCGCCCATCCACCGCATGATGGGAAGATCAACTGCATGATCTACGCGCCGCGACCTGCCTATCGCAACCTGACGGACGCTGTAGCGGCTTTCATCGCGGCGATCGAGCTACGTCGTAACGCGCTGGCCGCGCAAGGTAGTCCGATCGCGACGAGTGTGCTCACTGGGGACGTCGAGGCCTACATCGACATGGTTCACAAGCCGGCCGGACAGATCAAACCGTACAACGACCGGCCATCGTATCCAGCGGACGTTCGCGCCGGCGTGGCCGCTGCGAAGGCCCAGATCGGAGATGGGAAGACCATCTAATCTCGAAGATAGCCTTGCGAATGGCTACTTCAGCTTGACCCACGGCATCAGCACGCCGGGAGGTGGCTCGACCACGACGGGCGCTGCCGATCCTGATCCTTGCGCTTCGCCCTGCCCTTCGAGCGGCCGCAGTGGACGTGGCGGCGGAGGATCGTCCCCATCGGTGTCGGTGCCCACGCCGAGCGTCACGTTCTGATCCTTCGAGAACATGCTTCCGAGGATCGCGGCGCCGTACGCGGCGGTGGTCTCGGCCTTGCGCTGCTTCTTGGTCAGCGGCTTCTGTTGTTCCGGGCCAGCGGTCGCATGCGACTGATCGAGGATCTGGTTGCGCTGGTCCGGATCGCTGGGCAGCTCCGACAGCATCGGCGTGACGGCCGGCCGCGTGCCGCCGCCACCGAGACAACCTACGAGCATGGCCGCGAGGACGAACCGCATGACGCGCGTTGCTCGCACGATGCGTGCCGTTCGCGCGTGCACGCATCTCGCGAGCTTGCACGCACCCGAGCGTGGCGCATCCACCACACCGTGAGCAGGGCACTACGGGCGAACGCCGAGGCCGAGCATCATCGCTGAGAATCCATCCGAGCTGTTGTCGAGCGTCGCGCCGAGCCCGACGCCGAGGTCGACCGCGACGTGCTTGCCGCCGATCCGAAATCCGGCGTAGCCGAAGTTGAGCGCGCCCGACAGCGACATGCCCTCGATCATGGGGCGGACTAGCCCCGTTCCGAACACCATCGCGAGCTCGAGGAACGGCACCGGCGGGGACTCGTTGTCCTGCACGTAGGCGATGCCGACACCACCGGTGAACAACATCCCGCAGTCGGCGGCGCACGTCGTGACCTTGAGATCGGCCGACCACATCGTGCCGCGATCGTTGCTGCGATCGACGCTGACCGAGTGCACGCTGGTGTCGATCGCGAGCGCCCACGTCTCGTGGCGATCGAAGCCGAACTTGAAGCCGAGCCCGTACTCGGAGCCGAGCTGGCGCGCGTACGCGGCATCGAACGACATCTCGACGCCGTGGCCGAACCCCGCGGCGACCGACATCATCGAGCCGTCCTCGACGGCGGTGCGCAGCGTGAAGTCGAACTGGCCGGGCTGGAGCGCGATCGCGGTCGAGCGGCCGAACGAGCGATCGCTCGCGGCGTCGTCGTCGCGGCGCTGCTGCAGGACGTCGGCGACCGGCGGCGGCGGGACCCACGCCTCGACGTGCGGGGGCTCCTCACCCGGTGGCCCGGACGGTGCCGGTGGCTCGAGCGCCGCGACACGAGGCTCGGCATGGAGGTTCGCGGCGGCGAGGACCACCCCCAAACCGAGGCCGAGCCCGACGATTGCCGCTGGACGCATGTGCGGAGGGTCAGCAAGAGGCGTGCAATGCCCGGCCAGAACGATCTCGCGGCCTTCGCGTCGGGGACACTCAGATTTTTGGCGTTCTCTTTCCAAACGCAGCCGTGTTTCCAAAGTGGACGGCTCGCCTCAAGTGCCCGAGACCGTTCGGGGCACCAGCGCCCTGAACGTGGTCCGAACGTTGCTCTTCGCGCGGGCGTGTGTGACGTCGAGCTGACCAAGATCCGGAAGGTCTACGAAGGCCAGACGCGGCCCGTGATCCCGGAGCTCGACCTGACGATTCCGGCGCGCAAGATGGTCGTGCTCGTCGGGCCGAGCGGCTGCGGCAAGTCGACGACGCTGCGCATGGTCGCGGGCCTCGAGGAGCCGACCGCCGGCAAGATCACGATCGACGGGCGCGACGTCACGCGCCTGCCGCCCGCCGAGCGCGACATCGCGATGGTGTTCCAGAGTTACGCGCTGTATCCGCACATGAGCGTGTTCGAGAACATGGCGTTCGGGCTGCGCATCGCGCACCTGCCCGAGGCCGAGATCCAGAAACGCGTGCGCGCGACCGCCGCGAGCCTCGGTCTCGAGGCCTATCTCGAGCGCCGGCCGAAGGCGCTGTCGGGCGGCCAGCGCCAGCGCGTCGCGATCGGGCGCGCGGTCGTGCGCCAACCGAAAGTGTTCTTGTTCGACGAGCCGCTGTCGAACCTCGACGCGAAGCTCCGCGGCGAGATGCGGCGCGAGATCGCGCGCATCCATCGCGACTCGAACGCGACCGCGATGTACGTGACGCACGATCAGATCGAGGCGATGACGCTCGCCGATCAGATCGTGGTGTTGAAGGACGGCCTGATCCAGCAGGTCGGCACGCCGGTCGAGATCTACGAGCGGCCCGCGAATCGCTTCGTCGCCGGGTTCTTCGGCACGCCGACGATGAACTTCCTCGCCGCCGATCTCGCGCAAGCCGGCGATCGCCAATCGGCCCGCGGTCCGGGCTTCGAGATCCCGCTCGATCGCGCGCCCGAGCTCCGCCCCGCGAAGGCGAACGTCGATCGGATCGTCGTCGGGATTCGCCCCGAGCGGTTGTCGCTCGAGAAGCGCGGCGACGACGTCTCCTTGTCGGGCGAGGTCGCGATGCGCGAAGTGCTCGGCGCCGAGGTCGTGCTGCACCTCGAGTCGGCCGCGGGCCCCCTGACGGTCCGCACCGACGCAGGCTCCGCACCTCGTCCCGGCGACACCGTGCAGGTGTGGCTCGATCCGCACGCGATCCACGTGTTCGATGGCACGACGGAGGTCCGGCTGTGAAGTGGCTCGTGCTCGCGCTGATCCTCGGCGCGTGCAGCGACCCGCACGGCATCGTGCTGTGGCACGCGTACAACGGCGCGGAGCGCTCGGCGCTCGAGCAGACCGCGCGCGAGTGGAACGCCGCGCACCCCGATCAGCCACTCGATCTCGTCGCGGTACCGTTCGACGGGTTCGGCGACAAGCTGTCGTCGGCGATCCCGCGGGGCAACGGTCCCGACCTGTTCATCTATCCTCAGGATCGGATCGGCGACTGGGCCGACTCGAACGTGATCGAGCCGATCGAGTTCTGGGTCGACGACGCGCGCGCCGATCGGTTCCGCGTCGACGCGATGAGTGCGATGGCGTACCGCGGCTCCTTGTGGGGCTTGCCGATGACGATCAAGCCGCTCGCGCTGTACTACCGCACCGATCTGGTCGCGCAGCCGCCGCGCACGACGGACGAGCTGCTCGCGTTCGTCAAGCCGATGCGCGCGAAGGACGGCTACGCGCTCGCCTACGCGAACGTCGATCTGTACGGCCACGCCGCGTGGCTGCACGGCTTCGGCGGCCGCGTGATGGACAACGACGGCACGCTGAGGATCGCGACGCCCGAGGCCGCGGAAGCCGCGGCGTTCGCGCGCGACCTCGTCAAGATGGGCGCCGTGCCCGACGACGCGCAAGCGCCGCTCGTGACGTCGCTGTTCAACGAAGGCCGCGCCGCGATGGCGATGTCGGGCCCGTGGTTCGCCGCCGATATCCGGCCCGGCGTGCCGTGGAAGGTCACGACGCTGCCGCTGATCAGCGCGACGCATCAGTACGCCGCACCGTTCGCGAGCGCCGAGGCACTCGTGATGTCGGCGCGCGCGCACGACAAGGACGCCGCGTTCGCGGTGATGGACTTTCTGACCGGCGATGCGGCAGCGACGACGCGCGCGAAGCTGGCGCATCAGGTCGTACCGAATCCGATCGCGTATCGCGATCCAGAGGTCGCCGCCGACACCACGCTCGCGACGTTCGTCCGCCAACTCGAACACTCGGTGCCGCTGCCGACCGCGCCGGCGATGCGCATGGTGTGGACGCCGTATCGCACCGCGCTCGGCGACGTGTTCGCGGGCCGCGCCGAAGCGGGGCAGCGCTTGATCGACGTCGAAAAAGAGCTCGAAGGCTATCTGCGGCGATGACCGGCCTGTTGCACCGCCAGCTCCGCGATTTCGCGATCGCCGGTGGCCTCGCGATCGTGATCGCGAGCGTCGCGTTCATCGCGGTACGCAACCGCGAGGTGATCGAGCGCCAGTTCGATCTCGCGGAGCGCTCCGCGCGCGCGGTCGCCGAGGATCGCGAGCCGCTGCCGACCGTACACGGCGTGCTCGTCGGGCCGTCGACGCCCTCGCCCGCGCACGCGTTCTTGCGTCACCGCGAGGTCCGCGACGGAGGCTGGCGCACGTTGCAGGCCTCGCCCCTGCATCCCGACGACAAGTTGTTCTACGACGCCGCGACCCGCTTCGATCGCGATCACCAGCCGTTCGTCGAGCTCCTGCGCGACGGCAGTGGCCGCGCGGTCGCCGCACGCGCGCACGGTGCGCAGATCGCGGTCGCGGTCACGGTGCCGATCGCGCCGGCGCACTATCCGCTGCTCGTGATCATCGGCGTGCTCGGCCTCGGCGCCGCGCTGACCGCCGCAGGTGCGCTCGCCGGCGGTGCCGCGGT
>Ga0193728_1000100_pt1 | contig 35720 bp, 28 predicted proteins | sample U1c1metaG_FD_143037 | JGI IMG/M metagenome (GOLD analysis project Ga0193728, IMG submission 143037) | Soil microbial communities from a riparian zone of the East river system, Colorado, United States - U1c1 | ecosystem: Environmental > Terrestrial > Soil > Riparian zone | place: USA: East River... | reverse complement strand
GATGATGACAACGCCCGCGCTGGCGCTCTTTTACGGCGGAATGACCCGTACCAAGTCGGTTCTGAACATGATGATGATGTCCTTCGTCGCCATGGGCGTCGTCGGTATCGTCTTCGTGCTGTGGGGGTGGTCCGAAGGCTGGGGCGCCGATGGCGTCGGCAACGCCAACGGCCAGCTCATCGCCAACCCGTTCCACGAGTTCGGGTTGCTCAATGTCAGCAGCAGCAACTTCATCTACGTCCTGTTCCAGCTGACGTTCGCCGTGATCACCGTCGCCCTGATCTCCGGTTCGATCGCCGACCGGGTGAAGATCGGCTCGTGGGTCGTCTTCTGCGTGCTGTGGGTGACGCTGGTCTACTTCCCGATCGCCCACAACATCTGGGGCGGTGGTTGGTTCGCGGCCCATTTCCCGAACCTGGACTACGCCGGTGGGACGGTCGTCCACATCAACGCCGGTGTCGCCGGCGGCATGCTCGCGCTGGTCATGGGCCGGCGCATCGGCTGGCCGCGCGACGTCGGGCGCCCGCACAACCTCACCCTGACGATGATCGGTGCCGGCCTGCTGTGGACGGGCTGGTACGGCTTCAACGTCGGGTCGATCGTCTTTACGTCCGGCTCGCTGTCGAGCGCGGCCAAGTTCACGGCCCAGTTCCAGGGTGAGACCGGCGTGACCTTTCTGAACACCACGCTCGCCACGATGGCCGCGATGCTGGCCTGGATGGTCGTCGAGCGGATCCGCAACGGCAAGGCCACCTCGCTGGGTGCCGCCTCCGGTGTGGTCGCTGGTCTCGTCGCGATCACCCCGTCCTGCGGCTCGGTCAACACGCTCGGTGCCCTGTGCATCGGGATTGTCGCTGGTGCCGTCTGTGCCGTGGCGGTCGGGCTCAAGTACAAGCTGGGCCTCGACGACTCGCTCGACGTCGTCGGCGTCCATCTCACCGGTGGCATCATCGGCGCGCTGCTGATCGGCTTCTTCGGTACGCTGAAGTCGCCGCAGGGCCTGGACGGGCTGTTCCCGAGCGGTGGCGGCGGCCTCTTCTACGGCGGCAACGGAACGCTGCTGTGGCACCAGTTCCTCGGTGTCGTGTTCACGATCGTCTGGTGCGGTGTGCTGACCGCCCTCATCGGCCTGGCCATCAAGTACACGATGGGCTGGCGGATCAAGCCGGAGGCCGAGGTCGAGGGCATCGACCACGACCAGCATGGTGAGTCTGCCTACGATTGGGGCACGTCCTCCGGTTCGCACGTTGTCACGAAAGGAGCTTCCCCATGACGAAGCTGGTCACCGCGATCATCAAGCCGTTCAAGCTCGACGACGTCAAGGCGGCGCTGGAGGCGCTCGGCGTGCAGGGCATGACGGTGAGCGAGGTGAGCGGATTCGGGCGCCAGAAGGGGCACACCGAGGTCTACCGCGGCGCCGAGTACACCGTGGACATGGTCCCCAAGGTGCGGGTCGAGGTGCTGTCCGACGACGGCCAGGCCCTCGACGTCGCCGCCTCGATCGTCGAGGCCGCACGCACCGGCAAGATCGGCGACGGCAAGGTGTGGGTGACACCCGTCGAGCAGGTGGTGCGGGTCCGTACCGGTGAGCGTGACGCCGACGCCCTCTGACGCCCGGCCGAACATCTCGCGGGCTGACGCGCTCCGCGAGGCCCGGGCAGCCATTGTGGCTCGCCCGGGCCTCGTCGGCGTCGCGCTCCGGGATGCCCTCGCCGACGCCTACGACCAGTGGCTGACAGCGGCCCTGCCCGAACGCAGCGGTGTCGCCCTGGTGGCCGTCGGCGGTCTCGGCCGCCGGGAGATGGCGCCCTACTCCGATCTGGACCTGATGCTGCTGTACGCCAAGGGCGCCAAGGATATGGCGGCGACCGCCGACGCGATCTGGTACCCCGTCTGGGACTCCCGGATCGGCCTGGATCATTCGGTGCGCACGCCCGGCCAGGCCGTGTCGGTCGCGGCCGAGGACATGAAGGCGATGCTGAGCCTGCTCGACCTGCGCCACGTCGCCGGCGACGCCGGACTGTCCGGGGATCTGCGCGAGCGCACGTTCGCGCTGTGGCGGACCACCGCGCCGAAGCGGATCGGCGAACTGCGGGAGCTGTGCCGGGGCCGCGGCAAGCTGGCCGGCGAGGTCGGCTTCGCGCTCGAGCCGGAGATCAAGCAGGGCCGCGGCGGGCTGCGGGACTGGCACGCGCTGCGAGCGCTGGCGATGGCCCAACTGGTCGACGTACGCGACCCGGTGCGCCGGGCCAGTGCCTTGCTGCTGGACGTGCGGGGCGAACTGCAGCGGGTGAACCGGGGCGCTGACGACGTCCTACGCCTGCAGGATCAGCAGCCGGTGGCCGCGGCGCTCGGCCTGGCCGGCGACGACGGCCTGCTCCGTGCGGTCAACGAGGCGGGGCGGACGATCAGCTCCGCGCTCGACCGCGCCTGGCGGCAGATTCCGGTCGAGGGCCGGCGGCGGGGACGACGCCGGCCGTGGGGCGGCGGCCTTGACCGGCATCCGGTGGCCCAGAACGTGATCAGCCAGGACGGCGAGATCGTGCTGGCCCTGAACGTCGACCCGCGGACCGATCCGGTGCTGCCGCTGCGCGCCGCCCGTGCGGCCGCGGCCCGTGGCGAGCCGCTGGCGCCGTTCACGCTCGACCGGCTGGTGAGCGAGACGGCGCCGATGCCCGAGCCGTGGCCGGAGGAGGCGCGGGAGGAGTTCCTCGCCCTGCTGGGCACCGGAGCCAGCGCCGTGCCCGTGCTGGAGGCTCTCGACCAGGTCGGCTTGATGAGCCGGCTATTCCCGGAGTGGGAGCGTGTCCGGTTCGCTCCCCAGCGCAACCCGGTGCACCGCTTCACTGTCGAACGGCACCTCATGGAGACCGCGGCGGAGGCCGCGGCCTTTACGGCCGAGGTGCGCCGGCCCGACCTGCTGCTCACCGGCGCTCTCTTCCACGACATCGGCAAGGCACTGCCTGGCGACCACTCGGTGGTCGGGGCCGAGCTGGCCGGGCCGATCGCGACCCGGATGGGCTTCCCGCCCGGCGACGTCCGCCGCGTCGTCGCCCTCGTGCGTCATCACCTGCTGCTGCGGGACACCGCCACGCGCCGTGACCTCGATGACCCGCGCACCATCGGCATCGTCGTCGACGCGCTGAACCGGTCGAGTGAGATGCTCGACGAACTGGCCGCGCTGACCCGGGCCGACGCCGCCGCCACCGGCCCCGCCGCCTGGAGTGACTGGAAGGCCCGGCTGCTGGCCGAGCTGGTTCGCCGGGCCAAGGCTGTGACGACCGGCGAGGAGCTGCCAATCGAGCCCACCAAGCTCACCGCGAGCCGCAAGCGGCTCGCGGCGCGGGGCGAGCTGGGGGTGGAGCGGGTCGGCGACCGGCTGGTGGTGACCGCCCCGGCCGTCCCCGGCCTGCTCTCGGCCACCTCGGGCGTCCTCGCGCTGCACTCCCTCGACGTCCGCTCGGCCAGCGTCGCGACCCAGGACGGCATGGCGGTCAACTCCTTCGTGGCGACGCCTCGTTTCGGCTCGTACCCGGATCTGGCCACGCTGCGCAACGATCTGGCCCGCGCGCTGGAGGGCAGCCTGCCGCTGGACGAGCGGCTCAGCGCCAAGGACGCGACCTACGCCGACCGGATGGTGTTCGCCGGGCCGCCACCCCGCGTGCTGTGGTTCGACGACGAGGCGACCGACGCGGTCATCGTGGAGATCCGGGCCAGTGACTCCTTCGGGTTGCTGCACCGCCTGACCGGCGCCCTGGAGGCCAGCACGCTGGGCATCCGATCGGCGCAGATCTCGACGCTCGGGCGCTCGGTCGTCGACGCGTTCTATGTGACCTCGGGTGACGGAGAGATCAACGACGACCTCCGTGAGGCAACCACTCGGCGCCTGCTTCTGGCCGCGCGCTGAGCCGGCCCGGTGGTTCGTCGCGCATGCTGACGTCCGGGCAGATCGTCGGGGTGCTGCCGGCGATGCTGCTGGGCGTGCTGGTCATGACGAAGCCGCTACGCGCACCTGGATCTCCGCGCTGCACGCCGCCGAGAGCACCATCGACGCAGGTTTTCGCCGCGTTCAGCATCGACGAGTCCACCGGTGCGCGGATGCCGCGCACCGCCGCGGCGAGGAAGAACTTACGGCGTGGTGCGCGATTAGCGGTGGGCCGTGCTGGCCTGGCGGGTTGGCTGGCGTGTGGTTATCTTTCGGCGGCGCGGTCGGAGACCAGGCCGGCGACGGCCAGGAAGGTCTCGTCGAAGTTTTCTCGTCGTCCGAGGTAGCGCTGGAGGGTTCGCCATTGCTTGTGCTCTGCGCTGGCGTGCTCGACGCAGATCCGTTCCGATGACTGCTTGTGGCGTTCGGCCTCGCAGGCTGCGCTTTCTTCCGGGGTGGCGTCCTTCTTCGGCTTGAGCGGCGGGGCCTGGACCTGCATCCGCCCGGGGCGGAATGCGCCGGCCCACAGGGTGCGGCCGTCTCCGCCGGTGATGACGGCGGCCTTTTTCGTGTTCTGCTTCTTCTTGCCCGAGACGAAGGCGCGACTGCCCGGCTCCGTGTTCGAATAAATCGCACTAGCTGGAGCCCCCTTACGGAATCGAACCGTAGACCTTCTCCTTACCATAGACCTCCAGCAGGTCCCTCCACCGGCCTGTAGGCCATCTGAGGTGGCGTTCCGCCGAGCCGGCGCTAGCAGAGACCAGCCAGCGCTGGCTGCCGCTAGCGGCATTCTGCCCCCCGAAGTGCCCCCCGGAATGATCTTCGTACGGGGAGGGTTATGCAAAACTCCCCGTCGTGATCTTGCTCCGCGGCCCTGACCGGCGGCTCCCAAGATCGTCGATCTTGGGAATGGAGGGTTTTGCATAAGCCACGGGGAATTCCCAGGCTGGGTTTCATGAATCCAATCTAGCTTTGCAACAGCAATTGCGCCGGGCCGCAGCGCGCTGCCAGCGACAGGTCAGCCTCAGACCTCCGGCAGTCGATCCTTGATCGTTGTTAAACCTGGGGGTCCGCCGCGAGTTGGTAGGTGATGGGCCGGGTGTCGCCGGGCATGCGGGGCGGGGTTGCGTTGATCTCGTCGATGAGCAGGGCGAGTGCGCGGGCGATCCGGGGAGCGGCGGGCGGGTCGAGGGTCACGGTGATCACGCGGGGAGTGCAGGTGATGGTGCCGCCGAGGTGGAGCAGGTGGCGGGTGATGGCCCGGTACTCGCTGGGGTCGCGCAGGTAGTCGTTGAGCCGGTTGCCGAGCCAGTGCTCGGCTGAGGCGGCGAGCAGCCGCAGCACCATCTGCAGGGAGCGGCGCCGGGTGCGCAGGATGGCCTTTTGCGCGCCGGGGGTCACCTGGTTTGCGGGGAGCCTGGCGGGGATGGCCTTGAGGGCGGCCTTGGCGGCGGTGACGGCGTCGCTGGCCGTGGTGATCTTCTTCTCGGCTGCGGGGATGGCCATGTTCTTCGCTGCGGCGGTCATCTCGGGGTGAGCGAGCAGCACGGCGAGGTCTTGCCGGGCGGCGGCCAGGGCTGCCTCGGCCTCGCGCAGCCGGGCGCGGCCGGCCGTGCGCTCGGGGCTGGCGATCAGGTGGCTGTCGTCTTCGGTGCTGGCGTGGTAGTCGCACAGCCAGTGGATGCCGTAGTTGTCTTCCAGGTACTTGAACAGGTTCTCGATCCGCCACCGGCAGCGCAGCCAGCTCAATAGCGCCGCGGCGGGGGCATGGGTGTCGCTGGTGAGCACCTGCAGCACCGGGCTGCCGTCCTCGAGCAGGGTGATCTGCCGGCACTCGCCGTAGTCCTTGAGGGTGATGGTCTCGTCGGCCAGGTGCAGCGCCTCGGCGGGCTTGCCGTCGCCGCGGGCGGCGAAGTACCGGCGCGGGGCTGCGGTGACCGGGGCGAGCGGGGCGCGCCGCCAGGTGACCCAGTCGGCGTGCTGGTCGCGGATGGCGCGGAACACCTGCGGGCAGGAGCCGCCGCGGTCGAAGCCGAGCAGGATCTGGGCGTCGGGCGCGAGGATCTGCCGCAGCTGGGCCAGGGCGCCGGGGAGGGTGGCGGAAAGCCCGGACGGTTCCCCGTCGGCGAAGCACACCGCCCGGCCGTGATAGTCGGTGACTACGGTGCCGGCCCGGCCGGGCTGGGCGTGCCGGCGCTTGGTGTTCCACCCCTTGGGGACAGGCTTGGCGCCCTCGTAGGGGACGAAGTGATCGTCGACGTAATACACGTGCAGCCCCGGCGCGTCGGCGGCCAGCATCGCCGCGCCGAGCTGGCGCTGCAGGGCCAGCGGGTCGCACGCCCCGGCGATCGCGGCCAGCCGGGGCCGCAGCGTGCGCAGGCCGGGGAGCCGGCCGATCCCGGCGAGGATCCCGGCCTGGGCCGGGATCAGGTGCTTGGTCCCCTCGGCGGAGGAGGCGCCCAGCGCGAACGCAAGCGACGTGGCGGTCAGCAGCGCCAGGTCGTCATACCGCGGCCGGGCCAGGGCGGGCGGCAGCGCGGCCGCCAGGATCGCCTCCGCGCCGATCCGCTGGTAGTAGGCGTGGGCCAGCATCGCCCCCGCATACCGGCTGGGCTGCGCGCCGTCCGCAGCCGGCGCCGGCGCGCGGCCCGGCCGGGCCGCCAGGTCTCCCGCGGGCAGCGGGACCAGCTCGCCGGCGGGCGCGGGCCCGGCTCCCGCAGGCGGGCCCGGCTCCGCGGCGGGCCGCGGCTCCGGCTCCGGCGCCGCGGGCTCGCCCGGCCCGGGTGCCGCAGGCCCGGCATCTGGCCCGCCCGCCTGCGGCTCGCCGGCGGGCAGCTGCTCCTGCACGGCGGCCGGGCCCAGGCGGCGGAACACCGTGGACTGGGCGACCTGCAGCCGCCGGGCGATCTCGCTGTCAGAGGCGCCCCCGGCCCGCCACCGGGCCGCCTGCTCCCAGTCGCGCGCGGCCAGCTTGCGGGGCCGGCCCGGAGCCCGCACCAGCCCGGCGGTCCCCTCCCGCAGCGCCCGGTTATGCAGCGTGGCCACGTAGTTCTCGGTCAGCCGCATCACCTCGGCCACCACCCGGCCGCTGAAACCCAGCTGCCGGCACACCGCCACCGCGACATTGCGCAGCCCGGCGTCACCGGACGGGTAGCAGGCCAGCACCACCGACCCGGCCAGGATCCAGGTCGTCCCGTCGCGGTCCGCTCGGTGCAGCAGGCTCGGGTCGGGCATGCCCTCCAGGATGGCCGCGGCGGCTGGGGTCATGCCCGCATCCTACCGCAAATTTAACAGGTTTCGCATAACTTCGGGGTCAAGGAAACCGCAGGCCAGGCGGCCTGCGGCTCACCAACTGCCGGAGGTCTGAGCCTGGACGGAACAAGCACGCCAGTCGACTGGCATCTCGCGGCGCCGCCGCGGAACGCGCCCAGGGCCGCGGACCGGGCCTGGATGTACTGCGAGGACCAGCACCTCCGAGGGCAGACTGTCAGTCGGGCAGCAGCTATGGCCACGATCATGACGGCCACTCGGCGGGGCCGCACGTCGGTCCTGGCCGACTTTCGCCGCCGGCCGGAGCCCTTTCACCCACCCCAGCAACCACCAGCACGCCTCGTCGGGTGGGGGCGAAGCCCCGCTAGCAGGTCGACTTCTTCAGCAGAGCGTTGGCCTCGCTGTCGATCTGGTGGACCTGGTTGTCGATGGACTGGCCCTGGCTGAGCGCCGTGTCCCCTTCACTGCCCGCACCATCGATCGCCTTGTTGGCAGCCGCGATGTCCTGTGCCGCCTTCGCGGGCGGGGACTGCCCGAGAGACTTCAGGTCGGACACGTCACTGTTGACGCGAGAGATGTCCTCCTGGACCGTGCTGGAAGTCGTGGAGTCGCTGCTGTACCCAGCGAAATTTGTCACGTCATTCTGGAGTTGCGTGAACTCTCCATCGGCATTGCTCGCGTCCGAGTCAACGTCGCTCGCGGGACCAGCCAGGGGACCGTCCGTAGCGCAGTTTGATTGCGCGTCCTGTTCTTCTGTCTGGTAGTCGGCCTTGGCCTGTTGCAGCAGTCGCTTCATCGAGGACACGTCGGAAGAAAGCAGCCCGGTGGTCCCGGAATCCGGGTCCGAGGTCGAGGACAAGCTGCTCGTGTCGTCTTCGAGCTGGGACAGGTCTTGCTGAAGGTTCTGCTGGGCCTGGAACACATTGGCCTGCTTCTCAAGCTTGACGAGTTGCCTGGTCACGACGACCGTGGTCCCGGCCTTGGTCCCGGCCTTCTGGAATGATCTGCATGCGTCTGCGGCAGCGTCGAAGCCGTGGGCGCCGACGAACACGCGCACGCCACCAGCCTGGCCCGATCCACCAACCGTGCAGGCCAGCCCATTGTTGTCGGGCACGCCGGAGTTACCGGCGGAGTACCCGATCGACGTTCCGCGGTTCGACCAAGTGTAGGAATCCGGCTCCTCTGATATAAGCCTGCCGTCGTCGTTGCCATTGCACGACGGACTGCCCGCGCTGGTCGCCATAGCACCGCTGCCGTCTGATGCCACTGTCCAGGACCAGCACCACGCCTGAGGATTACCCGACCCGGACGAGCACGCGGCCAGTCCTCCGGTGACCAGCAGGCCTGCTACGGCGAGCGCAGGCCAGTTAGGGGGCGGATTGAACCGGCGAGACTTGCCAGGTGGCAGCGTGAAGCTCATGGCGATCCTTTGGGGGCAGATGAGTTTTGTGTTACAAGACGACACCTGTGGGACGCTTCAAAAAGTCTGATCGTTTACATGGGCATCTGAGTTATATGTACGCTTTGCGGTTGCGGAAGATCAACCCGGCCTAGTGAGCTGATCTTGAGTTTCTCGGTCGCCACGCGAGTCGTTTTTGTCCCAGTTCCTGGTTCCGGGCTATCGGCTGGGTGGCAGGCGCGGCCTGCTGGAGGCATGGGAGATAGCAGGCTGGCCCTCTGGTGCTGACCGAGGACGAGCGGCGCACGTTAGAGAACTGGGTCAGGCGCCGCAGCACCGCTCAGGGCCTGGCCTTGCGGGCGCGGATCGTGCTGGCCTGCGCGCAGGGCGGCAGCAATCTCGCGGTCGCGGCGCGGCTGGGTGTCGCGCGCGGCACGGTCACCAGGTGGCGGGCGCGTTTCCTGGCCGGCCGGCTGGACGGATTACACGATGAGCCTCGCCCGGGGGTGCCGCGCACCATCACCGACGCGCAGGTGGAGGAGGCCGTGTTGCGGACGCTGGAGCAGGTGCCGCCGGGCGCGACGCACTGGTCGAAGCGGGAGCTGGCCCGGCAGGCGGGCATCTCGCCGTCCAGCGTGCTGTGGATCTGGCGGGCGTTCGGGCTCCAGCCCTGGCGGACGGAGACCCGCAGGAGTGACCGGCCGAGGCGCCTACAGTGACACTAATGGGACGGGTCATCTTTATGTGCGGTCCAGCCGGATCGGGGAAGTCCGCAGTCGCGCGGCAGTTTGAGCAGCAGGGAATGGCCCGCTTGTCATTCGATCAGGAGGCCTGGTCTCGCGGCATCACCACAATGCCCCTGCCGCAAGACGTGCACCGCGACATCGAGCACGTGCTGCGCGCGCGCCTGGTGGATCTCGTGCGGGCCGGATCAGACGCGGTGGTGGACTTCTCGTTCTGGTCCCGTCAGATGCGGGACGAGTACCGCGAGCTCCTGAGGCCTTTGGGTGTCGTGCCCGAGACGGTGTACCTGGCGACCGATCGCGCCACGGTGCTCCAGCGCATCGGTGCCCGGGCAGCGCGGGACGGCGACGACTTCAAGATCAGCACCGAACTCGCGGCCTTCTACTTCGATCACTTCGAGGTCCCCACAGCGACGGAGGGACCTTTGACCGTCATCAGGTAAGACGCCGTCAGCCAGACGCTCACGACCGCCCCCGAAGGCAGCGCAGGGACGTGACGTGGCCCGCTTCGCGGATCACCCGGTCGGTGCCTGCGTCAGATCTCGGACGGCACGGCAGTTCCCGTTTTCCGAGGCCGGCCGGTGCCTATTCCTTTTAACGTGCATTTACTTAGGTTCGGGATTTTGCTGACTTAGATTTTCTTTACTGAGTCGACAGATTCAGCTCCTGGCATCGACTGGTGACATCGGTCCTGAATGACTCATATGAACGATTACTGCCAACGGGAACAGCCTGTTGGTTGAGCGCGACGACGACGCGGCTGGCTATGGCCGGGGCATCGGACTCTCGGTAGCGTGTCCCAGACTTGCTAATCTCGTCCTTGAAGATTCGCTTGGGGTCCTGGAACTTTCCCGTGTCGCCACCGCGACGTTTCGTTGGCACTTGCCAGCCGCTGGTAAAGTTGGTGACCACTTCAGGGAAGAGCAGCAGCCAGGCCTCTATCTCCCAGACGGCCAGCACATAGTGCGCGTTCTCCAGTTGGCGAACCAGCGCACGCTGGACACGTTCGCGGATTGCCTCGTAGCGATTGGAATCCACGGCATCGAGATCCTCATGCAGGAAAACTGCAGCAACGGACGCCCTCTCTCGCTCCGCCCTGGCTCTCACTAGCAAAGCGAAACGCCTAATCCTGCCGTTCAAGGTGGCCTCGGTCGCCTCCCGCAGCGGGAACCTGTCGTTCAGGAAGACGATCCTGCCCTGCATCTGCGGACAGAACGCCTCAAGAAAACACCGCAGAACCTCGCGATCGTTGGCGCTCTCTCCGGCGACCACGATGATCGGCTTCCTTGTCGCTCTCGTGCTCGTACCACCGCGGCGGGAACTCACAGATCACCGCCGAGGGCGCCGGAGAACCACAACTCGCCTAGCGGCAGACCCTCGCTCTGGCGGACGATCCGCTTGACTTCTGCGGTCGAGATCGCGGGGATCGCAGACGATCCGTCAGGCAAGCGCTCGCAGACAATGAGTTCCTCGGGCCTCAGCCTGTCCGCGAAGGCCGGCGAGTGGGTCGCGATGATGAACTGCGACTGTTGGCTCGCTTCGCGAAGCCGCTCGACGAGGAGTTCAAGGGCCTGCGGATGAAGTCCGTGGTCGATCTCCTCGATGCAGGTGAGTGTCGGCGGATTCGGGTCATAGAGCAGCGCGAGTAGTCCCAGCAGGCGGACCGTTCCGTAGGAAGCATCAGCTAGCTGCGTCGGCCGACGCAGGCCCGCTTCCTCAAGCATGACGACAACCTCGCGCGCAGCTCCAGAAGGAAAATCAAACCTGATGTCGCGCAGGTTTGGCAGAACGCTGGTCGCGTCCTCTACCAGCCGCTGCCAGCTCTCCTCGTGCGTCCTGCTCAGGACCAGAAGGAATGATGCGAGATCGCTGGCATCCTCTCTGAGCTCACTAAACTCCTCTGCGAACTCGTCAAATCGTGGGATTCTAGCTGCGCGCCGGGCAGCGGAGACGTCCACGTCAAACACCCGAAACGAGGCCAGCCGGTCAGCGAATACTGACACTTCAGTACCGCCAGCATCATCGACCAGGCGCGGGAGCGTGGAAAGTCCGCTGCTCAGCGGACGGATGCCGATGGAAGTCTCAGACTCTGCCCGGTCCGATCCGTTCGTATCAGCCACCGTCACTCGGCTGCCATTAATGGTAATGCGACGCCCGCGGCCGGCGGTCCGCTTGAACCGGAACGACTCACGCCGTGACAGCCGCCACGGCGCACCTTCGACGCGGCGTCGTGCAATACGCAGCAGGTAATCGTCTGGAGCACTGGCGCTGCTGCGCGTGGTCCACGTCGCGGTCAGACCGATCCGTATGAACGCCAGGTCGCGTTCGCCGCCTCGAAAGACGATCTCACCGAAACCATGTCTGCTGTCGAGGGCCGGCTCGAGATCTGTGCGGATGATGTCGGCAAGGAACCTGAAAACCTCAAGCACGTTTGTCTTGCCAGCGCCGTTAGGCCCGACGAGCACGTTGAGATCGCCCAGCGGCAGCGAGACCTTCCGCAGGCTTCGAAAGTTCGCCACCGTAAGGTGAAGTAGTCGACCGTCCACGCTCGTGACCTTAGCCGAAGCGGCGACTCGCAGTCGTCAAGCAGCCTCATGTCCTGCCGACTGGGAGGCTGCGCCCATGGGATGTGGGCCGACGGGTCGTCCTCCAGCAAGGTGATCGCACGCTCCAAGCCCAGGGTACGAGGTGGCTGTCGCGCAGTACGACCTCGCCACCCCGAAGCCGACGTGACCACGGTCCTGCGCACGCTGAGCCAGGTCAGCAGCCCGGCCCTCCTGACCGGCCGCTCTTGCGGAGGCAGCGTCCTCACCGCGTGGCCGGGCTCGTCTATATTTCCGCCCCTGGCCCCGGACACCGACGAGACCTCACAAAGCCAGTAGGAAGGCTCCCCACCACGGAGATCTTCTCCCACGTCGAAGTCGCCGACGGGCGCGTCTGGTCCATTCCCGTCAGGTACTGAGCACCTCGTGGGAGATCTGCCCGAGCAGGAGCAGATGCTCGTCTGGCCCACTACACCGGCGCCGACTTTCGCCCGCCGCCAAGCCCTCGGGCCCTCAGGAGCGCCCGAGGAGGTCACGCTCACCGCCATCACTGCCTAAAGTCCATGTAGAGAATCACGCGGAGCTGCCCTCATGCACCACTCCGTAGGACGTCACCAGGGGTTGGCAGCCGAGACCCTGAATTTTCTCATCAGGACACCGCCCCTTCAGCCGACGCGGCGCGCGCTCCGAACCAAGCATTATGCGTCGTCATCGAACTCCCGAATCGATCAGTAGGCATTCATAGTCGGCGACCTGCGCCTCCATGGCTCCGATGTTCTCGCGGGCGGTCACATTCCGCGAGCACCCCTGCCGGGCAGGCGATCACGCTGCTAGCACGTGATACCGCGACGAGTGAGCCGACCGCGCCTGCGCCGACCAGGCTCAGGCTCAGCCCAAAGCAGCAGCCCCGGCCAGCTGAGCCGGCTTCGCACCGAGGACATGACTCACCTCCCTGAGCTCGGGCCGCACTGAGCCAACGCCGCCCACCGGACCGAGCGCAGGCTCAGACCAGGGAAAAGGCGCCGACCGTCACGCTCTTGCGGCAAGCCCGGTGACATCGGGAGGCGACCGGCTCAGACGGCTACCTGGCAGGAGCCCGCTCCAGGCAGTCCGACCGGCCTAAGCCCAGGCTCAGGACCTGGTACGACAGCAGAACCACGAGACATCAATAACCGCCGCCCAAGACCGGTCCCGCAGCGAGCTCCCGACCTCTTCCCGATGAGGAGAGAGTCGCTGAATGTTACGAAACTGCCCCTCGATTTGCCCCTCAGGGCAAAGAGGTCATCGGTCCTGCGTACGAAACAAGCCCCTGAACTGGACTGGAGCCCCCTTACGGAATCGAACCGTAGACCTTCTCCTTACCATAGGCAGCCAGCAGGTTCCTGAGGCCGCCGCAGAGCCCCCTGAGCAGGCGGTTCGCTGGCTGCCAGCCGCCACCGCGAGCTAAGGCAAGCCCCCGATGGCAACATACTGCCCCCCAGGTTGCCCCCTGGCAGCAATTGGTCGGACGAGCCTGGCCTCGCTGCGCCCGGCGCGCTCCCGCAGAAGGCGCAGCGCGAGGCCGGACTGACGCCAGCCGAACTGGCGGCACGGGCGGCCACGACACAGAGCATGGTGAGCGCCCTACGAGTCTGGGCACCGCCAGCCCGCCATCCCGACCCTTCGCGCGGGACCGCCGGGACGGGCGCGGGCCTGACGGGGTCGGCTGGGCAGGAGGGGCCGCGTTATGCGCGGTGGGCAGTTATCGCGGCGGCGGAGTGGTCCGGGTCAGCTCAATGAGGGCCAGCTCGAAGGGTCCGAACTCGGCCGCGAGCGAACTTCCCCCAGCGGGGATCACATGGCGCGCGGGTGTGTAGTAGTTCTCGTAACGCCCGGGCGCTAGGCCGTCGGCCAGCGTGCATTGCACGGTCAGGGCCTCGGCTGACAGGTTCACCAGGACCAGCGTGGCGGCCGGGCCGTATTCCCGGACCACCGCGAACACCTCGGCCCGGTCGACCGAGACCGCTGTGAAGCGGGCGGCTCCGACGCGCAGCTCGGGCCGGGCCCGGCGCAGCCGGAGCGTTCGGCGCAGGTCGTCCTCGATGGCCGCCTCGCCGCCGACGAAGGTCATGTACGGTCCGCCGCACAGCGCGAGGATCCACATCCAGGCGCGGGCCGCCGGGATTCCGTACTGCTCGCGGCGCCATTTCCGGCCCGGCGACGGCCACCAGAAGGTGTCGTGGGAGTCGATGTGATGCGCGGTCAGTGCGTCGGCCGGCAGAGTGACCTGCCGCTCGTCCATCCAGGCGGCGACATCGGAACCGGTCGCGACGCTGCCGGGTCCGGCGACGCCTGGTTCCAGAACCGCGGGCAGCAACCACAGCTCGTCGTAGTTATAGTTCACGTCCATGAACTCGCGCAGCAGGAGCCCCGATGGCTCCGTGAACATCATCAGGTCCGGGTTCTTGTCCTTCAGCAGCGGGCGCAGGCGCTCGAAGAGCGTCAGGCAGCCGAGCGTAGCCTCGCTCGCGCGGATCCGCCGCCCGGGTGCCCAGCTGGCGAAGTTGTTGTACGTCGGAGCGTCAAACCGGAACCCGTCGACCTGGAATCGGTCGACCAGGTCCAGCATCGCGGCGCAGAAGTATCGCTGCCAGTCCTCATTGGCCAAGTCGAACGCCTCGGTGTAAATGCCGGTGAGGTGGCCGGCGCTGTCCCGGCAGAACCAGCCGGGCTGCTCTTCGGTGAGCCGGTGGACCTCCGGCGAGCCGGCGATCCAGTACGGGGCGAAGTCCACGATGTGCTGGCCCCAGGCCCGCTGGAGGGCAGGTCCGCTCGCCGGGGTGTCGGCGAACACGTCGCCGGGCCCGGGCGCCGGGCCAGCCAGCAGCCCGCTTTCCTCGACCTGTGCCAGGGCGGTCCGGACCGACCGGCGATCGATGACGCCATGGAGCAGGACGTCCAGGATCACGTGCAGGCCGAGTGCATGGCTGCGCTCGACCAGTTCGCGCAGCGCCGCCGCGCCGCCGTAGGTCGTGTCTACGTCGGCGTAGTCATGCACGTTGTAGCTCGGGTACGGCTGCCTGGGCATGAGCTGGACCGTGTCAAAGCCGAGGTCGGCGATCCTGGGCAGGTCAGCCACCACGTCGCGCAGCTGCGGGTAGGGCTCGTACCCGTAGCCGCCGGCAAACACGGACCGCCCGACCTGGACTTCGTAGATGTTGGCGCCCCGGGTCCAGTCGGGCTTGGTCCCGGCGGAGCGAATGCCCACCGACTCGATCCAGGCCGGCACCCGGGACCGCACCTCGGACCAGGGCTGGCCCAACAGGTCGACGTGGACGCCTGAGTACTCCAGTTCAGTTCCGAACGGCGGATCCCCGGCCAGGTCGGTCGTGATGCGGATGCCCAGCCCCTGGTCCGACGGCTGCAGCTGTATCTGGCCGATCTCGGTCCGGCACATGGGCCAGACGACCAGGCATGCGGGGTCGCGGCGATGGTTCAAGGCGACCAGCCCGGGCGACCCGAGGCTGCCCGCAGCCGGGGACACGGCGATCGGCCGCCGCAGGTCGCTCAGCCGCGCACCCGGCCGCAGCCGGTTCCCGGGCACGTGCAGTTCCCACTGGTCGGGGTCGCCGATGGCCAGGAAGAACTCCAGCGCGACGTTCCGGAGCGGCCTCTGGTCGCCGCGCGGGCGCATGATCGTCAGCGTCGTGCGCAGCCGGGGTGACTGCTCCCGGAGCTCGTAATTCCAGACCACGGACCAGCCGGCCACACTCGTCGGCACCCGCCGGGTGGCGGCGCGGACGCCGACGGTCGTCCGGACGTCATCTTCGACCAGCTCCGAGCCCCGCAGCCAGGTAGCTCCCGGGTACTCCAGGCCCCCGGTGACGGGACGCGCTTCCGATCCGCCGACGAGCAGCTCGATGCTCGCCGTGACCGGGATGACGCGCGGTCCGGCCGGTCCCGGCCAACTCAGCCCAGCCAGCAGCCCGGTGCGGCGATCCAGCTCCAGCCGCGCGGCGGACTGGGGCAGCGGCAGCCGCCACCACTCCTGGTTCACGCCCTCGATGGTCATGACGCTAGCCGAGCATGCTCAGCGAGCATCCGCCGTCGATGGTGAGCACGCTGCCGGTCATGTACGCGAAGTCCGGCGTGCACATCAAGGCGAGCGCCCGGGCGACCGACGCCGGCTCCTGCAGGGTCCCGACCGCGATCGCCTGCTGGGCCAGCTTGCGGTACTCGGGGCTCGTGTCCCATTGCTGCCGGGCCAGGCCGGCCGAGACGATGCCCGGGGCAATCGCGTTGGCGCGGATCCCGGCGCCGGCCAGCTCGGCGGCGAAGCTCTTCATGAGCGAGACGGCAGCGGCCTTGCTGGCGGCATACGGGGCGATACCCGGCCAGGGAACGCCCGCGACCCATGACGTCGTGAAGATCAGGTGCCCCGGCACCTGCCGTTCCAGCCAGAGCCGGGCGGCGCTCTGCGCCAGCACGAAGGCGCCCCGCACGTTGATGCGGAAGATCTCGTCGAACTCAGCCATCGGGTAGTCCGTGACCGGGTGCTCGTGGTTGACGCCGGCGTGGCAGCAGACGACGTCGGGCAGCGTGCCCTCGGCGGCCAGCTTGCTCAGCAACTGCCCGACGGCGGCCTCGTCGGCGACGTCGCAGGCCTCGTACCGCGGCGGCGCGGCAACCCCGGTCCAGTCCCCGTCCGGCGGGCGGACATCGGCGACGACCACCCGGGCGCCCTGCCGCAGCAGTTCCGCGCACACCGCGGTGCCGATGGCCCCGGCGCCGCCGCTGACCAGGACTCGTAGGCCGTCGAGCGATCCGCCGGACCCGGTCGGCATGGTCAGGCCGCCGAGAAGTCGGGCACGATGAGCCGCTCGCCGCCTTGCTGCGCTGACGCATGGGCGACGATGCCCGGCGCGCAGTAGCCGGCCGCCACCCGCGGGCCCACGGGCACCGGGTCGCCATCGCGGCACGCCCGGACGAAATCGTCCACCAGGAACTGATGGGATCCGTAATGGCCGCTCGGCAGGGCCGCGAACTCCGTCGGCAGGCGCTCCACGGGGTGCACGGATGAGGTGCCGCTGAAGAAGTCATCCCGCAGGATGGAGTCGCCGGCCCGGCTTTCGCCAAGCGACGGCGCCGGCCCGCAGCGGAGCTGGTCCGTCACCTCCTCGATCCGCCCGGTGCGCTCGATCCAGAACTGCCGCCGGCCGGCCTCCTCGAAGGTGGCGTCCGTCCCGAACAGGCCGACCCGCACGAAATCCCCGGGGATCCCCACGCGGCGCATCTCGTTGATCCGGATGACGCCCCCGCCCGAGGTGCGGAATAGCGCCGTCTCATTGCTCAGGTCGTTACCCCACCGGCTGACCTCGGCGCGGAACACGCCGTCGTCTTGCCGGTCGCGGTACCCCAGGCATACGGCATCGGTCATCCGCTCGCCGGTGACGGACAGGACAATGCTCACGGAATGGCTCGGGTAAAGCATCGGCGGAAAGCTGGCCGTAGCTTTCCAGTCCGCGCCGCCGCCCCGCTCGAAAACCTCATAGAAGCCCTGGGACATGTCGTGCATGTACTCGCCCTCGCCGTACACGAATGCGCCCAGGTCGCCCCGCGCGAAGCGCTCCCGGCAGTAAAGCGCGGCCGGGTAGTAATAGCTCGTCTCGCCCATGGAGTAGACCAGGCCCGTGCTCTCGGCCAGGTCGATGATTGTCGTCAGCTCCTCGATGGTGATCCCCATCGGCACTGCTGAGTAGACATGCTTGCCCGCGGCGAGCGCGTAAGCGGCCTGCGGGCCATGCATCCAGCGCTGCGTGAAGATAGCGACCGCGTCGACATCGGACGCGCATAGCTCATCCAGGCCGGAAAAGGCCCGGGCGATTCCGAATTCCGCGGCGACGCTGGCCCGGCGCTCCGGGTCCACCTCAGCGATAGCGACCTCGCTCACTCCCGGATGAGCCTGGAACAGGGGAATGAACCAGGAGGCAAAGTATCCTGCGCCGCAGATTCCGATCTTTAGGGTCACAGCAGCCATCCTCGCTCAGGCGACCGTCACGTCACGGGAGTCGCACTTGCCCCGGGCGCCTCCAACGGAGTATAAAAGTATAATATTATGATTGTCAAGAACGCCTGAGGAGGGTCTCCCGTGGAAGTGGCCCCTGGCATCCACCGCGTCGAAGCGCCGCTAGGCGATCGTTACGTGAGCTTGTACCTGCTGGAAGGGCGGGACGGGCTGCTGCTCTTTGACACCGGGACGGACCGCTCGCCGCAGGAAGCCCTGGTTCCGTACCTGTCCAGCATCGGCCGGGATCCCGCCTCGATCCGCTGGGTGGTGACGAGCCACGCCGACTACGACCACTTCGGCGGGAACCGCTCGGTCCGCGAACTCGCCGCCGGGGCGCGGTTCCTGTGTCATGACCTCGACTCCGACATGGTGCAGGACGTCGACCACCTGATCGGGAACCGGCTGCAGGAATTCGCGCCCGAGCATGGCATCGCCGAACCCGACGAGACGATCAGCGCCGTCCGGGCCGGCACCCGGACCACACCCGTGGACCTGCGGGTTCAGGGCGGCGAGCGGTTGCGCCTGGACGATCGGTGGTCCGTCGAGATCAGGCACGCGCCGGGCCACTCGCGTGGGCACCTCTGCATCCTGGACGAGCGCAGCCGGGCCGCCCTGATCTCGGACGCGATCCTGGGCGATACGCTCCGCAGCAAAGACGGCGCCCCGGCATTCCCGCCGACCTACCGGTACGTGGACACCTACCTCGCGACCATCGCCGCGATGACCTCCTGGCGTCCGGAGCTGCTGCTCACGGCTCATTTTCCGGTGCTGCGGGGCAGCGACGCCCTGGACTTCCTGGGCGTGAGCAGGGCCTTCGCCGAGCGGCTGGAATCCGGCCTCCGGCGGGAGCTCAGCCGCTCAGGCGCGGGCGTCCCGACGCGTGACCTCATCCTGTCGTTGGCGCCGGCGCTCGGCGACTGGAGTCCCGCGGCCTCGCTCGCCCTCGCGCACCCGGCGGTCGGGCACCTGGAGCGCATGGAGCGCTACGGGCGGGTCGAGCGGCAGTACAGCGGGGGCGTCGTCGCATGGCGCTGGACGGGCTGAATGAGCCAGCGGGCGGCGGGCGGATGACGGAGCTGCGGCGGTTCGCGGACCAGGTCGCCGTGGTGACCGGCGCGGCGGCCGGGATCGGCGCGGCCTCGGCCGCCCGGCTGGCCGCCGAGGGCGCGATCACGGTGCTCGCGGACATCGACCAGGACGGCGCCGCGCAGCAGGCGGCCCGGATCGTTGCGGTCGGCGGCGTCGCGGTAGCTGAGCACTGCGATGTCGGCCGTCTGGCCTCCTGGCAGGAACTGGCCCGGCGCGTGGCGGCCCGGTTCGGACGGGTCGACGTCGTCCATAACAACGCCTTTACCGTGGAGCGGCTGGCGGCTGATGCCTTGCCCGAGAGTTCCTGGGACCGGCAGATTGCGGTCAACCTGTCGAGCCTCTACTACTGCGTCCAGGCCCTGCTGGCCCTGATGACCGGCCCTGCGCCGGCCATTGTCAACACCGCCTCAGTGCACGCGATGATCGGGGTGCCGCATTACCCGGCCTATGCGGCCGCCAAGGGCGGGATCGTCGCACTGACCCGTCAGCTCGCCGTGGAATATGGCCCGCGAATCCGCGTCAATGGCGTCGCGCCGGGGCCGGTCCTCACGCAGACCTGGCGCAATGTCCCGGCGGCCGAGCTAGCCGACGTCGCCCAGAACACTGTGGCCAAGCGCATGGGGCGGCCCGAGGATGTCGCGGCCGCCGTGGCGTTCCTGGCCTCGGCCGACGCCGCGTATATTACGGGCACAACCCTCCTGGTCGACGGAGGCTATCTGGCCATGCGCACGGAAGGCGCCACGTGATACTCCGATCCGCCCCGGGCGGCAGCACGTGGTGACCTATTCGAGGCGCGGCCTGCACGGCATTGTCCTGGAGAGCCTCGGGCCCAAGATCGTCTCCGGAGAGCTGGCGCCCGGCACCGTGCTGGACATGGAAAGGCTTGAGCTCGAGCTCTCGGTCAGCCGGACGTCGCTGCGCGAGGCATTTCGCGTCCTGAGCGCGAAAGGCCTGGTCGACGCCCGGCCGCGGCACGGAACCTTCGTCATGCCCCGCACCGCCTGGAATGTCCTTGACTCGGACGTCATCCGCTGGTCGGCGGCCGGGCGGGTCAGCCAGGACACCCTGGCCGCCCTGAACGAGGTGCGCCAGATCTTCGAGCCGAGCGTCGCGCGCCTGGCCGCGGAACGGCGCCAGGCCGACGATCTGGATGCCATGCAGGACGCTCTGGCCCGGCTTTCCGGGTCGGTGACGGGACAGCGCCAGCGGGTGGACAGCTACGTCAGCGCCGACGTGGCCTTTCACCAGGCGCTGCTCGCGGCGGCGCACAACGAGCTGCTGTCCCAGCTCGCCCCCGTGCTTGAGCACTCGCTGCGGCTGCGCGACACGCTCGTCGCTCATCATCACTCACCCGACGACGATGACTTCATGACGGCGCACCAGGGAGTGCTCGACGCCGTCCGGGAGCACGACGGCGAGCTGGCCGAGCAGCGGATGCGCGCACTGCTCGCGAGCGCGGCGGCGGATGTGGAGCGCGTCCTGGCCGCGCGGCCGGCGCAGACCTGAGCCGCCGCTGTTGGACACGGTCGTCCTGACCGCAGCGGGCATTCGCGTGACGTGCGTGCCCGGCCGCGGCGGCAAGCTCACGAGCATTAACGACCTCGACCGGGACCGGGAGTGGCTCGTTCCGCCGGGCGGCCCCCTGGACGGGCCGGTGCCGCCCGGGTTGCCGTTCACGGACGGCGACATGTGCGGCTGGGACGAGATGGTTCCGACGATCATCCCGTGCCGCTATCCCGGACCGGGCCAGCCGGACCTCCAGCTGCCTGACCACGGGGAGCTATGGACGCTCCCCTGGCCGGTCACGCAGCGCGATGACCGGTCGCTGACCCTGGCGGTGGTCGGCCGGGTCCTGCCCTACCGCCTGGAGCGCCAGGCCACCGTCACGCCGTCGAGCCTGCTCCTTGACTACCGTCTCGACGCGGCCGGCGATGAGCCGCTCCAGCTGCTCTGGGCCGCGCACCCGCAGTTCCGCTGCCGCAGCGGGACGCGCATCGTGATGCCCGCGCACGTCCGGGCGGCCCTGGACGTCACCGACCCGCGGCGGCCGCAGCGCATCGCCTGGCCGGGACAGGGAACGGACCAGGTCGACAAGCTGCCGCGCGGGACCGGCCGCAAGCTCGTCCTCGACCCCGGCACGCAGGCGTCATGGGTGAGCCTGGTGGATCCCGACGGGACCGCATTGCGCCTGTCCTGGGACTGCGCGCAGGTGCCGTATCTCGGACTATGGCTCGACCACCTGCGGTTCTCGCCGACCCCGTGCGTCGTCCTCGAGCCAACCACCGGCTTCTACGACGACCTCGCGCTCGCCTCGGCGAGCGGGCGCGTCATGTCGCTGCGGCCGGGTCAGCCGATCCGGTGGTCGCTGCGGGTCTCACTCGGGACTCGGAGCGCAGCCGGGCCGCCCGCTGGATCGTGAATCTCCTGGTCATCGTGGTCCGCGGTCTTCACGTCCGACAGCGCCTGGGCCAGGACGCGTCGCATCGCCGCCTCGGCGTCCTCCGCTGACCCGCGCGCGACCGCGTCGGCGACTTCCCGGTGCAGCTCGAGGGACTCACTCCAGTGCCGAACGTAGACCGCCTGGTCGTGAGTGCGGACCGCCGCCTCGACCACACCGCAGATTTGCAGCAGCAGCTCATTGTGCGTGGCCTTCAGCAGCGCCCGGTGGAACCGGACATCGGCCTCGATGAACCTTTCCATGTCCCAGTCATCCGCGGCCATCTGCGCCAGCGCCGACCTGAGCTCGTCGGCCTCCGCCTTGGTCCGGCGCAGGGCGGCTATGCCCGCGACCCGGGGCTCGATGATCTCCCGCATCTGCGCGACGGCCTCCAGGAAGCCGACGTCGTAGTCCAAGCCGCGATGCCAGGACAAGACCAGCGGATGCAGCCAGCTCCACTCACTGCGCAGCCGGACAAAGGTGCCTCGCTTCGGCCAGGCCCGCACCATGCCGAGGGTGTCCAGAACCCGCAGCGCCTCACGGACCACCGAGCGGCTGACGCCCAGCTCGTTCCCGATCAGGCCCAGGTCCAGCGGCGCGCCCGCCGGGTACTCCCCGGCTACGATCCGCCGCCCGATGGCCTCGAGCACGGCCTCATGCTGGCCGCCCTCGCCCGCTGCCATGCCGCGCGAACCCGCTACATCCACGTAGTCCCATCCTCGGCCGTCGTCCTGCCGCCCGCGCTGTGCCGCTAGCCTAGCGCGCCTCTATGCACCATTGACAACTAATCTGACTAGTTGTAGTACTAGTCACCAGTCTAGGCGGACACGGCGTCCCAGCCGAACCGCGAAGGGCGCGGCATGCAGATCTCAAAGGTGACTACGCTCCGGCTGAGCCGATATCCCAACCTGTGTTACGTCGCGCTCGAGACCGACACGGGCCTCACGGGAATCGGCGAGACGTTCTTCGGCGCCCGCGCGGTGGCGGCATGGGTCCATGAAACGGCCGCCCGCTATCTGCTGGGCAAGGATCCGCTCACGATCGAGCTGCACTCCCTCGCGTTGCAGGGATTTCTCGGATCCACCGGCACCGGGGTGGAGAATCGCGGCCGGTCCGCCGTCGACATCGCCCTCTGGGACCTGTTCGGCAAGGCCACCCAGCTCCCGCTGCACACGCTGCTGGGCGGCAAGGCGCGGGACACGATCCCCATCTACAACACGTGCGCGGGTCCCACCTACGTCCGGGAACTGCCCGACTATCCGGACCTGCCGGTCAGTAACTGGATGAGCCCGGAGGAGCGCGGTGATACGGCCCGGTCTGACCTGCAGGCCTTCCTGACCGACGCCGGCGCGCTGGCCAAGGACCTGCTCAGCCAGGGCATCTCGGCCATGAAGATCTGGCCGTTCGACGAGTACGCCGAGCAGTCCCACGGTCATTACATCTCGGCGGCCGATCTGCGGACGGCGATCAAGCCGTTCGCAGAGATCCGCGAGGCCGTGGGCGATGACGTGGACGTAATTGCCGAGCTGCACTCCAAATGGGATCTGCCGTCCGCCCTGAAGATCGCCCGCGCGCTGGAGCCGTTCCGGCCCGCCTGGATCGAGGACCCGCTGCAGATGGATTCAGTCGACGCGCTGGCAGAGTTCTCCCGGCGGACGAGCATCCCCATGGCCGCCAGCGAGACGCTCGCCTCAGCCCGGGCGTTTCACGACCTGATCGACAAGTCCGGGGTGCAGATCGTTCTCTTTGACCCGGCCTGGCTCGGCGGCATTACCGAGGCCCGGAAGGTCGTGACGCTGGCGGACGCCCGGCACCTGCCGGTCGCCGTCCATGACTGCGCCGGGCCGCTCAACTACGTGACCGGCGTGCATATCTCCTGCAGTGCGCCGAATGCATTCATCCAGGAAGGCGTCCGGGCCTTCTACCGCGGGTGGTACCGGGAGCTCGTCACCGAGCTGCCGTTGGTCGCGGACGGCCGCGTGACCCCGCTCGACGGCCCCGGCCTCGGCACCGAGCTTCGCGCGGACGTGTGGACCCGGCCCGATGCCATCGTCGAGACCTCCCGCGCACCCGGCTAGCGCGCCCGCCTTTCGCTCGCCACATGCCACCTGAGGGGGGACCGGCATTGCCAACCTGAAACGGGCCTGACCATTTCCGGCTTACTTCCTGCCGACGTTTCCCTCGCGACCGGATCCGGGCGCGAGGCCTGGACGCGGCAGCCCGATCTGCGGAGCGAAGCTATACCACAGTAATTCGACATAGGAGAGCACCACCGATGAAATCCAACAGACTAGCCGGCGGCCTTATCGCCGCCGCGGCGCTTGTCGCCGGCACTGCCATTACCGCCTGCGGGTCCAGCGCTACGGCGACCGGGGCCGCATCTCCCGGTCCCGTATCGACAGCTGTCACTTCCTCGCCGGTCACGCTGACCCTGGCCACGGAGGATCTGTCGGGCCTGACCCAGAGCCTCGTCAAGGGCTTCGAGAAGCTGCACCCGAACGTTAAGATCAACATCGAGACGTCGGCCTACACGGCCTACACCGCCAACATTAACCTTCGGCTCGCCTCCAGCACCCCGCCCGACCTGTCCGAGGCGGTTGTCCTGAACTCGTCCGTCCAGCATCACCTGCTGCTTAACCTTGATAAGTACGCTTCCCTTTACCACTGGACGTCCGCGATCTCGCCGTACGCCCTGAACGAGTACCGCATGGGACCCACCCTCAAGGGCGGCAGCGGGCCGCTGTGGGCGGTCTCCGCGGGCTTTGACCTCACGGGCCTGTACTACAACAAGACGCTCGCCGCGCGACTCGGCATCCAGAACCCGCCGACGACGCTGGACGAGTTCAATGCCGACCTGCGCAAGGCGAAGGCCGCCCACATCACCGGGCTGGAGGTGGCCGCGAATGACGGCCACGCCGCGTTCCTGATCCAGCAGGTCGCCGACGACTACGAACCGCCGACGCCGGTCAACAACTGGATCTTCGGCAAGTCGGGCGCCACGTTCGACCTGCCGGGCGTCACCAAGGGCGCGACGGCGCTGGCCGGGTGGGCCAAGTCGGGTTACATCAATGCCTCGGCCAATGCCACGACCCTGACCCAGGCGGTGGCCGCCTTCACCACGAACAAGGCGCTGTTCCTCAACGACGGCAACTGGGATGCGGCGGCCATCCAGAAGGGCCTCGGCGCGCATGTCGGATTCGCCGCGTTCCCCGCGGCCACCGCGGGCGGGCGCGTGAACAGCATGGTCGGCGGGACCGCGGGCTACGAGATCTCGGCCAAGACCAAGAACCCGAATGTGGCCGCGGCCTTCCTCAACTACTCCGTCAGCCCCCAGGCTGCCGCATCGGTCTTCGCCAGCGGCAACCTGCCGAGTAGCGCCGGGTCCCTCACCCCCGCCCCGGGCACGATCCTGGCCGACACGCTTACCGCCTGGCAGAAGGTGCAGCAGTCGAAGGGGCTCTACGGCTACTACGCCGGCGCCTACGAAGCCGCCAATACGGACTTCATCCGGACCACGGAGGAACTGATGGGGCAGTCCCTGACCGTGCCGTCGTTCATCTCCCAGGTGCAGTCCGGCTGGGCGCAGGCCCACACGTCCTGACATGGCAGGGAGGATCATGAAGACGGAGGCCCTTCGCCGCCGGCGGCCCGCGGGCGCAGCTAGCGGAGACCCGGCGAGTCAAGGGAAGACCGCGTCGAGGGCCGGATCGACCGGCACCGCAGCGAGAAAGCGCTCGTCCCGAGTGGCATACGCCTACCTGGCGCTGCCGTTCGCCTTCTATGCCGTCTTCATGATCCTCCCGTGGCTGCAGACCATCTACCTGTCGTTCTTCAACTGGGACGGGATCGGGGCGCGCACCTGGGCGGGACTGGCCAACTACCTGAACGTATTCCGCATCCCGCAGCTGCGGGTCGCGATCCTGCACTCGTTCGAGCTCATGATCTTCTTCTGCGTTATCCCGATCCTGGTCGCACTGCTCCTGACCGCGCTCATGACCGGGCCGCGGCGGCCGCGGCTGGGAGTCCTGCGCGCGATCATCTTCGTGCCGCAGGTACTCCCGCCGGTCGCGGTTGGCGTGATGTGGCAGTGGATGTACGGCGACAGCGGGTTCATCAATCAGGTCCTGAAGTGGGTCGGGCTCAGCGGAGTTGCCCGGCCCTGGCTGGCCAGCTTCAGCTGGGCCTTCGTGGCCGTCGGGCTAGTCGGCGCCTGGGTCACTACCGGGCTGTGCCTGGCGTTCTTCGTGGCCGGGGCGCAGAAGGTCCCGACCGAGCTGTATGAGGCGGTCCAGACGGACGGGGGCGGCCTCGTGCGGCAGTTCTGGTCCATCACGCTCCCCCACCTGCGCGGCGAGATCGTGATCGCGGCCACGGTGACAGCGATCACGGCGCTCGGCGCCTTCGACATCATCTACGTCATGACCACCGGCGGCCCCGGCACGGCGACCATCGTGCCCGGGGTGCTGGTTTACCAGCTCGGTTTCACCACGTTCCAGGTCGGCCAGGCCAGCGCCCTGGCTGTCGTGCTGAGCGCGCTGGTCCTGCTGGTGATCTCGGTCCTGAGAATATTTGCGCGGGAGCGACCGTGACGACGCGACTGGGGCCGCTGGCCACCCGGGCCGTATTTCTCCTCGCCGCGGCGGGCGTGCTGATCCCGCTGCTGGTCATCCTCACGACCGCGCTGGAGCCCGCCAGCAGCGTGAATACCGGGATCTCCTGGCCGTCTCATCCGCACTGGGGCAACTTCCAGGCCGCCTGGTCGGTCGCGGGCTTCTCGCTGCTGATGCGGGCCAGCGGCATCGTCGCGGTCAGCGTCGTGCCAGTCGGGGTCATCCTGGCCACGCTGGCGGGATACGCATTCGGCACCATGGAGTTCCGCGGCAAGGGCCCGGCGTTCGGCGTGTTCATGCTGGGCCTGGCCATCCCGTACGAAGCGATCGTCATCGCGCTGTACTACAACCTGAAGGCCGTCGGCCTGACGAACACGTACTACTCCGTAATCATCCCGCTCATCGGCTCCTTCATGCCGTTCGGCGCCTTCTGGATGCGCAATCATTTCGCGGGCACGCCAACGGCCATGATCGAGGCGGCCAAGATCGACGGTGCCTCCAGCTGGACCATCCTGTGGCGCATCCTCCTGCCGAACGCGCGGCCGGCGCTCGCCACCCTGGCCGTGCTGTACTTCATCTGGAGCTGGAACCAGTTCCTGCTCGTGCTCATCATGATCCAGGATCCGGACAAGCAGACGGCGCCACTCGGGCTAGCCCTTTTCGTCGGGCAGTACACGACGAACCTGCCGCTGCTCTCGGCCGGCACCGTCATCGTCATCGCGCCGGTGCTGATCGTGTACGCCATCTTCCAGCGGAATTTCATTGCCGGCCTAGCGCACGGAGCCATTAAGGGATGACCGCCGGGCTGGCAGCCCGGCCGGAGTCGGCCGCCGGCCAGGGGTATTGACATTAATATTATTATACGGTTAGTCTGCCTGTACGGCTGGGGCGCACCCGGCGGTAGTCCGGACACGGTTCACACGGAAGCACTGGCCACACGAAAGCAAGAGGGCAGCTCGTGAGGATTACGGACGTCGAGTCGTACATCATCGGCAACCCGTGGAAAGCGTGGTACGTCGCGCTGGTCAGGACCGATGAGGGCATCACGGGAATCGGCGAGGCGGAAGGGCACCTGTGGGCCGGGGCCGTCGAGGCCTTCGTCGAGCAGAACAAGGAGCTGCTGTTCATCGGCCGCGACCCGCGGCGGATCGAGGAGCTCCGGCGGGTCTGCCGCCTCCAGTACTACGAGCGGTGGGGGTACGGCCACACGTCCCTCGGGGCGCTGGCGGCCGTGGAGACGGCGTGCTTCGACATCCTGGGCAAGTCGCTGAGCGTGCCTTGCGCCACCTTGTTCGGCGGCCGGATCCACGATCGCCTCCGGGTGTACGCGAACGGCTGGTACACCCATACGACGAGCCCGGCCAGCTGGGGCGAGAAGGCTCAGGAAGTAGTCGCGGAGCACGGGTACACCGCGCTCAAGTTCGACCCCTTCGGCGCGACCTACCGCCAGATCTCGAACGAGGGCCTGCGCGAGGCCGAGCGGCGGCTGGCCGCCGTCCGCGCCGCGGTCGGCGACGAGGTCGACCTCATCGTCGAGGCGCACGGTCGCTTCTCGATCGCCGAGGCGGTGAAGATCGGCAAAATGCTGGAGCCGTTCCGGCCGCTCTGGTACGAAGCGCCCTTGCACAATTTTCTCGACGCCGAGGCCCACCTTCAGCTGAAGGCCAAGGTCGACATCCCGATATCCGTTGACCTCGCTGCCATCCGGGACCGCTGGGAGTGCCTCGACTTCTGCCGCAAGAAGGCGATTGACGTACTGCAGCCCGACTTCCGGCACAACGGCGGCGCCCTGGAAACCAAGTTCATGGCCGAGCTCGCTGAGACGTTCGCCATTCAGTACGCCCCTCATCAGGCCAACGGCCCGGTCGGGACGGCCATCTACGCTCAGCTGAACTCGACATGCACGAATTTCCTGATCCAGGAGCACTTCGAGAAGTTCGCATCGCCGGACTGGCTGCAGGACATCTTCCCGGACTGCCTGATCTCGGCCGACGACGGGCAGCTGACCGTGCCCGACCGGCCCGGCTGGGGCATCAGCTTCGACCCCGAGGCCGCCCGGCAGCACCCGATCACCAACACGGCCGGGATGATCAGTGTGTTCAATCCCGGCTGGGAGCGCCGGAGCTTCCGGTGATGACGCCGGACCGGGCGTGGGCAGCGGCCGCGGCGCAGCATCTTGTCCGGTACCGCTGGGAGACCTGGTGGTACGCGGACTCCGTCGGCTTCGAGGGCCTCCTGGCCGCCACTGACATCACGGGCGAGTCCCGGTTCCAGGATTTTGCCTACGGGATGGCCCGGGCCTGGCTCGGGCGGCGCCGGGCGCGCCGCAATGACCCGCCGCCGCCCTTCCACTGGAGCGACCACACCGCCCCGGCCGCCGCCATGATCGAGCTCGCGCTCCGCTACGACGACGCGGAGCTGCTGGCCGAGCTGGAGCGGCTGGCGGACTGGCTGATCTCCCGGCCGCAGGCGGGGGGCCTGCCGCTCCTTGATCCTGGCCAGGCACTGTGCGTCTGGGTCGACTGCATGCAATTCCAGGGACCGTTCCTCGCGCGCCTGGCCCGCGCGACCGGCCAGCAGCGCTTCGAGGACGGCGCCGTGTGGTTCCTGCTCGGGCACGACCGTGTGCTGCGCGGGGAGGCCGGCCTGTACAGCCATATCTACGACGTGACCACGGGCCGGGCCAACGGCGTGCACTGGGGCCGCGGGCAGGGCTGGGCGATGCTGGGCCTGTGGCAGACACTCGCCCAGCTGCCCGGCAGCTCCTTGGCGGCCGAGCGCATCCGGGCCCTGCTCGCCGCGCACCTAGACGCTCTGATCGAGTTTCAGGCGCCCAGCGGCCACTGGCCGACCATCGTCGACGATCCGCGGTCATACGAGGAGTCGTCAGTCGCGGCGTTCTATCTCGCCACGGCCATCCCGGCCCTGGCGGGCGGGCTGCTCGACCGCAGCCGGCACGCGCCCAGCCTCCAGCGCGCCGCCGCCGCATTCGGCGACGCGCTGCATGCGGACGGCCGCTACACGGGCGTCTCAGGCAACACGCACGCCGGCCCGGCCGAGCGCTACCGCATGATTCCGCTCGATGTGGTCGTGCCCTGGGGGCAAGGCCCGGCGCTGCTGGCGGCCCAAGCCTGGCTGGCGGAGGGCGGCGCCGCACTGCTCCAGCCCTAGTGCCGGCGCCGAGTCACCAGCCCGGCGCTCATTACTCTTAGCCACCAAGGAGGCTGCCATGGTCGGTCAGGGTCGGTCGAGTGACTGGCACGACGACTTTCCCCTGGACGCAGAAGACGTGCAGCGCTTCCGGCGCGACGGATTCGTCAAGCTGAAGAACGTGCTGAGCCCGGATTCCATCACCGCAGCCGAGCCGGAAATCACCAGGAAGCTGCTTGAGCTCAATACTCAGACTCTTCCGATGGCGGAGCGGACTACCTACCAGAAGGCGTTTCTTCAGGTCACCAATATGTGGCCGCACAATGACCTGGTCCGGGAGCTCGTCCAGTCCCGGCGCCTGGCCAAGATCGCCGCCGACCTCCTGGAGGTTCCCAGCGTCCGCCTCTTCGCAGATCAGGGGCTGTATAAGGAGCCTGGCGGGGGGATCACGCCCTGGCATGCGGATCAGTATCACTGGCCGCTGTCCTCCGACCGGAGCGTGACGGTGTGGATCCCGCTGCAGCGGACTCCTCGAGCCATGGGGCCCTTGACCTTCGCTGTCGGGAGTCATCACCAGGAGTTCGGGCGCGAACTCGGGATCAGCGACAAGTCCGAGGCCGCGATCCAGAAGGCCGTGGCCGAGGCCGACTTCGCCGTGGCCGACTCTCCCTACGAGCTGGGCGAGGTCAGCTATCACCTCGGCTGGACCTTTCACCGCGCCAACCCGAACCAGACCGAGGCCCCGCGCCGCGTGATGACGATCATTTACGTGGATGCCCGCATCCGCGTCACTCAGCCGCAGAATCCGGCTCAGTGGGGCGTGCTTGAAAACGTCATTCCCGGCTCCGCGGTGGGCGGCGAGATCGACTCGCCGCTCAACCCGGTTCTCTACCCGTAGCGCGACCAGATCAGAAGGGGGCCAGGGGCCGCGGCGCGCCGCGGCGTCCGACGCACGCCGATGGCTGACTACGACCCGATCGACCTGTCATCCCATTACAACGCCGGGGTATCGGTGCTCCCCGAGCAGGTTCCCGCGAGCCAGCCTCAGCTCGGCCTGATCACGATGCGGGGCCTGCCGTTCGGCGTCGGCGAGGATTCCGAGCGCTGCTACGTGGCCCTGGCCGAGACCGAGGTGGTGCGCGTCGAGGTGGGCGTCCCGGTCCGCCGCCTGATCATCGCGCACCGCCAGCTGCGCTGCCCCCCGACCGAGATCAGCGCGCTGGGCGGCCACGTCGCCGATTACCGGTTCCACCTGCGCGGCGGGCCGACGATCTCAGTCCCGATCCGCCAGCGGTTCGAGATCGAGATGCTTCCCGCGGAGTGGGGCAAGCTGCCCTACCTGGCCGTGCCGGACCGCTACGACGAGCTGTACCCGCTGACCGGGCTGTACTGGCAGTCGGGGCTGCGCCAGAGGGAGTCGTTCCAGGTCATGGCCCGCGAATTCTATCTGTGGGTGTGGGAGAACCCGTATCCCGACCTGGAGCTTGCCGCGGTCGAGTTCGAGTGCCGGGATCAGCCCCTCCTGATCGGAGCGGTGACCGCCGGGCTCGCCGATGAGCATCCTTTCGTCCGGACTCCAGCGGTCCCGGTCATCATCGCCACCACCGGGGAGCAGCGGCCGCTCGACATCAAGGTCGACCGCGGGGTCAGCTCGTACGTACGGCCGCTGCCCGGCGGCGACGGCGACGCCATCGCGGCCTGGGGCATGCGCCAGGGGACCGACAGCTACGCCGAGATAGCAGCCATCCCGTCCGCGACCATAGAGGTCAGCGCAGACGGTGAGGTGCTCGGCCGCGCCCGCTGGAGCGAGATTCAGCAGGGGCGCACGGTGCCCGGCGCGGCCGTGACGTTCCGGGCCGAAGATCCGGGGCGCAACTGGGTGCACGTGCGGGTCCTCGACGACGCGACCGGGCGCCCCGTGCCGTGCCGGGTGCGGTTCTCCAGCCCGAGCGGTGTGCCGTTTCAGCCCCATGGCCACCACAACTATGTCAACTCCAACATCGGCAGCTGGCATGTCGACGTGGGCGGCGACGTCCGCCTGGGCGATGTGACGTACGCGTACATCGACGGCACGTGCCAGGGCTGGCTACCGCGCGGCGAGGCTGTGGCCGAGGTGGCCCGGGGCTTCGAGTACCTGCCCCTCCGGGAGCGGGTGCACATCGAGCCCGGCCAGCGCGAGCTCACGCTCAACCTCTCCCGCTGGACCGATATGGCCAGCCAGGGCTGGTATTCGGGTGATTCCCACGTCCACTTCCTGTCCACTCCGGGAGCGCACCTGGAGCAGCAGGGCGAGGACCTGCGCGTGGTCAACCTGCTGCAGTCGCAATGGGGCTCGCTCTTCACCAACACCGAGGACTTCGCCGGGCGGGTCAGCGCCACCCCTGGCGGGGACTACCTGACCTACACCGGGCAGGAGAATCGCCAGCACATCCTCGGCCACCTCGTGCTGTGGGGCCTCACCGAGCCGGTCATGCCCTGGTGCTCGGATGGCGCCGACGAGGCCGAGATCGGCGGCCCGCTGGAGTCCACCCTGGCCGACTGGGCGGATCGCTGTCACGCGCAGGGCGGGACGGTCGTCATCCCGCATCTGCCCCGTCCCAACGGCGAGCCGGCCGTGCTGATCACCACGGGCCGCGCGGACGCGGCCGAGTGGCTGTCGCTGTGGCCGGAGGAGCAGGAAGAGGTCTACTACCGCACGCTTAACTGCGGCTACCGGCTTCCGCTGGTCGGCGGCACCGACAAGATGGACTGCTGGCTCCCGGTGGGCCTGTACCGGACCTACGCTCACCTCGACGGCGAGTTCTCCTACGCGGCGTGGTGCGCGGCCGTCCGGGCCGGCCGCACCTTCCTGTCGGGCGGCCCGATGCTCAGCCTCCGGGTCGACGGCCACGAGATCGGGGACACCGTGAATCTCAACGGCCCCGGTACCGTCCAGGTGGAGGCGGAAGCGCAGAGCATCTTCCCGCTCGAGGCCCTCGAGATCGTCGTGGGCGGCCGCGTGGTGGCGGCCGCGACGCCTGCGGACGGGCAGATCTCCCCTCTGAACCGGCTGGCCCTCAGCGAGCCCATCCGCGTCGCCGGGCATACCTGGATCGCGGCGCGGTGCCGCGGCGCGGGCGATGGCCACCTCGACCAGTTCCGGCGGCCGATCATCGCGCACACCTCGCCGGTCTACATCGGGGGGCAGGACGAGTGGCTGTGCCGCGACGACCGTGGCGCCGAGTACCTGCAGAAGCTCATCGAGGGCGGCCTGGCCTACGTCCAGGGCGCCCGTTCGCACTACCCGCCCGGCCACGTGACGCACCACCACGACCACGGTGACCATCAGCAGTTCCTCGAGGCACCGTTTCATGAGGCCCTGGCCGCACTTCGGGCACGGTACCCGAATCTTCGCTAGCCCGGAAAGAGGTGGGATCGGACATGGAGCCGGGATCGGACCACATCGGCCGGGTGGGCGCACTACGCGCGATCCAGGACGGCCGCGTCGTGGCCGTCCTGCGGGCCGCGGACGCCGGCCGGCTCGCGGCCGCGGCCGATGTTTTGGTCGGTCACGGCATCCGGGCGGTCGAATTCGCACTGACGACGCCCGGCGCCCTCGAAGCGCTGGAGCGGTACTGCTCGACGGCTTCTGCGGAGGCGTGCGTCGGGGCCGGCACTGTCCTGACCGCCACCGACGCCCGGTCGGCCGTCTCCGCCGGCGCCCGGTTCCTGGTCACCCCGGCGGTCGTGCAAGAGGTGATCGCGACCGGAACCGAGCTCGGCGTGCCGGTGCTGGCCGGCGCCTTGACCCCGACCGAGATCCTCGCCGCCGTCACGGCCGGGGCGGCTCTGGTCAAGGTCTTCCCGGCGGCGCTGGGCGGCCCGGCCTACCTCCGCCTGGTACGCGACCCGCTGCCGCAGGTCCCGCTGGTGCCCACGGGCGGTATCGGCCTGGGTGAGGTGACCGGCTACCTGAGCGCCGGCGCGGTCGCGGTCGGCCTGGGCGGCCAACTGCTCGGCGATGCGCTCCGCGGCGGGAGCCTGAGCGACCTGGGGCTGCGAGCCCGCCAGCTCCTGCAGGTGATCGGGGACAGGCCGTGACGGACCTGGTCACGCTCGGTGAGACCATGGCGATGCTCACCGCGCCGCGAGTGGGCCGGCTCCGCGACATGAGGAGCCTGCACGTGTCGGCCGCCGGCGCTGAGTCCAATGTCGCCATCGGCGTTTGCCGGCTGGGCTACGGCGCCGCCTGGATCGGCCGGGTGGGCGCGGACGAGTTCGGCCAGATGATCCTCGCCGCGCTGCGCGCCGAGGCCGTCGACGTGTCCCGCAGCGTCGTGGACCCCGCCGCGCAGACGGGCCTCATGTTCAAGGAACGCCGTTCCCCTAACGTGGTCCGGGTGACCTATCACCGGCGCGGGCTCGCCGGCTCCCGGCTGTGCACCGGGGATATCGACGCTGGCCTGATCAAGGCGGCGCGGGTTCTCCACGTCACCGGGATCACCCTGGCGCTGAGCGAGTCAGCGCGCGAGGCGGCCTGCGAGGCGGCCGAGATCGCGCGCTCGGCCGGCGTCCTGGTCTCGTTCGACTTCAACTACCGTTCCGCGCTGTGGGCCCCTGATGAGGCCGCGGAGCACATCCGCGCGATGGTGGCCCGGGCCGATCTCGTCTTCGCGGGCGAGGACGAGCTCGCCATCGTGGAGCCAGGAGACCTCCTGGCGGGTGCCCGGCGCCTGGCCGGAAACGGCGAGCGCACCGTGATCATCAAGCGCGGGTCCCGGGGGGCGCTCTGCGTCACGGACGACGCCGTCCACGAGGAGCCGGCCCGCAGCGTCGTGGCCGTCGATCCGGTCGGGGCTGGCGACGCCTTCGTGGCCGGCTATCTCGCGGCCACGCTTGACGGACTGGGCCAGCCCGCCCGCCTGGCCATGGGCTGCGCCACCGGCGCCCATGCCGTGACCGTGTCAGGCGACTGGGAGGGCCTCCCGACCAGGGAGGACCTGATGCTCTGGTCCCAGGCGGAAGGAACAACGATCCGCTAACACGGGGTCCTGACCGCCGCGGCCTAGCGCGGTCACACCTACGACGACGTGTCTGTCCTGTTGGTGCAGCGGGTGGAGAACGCCTGCGGCCTGATCTCGGCGAATGGGCTGCCGCCGCGCACGGGTGACGGGCTATGGCGGGTCGTACTGCACTATCCCGCGGCTGGGCACGGAGCAGAAGCTGGCAAGGACATGTCCTGGCTAGTCTAGCCCAGACAATTGGGCTACCTGGCTGATGAGGCAGCGCCAGCTCACGTCCGGCGGAGCGGCGCGTGAGGGCAGCTCCGCGTGATTCTCAGGTTGGACTTTAGGCGGTCAGGGTGGTGAAACGTCATTTCCTTGGCTTTATCCGACGTAGCGGTGGCCGGGCGGCAGCGGGGCAGAACGTCGAGGCCGATTTAGCGACGCATCTCGGTCCGCTCGTCCGATCCCTCAGCGAGCTCACGACCTCTTCTCAATTCAGGAGAGAGTCTCCCGATGCAGCGAGACTGCCCCTCGATTTGCCCCCCCAGAGCAGAGAGGTCATCGGTTCTGCGTACGAAACAAGCCCCTGACCTGGAGCCCCCTTACGGAATCGAACCGTAGACCTTCTCCTTACCATGTATTCTGCGCGTTCAGTTTAATTCCTGGCAGACGGCCCCATAGCCCGTATAATCGCAGGTAGCGGCCATATGATCGAGGTTGGGAAATCCCGGTCAATGGCGATCGGTGACGGCCAGTCCACGGTCAAATGACGGTCAGATGATCAAGGTGGTGTCATGGGGTTCTCACGCAAGCGGGACGGGCGGGACGGCAAGCCCCGCTACACGGCTTATTACTTGGACTTCCGCGGCCAGGAGCGGTCAGCGGGCACCTATCCCAGCAAGAAGGCTGCGGACAAGGCGTGGCAGGATGAGGAGGCTAAGGCGCGGGCTGGCAAGCCAGGCGGCCCGGCCCGGGGCAAGCAAACATTCGAGGCCTACGCGCTGGAGGAGTGGCTGCCCCATCACCTGCTGGAGCCTGGCGTCCGCTCGAACTATGCCGGGCACATCCGCAACCACCTGCTGCCGTTCTTCGGGCCGATGAAGATGCGCGACATCCTGCCGGAGCACGTCCGCCAGTGGGTCACCTACATGAAGGGCAAGGGCGCCTCGGCCCAGACCATCAAGTTCAGCAAAGGCTCGGTCCTCAACGCGATCCTCACCACCGCGCTGACCGACGGCGTGGTCGCCATCCACGCCAGCCACGGCGTGAAGATCCCGCCGACTCCCGCCAGGCCGCGGCGCATCATCACCCCGGCCCAGTTCGATGTCCTGTACCAGGCCCTTCCTGACGCGGACGCCCAACTGCTGGTGGAGACCGATATCGAGAGCGGAATGCGCTGGGGCGAGCTGACCGAGACGAGGGTCCGCGACCTCGATACCGCTACCGCGATCCTGACCGTCAGCCGCGCCGTGGTGGAGCTGACCCAGGATGAGCATCCCGATGGCGAGCGGTTCCTGGTCAAG